>Ga0075530_1000646_pt1 | contig 16502 bp, 14 predicted proteins | sample NGEPerD_2_FD_75101 | JGI IMG/M metagenome (GOLD analysis project Ga0075530, IMG submission 75101) | Arctic peat soil microbial communities from the Barrow Environmental Observatory site, Barrow, Alaska, USA - NGEE PermafrostL1-D | ecosystem: Environmental > Terrestrial > Soil > Wetlands > Peat ... | reverse complement strand
TACTGGAACGCCGAAGCGACGATGCTCTTGCACACGCGCGGCATCCTTGTCATGACGCCCGACAGCGCCATGGTGCTCACCGGCAAGCAGGCGCTCGACTACTCGGGCGGTGTCTCGGCCGAGGACAACTTCGGGATCGGCGGCTACGACCGGATCATGGGGCCCAACGGCCAGGCCCAGTACTGGGCTGAGGATCTGGCCGCGGCATGCGAGATCCTGTTCGCCCACTACGAGCACACCTACCTCGCGCCCGGCGAGCGGTTTCCGCGGCGCGCGCCGACGACCGACCCTGTCGACCGCGACGTTCGCAGCTTCCCGCACCGCGCCCCGACCGGCGACTTCCGGATCGTCGGCGACATCTTCTCGGAGGAGACGAACCCCGAGCGCAAGAAGCCCTTCGACATCCGCACGGTGATGCGAGCCGTCGCCGACCAAGACCACCCGCCACTCGAGCGCTGGGCGGCGATGGCTGCTGCCGAGAGCGCCGTCGTCTTCGACGCCCACCTGGGCGGCTATCCGGTGACCATGCTCGGCATCGAGTCCCAGCCGCTCCCCCGCAGCGGCTTCCTGCCCGCCGACGGACCTGACCAGTGGACGGCGGGGACGCTCTTCCCGCGCTCGTCGAAGAAGGTGGCCCGCGCCATCAACGCCGCCAGCGGCAACCGACCGGTGGTGGTGCTGGCCAACCTCTCGGGCTTCGACGGCTCGCCCGAGTCGCTGCGCGAGCTGCAACTCGAGTACGGGGCCGAGATCGGCCGTGCCGTGGTCAACTTCGACGGCCCGATCGTCTTCTGCGTCGTCTCCCGCTACCACGGAGGAGCGTTCGTCGTCTTCTCCGGCACGCTCAACGACGAAATGGAGGTGATCGCCGTCGAGGGCTCGTACGCGTCGGTGATCGGCGGCGCTCCGGCGGCCGCGACCGTCTTCGCGCGCGACATCAGCAAGCGCACCGACGCCGATCAGCGTGTGGTCGAGTTCGAGGCTCGCCTGGACGAGGTGGACGACGACGAGCGAGCCCGGCTACGGGCCGAACTCGCCGAGGTGAGGGCGACCGTGCGCTCGGAGAAGCTCGGCGAGGTGGCGGACGAGTTCGACGGCGTTCACAGCGTGGAGCGGGCGCTCCGGGTCGGTTCGATCGACGCCATCATCCCCGCTGACCGGCTGCGGCCTCACATCATCGAGGCAGTCGAGCGAGGTATCGGACGGACACTGGAGAGATGGCGAGCAGACAATGGCTCGACAGCTCGCGGCGGCCGTATTCTCTGAACGTGGCCGGGAGGAGCAGGAGGGCGCCGAGCTTCGGTTACGGTTGGGCGCCGAGTAGCTCGTCGAGCGAGCTGTCCAGGTCGGAGCCGAGCGCGTCGGCGTCCGGCAGCGTCAGCGAGTCGGCGTAGATGCCAAAGCAGGCTCGCCCGGCGACGGTGACAACGCCGATGGAAAGCGCGTGGCGGCTGGCGAGCGGCACAGCCGAGTGGGCCTCCCGCAGCCGGCAGCCGCACAGGTAGCGCGGCACGGCCGGGCCCGGCATGGTGGAGATCGTGAGGTTGAACAGCCGCGGGTGGGCGAATGCTTGCGCGAGCGCCCACTGCACCGGACCCGGGGTGCGCGCGGCGGCGCGCAACGCGGCGTCCAGCTCTTCGGCCTCGCCGTCGCGCTGACGCTGTGCGGTGGCACGGTGAATGTGCTTCAGGCGCGCGACCGGGTCGGGCTCGTCGCAGGGCAGCTCGATGAACAGGAAGGAGATGCGGCTGCCGCTCCCCGCTGAGTCGGAGTGCGAGCGCACGTCGGCGGGGACCATGACCTTCAAGGGCTGCGGCGCCTCCCCCCGGCGCTCGGCGAAGCGCCGCAACGCGCCGGCGCAAGCGGCGAGCACCACGTCGTTTGGCGTCACGCCGAAGCGGCGCCTGAGCACGCGCAGGTCATCGACCGAGCGCGTGACGCGGACGTGGTGGCGCTCGGCGGATCCGGCACGGTTGAAGGGCGAGCTGGGTGCCGGCGGCAGAAGTGTGTGCGCCAGCGTGCGCGCCCCGCGACCTACGGCGCTGGGCAGTCCGCGCACGCGCGACGGGGAGCTCGCCAGCCGCAGCGGCGCGAGCGCGAGGGCGGCGCCGTCGGCGGCGCGGTCCACCAGCCCGCGCGCGAGTCGCTCACCGGGCGAGGGAACGGGGGCCGGGGACCTCCTGGCGTCCTCGTCCGGGCTCGCCCCGCCCGAGGCACCGGGCTTGCTATCGAAAAGAAGCTTGCCAAGCTCCGCCACGGCCATCCCGTCGACCATGCAGTGGTGCATCTTGCCAACGAGCGCGAAACCTCCCTCGGGAAGCGCGTCGGCGATCCAGATCTCCCACAGCGGCCGGTCGCGCGCCAGGGGAGAGGAGAGGATGGCGTCGACGAGCACGGTCAGATCCTCACCGTCCGCGCGAAGCAGGTGGGCGGCGGCGTCAAAGCCGGCATCGTCGACCCAGATCGGCTCATGGAGCCCCAACGGCACGCCAGCGAGCCGCTGCCGGTAGCGCGGCGCGCAGCCAAGCCGAGGGGCGATGTGCTCGAAAAGCTCGGAAAACGCCGGCCGGGAACCGTTCTCCGGCGGGTCGAACACCGCCACCCAGCCCACGTGCATCGGCGAGGAGTGACCCTCGACGGCGAGAAAAGAAGCATCGAGGGCTGACAGGCGCTCGCGAGTCACGGCCCTGACCTACCCGGACCCTCGCCGAGTAGTCGCCGCCCGACATGCGTTTATCATCTCCCCGCGACGACGTGCCAAGCGAGGGAAGGACCGATGCGCGCAGCCGAACGATTCACCAGCAGTGCGGTCCTGTTTCCCGGGGCTGGGCAACCAGACCGGCGACATGCGCGAGCGCGATGTCTCCGAGCTGCTTCAGTCCACGCCGGCGACGACTTGGAGGCCACACATGCCTGATGCGGCAGTCAGTGAGCGACTGGCGCTCGGCTCTGAGCGCGCCGTGGCCGGCGCGGCGATTGGGGCGGCGGGGATGGCCGTGCCCGACCAGGTCGTCGAGAACGAGCCGATCGCGGAGCGGCTCGGGGTGGAAGCGCAGTGGATCGTCAAGCGCACCGGTATCAGCCGGCGCCACGTCCTCGCTCCGGGGGAGCGCCTGATCGACATAGCGGCGAAGGCAGGCGCCGGCGCCCTCGCCGAGGCGACGCTGGACCCGGACGACGTCGACCTGGTCCTCGTCGCGACCACGACCAAGGACCACCTCACTCCGGACGCGGCACCGCAGGTGGCCGCCGAGATCGGTGCCCGACGTGCGGGGGCGTTCGATGTAGGCGCGGCTTGCACGGGCTTCGTCACGGGTGTCGCCGTCGCGCGCGGGCAGATCGAGACCGGCGCGGCGGAGTGCGTGCTCGTGATCGGGGCCGACGCGCTGTTCCAGTACCTCGACCACGACGACAAGCGCACCGCGGGTCTCTTTGGAGACGGCGCCGGCGCGGTCGTGATGACGGCGACCGATCCGCCGGGTCGGGTGAGCACTCCCGTGCTGCGCGCGGACGGCGCGCAAGCGGACCTGATCGTTGCGCAGCATGGGGCCACGATCGAGATGCAGGGGAGGGAGACCTTCGAGAACGCCGTGGCCCGCCTAAGCGAGGTGACCGGGCAGGCGCTCGCTGGGGCGGGCATCGAGGCCGAGGACATCGACCTGTTCGTCTATCACCAAGCGAACCGGCGCATCCTGCGCGCCGTTGGCGAGCGGCTGGGGCTTCCCCCCGAGCGCGTGCTCGACTACATCGCGGAGTACGCCAACACGTCCGCGGCCACGATCCCGATCGCTCTCGCCAGGGCCCAGGCCGACGGCACGCTCGCGTCGGGTCAGCGGCTGCTCCTGGCGGCGTTTGGAGCCGGCTTCACCTGGGGCGCAGTCATCGTCGACTGGGGGCTGGACGAGGGAAGCAAGCGATCACCGGAGGTCGAGAGGCGTGGCGCATGAGTGTTGCGCGCCCGTGACCGTCGAGAGCGAGCGAATCGCCCGCTGAGCACCCACGTCAGGCTTGGGCGCCCGTCTTCTTACGCTCGCGCTCGGCCTCACGCAGCTCGATCCGTCGGATCTTGCCCGTGAGCGTCTTGGGCAGGTCGTCCACGAACTCGATCTCGCGCGGGTAGGCGAAGGCCGACAGGTGGCCGCGGACGAAGCTCTTGATGTCCTGCGCGGTCTCGTCGCTGGCCTCGTGGCCTTCGGCGAGGATCACGAATGCCTTCACGATGTCCCCGCGCTTGGGGTCGGGTGACGCCACGGCCGCGGCCTCGCGCACGGCGGGGTGCTCCACGCACGCCGACTCCACCTCGAACGGGCCGATGCGGTAGCCGGCCGAGATGATCACGTCGTCGGCGCGGCCGGCGTACCAGACGTAGCCGTCCTCGTCGAGCTCGGCGGCGTCCTTGGTGTGGAACCAGTCGCCCTCGAAGTCCTCCTTGGTGTCCTCGGGGCGGTTCCAGTAGCCCAGCGGGTAGTGCGGGTTCGACCGGGCGCGCAGGCAGATCTCGCCGCGCTCGCCCACCGGGAGCTCGTTCTCGTCCTCGTCGAGGATCGCCACCTCCCAGCCGGGCATCGGCTTGCCCATCGAGCCCTCGCGCACCTCGACCGTCGGGAAGTTGCCGCACAGCGGGTAGCTCTCGGTGAGCCCGTAGTAGTCGAGCACGGTGTGCCCGTACTGCTCACGGAACCAGCGGATCACCTCGGGGTTCAGCGGCTCGCCGGCCGAGCACGGGTTGCGCAGCTCGGGCAGCGGGAACTTCTCACCGGCGTTCTCAATCGCGGTCGTGGCGCGCAGCGCGGTGGGCGTGGTGAACAGCCCCTGGACGCCGTGCTTGGAGAGGAAGCGCAGCTGCTCCTCGGGGTCGAAGCCGCCCTTGCGCGCGTAGACGAGCGCGGTCGCTCCGTAGCGCCATGGTCCCAGTAGCGGCGCGATGCCCGCGGCCCAGGCCCACTCGCCCATGCCGTGGAACAGCTCGCCGTCCTGCACGTCGTGGCAGAACTCGAACTCCTCGTGGGCGAGGATGTAGCGGTGGGCGTGCAGGATGCCCTTCGCCAGCCCGGTGGTACCCGATGAGTAGTAGAGCTGGGCCGGGTCGTCGGCCGCGGTGTCGGCCATCTCATAGGTGTCCGACGCCGCCTCCATCGCCTCGAGCAGGTCGATGTCGCCATCCTGGCGCTCGCCGCCGTCGAGATCCTCGATCACGAACACCTTCTCCACCATGCCCTCGGGGATGCGGTGGCGGTTGGCGGTGTCGGTGACCAGCGCCTTGGCGCCGGAGTCGCGTAGCCGGTGCTGGATGCCCTCGTCGCCATAGAGCACCGACATCGAGAGCAGGATCGCGCCGCGCTTGTAGGTGCCGAGGAACACGGCGGCGGTCTCGGGCAGGGAGGGCAGAAGCGTGGCCACGCGGTCCTCGCGCTCGATGCCGTTGGCCTCGAGCGCGCCCGCGAAGCGGTTGGACATGTCCTGCAACTCGCCGAAGCTCACGCGGCGCTCGTTGCCACGGAAGTCCTCCCACACCATCGCGAGCTTGTCGCGCGGGTGCTTGTCGCACACGTCCCGGGCGATGTTGTAGCGCTCGGGCACCTCCCAGGAGTGCGCCGCGCACATGTCCTCGTAGCTGCCCAGCTCGTACTTGCGGTCGCTCATTCTCTCTCCTCTTGGGAGAAGCTACCCACGCAGAGTCGCGCTAGTCGCGCGCCTGCCACATTTCCGGGCGTGAGCCGAGGGTTGGGGAACGCACTCGCCGCCCTCGCGGGCGCTCTTACGCTGGGCGCCGTGGTCCTGCTGCTCAGAAGTGACGACGAGCAGACGCGCGCGCCTGGGGCCGCTACGGCGGACGTGGCCGTCAGCGCGTCGCTGGACGAGCGCGTGGAGACGCGCGGCTCGGTGAACGGCTTCATCCACTCGCTCGACGCCACCCTGCCCGCCGAGGACAGCGTGGCCACGCTCCTCCCCCGTCTGTGGCGCAGCGACCCCACGCGCGCGCCGATCGACCGAGCCACCGCCTTCGGCGCGCAGTACCAGCTCGTGCTCTCCGACCTGTGGGGCTACCCGCAGTCGGACTGGAACGGGCTTGGGCCACCGTGGCGCGACCTGGCCGCGTGGGAGCGGTTCGTGCGCGACACCGCCCGGACCTACCGCGGCCGGCCGGTCACCTGGGACATCTGGAACGAGCCGAACGACCCGGGCTTCTGGAGCGGCGGGCAGCGGCGCTTCTTCGAGGTGTACTCGCGCGCCAACCGCGTGCTGCGCGAGGAGCTCGGATCCGACGTGGCGATCGGAGGGCCGAGCATCTCGCGCTACGCGCCCCGGTGGCTCGAGGCCTTCCTCGAACACTGCCTCGACGAGCGCTGCCGGGTGAGCTTCGTCTCCTGGCACGAGAACCTCGAGCGCTCCGACCCGCTCGACTCGATCTCGGAACACCTAACCGACGTGCGAAAGCGGTTCGTGGAGGAGCCCCGCTTCGCGGCGCTCGGCCTCCGCGAGATCCACATCAACGAGTACGTGGGCAAGTCCGACCGGACCTGGCGGGCGAGGCGGTGTCGTACGTGGAGCAGCTCGAGCGCGGCGGGGCCGACCGCGCTGCGCGCTCGTGCTGGTCGCGGGAGGACTGCTCGCCTGCAGGCCTCGACGGCCTGCTGACCCCCGACGGCACACCGCGGTCGGTCTGGTGGGCACACCGTTGGTATGCCCAGGGCGCGAAGTCCCGGGTGCGCTCGGAGTCCAGCGACACGACTGTCCCCGTGCTGGCCGCCGCGGAGCCACGGCTGGCACAGGTGCTGCTCGGCTACGCGCCGCGGCGCGGGACCCTGGAACCGGCGGCCGCGGCGCGGCGGCGGGTCCAGCTGACGCTGCGCGGCGGAGTGCTGGACACGGGCTCGCGCGTGCGGGTGCGCGCGGAAACCGTTCAGGGAGGCGCGGGCGAGGCGCCGGAACCCACGCCGCTGCTGGTGCTCGACCGCATGCTGGAGCCCGAGAACGGCACGCTGCGCCTGACGCTGCCCGAGCTCGGGCTGCACGAGGCGATGCTCGTGTGGGTGGAGCCCGCGGGCGGCTGACTCAGTCGACCGCGTAGTCCACGATCGACTTGTCGATCAGCCACTCCACCGGCGCTTTGTCGTCGGTGTAGACGCGCCCCCCGCGCAGCGGCTCGCCGATCCGCGCGGCCGCGGCGGCCGCGGTGGAGCGCAGGCCGACCGGCAGGGAGGGCACGGCGTCGCGCAGGTGGGCCGCCGACACCGGGCCCTCGCCGGCCACTATCAACGTGTTCGTGGACTCGATCGGGTCGCGGGCGACGTTGGGGAAGGCCTCGCCGATCGACGCGGTCAGCACCTCCTCCAGCTCGTCCTGGCCCTCGGGGTGGCCCGCGTTCACGATCAGCACGCCGCCGGGCGCCAGGCGGTCACGCACCAGCTCGAAGAACTCCTTCGTGGCCAGATAGAACGGGATGTGGGGCTGGCGGTAGGCGTCGACGGAGATCACGTCGTAGCGCTCCTCGGTGCGCCGCAGCCACGGCCGCGCATCCTCGTGGTGCAGCCGCAGCCGGGGGTTGTTCATGTCGAAGTAGCGCCTGCCGATCTCCGACAGCTCGGAATCGATCTCCACCCCGTCCACCACGGTGTCCGGGAAGAACTCCTCGTACGCGCGCGAGGTGGTGCCCGCCGCGTTGCCGAGGATGGCCACCTTTCGCGGGGGGCGGTCCATCGTGGTGAAGGGAAGGACCAGGTGGCCGTCCCACACGTCGCCGGTGAGCACCGTGTCGGGGTTGTAGACCGAGTGCTGGGCCTGGCCCTCGTTCAGCTCCAGCGCCCGGCTGCCGTCGGAGCGCTCGACCACGCGCGCGTACTGATACTCGGTGTCGGTCTCGTAGATCACCCGCCCGGCCTCGGTCTGGGCCTTCAGCGTGCCCACCGGCAGCGCGATCAGCGCGATGATCGCGGCCGGGGCGAGCGCGTAGCGGCCCACGGGACGCAGGCCGGCAACGGCCACCACTGCGATCGCCAGGGCGAACACCAGGAACGTGCGCCGCGTGCCGATCAGCGGGATGAACAGCAGCGCCGAGAGCAGGGTGCCAGCCAGGCTCCCGGCGGTGGAGAGCGCGTACAGCCGGCCTGCCACCTCGCCTGCCTCCTCGACCCTGTGCACGGCCAGGCGGACCGCGTACGGGGAGACGGCGCCGAGCAGGAGCACGGGCACCGCCACCAGGCCGAGCACGCCGATCAGCGAGCCGAGGAAGGCACCCGCGGAGATCGAGTCCAGCGCGCTCACCGCGACATCGAGCAGCGGGTCGGCGGCGAAGGGCACGATCGCGAGCAGCCCGGCAGCCGTGAGGGCCAGCAGGCAGAGGCCGCGCATCGTGGGGTTGCGGTCGGCCCAGCGGCCGCCCAGCCAGTAGCCGATCGACAGCGCCACCAGCACGACGCCGATCGTGTTGGCCCACACGATGGTCGAGGCGCCGAAGTACGGGGACAGCAGGCGAACGGCCGCGATCTCCGCGCCGAGCGAGCCCGTCCCCACCGTGAAAACGAGCAGCGGCAGTGGCGGCATTCCGACCGGGACTGTAGCTACGGTCGTTTGCCGTGAGTGACCGCCCCACCGCCCACGCCGAGCTCGTGGCCGGCGACCGCGACTGCCTCTGGCACCCCTTCACCCAGCAGCGCGGCTGGGCGGGCGAAGAGCCGGTGATCGTCGAGCGCGCCGAGGGCACCGACCTGATCGACACCGAGGGCCGGCGCTATATCGACGGCGTGTCCTCGCTGTGGTGCAACGTGCACGGGCACCGGCACCCGAGCATCGACGCCGCGGTGCGCGGCCAGCTCGACCGCGTGGCGCACTCCACGATGCTCGGCCTCACGCACCCTGCCGCCATCCGGCTTGCCCGGCGGCTGGTGGACCTGGCGCCGCCCGGACTCACCCGCTGCTTCTACTCCGACAGCGGCTCCACCGCCACGGAGATCGCGCTGAAGATGGCCTTCCAGTACTGGGCCCAGCGGGGCGGCGAGGGTGCACGCCGTACCCGCTTCGTGTCACTCCGCGAGGCCTACCACGGGGACACGATCGGCTCGGTGTCCGCCGGGGGCATCGACCTCTTCCACGCCACCTACCGGCCGCTGCTGTTCGACACGCTGAAGGCCGAGCCCGGCCACATCGCCGACATGGAGCGGCTGTTCGCCGCGCACGGCGGCGAGATCGCGGCGGTGATCATGGAGCCGCTGGTACAGGGGGCGGCGGGGATGCTCGTGCACCCGCCCGGCTACCTGCGCGCGGTGCGCGCGCTGTTCGACCGCCACGGCGCGCTGCTGATCTGCGACGAGGTGGCCACCGGCTTCGGGCGCACCGGGCGCATGTTCGCCTGCGAGCACGAGGATGTGGCGCCCGACCTGCTGTGCCTGGCCAAGGGGATCACCGGCGGCTACCTGCCCCTCGCGGCCACGCTGGCCACCGAGGAGATCTACGAGGGCTTCCTGGGCGAGCACGCCGAGTTCCGCACCTTCTTCCACGGTCACACCTACACGGGCAACCCGCTCGCCTGTGCCGCGGGGCTCGCCACGCTCGACGTGTTCGAGCAGGAGCGCACGCTGGAGCGACTGCAGCCGAAGATCGAGCTCCTGGGCGAGCTGCTGGCCGAGCTGGAGGCAAGTCCTTCGGTCGCCGAGGTCCGCCGCAGGGGCTTCATGTGCGGCATCCAGCTGGCCGACCACCCGGTCGAGATGCAAATGGGCCATAAGGTGACGCTCGAGGCCCGCCGCCGCGGCGCGATCGTGCGCCCGCTGGGCGACACCGTGATCCTCATGCCGCCGCTGGTGATCGCCGAAGCCGAGCTGCGGCGGCTCGTGGAGATCACAGGCGAGGCGATCGACGCCGCCACGGGCGCCGGCGCCGAGCTGCGCGCGGCGGCCTAGCGCGGCCGCCGGGGCGGCCGCGCCGCCGCCTCTAGAGCAGAATGATCAGGAGCACGATGATGACCAGCGCTGTGCCGATTCCGATGTACATGCGTTCCCCTCCTCACTAGTGGATGGTGCCACGGTGAGAATGCCCCAAAGTCGGGGGACGCAACCACGCCACTTACCCCTCGTGCAGCTCGAAGTCCTTTTTCCGCGCCCCGCAGACAGGGCAGAACCAGTCATCGGGGATGTTCTCGAACGCGGTTCCCGGCGGAATGCCGCCGTCGGGGTCGCCCTCTTCCGGGTCGTAGATGAACCCGCAGGAAGTGCAGATCCACTGCTGCGCGGTGGCCGTCTCGCTCACGCCCGGCAATCTAGCGAGCGCGCACCGTGGGCGGCTAGACGTCCAATACCCTGCGTCGATGCGGATCGACCGCCCCCCGCCCGGCGAGGAGCTCAACGAAGGCGACGTGACCGAGGCGCGCGAGGCGTCGTCGCTGATCCTGCTGCGCGAGTCCTCCGACGGCCCCGAGGTGCTGCTCGTGCAGCGCAATCCCGAGCAGCGCTTCATGGGCGGCGCCTGGGTGTTTCCCGGGGGCTCGGTCCACGCCGACGACGGCGACGAGCTGGGCACCGCGCGGAGGGAGCTGGAGGAGGAGGCGGGCATCGCGCTGGCGCCGGACGCCGAGCTCGTGCGCTACTCGCGCTGGATCACGCCCGCCGAGGTGACGGTCCGCTTCGACACCCATTTCTTCGTGGCCGAGGCTCCCGACGGCGCCGAGGCCAAGCCCGACGGCGGCGAGTGCGTGGGCGCGCGCTGGCTGCGCCCGCAGGACGCGCTGGACGCCGGCCAGCGCGACGAGCTGATGCTCGTGTTCCCCACGATCAAGCACCTCGAGCAGCTGGCCGAGCACTCGTCGGTGTCCGACGCCCTGGCGCGCGCCCGCGAGCGCAAGGTGATGCCCGTGCAGCCGCGCGTGCTCATCAAGGGCGGGGTGGCCCGCGTGCTGCTACCCGGCGAGCCCGGCTACGACGAGTGAGAGCCGGGCTGCGGTGCTCGCCCGGGCTGCGCTCCTCGCTGAGAGCCGGGCTGCGGTGCTCGCCCGGCCAGCGCCCGGGCTGCGCTCCTCGCTGAGCCGCTCCCCTCTCTAGCCTCTTCCGTCGTGTCGCTCTCCGTCCAGATCGGTCTGCTGCTCGCGCTCGCCACCGCGTTCACGAGCATCCTGGGCTTCCTCTACAAGCACCGCGGGGCGGTCGAGTCGCCGCCGGTCAGCACCAGCCGGCCGGTGCGCAGCTCGCTGGCGCTGTTCCGGTCGCGCTGGTACGTGCTGGGGATCGTGATCGCGTTCGGCTCGTGGGGCCTGCACTCGGCGGCCCTGGCACTCGCGCCGATCTCGCTCGTGCAGACGGTGATCGCGGGCGGCCTGGTGCTGCTCACCGTGATCGCCAATGGCCTGTTCGGCTTCACCGTGTCCCGCCGCGAGTGGATCGGCGTGGCGCTCACCGCGGTCGGCCTCGCCTTCCTCGCCGCCACCCTGGGCAGCGTCGGCGACGAGGCCCACGCCGACTGGGACGCCGGCCCGCTGAGCCTCTACGCCGGCGCAAGCGCGGCCCTGGGCCTGGCCGCGGCGGCGGCCTCCCGCGGCTCGGAGCACGGGGGCACGCTCCTCGCCGTCGCGGCCGGCTTGATCTGGGGCGCTTCGGACGTATCGATCAAGGCGGTGAGCGACGTGCTCGACGAGGGCGTGCTCGCCGTGCTCACGCACCCGCTTTCGCTGGTGATCCTGGTGGCCTCGCTGGTGGGGATGAGCCTGTCTGCGCGCAGCCTCCAGGTGGGCAAGGCCGTCCCTGTGATCGCCGTGACCAGCGCGGCTGCGAACATCTGCACGATCGCCTCGGGGCCGCTGATCTTCGGCGAGCCGGTGCCCGACGACCCGCTCGGGCTGGCGGTGCGGATCGCCGCCTTCGCGCTCGTGATCGTGGCCGCCTCGCTCACGCCACCGCCGATCCGCGCCACGGAGGGGGAACCCCAGCCCGCGTAGCCGCAACGGGGGCCACCCGGCCGGGTTGCAACCAGGACATGAGACGCACAACACTCACAACCATCGCCATCGTCACGATGCTCGCCCTCAGCGGTGCGAGCGCGCTGGCAGACACGCTGCTCGGCACGGAGGGGGCGGACACGCTGAACGGCACGCCCTCCCCGGACCAGCTCTACGGCGAGGCAGGCGACGACCTGCTCAACGGGATCGAGTCCGACGACTACCTCGAAGCGGGGTCGGGCAACGACCGCCTCAACGGCGGCTCCGGCGCCGACCTCCTCCTGGGCGGCACCGGCGACGACTCCCTGGTGGCCGGCCCGGGGGCGGACGTGACCTACGCCGGCGCCGGGGAGGACACCGTGCTGGGGGACTCCGGCGACGACACGATCTTCGGCCAGGCCGGCGCCGACCGGCTGTTCGGCGGCTCCGGCCGCGACCGGCTGTACGCGTCGGGCGGCGGCGACGTCGCCGACGGCGGCTCCGGCTCGGACCGCATCACCGGCTCCGGAGGCGGCGACACGCTCATCGGGGGCGCGGGCAACGATGTGATCGTGTCCGACGGCGGCTCGGTCACCGTGCGTGCCGGCCGTGGGCGCGACCGCATCCGGACTGGATCGGGCGACGACGTGGTGAGCGGAGGCAGCGGCTCGGACGGCATCGCCACCGGCGCGGGCAACGACCGCGTGAGCGCCCGCGACGGCAAGCGCGACCGGGTGGAGTGTGGCCGCGGCCGCGACACCGTGACCGCCGACCGCTTCGACCAGCTGCGCAGCTGCGAGCAGCGCGGCTGACGCGCCCCTCCCTGCGAAGCAGCCGGCTCGGCCGGCTGCGCACGATCCCCTTCACGCCGGACCCGCCATCGGATAGAAACGTCCCGTGGCCAAGACGGGAATGACCGTGGCAGTGACCGGCCCCACCGGCGACCTGGGCCTGGCCGTGGTGGACGCCCTCGAGCGCTCTCGCACGGTGAAGCGGATCGTGGGGATGGCGCGGCGCCCGTTCGACCCCGCCGAGCAGGGCTGGCGCAAGACCGAGTACCGCGAGGGCGACGTGGTAGACGAGGCCAGCGTGCGCGACGTGGTCAAGGGCGCCGACGCCGTGGTGCACCTGGCCTTCACGGTGATGGGCGAGGGCGACCGCACCCGGGAGATCAACGTGAACGGCTCGCGCCGGGTGTTCGAGGCCGCCGCCAAGGCCGGGGTGGAGCGCATCTGTTACGCGTCGAGCGTGGCCGCCTACGGCTTCCACGACGACAACCCGCTGTGGCTCACCGAGGAGATTCCGGCACGCGGGACCAAGGAGCACTTCTACTCGGCGCAGAAGGCCGAGGTGGAGGCCGTCCTGGCGGAGGTGCTGCTGCGCCGCCAGAAGACGGTGGCGTACGTGTTCCGCCCGTGCATCGTGGCCGGGCCGCGCGCCCGCATGATGCTCGAGGAGATGCCCTACTACCGGCTCTCCGGTGCCGTGCCCGACGCCGTCGCCGGCCTGCTCGCCTCGATGCCGGTGCTCAAGCCCGTGATCCCCGACCCGGGCACGCGCTTCCAGCTCGTGCACGAGGACGACGTGGCGTCGGCGTTCCTCGCCGGCGTGCGCGGCAAGGGCGAGCCCGGCCCCTACAACCTGGCCGGCCGCGGCACGATCCGGATGTCAGACGTGGCGTCGGAGCTCGGCTGGTATTCCGTGCCGGTGCCGGACCTGGCCGTTGAGGCCGCCGCGGAGGTGGTCTCGCGCCTGCCCCTGATCCCCGAGTCGATCTCCTGGATCCACGCGGTGCGCCGGCCGGTGCTGATGAAGGTCGACCGCGCCCGCAAGGAGCTGGCCTGGGAGCCCAAGCACACGGCAAGGGCCACGCTCAAAGCGATGGTGGCCGCCAAGCGCGCGGGCGGCCCGGCGGCGCGCTAAGCGGGCCCTACAGCGCGCGCTTGTACAGCTGCTCGTAGTCCTCTTCGGTGGGCTCGCGCGGGTTGAGCAGCGTCAGGCCGTCGCCCATCGCGCCCTCCACGAGCGCGGGGATGCCCTCCTCCGGCACCCCCACCTGAGACAGCCGCGACGGCAGGCCCATGCGCTCGGACATGCCCTCGACGTATGAAGCCAACGCGTCGCCCACGGCTGAGTCCGAGCCGCCGGTCTCCAGGTCGAACAGCTCGCACAGGTCGCGGTAGCGGTCGGCGATGTCCGCGCCGCCCTCGGCGTTGAAGCGAATCACGTGCGGCATGTTGATCGCGTTGGCCACGCCGTGGGGCACGCCGTAGTGGGCCCCGCAGGGGTGCGACATCGAGTGGGTGGCCCCGAGGTTCAGCGTGATGGCCAGCGAGGCGGCCACCAGCAAGTTGCCGCGCGCCTCGTCGTCCTCGGGGGTCTGCACGCAGCGCTCCAGGTTCTCGCGGATCAGCCGCAGCGCCACCAGCGAGCGGCCGTCCTGGTAGGGGCTCCAGTCCAGGCCGACGTAGCCCTCGATGGCGTGGGTCATCGCGTCCATGCCGGTGGAGGCGGCGATGTGCGGGGGAAGCGTGCGGGTGGACTCGGGGTCGAGGATGGCCACGCGCGGGAACAGCGGGAAGTCGGCGATCTCCAGCTTGACCTTGCGCTCGTGGTCCTTGACGACCGCGCCCATCGACACCTCCGAACCGGTGCCGCAGGTGGTGGGGATGCAGGCCAGCGGAGCGATCGGCAGCGGCTCACCCATGCCGTCGTCGGCGCGGGGCATGAGGAAGAAGCCCTCGCACTCGGCCGCGGTGCCGCCGTGGGTGAACACGGAATCGGCGATCTTGGCCGTGTCCATCACCGAGCCGCCGCCCACCGCCAGGAACGAGTCGGCGCCCGCGGCCTTGGCCTCCCCGGCGCAGCGGTCGCACACCTCGGTCGAGGAGTCCTGGGGCACGTCGTCGAACACGCCGGCCACCTCCAGGCCACCGTCCTCGCAGCCCGCGATCACCCTGTCCACCAGGCCCGTCTCGCGGACCACCCTGTCGGTCACCACGAAGGCGCGCTTGGCCGCCTCCTTGAGGAACTCGAAGCCGGTGGACTCCAGCAGGTCGCGGCCGGCGATCACGCGCGTGGCGTTGGCGGCCTGGAAGAAGTCCTTGAAGCCCGCCATCTGGCGAGCCCCGAGCTCCGAGCCGGCTTCCACTACGCCTCCACGAGGTCGGAGCGGCCCTTCTCCTCGAGCTTCGCCCGGTAGCGCGGGAACACGGGCTTCACGAGCGGGACCAGCTTGAGGATCTTCGCCACCGGGCCCTTGGCCTTCATCTGCCCGCGGGCGAGCGCCACGGTCACGTTGACCTTGCCGAGCCAGAACTTGTGCGCGGTGTCGGCCTCCATGGTCATCACTACCTCGGGCTCGAGCTGGGTGTCGCCGAGGTCCACCTGCCCGTCCTCGCCGTCGATCATCTTCACGGTGATCACCGAGTCGGGGTTCGAGTAGCGGTACTGGACGATCGTGTTCGCCTTGCGGAACTTGGGACCGAGCTCCTCGTCGGTCGCCAGGTCGGCGAACAGCGCTCCGATGAACTCATAGACCTCATCCGCATCCTTGAAATAGGCCAAGTCGACTCTCTTCCTCGTGTTTATCGGGTTCCAGCGCCGCGGAGCCTACTTCGGGCGCGGGAACTGCGTACCGACGAAGGCGTCCCACATCCGGTCGGTGAACAGCTTGCGCTGCCCCATCACGATCCGCGCCGACGGCGTCACCGGGTAGCGGGCCTTCGGACGGCGGGCGGTGATCGCCTTATCGATCGCCTTGGCCACCGTCTCCGGGCCGCCGCCGAGCTTGGCCGTGGGCCCTTCGTAGGCGCCGACGGTGGACGCGGCCACCGCCTGGTTGAACTCCGCGTAGGGGCCGTTCTCGCTGGTGCCGGTGTTCATGGAGCCCGCCGCGGCCGAGGCGAACTCGGTGACGATCAGGCCCGGCTCGATCAGCACCACCTGCACACCGAACCCGCCCAGCTCGAAGCGCATGGCGTCGCTGATGGCCTCCACCGCGTACTTGCTGGCGTGGTAGATCCCGCCGCCGGGAAACGTGACCTTTCCGCCCATCGATCCCACGTTCACCACGCGGCCCTCCCCGCGCTCGCGCATCTTGGGCAGTACCAGCTGGCTCATGCGGATCAGCCCGAACACGTTGGTCTCGAACTGGGCCCGGATGTCGTCGAGGTCCACCGACTCGACCGCCCCCGACTGGCTGTAGCCGGCGTTGTTGACGAGCGCCCCGACGGCGCCATCGGCCTCCTCGACGGCGGACACGGCGGCCTGCATCGACGTCTCGTCGGTCACGTCGAGTGCGAGCGTGTGGCAGCCCTTGTCCTTGAGGTCTTCGATCGCCTCCAGCTTGCGCGCCGTGGCGTAGACGGTGTGACCCGCCGCGGCGAGGCGCTCGGCCGTGGCCCGGCCGATGCCGGTGGAACAACCCGTGATGAGCACCGTCTGGGACTGCCTAGCCATCTGCCTCGCTCCTCCCCTAGGTGACTCGGAGGGACGCTACAGCGCGGCGGCTCCATACTGTCTGTCGAGTACCTGAGATGAGCGCCGCCGCGCTGTAGCGTCCCTCCGAGTCACCTAGGGGAGGAGCGAGGCAGATGGC
>Ga0075530_1000645_pt1 | contig 16525 bp, 21 predicted proteins | sample NGEPerD_2_FD_75101 | JGI IMG/M metagenome (GOLD analysis project Ga0075530, IMG submission 75101) | Arctic peat soil microbial communities from the Barrow Environmental Observatory site, Barrow, Alaska, USA - NGEE PermafrostL1-D | ecosystem: Environmental > Terrestrial > Soil > Wetlands > Peat ... | reverse complement strand
TTTTATAATGATATAAAAGATTTTTCAGAAAAAGAACTACAAATGGTTTTTGAAAATATTGAAATTATTTCTTTTAAAAATATAAAAGAAATTAATTTAATTGATTTATTAATTGATGCAAAAGCTTGTTCTTCTAAAAGGCAGGCAAGGGAGGATGTTCAAAACGGGATAATATTTATTAATGGCAATTCTTATAAAGATATTCAACAGATAATTAAAAAATCTGATTGTTTTTATAATAAATACTTAGTGATAAAAAGAGGAAAGAAAAATTATTACTTTGCCTTGTGGGAATAAATTTTTTCTGTTAATATTTTAGGACCTATTATTTAGGTAAATTTAAAGTCGAAAAAGTAAAAAATAAAAATAAAAATTATAAGATAATTATGAACAAAACAAATTTAACTTGGATCTTAATTGCTTTAATATGTGCTGCATTTTTAATTGGATATGGAAAAATGAATAACGGTGACGGTAAATTATTTATTGGCTTTGGTAGCCAAAAAGCTGAGGAAATTACTCAAAAAGCGATTGATTTTATTAGTGAGAATATGTTAGATGGTGCTGAAGCTGTTTTAGTTTCTGTATCTGAAGAAAGTGGAGTTTATTCATTTAAAATGAAAGTTGGTGATCAAGAATATGATTCATATCTAACTAAAGATGGAAAAATTCTTTTTCCTAGTGGGATGAGTTTAGTAGAACCAGAAGAAGCTACTACAACTACAGAGGGTGTAAAGATGACTTGTGAAGATATCAATAAGACACAAAAACCTATTTTAGAGGCTTTTGTTGTTAGTCAATGCCCGTTTGGTGTGCAGATGCAGAGAATTTTAAATGAAATGGTGAAAAATATACCTCAATTAGCTTCATATATTAGAGTAGAATATATGGGTGCAATTGAAGGCGGTAAAATTACTGCAATGCATGGCGATGAAGAGGCCCAGGAAAATCTACGACAAATTTGCTTGAGAGAAGAACAGCCAAATAATTTTTGGGCATATATTGATTGTCATATTAAAGATGAAGATGTTGATTCTTGTTTAGGAATAGCGCAAGTTGATGTTAGTTCGTTAGATACTTGTTTGACTGATGAAAGTCGTGGTTTAGCTTATGCTCAGGAAGATTTTGCTAATGAAAGTAAATATGGAGTAACAGGTTCCCCTACTTTAATTTTGGATGGAGAAACAATTAGTGAATTTGATTTTGGTGGAAGGACAGCAGAAGCAGTAAAAACTGTGGTTTGTTGTGCTTTTCAAGATAAGCCAGGGTTTTGCGATACAGTGTTGAGCACAGAATCGGCAAATTCAAGTTTTTCTCCTACTTATAGTTCTCCAGAAAGCAATACTGGAGGTAGTGCAAATTGTAATTAATAAAAAAATATATTAACGAAATGAAAAAGCCTAATTTAACGGTTCTTCTTGTTATTTTGATGGTCATTGTTTTTTTAGTTGGTTATGGACAGAATTTAAAGAAACAAAGCCAGAATGGAACAGTAGGTCTATGTCAGGATAAAGCTTTACAAATTATTGAGGCAAAAGAGATATTGCCTTTAGGAGATTCTAATGCTCCACTTTTGATTGAGGTTTATTCTGATTACCAATGTCCTTTTTGCGCTAATTATTTTGTCGAAACCATAACTCCAATTATTGATGAATATGTTAATACAGAAAGAGCTCGTTTAATTTATCAAGATTTGGCTTTTGAAGGAGAAAGATCTCAATGGGCATCAGAAGCGGCACATTGTGCGAATGATCAAGAAAAATTTTGGGAATATCATCAAGCGATTCTTGGCGAGAGATATACTTCTGGAAAAACAGATGTTTATAAAAAAGATAGTTTAAAAAAGATTGCGAAAGAAATTGGTTTGGATGAATGCGAATTTAATATTTGCTTTGATTCTGGAAAATATACTCAGATTGTAAAAGATGCTACAAAAGTAGGTTTTGATGAAAAAGGTATTAATGGAACTCCTACGACTTTATTTAATGGAGAAATGGTGACTAATGATGAAGGAAAAAATATTGGAGCGATGTCATATGATATTTTCAAAGAAAAAATTAATAAAACCATTCAAAATTTATGAAAATAAAAGTTTATTCAACTCCAGCATGCCCATGGTGTAAAGTAGCTAAAGATTTTCTCACTTCACATAATATTAATTTTGAAAATATTGATGTAAGTGTTGATCAAAAGGCTGCTCAATATATGATAGAAAAAAGTGGGCAGATGGGAGTGCCAGTTATAGAAATTGACGATAAAATTATCATTGGTTTTAATAAGCCTATTCTAGAAGAAATCTTGGGCATTAATAAAACCATAGATGAAGAGAAAAAAGACGATTAAGGAAATTATTGTAATATTAGATAATATTAGAAGTACCTATAATGTTGGTGCTATTTTTCGTAGCGCTGATGCGGCTGGAGTAAATAAGATATATTTATGTGGTATTACACCAACTCCTCCTAATCCAAAAATTTCCAAAGTAGCTTTAGGCGCAGAAAATTATATCACTTGGGAAAAAGTAAAAACAACATGGTGTTTACTAAAAAAGCTTAAAAAAGATGGTTATTTTATTATTGCCTTGGAACAAGGGAAAAAAGCAAAAAATATTTTTAAAAATAAATTCAATAAAAAACATAACAAGATTGCTTTATTACTTGGACCAGAGGTCAAAGGTCTTTCTAATAAAATTCTTAAAAGAGTTGATGGGTTATTGGAAATTCCAATGTTTGGTAAAAAAGAATCTTTAAATGTAGCTGTTGCGTTTGGAATCGCAATTTATCAGATTTATAATTCTTTGAATGACTAAGATTGATTGTGGTATAATTAAGTAGTTTAAAAAATATGAAAAAGAGATTTATCTATTCAACGGTTTTAATTATAGTTGGGCTTGGCATGGTCCTTTGGGGCGTTCCTCTGTCGCTTTTTGCCCCTCAGGAAGCACCACCTACAACTTCGACAACTCAACCCGATGTTTATAATAAATTAAATATTACTATGGAAAAAAAGATTTTAATGGTAGTGGCTTTTAAAGATTTTCGTGACGAGGAATATTTTGTTCCTAAGGAAATTTTAGAAAAAGCTGGTTTTTCTATTGATACAACCAGCACTAAAAAAGGAATAGCCATAGGATCCCAAGGAGGTGAAGCAATTGTTCATATTGAAATGGATGAGATTAGTTTGGAAAATTATGAAGCAGTTATTTTTTGTGGAGGATCTGGCATGGCTAATGAATTAGATAATCAAATTTTTCATAAATTAGCTAAAGATTTTTATGAAAATAATAAAACAGTAGCTGCAATTTGTGTTGCGCCAGCTCTTTTAGCTAAAGCTGGAATTCTGGAGAATAAAAAAGCAACTGTTTGGTCATCTGCATTGGATAAAAGTTTTATAAAAATTTTAGAAGAAAATGGGGCGATATATGAAGATAGCCCAGTAATAATTGATAATAATATTATTACTGCGAATGGCCCAGACGCGGCCGAGGAATTTGGAAAAGCAATTAAAGAATTATTAAGTAATTAGTAATTAAATAATTTAATTTTTTAAACATGCGTATTAGTATAAATGGTTTTGGGAGAATAGGTAGAGCGTTTTTTCGATTGGCACTTGAAGAGTCTGATATTCAAATTGTTGCGATTAACGATTTGGCTGATTTAGAAAATTTAGCTTATCTTTTGAAAAACGATTCAGTTCATGGCAAATTTGATAAAGAAATTAAGGTACAAGAAAAATCACTTATTATTAATGGCAAAGAAATTTCGTTTTTTCAGGAAAAAGATCCAAAAAATCTTCCCTGGGAGGATTTAAAAATTGATTTAGTTGTAGAAGCTACTGGAGTATTTAGTGATTACAATAAAGCTAAAGCACACATAGAAGCTGGTGCAAAAAAAGTTATCATTACTGCTCCTGCAAAAGGAGAAGAAGATAAAGAAGGGAAGATGGTTTTATTAGGAATAAATGATAAAGATTTGATAAAATTTGATGTTATTTCCAATGGTTCTTGTACAACTAATGCTGTAGCGCCAGTTATGAAAATTTTACAAGAAAAAATTGGAATTAAAAAAGCAGTTCTTAATACAATCCATGCTTATACTTCTACTCAGCGCCTAGTAGATGGCCCTAGTTCGAAAGATTGGAGGAGAGGGAGGGCAGCTAGTCAAAATATTGTTCCTTCTAGCACTGGAGCAGCTAAATGCGTTGGAAAAGTTATGAAAGATTTAGATGGAAAATTTGATGGCATAGCTTTGAGGGTGCCGGTTGTTTGTGGTTCTATTGCTGATATTACTTTTGTTTCTGAAAAAGATACTTCTGTGGAAGAAATTAACAAAATTTTTAAAGAAGCTTCAGAAGAGAAAAATTGGAAAGGCATTATAGAGGCGACAGATGAACAATTAGTTTCTTCTGATATTATCAAAACTATTGCTCCTGCGATTATTGATTTGAGTTTTACAAAAGTGATAGATAGAGATTTAGTAAAAATTTTAGTTTGGTACGACAATGAATGGGCTTATTCATGGACATTACTTCAACAAATTAAAAAATTGTTAGCAGATAACAATTAGCAATAAATAATATATAATGATTTATCTAGGAGCTGATCATCGCGGGTATAACTTAAAAGAAGAGATTAAAAAGTTCTTTGAATTAAAAAAAATCGAATTCAAAGATTTAGGAAATTTAAATTATGATGAGAATGATGATTATCCTGATTTTGCAAAAGAAGTAGTTAAAAAAGTGTTATGTAAGCCCAAAAAAGATAAAGGAATTCTCATTTGTGGGACAGGAATTGGGATGAGTATTGCAGCGAATAAGTTTAAAGGAATAAAAGCAGGGCTTTGCTTTTCTGGATATATGGCAAAAAGAGCTATTGAAGAAGATGATATTAATATTTTATGTTTGGCAGCTGATATTACTGATGTAGGAACTAGCAAAAAAATTATCAAGGAATGGTTAAAAGCAAAATTTAAAAATGAGGAACGTTATAAAAGAAGAATAGAAAAAATTTTTGAAATTGAAAAATTAAATTAAAATATTTTTAATAATTTAAGATATAAAAAATTATATAATTATGTCTAAACTCATTCCAGTTATTAATACTAAGACAACGCAAAAACTTAAAGAAAGAATTAATTTATTAAAGAATTTTGAGGGGATTTTTCAGATTGACATAGCTGATGGTAAATTTACTTCTTGGAAAACATGGAATAGTCCTGAAATTTTAAAAAAAATCAAGAAGATAAAAGGAAAATTTGAACTACATTTAATGGTTTTTAATCCTGAGCAGGTTTTACCATATTGGCTAGAGACTTCCCCTAAGAGAGTAATCATTCATCATGAAGCAATAAAAGATCTCCCTCATATTTACGAACTTTGTAATAAAAACGGTGTAGAACTTGGCATAGCCATTAATCCTGATTCACCATTTTCAGTTCTTGATAAATATTTAGATCAAGTAAATTTTATTCTTGCCTTAGGAGTAAATCCAGGTCCTTCTGGTCAGAAATTTGAATGGTATGTATTGGATAGAATTCAGGAATTTAAAACAAAATATCCTAAAATTAGATGCGAGGTAGATGGTGGAATAAACGAAGAGAATTTGGAGGAAATAAAAAAATCGGGGACAGATTTTATAGCTGTTGGCTCAGCTATTTTTGAGGCAAAAGATCCATTGGAAAGAATTTCATATTTTCAAAAGAGTTTGGATAAATAAAGGATTTTCTTGCTTTTTTAGAAATTTTTCGTTAGAATACTTAATTAATATGGTAAATCTAACCTTAAAGGTAAAAAAAAGGATTGTTTTTGGCAAGCATAATAAACTTCTTCGCAAACAGGGGCTTATTCCTGCTGTTGTTTATGGTAAGAAAACTCCAGCTTGTTCTTTGCAAGTAGATTTTCAGAGCTTTAAAGATGTTTATAAAAAAGCTGGGGATACTGATATTATCGATTTAATAATTGATGACGGAAAGAAAGAACAAAAAAAGAGTGTTTTGATTTATGATGTTAGTAATCATTTTTTAAATGGTTTGCCTATTCACATAGATTTCTATGAGGTAGAAATGGATAAATTGATAACAGCTCGTATTCCGATAACTTTCATTGGAGAATCTCCAGCAGTAAAGCTTGGCGGGGTTTTAGTTAAACCAATACAGGAAATTGAAGTTGAAGCATTACCAATGGATTTTCCTCATGAGATTATTGTAGATATTTCCACACTTACAGATTTTGATCAGACTATTTATATTAAGGACATTAGTTTTCCTCCAAAAGTTAAAGTTTTAATTGATGAAGATATACCAGTAGTAACTATAAATGCCCCAATTACAGAAGAAGAGCTTGAAAAAGAGCTCGGTGAAGATAAAACCGTAGAAGAGGTAGAGGTAGAAGGCGAGAAGAAAGAAGAAGGTGGAGAAGAAGGTGAATCAAAAGAGAAAAAAGAGGAATCTTTAGAAGAAGATAGTTCTAAAAAATAGTAATAAAAATAATCCTTAGGATGATTATTAAATCTATTTCAAGAAAGAAGGTAAAAGATATTTTTTCTCCTTTTGGAAAAGAAATAATTCAGGAAAAACACAAAATATCTATTTTTTTATCTTTTTTCTCAAAAAGAAAGATAACAAGACAAAAATTTGTTTCTATATTAGTTTTTTGTTTTTTTCTTTTTTCTGTTATTCAATCAAGTGTAACAGCACCAATCTTTTTTCAATCTAAAGAAGCTGAAGCTTTGTATGATGAAGAAAAAGCTAAATTAGAGCAAGAGCTAGAAGCAGTTGAGAGAGAAATAGCGGGGTATGAAAAGTTGATAGTTACGACAAAAGAAGAAAAGCAGACTCTCCAAAATAAAATTAATGCATTAAGAGATAGTGCGGCGAAATTGACTCTTCAGATTGAATCAGCTAATCTTAATTTGAAGTATCTTAATGTAAGAATTGACGAAACAACGAGTTCTATTATTAAAACTAGTGATAAAGTAGATGCGACTAGAGAAAACCTAATAAATTCTTTGCAATCTTTTTATGAATTGCAACAAGTATCACTTCTCGAAATACTATTAGGGTCAGGAACAATAAGCGAGTTTTTTGATTATTCAAATGCCATTAATAATATTCAGGAAAGAATTCAAGAAAGTATTGAGGAGTTGGAAGGATTGAAAACGACTTTAAGTAAACAAAGTCAGGAGTTAGGCAGTGATAAAGAGCAAACTCAAAACTTATTAGCAATGCAGTTGCTCCAGAAGAATGATTTGAGAAAAACAGAGAGTGAAAAAGTTAATCTTTGGCATGTTACTGATGGAAATGAAGATAAATATCAGCAAATGTTATCTGAATCAAGGCAGAAAGCGAATGAGATCAGAGCACGTATTTATCAGTTAATTGGAGTGAAAACACAAGTTACTTTCGGAGAAGCATTAGAAATAGCTAATTGGGTAAGTAGCCGCACGGGAGTAAGGCCAGCTCTTCTTTTAGCGGTATTGACACAGGAATCTAATTTAGGTCAGAATGTTGGAACTTGTAATCGACCTGGTGATTCATATAGCAAAAGCTGGAGAGAGATTATGAAACCAACCAGAGATCAAGAACCATTTTCGAAAATTTGTAGAGAGCTAGGATTAGACCCTGATACAACACCTGTTTCTTGTCCAATGTTTACAGATGGGAAACAAGTTGGTTGGGGAGGAGCAATGGGACCAGCTCAATTTATTCCTTCAACATGGATGGATTATAAGGATCAAGTATCCAAGATTTCAGGTAATAATCCTGCCAATCCTTGGGATATCAGAGATGCTTTTGTTGCCGCTGCCTTATATTTATCAAAGTGGGGTGCAGATAAACAAACCAGAGATGCAGAATGGCGAGCAGCGATGATTTATTTTTCTGGTTCCACTAATACGCGTTATCGTTTTTATGGAGATAGTGTAATTGAGATAGCTGATAAGTATGAAAAAGATATTTCTTATCTTAAAGAGTTAGCTAGTCGTTAAAATTCTAAAAATTAATTAAAAATTACTTCAATGCCTCAATGTTATTTTTGTCTTCAGAATAAAGAGGAAATAGATTTCAAAGACGTAGAAACTTTGAAACGTTTTATTTCCAGCCAGATGAAAATTTATCCTCAAAGGAAAACTGGCTTATGCGCTAAGCATCAACGTTTATTTAAAAAAGCTGTAAAAAGAGCGAGAGTAATGGGGCTTTTACCATTCCTTAACTATTAAATTTTGTAATGGATAATAAAAAAAAGTTTTATTCACCAAGTGGCAAGGCTTTTAGTTACGAAGAGCTTTTAAAAGAAGTCTTTTTTTATATTAAGTCTGATACTAAGGAAAAATATAAAGTCATAATTGGAACAGATTCTGCAAATCACGGAACAACAGATTTTGTTAGCGCTATTGTTGTTTATCGTCTTGGGCATGGAGGGAGGTTTTTTTGGAGGAGGGTTAACCAAAAAAAGATAGATAGTTTAAGGCAAAGGATTTATCAAGAAGTAATGATGTCTTTAAAACTAGCTGAAGAAGTTTTATTTAATTTATCCCAAAATAAAGATATTGATTTTGACTTTGAGGTCCATGTAGATATTGGTTCTAAAGGAAAGACTAAAGAGATGCTTCAGGAGATAATTGGTATGGTCAGAGGTTCTGGGTTTAATGTTAAAACTAAGCCTGAGTCTTATGGAGCTTCTAAGGTAGCAGATAGATATACATAAAGAGGAAAAAGATAAAGTAAATTATTTAAAACGGGGGCTTTATTAACAGCCCTTTTTTATGTTAAAATAAAGATAATGAGTAAAAAGAAAAAAAGAGGACTAAAAATTAATTTTTTGGAAAACGGGAGAAGCCTTTTTGGAAAGATAATTCCAGAGACTCCTTTAAATATAGAAATTAGAAATAGCATTTATGCAATTCTCTTTTTGTGTTTAGCTTTAATTTTAATATTAAGTTCTTTTGATCTCGCTGGCCCTATAGGGAAATTAATATTTAAAGTTTTTGATTATCTTTTGGGATTGGGATATTTTGTTTTACCTGTTCTTTTTTTATTAATATCTTTTAATTTTTTCCGTTCTTTGACTGAAAAAATTAATCTTACAGCTTTTACATTTCAAGGTTGTTTTTTTATATTACTTTCAATTCTTTCTCTTGTTGAGATTTTTGCTAATGACAGAGGTGGTGTCATTGGTTCTATAGGCGCTTTGTTAAAAAATTATTTGGGTTTTTGGGCTACTTTAATTATATACATAGCTGTTTTAATCTCAGGGTTTTTATTAGTTCTTAATATTCCACTTAGATTTTCAAGGAAAGAAGAATACAAAGAAGACAAAGAAGAGGAGCCAGAGCTTTCTCCTCTTCCAGAACCTATTGAAAAAGAAGTAATTTCTGAATCAGAGCAAATGATTGAAGAGATTATTGATAAAAAACAAAAAGACGAAAAACTTAGTGAAGAAAAGAAAATGCATGCTTTTATAACATCAAAAAGTAATTATAAATTTCCGACATTAGATTTGTTAGAAACTGAAAGTATTCGCCCTCGCGTTGGAGATATTAGGGCCAATGCGAATATTATTAAAAGGACTCTTGAAAATTTTGGGATTGATGTAGAAATGGGAGAAGTAAATGTAGGGCCAACTGTTACTCAATATACCCTTAAGCCAGCTGAGGGTGTAAAACTTTCTAGCTTAACTGCGCTTCAGAATGATTTATCTTTGGCACTAGCAGCTCATCCATTGCGAATGGAAGCTCCTATTCCTGGAAGATCATTAGTTGGTATCGAGGTTCCTAATAAATCTATTTCATTGGTGCGTTTAGGAAGCTTATTAAAAGAATGTGATTTTCAAAAAACTGCTTCATCCTTATCTTTTGCATTGGGAAGAAATGTAAAAGGCGAAGCATTATTGGCAAATTTAAGTAAAATGCCTCATCTTTTAATAGCGGGATCTACAGGTTCAGGAAAATCTGTATGCATTCATAGCATTCTTTTGTCTTTTCTTTTTAAAAATTCTCCGGAAACCTTAAGATTGATTTTGGTAGATCCTAAGAGGGTTGAACTTTCTCATTACAATGAAATACCGCATCTTTTAACGCCAGTTATTACTGATCATAAAAAAGTACTCCCAGCACTTCGTTGGGCAACAAACGAAATGGAAAGAAGATATAATTTGCTTTCTGAGTATAAAAGTCGTGATATTGAAGGATATAATTTAAAAGTTCTTGCTAAAAAAGAAATGCCATTACCGTACGTGGTAATTATTATTGATGAATTAGCTGATTTAATGGCGCGTTATGGCCGTGATTTAGAGGGTTTAATAATAAGAATAGCGCAAATGGCTCGGGCAACAGGAATTCATCTTATTGTTTCTACGCAGAGACCGTCTGTTGAAGCAATTACTGGTTTAATTAAAGCGAATATTACAGCACGAATTGGTTTTCAAGTAGCTTCGCAAGTAGATTCACGAACCATTTTAGATATGGGCGGAGCAGAAAAACTTTTGGGCAACGGAGATATGCTTTTTCTTGCTCCTGATTCTTCTAAGCCAAAAAGAATTCAAAGCGCTTATGTTTCAGAAGAAGAAGTCAATAATTTGGTGGAATTTATTATTAAGCAATCGGGAGTTGAAAAAGAAGAAAATGGTTTGGCTGAAGATTTACAAGGATTTATAGAAGGAACTCCGACTTCTGGTGACATTGATTTTGAAGGAGTAAATGGAGATGAAGAAGATGAATTGTATTCTGATGCTTATGATGTTGTGGTAAAAGCCAAAAAAGCATCAGCTTCATTATTACAAAGAAGGTTACGGATTGGTTATGCGAGGGCTGCTAGACTTTTAGATATATTGGAAGAAAAAGGAATAGTTGGCCCAGTAAATGGTGCTAAGCCAAGAGAAGTTTTTATAAAAGATGAAGAAGAAAATTATGAATAATAAAGAGAGTTTATTGTGCGGCGCTTTTTTAAAAAAAATGCGTCAGGAAAAAGGTTGGGCTTTAGAAAAAGTTTCTGAAGAGACGAAGATTCTATTGTCTGCGCTTAAGGATTTGGAAAATGATGAATATAAAAATTTACCACCTCCTGTTTATTTAAAGGGGATGATAAGAAAATATGCGGATTTTTTAAAATTAGATAATGAAAAAGTTTTGGAGATTTATCAAAAAAGCAATGGAAGAAGTTTATCCTCTGGTAAATACGATTTGCTCCCAAAAAACAGATTTTTAGTTTATCAATCAAAATTTATTTCCTTTTTTAGAAATGTTTGTCCTAAGATATTAAGATCTTTTTTTTTGGGGTTTATTCTGATTTATTTTATTTACGAAGCTAGTTTTTTTATTCTTCCTGCGAAAATTATTCTTTATTCACCAAATAGCGATTTTTCTACATACGAGCAAGAGCTTACGATTTCTGGAAAAGTGATTCGCGCAAAAAGATTTTTTATTAAAGACCAAGAGATTTCTTTTGGAGAAGATGGTGTTTTTAATGAAAAGATTATTCTTGCTCCAGGACTTAATAATATTCAATTTGAGGCAGTAAATATTTTAGGATACTCAACCTCTTTAACTCGACAAATTATTTATACAATTACTGAACAATTGAATTTAAACTAATTTTGTGTTGCGATATTTCTCTAAAACTGTTAATATGGCTTAGAATATAGATTCTTTGATCCTATCTGAATAAATATTTATATATGTCTAAAATTTTAAACAAAGACAAAAAGATCAAGGTAAGTATTCCTAAAAAAGAGGAAGATGCTTTAGAGAAGACGATGACGGATATCCAAGATCGATTTGGTGAGGGTGCGATAATGAGATTAGGTGGACTTAAAAAAGTTGACGTTGATGTTATCCCTACTGGCTCTCCTTCATTGGACTTAGCTTTAGGAGTAGGTGGTATTCCGCGAGGGAGAATTATTGAAATTTATGGATCTGAATCTTCTGGGAAAACTACTTTGACCCTTCATATCGTTGCTGAAGCTCAAAAAAAAGGAGGAAAAATAGCTTTTATTGATTCAGAACATGCCCTTGATCCAGAATATGCTCGTAAAATTGGAGTAAAAACTAAAGAGTTATTAATATCCCAACCTGATAATGGGGAGCAAGCATTGGATATAGTAGAGGCTTTAGTTCGTTCAGGAGTAGTAGATTTGATTGTTGTTGATTCAGTAGCAGCATTAACTCCTAAAGCTGAAATAGAAGGAGAAATGGGTGATCAGCAAATTGGATTACAGGCTAGATTAATGAGCAGAGCCTTAAGGAAATTAGCTGCGATTACACATAAAACTAATACAGCAATTATTTTTACTAATCAAACAAGAATGCAGATTGGAATGATGATGTTTGGTAATCCTGTTACTACTCCAGGGGGAAAAGCTTTAAAATTTTATTCTTCAGTGAGGATTGAATTAAAAAGAAGAGCTCAAATTAAAAGAGGAGACGAGATAATAGGTTCGCGTATAAAGGCAAAGGTAGTAAAGAATAAAGTTGCTCCACCTTTTAGAGAAACAGAATTCGATATTCTTTATGATCAAGGAATTTCTTATTACGGTGATCTATTAAATATGGGGATTAAGAATAATATTATTACAAAAAAGGGAATGACTTATAGTTTTGGAGATATAAAACTAGGGGTAGGGTTTGAAGATGTGAGAGGATTTTTAAAGCAAAATCCTAACATTGGAAAGGAGCTTTTAAAACAAATTATAAAAAATTAGATTTATGGAACAAAAGAACAATAACTATGAATTATCTTTTTGGCTCTCGTCTAGATTAAATGAGGAAGAGATAGAGAAAAAATTCGATAATTTATTAAAACAACTAGAAAAACTTGGAGCTTTAATAATTTTTAGTCAATCACCTCAGTTAAAGCAACTGGCTTATTCTGTAAAAAAAGAAAGGAATGCGTATTTTGGTTATATTCAATTTGAATTTTCTAAAGATTCTTTAGTTCATTTAGAAGAAGATCTTAAATTGAATGATGATATTATTCGTTTTATGATATTAAGTGTAAAGCCGAAAGAAAAACAGAAAGTTCCTTCGATTACTTTTAGAAAACCTGTTTTTAAAGAACAAAAAAGTAAAACTGAAGAGGAAACAAAAAAAGAACCTCAAAAAGAAAAAATAATTAGCCTTGAGGAATTAGACAAAAAACTTAATGAAATTCTTGAAAAAGAATAAAGGCGTGGGGAAAAACGGAGAGAATAAATTTTAACCATAATAAAAATATGAATCTAAACAAGGTATTCATTATTGGTAATCTTACTAGAGATGTTGTTCTTCGTAATACGCCTTCTGGCAAATCAGTGGCTAATTTTGGGGTAGCTACTAATAGAGTGTGGGTAAATGCAAATAGAGAAAAACAACAAGAAGTGGAATTTCATAATGTAGTAGTTTGGGGGAAAATGGCGGAACTTTGTAACCAGTATCTTGCCAAAGGACGTTTGGTTCTTGTAGAAGGAAGGATTAGGTCAAGAAGTTGGGTTGATGCAAATGAACAAAAAAGAACAAAAACTGAAATTATTTCTGAAAACATTAGTTTTGGTCCACGAGGAGTGCAAGAGGAAGAGAAATTAAAAATGCCGCCAGAAAAGGCGGAATCAAATACAGAAGATCTTCCTGTTTTAGAAGAAGAACCAGGCGAGGTTACTTCTGATGATATTCCCTTTTAATATCTTCAATTATTGCGTCTAAACTTCCATCAAGGACTTGTTCTATATTATGCCAGGACTTTTTGATACGATGATCAGTAATACGATCCTGCGGGAAATTATATGTACGAATTTTTTCTGATCTTTCGGCGTGGCCTATTTGGTCACGTCTTTTTTTTTCTTCTTTTCCGACAGTTTCTTCTTGCCTCTGAATAAGGACTTTATTTTTTAGAAGCTCTAGAGCTTTTTCCCTATTTTCTTTTTGTTTTCTTCCGCTTTGGCATACAACTGTCAAACCTGAAGGCTTATGAACAAGACGTACTGCTGATTCTACCTTTTGGACATTTTGTCCTCCTGGGCCTGAAGAACGGAAAAAACTTTCTTCTATGTCTTCTGATTTAATTTCTATTTGTATATTTTTTATTTGAGGAAGAATAGCTACTGTTGCCGTAGAAGTATGAATGCGCCCAGATTTTTCAGTAAGAGGTATTCTTTGAACTCGATGTACTCCAGCTTCATATTTTAAATTTTCAAAAGCTTCCTTATTGTTTATTTCCATTACTCCTTCTTTTATACCGTCTAATGCAGTTTTATTCATATTGATAATCTTACTTGGCCATCCTTTGTTATCAGCATAGCGATTATACATTCTAAATAAATCTTGGGCAAATAAAGCAGCTTCTCCACCTCCAGTACCAGCTCTAATTTCGATTATAATACCTTCAATTTTGGTTGTGTTGCTATTTTCAAGATTTTTTTCCTCGAATTTGGCCAAGAGACTTTCTTTTAATTCTTTATTATTTTTTATATCTTCTTCAGCAAGAGACAAGAGCTCGGTATCAGTTGCTTCAGCCAATATTTCTTCTGCTCCTTTTATTTTTTTATCTATCTTTGCGAGCGTTCTAAGGAAATTTATTTCTTCTTCAATTTTTTTTAGTTTGCGTGAAGCTTCTTCAAAGTTCTTTCTGTTTGAAAGAAACCCAGGGTCACTGAGTTTCTTAAAAAGTTCTTCTTTTTCTTTTTCTAATTCTTCTAGTTTCATTTATCTTTTTTTACTTTCTTTTCTTCCTTTTTCTTTAATTCTTTAGTTTTACTTGATGTGACTTTTTTATCTTTTTTCAGAGAAATCTTCTTGCTCTTAATATCTTCTGTTTTTTCGAGTCGTTTTTTAAATTTTTGGACACGACCAGCAGAATCTACTAATTTTTTCTTACCAGTGAAAAAAGGATGACAGCGTGAGCAAATTTCAACTTCCATATTATCAACAATAGAACCAATATGAAACTTAGCTCCGCAAGCGCAGGTTACTGTTGCTTTAGTATTGTATTTTGGATGGATATCTTTTTTCATATTTATAATTTAGTAGTTTTTATAATACCAAGAAAAGATTAAAAAAGCAATAAATAGGATAATTAGAATTGACATTAGTATATAAGATGTGATAATATAATAGATGTTCTCTATCATGAGGACAAGCCCCACTGTAACACTACGACTTTTTTGTCGTAGTGTTTTTTATATTTCTTGATTCTTATCGTCTTTTATGGTAAATTTAAAAAACATATAAATATGGAAGAAGAAAAACAACAAACAATTAATGAAACTGAGATGAAGGAGGCTGGGCTGCATTATGGTCACAGCAAGACCCGTAATCATCCACAGGCCGGATATTTTACTGTTAAATCTTATACAGAGCTATCTTTTATTGATTTAGAAGAAACTGCGAAGGCGCTAGAGGTAGCTTTAGGTTATATTAAAGAGATTGTTAAAAAAGAAGGCTCAATTCTTTTTGTTGGAGCTATAGCAGGCGCAAGAACAAAAATTAAAGAATTAGCAGAAAAATATGGTTTTCCTTATGTTACTAACCGTTGGCTAGGCGGAACCTTAACAAATTTTAAAACATTGAATGGCAGAATTAAATATTTAAAAGAATTGGAGGAAAAAAAGAAATCTGGTGAATGGCAGAAATATACCAAGCACGAGAGGAAAAAATTAGATGATAAAATGGCTAAATTAGAAGAGCAATTTATTGGCCTAAAAAATACAACTAAATTGCCAGACGCTTTGTTTATTATAGATCCTAAGATACATGATACTGTAGTGAGGGAAGCGCGGAAAATGAAAATTCCTATGGTTGTAGTTTTAGATACTGATGATGATCCAACTCTTATAGATTATCCAATTCCTGCCAATGATAGCGCAAAATCTTCAATTGATTATATTTTGAATAAAGTGGATGAAGCTATAGAGCAGGTAAAGAAAGGTAAATAACAAAAATATTAATTAATAAATCACAATGGTATCTATTGATGATGTTCAAAAATTAAGAAAACAAACTTTTGCCCCTGTAGTGGAATGTAAGAAGGCCCTAGAAGAAGCAAAGGGAGATTTTTCCAAGGCAAGCGAGATATTAAAGAAAAAAGGAGCATTACGTGCTGAGAAAAAACAAGAGAATGATACAAAATGCGGAATAGTAGAAGCATATATTCATTCAAATAATCAATTGGGAACTTTAGTTGAATTACGTTGCGAGACTAGTTTTGTAGCTAATAACCCTGATTTTAAGAAATTAGCTTATGATTTGGCAATGCATATAACAGCTTTAAACCCACAATATGTTTCTTCTAAAGAAATTTCCGAAGAAATAATTGAAGAAAAGAAAAAGGAATATCAAGAGGAATTTAAAAAGAGTAATAAATCACCAGAGATTGTAAAAAAGATTGTTGAAGGTAAGCTTGAAAAGGAATTTCAAGAAGTTTGTTTGAATAAACAGGCTTTTATTAAGGATGAAACTAAAAACATTGATCAATTAATCCAAGAAGCCATTGCTAAGTTTGGTGAAAATATAGAAATTAGTCGTTTTATTCGTTTCAGAATTTAATATGTTTAATATTCTTCCACC
>Ga0075530_1000644_pt1 | contig 16561 bp, 4 predicted proteins | sample NGEPerD_2_FD_75101 | JGI IMG/M metagenome (GOLD analysis project Ga0075530, IMG submission 75101) | Arctic peat soil microbial communities from the Barrow Environmental Observatory site, Barrow, Alaska, USA - NGEE PermafrostL1-D | ecosystem: Environmental > Terrestrial > Soil > Wetlands > Peat ... | reverse complement strand
GGGTAGGCTCCGGGCTGGCAACTGCCAGCAGAACCGGCCCCGGACATGGTGAAGGCCAGATCCTGGAGCAAGGACCTGGCCTTCTGTGGGTAAACCACAAGACTTCTGTGGTTACCCCTTGGTAGCGGGGGCAGGATTTGAACCTGCGACCTCCGGGTTATGAGCACCCAAGGCCACATCTCAGGCGTGCCTGCACGTCCCATTCCTCCAGGGCTTTCCCCGACGGTCCAGCCTGAGAAACTCTGCTGACTCCAGGCGTCCCGCGGCGTTCCGACACGTCTTGGTCAGAGACCTGGTCAGAAACCAGGCCATGGCAGTCAACGAAGTCTCATGAGCCGATCGTGCCGCGAGACACCGTGCACGATGGGTCGTAGCAGCGCACTCAACACTTATGTGCGGTTGTTCTGAATAATCGCTGACCCTTGATCGTGAAACCAAGCCTCTCGAGCGCGAGTCGGCGTACCGGTTAGCTCAGCCTGCGCGACGCACCGACGACGATCGAGTAGCCGCCGATCAGCTTGCCCTCCGGCGAGGTCAAGGTGAGCCGGAGCAGGTGCTGCGCGCCATACGGGCCACCGAGGGCCCGAGCGACATCGCCTGCCCGCAGCCCCTTGATGTCGAGCATCCGGGCCATGCTCCCGCTCAGCACCTTGGCCAGCGGTTTGTCAGTGACCTCGCCGAACTCTCGCCAGAGGTCCGGCCCGAGCCGTTCGAGCAGGCGCCGCGTGCCGCCCGGCTCGGCGAACGGGTGCACCTGAACCACTTTGTCGTCGTTGCTCGACCGCCCGACGACCGCGGCGCGAGCCGCGTACTTCTGCAGCGCAGCGCTGCGGACAACGACGGTGCGCCCATTCGCCTCGAAAGCGGTAAGCAGGTGCACAGAGGCCCCAATGTCGACCCCGCCCCGGATCTCCGTGAGCGCGGGCCCGACGATCCGGGCGTGCCTCTTGCCGGTGCCGATCGGCAGCGCGCCGCCGCCGAGGGCCTGGAGCAGCGGGACCACCGCCGGTCCGCCGTGAGTGAGCTCGACGGTGAACCCCTTCGGCACGAGACCAGCGAGGATCGTGATCAGCTTCAGCGCGCTCTGCGCCGGAGCGAGGATCGTGAGGTTGCGCTGGCCGACGTGACGGTGCTCGTTCACCAGCAACGGTCCCTCGAAATGGTCGGCCGGGCAGCTCACCGAGACGATCAGGCACTCGTGCCCGGTCTCGCCGGCACCGATCCGCCACGGTGGGCCGAGCTCCACGACCGTGACGCAGCCAGGACGCTGGCGGTCGGCCAGCTGCGCGATCCATGCCCCGCCGATGTGGTGCTGCTGGTAGTACGGGTCGCTCTGGTTGCCCGTGCCGAAGAATCCCGCGGCAATCGCCCAAGCCTGTACGTGCACGCCAACCGCGGGGAAGAGGCCGAGGTTCCACACCCGGACGAACACCCGGTAGGTGTGCCCCGCCACTGGCGAGAGCACCAGTCTGTTCAGGTCGAACGGGCCGGTGTAGGAGGCGTCGATGAGCAGGATGTCCGGCGACTCCCAGCACACGATCGGCGGCCAGATCGGCCGCTGGCCACGATCGCCGGGTGAGAACGCCCGCACCAACAGGTAAGGGAGAACGTCCTCGCGGTGCGGACGGTGCTCCATGCCGATCTCGGCCGCCCAGCCGCGCCACTCGTCCGCGCGGCCGGGGTCCGGGACGTACTTCGGGTCGGGGTCCGGATAGTCCGGCCTCTTCGGCGACTGGCCGACGGGGTTCGGCGGGTCTTCGCCGCGTTGGCGCCTCTGCTCCTTGTCGCTGAGCTTCGGGTGCTTCGGCCGGGCATGCTGCCGGTCGCTCATCATCCGCCTCCGAACGGGCCGTGCGGAAACTCCTGGCCGAGGTTCAACTCGTGGGTCTTGCTCGACTCACCGCACGGGTCGTCGCCGAACTTCTCGGGCGGCGGCTCGACGGCACGGGACAGGTAGTGCGCCGCCAGGTCGCGGTGTGGCTCGTACCACTGCGTGTTCGTCGGAGTACCGCCCGGCGCCTGCCGCGGGTTGTCGTGATCAGCGTGGAAGAACTGCGGCGGGGTGCAGGGTTGCGGATAGCTGAAGTCGATCGTGCCGGACGAGATCGCGACAGCAGTGAAGTTCGGCACGCACTCCCATGCGCCGAGTGCTCCCGGGGCAGCCGGGTTGCGCCCGAGGTTGTGCCGGTCCCAGTCCCAGCAGTGCCAAGCGTACCCGCGGTCGCTGTCCAGGTTGAAGTCAGGCACCGTGAACTCCGGGTTCTGGCGCTCCCCCGCCATCCGCCCGACCAGGTACGTGCCGTAGTCCATCGGTCCGCCCAGGTGGGCGTTCAATGGCAGCAGCGCGTCCAGCGCGGCGAAGGTGTCCTGCGGGGTGCCGCAGCCCTCCAGCTTCTTGCGGGCGTTGTCGTCACCAGCGACCGCACTGAGCAGGACCGTGCTGTCCTGGCCCGAGACGTATGGCCCGACGTGCGCGGGCGCGCCCTCTTGCGGCACCCATTGCCCTGCCTGGTTCTTCAGCGGGTAGCGCCATGGGGCCACCCACTCGCTCGGCTTGAACTCGGCACCGCTGTCGCCGGCATACTTCAGCTTGCTGGTCAGTCCCAGGGCACTGACGAGATCGACTTCCGAGACGTCAGCCGGGTGGTCACGGACGACGTTCCGCGGGTAGGCCGGGTCGAGGCCGAACGCTGTGGTGGCATTCAGCCGCCCGGAGGGCTCCGTGATGAGCATGACCGGCAGTCCCAGGCCCAACGGGTCGTCGAGCGCAGAGGCGATGGAGAAGAGTCCGCCAGACGAGCCAAGGATGGTCAGCCCGGGATCGATCTCCTCGGGCTTCGGCATCAGGAAACCCGACATCACCAGCGCGCGCCGCGACAGCATGTAGAGGTTCCACGCCGGCACGACAAGGGTGTAGTAGATGACCTCGCGGGCCGGGAACGTGGTGACGTCGAGGATGAGGCCCGGCAGGATCGTTGCCAGCCAGACGATCACCTCGGCGAGGTAGATCGCCCACGCGAACAGGGCGAGCAGCAGGTCGAGCAGGGTGAAGGAGTCGTTGCTGTCGACGTCGGCACCGCGGGTCGGGTCATCGTCAACGCCGTAGTCACCACCAGGGGGCGTCGGGAACGAGTGGTCGGTGAACACGTCGGGCGGCTGGGGCATCTTCGGCGAGAGCCCGTCCTTGCTGGTCATCTTCAGATAGGCGTAGACGATGCTCCACATCTCCGCCATCGCGTCGGCGTTCGGGCGCCCGTCGGGATCCCCTGCCCCGTCGGTCGCGGAGAACAGGGGGTCCTGCGCGAGGATCTTCGGCCCGTCCGGGTGGACGTCGGCCATCGCCTCGAGCAGCGCGTCGGTCAGGTGCCCGGGCAGGCCGCCGGAGTCGAGGTCGAACAGTGCGGCCCGCGCCGCCGCGGGGGTCGGGCCATCCGAGGTGTCGTAGGCCGGGAACCCGGTGAAGTAGTCGTAGGCCGGGCCGTCGTCGCGACCCGTGTAGGGAGCATCGCTGCGGGACCGGAACGCCAGCCGGAAGTGCAGAGCGCTGGTGCCCCACTCGCCGTAGCGGGGGCCGGTGTTGATCGCCGAGTAGTTCTGCGAGTCCATGTGGTTCTCGACCAGGTGGTGGCGCTGCCAGTGGTCGCGGTACGGGCCGCCGGCTTTGGCGTTGGTGAACGGGTGCCCTGTGACGTCGGTTGCGCAGTGCGTCATCCAGCCGATCGCGAAGGCCATCCGGGCATCGGCGTCGGAGCGCTCGTCATCGGTCGTCGCAGCGGCGCGGGCATCACTGGCCTGCTTGAACAGCACGAACGGGAACTGGTAGGTGCGACGGTAGTGAAAAACGTCGGACCAGTAGAACGCTTCGTTGCCGAACGCCTGCGGCACACCAGAGGTGAGGACGCCGAACCAGTCCCCCATCTGGGCAAGCAGGCCCTTGAACGCGGTCATGATCGCCGTCGTCACCTCTTCCAGGACCTGCGCCAGCTGGTTGGACAGCCCACCGGTGAGCTGCGAGGCGAGCTGCGAGGAGTTCGTGCTGATCGGCGAGATCCACTTCTCCCACTTGCCGATGAACTCGCTGTCGATCTCCTCCCAGACATCCAGCGCCCACTTCACCACCTGCCTCAGCACGCAGCCCTTGGTGTTGGAGAAGTCGGGCAGGAGGTAGAAGACGTCCGGGCCGAGCGAGCCCAGAGCGAGGTAGTTGCGCCAGGTGTGGCACACCTCGCCGAGAGCCTGAGCCTCGGAGGCGCTGATCGGGAAGTTCGGGGGTACGGTCCCGGCGCGCAGGCGTTCGGCCGTGTCTTGCGCGGCCTGCATGTGCACGTACCAACCAGGCATCGCCATTCCTCTCTTTGCACTGACCTTGGGTCAGAGCCGCTCGCCTTCGACGGCGGCAGTCGACTCCATGTCGCGCGATCCGTCGTCAGGCATCGGGAATCAGCCCGCTGAGCAGCGCGAAAAGGCCGGGTCCGTCGCCGACACCGTTGGGGTCGCTGTTGTCGTCAGTGGCGGGGATCACCGTCGTGTCGGTGGGCCCGGCCCAGACCGGCGCGCACCGACCGAGGCCGCCGCCTGCGAGCAGGTCGGCGAGCACGTCGAAGGCCGAATCGGGCTCGGCCAGACGCGTCCACAGCGCCGAGGTGTTCGCCGGCCCGGTCGGGATGGTGATGCCGAGCCGGGTTGCCATCAGCTCCTGGCGGAACCGGGCCACGCCGGCGGACACCCCACGGTCGTTGAGAGCGCGGTCGATGCTGGCGACGTCGACACCGCCGTCGAACGTCATCCCTCGACGGCGCAGGTGGCTGGTGCCGACGAGGGCGTAGACGTCGTCCACCAGGACCACGGTGCTGCGGACCAGGGTGGGTCGGCCCGGGAACCCGATCGGTTGGAAGGCCGCGACCCTGGTTCGTGCTTCGGTGGTGAGGATGTCGACGGCTTCCTTGCGCTGCTTCAGAGCGGCGCGGACGTAAGCCTTCTTGGCCAGCGCGAAATCGGGGTTCCGGGGCAAGCAGATGATGACCTTGAGCCTCGGGTTGTCGTGCAGCCTCTGGCGCAGCACTTCGACCAGGTCGATGTCGGCCGCGCCGGTGCCGCTGCGCGAGGTCCGCGCAAACATCGGGCTCTCCAGGTAGACGTACTCGCGAGCCTGCTTGATCGCACGGTGCAGCGACCACAAGGCGTCGCGTTGACCCTGCTTCGCCGTTGCGATCTCACGCTGGAGCTCGCGGCGCAGCCGGTCCTCGTTCGCTACGGTGATCGTCGGTGCGGTGACACCGAGAGCCGTGGCCAGCGAGTTGACCGCGCTCTGGATCGTGTCGGTGGGTTGCGGCATGGGAACCAGCGCCAGTTCGGGGGTGTCGCAGAACGGTGCGATCGTCTCGAGCATCGCGGCCGCGACGGTGCCGGTGGTATCGGGGGGCGGCTCGTCCCAGTTGTCCCCGCCGGTCTGGACCAGCCAGCCCAGGGCATCGGGCGCCCAGGGCAGCACGGGCTGGGCCCGCTTGATGGCGTGAAGGGCGAGGTCCCACGCGAGCTGGCCGCCGACCCTGACCCCGGCCGCATGGACGTCAGGACCGGCTGGGTTGCCAGGGTCACCGAGGTCGGGCGCAGCGGACCGCGACTCCCAGGTCCAGCGAGCGCCGGTCAGGACGGCGTTCCAGGTCATCGGCGTCGTCGGCGTCGCGCCCGTCCCGAGGGCGAGGACCGTCTCGAACCGCCCTTGAGCGGGCAGGTGCGGGCCGACCCGCGGTGAGGTCGACTCGTTCGCGAAGGCGCGGACCAGGGAGAAGATGTCGGTTCCGGCGGCGGGCACCGGGCCGATCCGCGGGATCCCGAACAGAGATGCGGGCGCGATCGAGGTCGAACCGAGCAGGGCGAGCATCGCCGCCAACCCTGGGAAGACCGTCCCGCCGAAGCTGGCGAGGTTGTCCGTCCACGAGGCCGCCGCTGCGAGGGTGAGGTCGATCGACGAGAGCAGCCGACGACTGCCGTCACGACCGGTCGCGACGATGTCGATCGTGAGGATGCCGGGGTTGGGCAGGGTGTCACCGACCTGGAGCTGGAACGGGTTGGGCACCAGGATGCTGGTCGGCACCCCGCTCTGCGCGATCCCCGATCCACCGTCACCGCGGACGAAAGACGGCAGCTCGCCGATGCCCTCGATCACGACGAAGGTTCGCGGCATCACCCGAAGATGCGTGCCGGCCGGCACGACGTCCGCCGGGAAGGTGACGATGGTGTCGAGGGCGGCAGCGCCGCTGCCCGCACGCCAGGTCGCGGTAGGCGCGGCCGCATCGGTCGCCGAGAATCGAGCGAGCGCTGCCGACGCGGGGGGGCCCACCGGCACCGGTCCCGGGAAGGCCGGCCAGTGCCCTGCTGCCGCCCGGCCCGGGGGCAGCGCGAGCGTCGCGTCGATCGTTGGTGAGACGAGCAGCGCGCGCACCGACAGGCCCGCGGGCGGGAAGCCGGTCGCCATGGCTCCGGCCGAGCCGAGCGCGTCGCTGCCGTCGATCAGGTAGTCGAAGCTCGGCACCGATGCGCGCACCACCGGCAGCGCGAAGGAGTCCACGGCGTGGTCGTCGTCCGGCACCGGGTCCCCGCTCGGCGCGAACCGGCGGTTTCCCAGCAGGTGCCACGGCAGGTCGACCGCCATCACGCGGAAGAACTGGCGGGCCAGGGTGACGCCGCCGGGCAGGGTGGGGATCGTCAGCGCCGTGCGCGTCAGGGTCCCGTTGACGGCCCAGCCCCAATGAAGCGGGGTCCCTGCGGACGCGTCGTCGGCGGCATGGCTCGTGGCCCGGCCCAGCTGTTGGTTTCCCGCGACCGAGACCAAGCCGGTGTCCGGAACCGTCGTGACGAGCGAGCCGCCGCTGTCGAGCACCTCGAGCCGGGCCACCTCGCGCACCGGGCGGTAGGCCGCGCCGTGCGGTGAGATCACGTGGCAGCGGATGGTCGCTGTCCCGGCCAGGGCGATGACTGCGTCGACCCCACCCGCCGTGGTCCTCGCTGGCATCGCGCCGTCACCGAAGGCGAGGGCCGGGAACGCGGTGAGCAGGTCGCCGAACAGCGCACCGACCGCGATCGGATCGATCGGGAGCCCACGCGCGTCGTGGAAGCTGACCGCCCGCTGGCCACTGAACCCGAGCGCCTCGCCAGCCGCGAACCAGGACATTGGCTGTGGCGTCGACGCAGCGGTGACCCCGTGCACGAGCATCGCGACCGGTACCGGCCGGTTCAGGGTGCCGCCGAGCCGCCCCGAGATCAACGTCTGGAGCCGGTGCCGAGCCTCGGGATGCAGCTCGAGAGCGGCAACGGTCCCGGTGACGAGGTCCCCCGCGACGTCGCAGTAGCCGGTCGGGTTCGTGACGATCCGTAGCGTCCCTTTGAACGGGGCGAGCGGCGAGGTGACGCTGAGTCGCAACGCCGGGTCGTCCGCCGGCCCGACCGCGCTCGCCGACCAGGCACTGGAGAGTGCCGGGATGGTCAGCCCGAGGGCGTCCAGGCCCTTGCTCTGCAGCTGGTTGCCGGCATCGGCCGGGGTGAGGACCGTCTGTGGCGTCATGAGGTCGACCATGCGTCAGGCTCCTCTTCCGATGATGCGGGTGAGGGTGGTTGAGGTGGCGTCGGGGGCAACGATCGTCACCGTCAGCACACCTGAGCCGCGCAGCCCCAAGGTGATGGTGGTAAGACCGTGCCTGCGGGCGGTTCGACGAGCCGGAACTGGCATTGTGGCGTCGGCCAAGATGTTCTCGCCGCGGCGGAAGCGCCTGATACTGGCAAGGCCGACGTCGAAGCGATGGGCCCTGCTCCGCCGCAGCGGTGGCACCCGGTCTTGCGCATAGGACACCTTCAGCCGGTATGGCTGACCGCCGATCTGGTCCGGCACCGAGGTCTTGAACGTGAAGATCCGGCCCCCAGGAACGACGGTGATCATGGGGCCGATGATGTCCGGCGCGATGATCGGGCTCCCCGAAGGCACCACGATGGTGCGCTCGGTGACGCGGCCGAGCGGATCGGTCAACCGGATCCGGGCCTTGAGCAGATCAGTGAAGCTCGAGCGGCGGACCAGCACATGCAGCGGTGTGGTCCCCGCGCTCGTCGCGTCTCGCCAGACGCCGGAGAGACCGGCCCCCGGCCCAGCTATCCCGAGCACCTCGAGCCGATTCGTATCCGGGTTGGGCGGGAGCACCGGAGCGGGGTGGACGAAGGCGGTCTCAGAGCTACCGTCGGGGTGCTCGGTGATGACCTCGACCTCGATCCGATGCGGACCCAGAGCGGTAGGCGCGACCGGCGCCACGGTGCTGAGGTCGATCCTGGCGTCCGCCGAGCCCAGCGTCGGAAGGAGGTAGGTCAAAGCGCTCATCTGGGGCGGGTCGGCTGGCGGGACGAGGACGGAGCGTGGCGCACTGGGCTCGGACCTTCCGCAATACTGCCCGCGGGTCGGGTCGTCGGTCCCCCACGCCACCGCCCGGTAGTAGACCGGCTTCCAGGACCCCTGGACGCTGTCGTTGCCGGTGATCGTCCCGATGAGCTGGGACTCCCCCGGCTCGGTCGAGGTCCGTGGCGTGACGGTGAATGACCCGCTCGAGCCGGTCAGCTGCGCCACCGGCGGGCCCATCGTGTCGAGCTCGGTTGCGGCGTCGGGAACGCGGACGCGATGAAGGTCGACCCGCCCGACGGCGGCGCCCGGTGACGTCTGGATCCGCACCGACGCCCGATAGCTCGGCGGCAGGACGCTCGAGTCGAGCACCCGGGTGACCTCGAGGGACGGCGGGCTGGGACGCACGACCTGCGGGGCGGCGTACGCGATCGGGCGCTTTCGCCGCAGGGGGTCGGACAGCCCGGGCCATGACGACTCGACCTGGCCCGCGCTCACCGCGAGCACGACGAAGAGGTGGATCTCCTTGGTGCCGCGAGGCAGGGTGATCTGCATCGAGGTCTCCGGCACCACCTTGGCGTTGACCCGGGCGAACGAACGTCGGTCCGGGTTGGCCGCGTACAGGTTGCGCAGCTCGGCGAGCCGCTGGGAAAGGTTGAGCGACGGCGCCGGCTCGCTCTGGCCGCGGTCGGCGCGGAACTTCGACTCTGCCACCGTGTAGACGAAGTACCCGGCGGAACCGGGTGCGGGGGGCCAGCTGAGCTGCGCATGGTGCTCGCCGGACGCGTCGCCGAGGCTCGTCATCAGCACGTCCTCGTGCTCGACGTTCATCACCGGCGGCCGCGGGTCGGACGCCGAGCCGACCGAGGGCTCGACGCTCCACGGCCCGACCCGGCTCGGAGCGACCGACTCGGTCCCTCGGGCCCAGAGCGCGATCCCGATCATGGGGGCGCTCGTGAAGTCGAGCTGCAGCCCGGTGACGGTGAGTCGGTAGCGGCGCGGCCCATGGTTGGTCACCGGCGCTGAGACGATCGTGAACCCGTCCAACGAGATGTGCTGCACCGTCGCGCTGAGCCCGCTACCGGGGGTGATCGCGGCAACCTGGCCAGTGGCCGCGAACTCGATCTTGGCCACCGTGCCGGAGCCTGAGGTCAGCGAGGCAGGCAGAACGGCTGGGATCGACAGGTCCGCGGGACGCTCTGCCGGCACGCTCTGGGCGTAGCGCCGTCCGACGATCTCCAGCGAGAGGGGGCTGCGGTTCGCCCAGTCCCAGCTGAGCTCGACGACGAGCATGCCCGGACAGAGCCCGATCGCGGCCGAGGTGTCGAGCCGGGTGCTGAGGATCGTCGCTGGTGCGGGAGGCGGCTCCCCGACGGCGAACGCCGTTGTCGCCCATCGGGACCAGGTGCCGAACAGGTCCTGCATCGCAACGCCATACAGCAGGGCGTTGGGGTCCGGCGACGAGGCGATCTGGTAACGGTCGTCGAGCGCCGCCATCCGGTTCACGGTGGCTGGGTTCGAGCTGATCGTCGCGGCGATCGGCTGCAGGGCCGTGTCGTACATCCTCTTGTCCATCAGCGGTTCGACCCCGCCGGCTGGCGCAAGTGCCTGCCGGGCGAGCGAGAAGCTGCCGATCTGGAACGGCAACGTCTCAGGGACCCGGTCCCAGCTGATCCTGTTGACGGTCCGCCACGGCCCGTCGGTGACGACCGGGGCCTGCATACCGTCACTGTTCACGGCGGTGTTCGTCGGGGTCGGCGGGGGCAGGACACCGCGCGGGTTGAGCAGCAGGGCGGCGTACTCGACCGGCGCGGAGGTGCTGAGGGTCCCCTTGTCGTAGTCGGCGGTGACCATGTAGTCGTAGGCGACCACTGTCGAGACCGAGCCGACCGCAGCCAAGAGGGGGCTGGCGGGTTCCGCGATCACCTCGTACGCCGTCCCGTAGCCCGTGATGAGCGAGGCGAGTGGATCGGTGGCCGCACCGTAGAGCAGCGTCCGAAGCGGGCTGAACGTCGCGTCGGCGCTCTGGCCAGTGCTCGTCGTCAGCGTGTGGCTGACCGTGTAGGTCTGGTGCTGCCGGGCCGGTAACGAGGTGACCATGTCCAGGAGGGGGTCGAGCATCGTGTCACGGACGGCTTGGATCATGGCCTTGTCGTCGGCGAGGGTCCAGGTCGGCGCGGGCCTGGCAGGCTGCATGAGGGCGTCCCAGCCGTAGAAAGGTGCACCCCTGCGGAACCTGTCCCTGGCTGCGTCCGCAGGATCACCCAGGGCCCCGATGAGCCCCTGCGGCGCGTCGAGGCGCTGGACGCCCGCGAAGCGCCCGTCTGAGGGCAGGCCGACGATCTCGATCCGTTCCCACGAGGGGTCGTCCACGGTGGCAGCGTCGATCCCTGTGATGCCAAGGATTGACGTTCCGCTCGGCACGAGCACAGTCTGGATCCGCGACCCGCTGATGCCCACCGTGATCGGGCCGGCGGCAGCGACCTGGGGCGTGAGCATCGCCGACGAGTACGGCATACCCGCGAACGCGAGCACGGCGCCACCGGGACCGTCCATCGTCACGCTGATGTAGACGCACGGGCGGTCCAGCACAACAAAGGTGAGCCCGAGGATCGAGGTCGTTGAGAAGCCGACCGTCGGTGTCTTCACTGCGTTGGAACGGCGGCGCCACACCGTGAACGGGGCGGACGGGTAGCCGAGAGCCGGGTCGGCGACCCACCTCAGCTGAAGGAGTCGCGCTGAGCGCAGCCCGCGTTCCTTCGCGATCGCGGCCGCGCTCTCGACCTGGTCGTTGGCGCGCTGCCGCGATGCCACGACCCAGTCGGTGAACGAGCCGAGCAGCAGGAATCGGCGCGGGTCCACGGTGCGTTTGGCCATCGTCGCCTCCTAGCTCTCTTCCCACGGTGCCGCGGCCAGCGGCAGGTCCACGACGGTCACGGTTCGCTCGGTCTGGGGCAGGAACGCAAGGTCCGCGAAGGCCAGGCTGACCAGGTCGACGGTGAGCTGTTTGCCCCGGGCCCCAGGGTCCAGCACGATCAGGGCGCGCTGTTCACCCGGCGCGTAGATGACGCCGTTGGCGGCCACGACGCCCACACCGCTGCGGTCCCGCAGGGTGAGCCAGTCGCGGGACTCGAGCACCCAGCGCTGGGCGTTCTCGGGGCCGGACGTGTCGGTGAGCAGTCGTGGGTACTTGCGGGACCGGTGCAGTGCCTCGGTCGCGTCGATGAGCACCGCGGCCGGCTGCGGCAGGCTGCTGCCCGACTGCTCCCAGAACACGACCACCTGGGCCCGGTCCGGGACGGCCAGCGGTTCGATGCCGTGAGCTCGCAGCTGGTCGTCGAGCTCGCTGCCCATCGGATGGCGGCCGGAGAAGTAGGCCCGGATCGCCTCGAAACCACCCGGTGCGCTCGAGCGCGCCGTCGGGCGAGACGCGACGAGCGTCGAGCCGAACTGCTCGAAGGTCCCGAACGCGCCGGTGCTGAAGTGCCGGCGGTAGACGCTGGGGCCGGTCGCACTGGAAGGCGCCCCGGTCGGGACACACTCGACATCCAGGATGTAGTCCATGTACGGGTCCAGCGGGATCGGGATGTCCAGCACGCTGTGCCGTTCGCGGCCCTCGTCCACGGCGACGCAGGACCCCGGCGCACCGGTCGCAGCGGCAGCGGCGTTCTTCAGGTCGATCGACTCGGCGACCGCGTGCTCCCAAGGGGACACCAGGGTTGCCGCGACCGGCTGCAGGGTCACCGGCGTGATCGGGTACGGGTAGGCCACAGCGGGAGTGGCCACGGGGTGGTTACCGCTCGCGGCCTGGAACCGGACCCGGAGCTCCTTGCCGTAGGCGGCAAACAGGCGGTCGACGTCGTGCGTGTTGAAGACCAGCCGGACGTCTTCCATGCCGAAGTAGGCCTTCTCACCGTCCTCGGGGATGGTGATGAGCGTCCATGGGTCGAGCCGGACCGGCAGCAGTGGCGTGCTGGTGAAGATCAGCTTCGTGGCGTCCGCCGGGTCGGGTTCGATGTGGTCGGTCTTGAACCAGAAGGTCTGGGTGATCGGGCTGGCCACGGTGCCGCGGACAGCGCTGTCGCGGCGGCGCTGGCCGCTCCAGTCGACCACGATGCGGTATAGCGAGTCCGGCACCAGGAGGGAGTTGTCGGAGCTCGCCGGGCCGATCGCGTTCGTCAGCGTGGTGCGGTCGCGGGTGATCTGCTCGTCGTCCCAGTCGTGTCGCGTGACCTCGGCCATGGTCGTGACCGCGACGGCTCCGACGTAGTACGGCGGTATGGCCTGCTTGTCCTGCTTGGGGTCGAACGGCTTGATCCCGATGGTGCCGACCTCCACCCAGGCAGCGTCGGGCGCCTTGTCCAGCGACACGAAGACCGGCAGGTTGGGTGAGCTGTTGCCCCAGCGGACGAGGTCGGAGACGTCGTCGCCCCACGGGCCGCCCGGATCGGTCCATCGCCCCGGCAACGGAGTGATGTTTACCCAGTTGGACGTCGTGACGGCCGCAGAGGCGAGCTCGGTCCCGTCGGCAGCGACGGCCCGGACGATCACGTGCTTGCCCTCGAAGAGCTGGCGCGGCACGAACAGGAGGACGCCGAAGCTGACGTATCCGCCGGTGTGCAGGATCACGACGTCGTCGAGCGGTCCGTGCTTGATCTTGCGCTTGGCAAGCTCGCTGGCGACCCACTTGTCGGTCGCGGGGTCGCCGAAGAAGGTCGGTCGACCGTCGTCGAAGAGCGGCGACTGCAGTGCCTTGACCGGGCACCGGTTCCCTGCGGCGGCACCGATCGCGGACGGTCCCGCCGCCGCCGAGCCCGCCGCCAGGCCGAACGCGGCGGAGACCGCATGCAGCGGCTGCAGGTTCGCCAGCTGGATCTGGCTGATCGGCATCCGTTCGGTCAGGTGCCCGATCGTCGTCTCGATGCTCAGCGCCTCGGTGCCGGTGACCTGCTCACGCAAGGCCGCAATCGCGTCGGTGGCCTTGGCGTGGAACGCCGGGCTGATCGCGACCGAGGCGCTGTCGTTGCGCACGACAAGCCCGCGAACCGGGTCCGTGGCGGCCAGGACCTGGCGACCGATCAGGACGTCTGCCACCGCGGGGGACGGGTGGCTCTCCCCTGCCGCGACGGCGCCTGCGACGCCCGTCGCGACAGTCACGACGACCGGCGGCTGTTCCGGGTCCTTGGTCTGGCACGGGACGAGCCCACCGACGACGATCGCTGGGACTATGCCGCGCACGCTGTCGATCGAGGGGTCACCGGTGCGCCACTGCTCGGTCACCTCCAGCGAGGTCTCCGGCGGGGCCGACCGAACCGTCCCCGGCGCGTCCGGCCAGGCGATCCCTTCGAGGGTCCACCCCGACTCGGATGGTCCCAGCGGCTCGAGCTTGAAGGTCCAGAGCACCTCGGCGGGCTGCGCCGGCATGTCGCACACGGTGCCCCAGCGGTCGGCGACGCTTTCGACCAGGTGGTCGGTCTTCTCGATCGCCTTGGGCGCCGGGGTCGGGAACCAGGTCAGCAGGGCGAGCTGGGCGACGGGGCTCGGCTCGGTCGTCGGGGCGGACGTCCACCAGACGACCGGCGCCGAGGTGCCGTTCACCGCGGGAGTCTGGACGGAGCCGTTGCCCGCGACCCGCTCGAGCCGGATGGACTCGATCTCGTAGCGGTACTGGTCACCGGAGCGTTCGCTGTAGCCGTCGAGCGGTACGCCGGGCGCCGTCGCAACGGCCGTGCCGAGCCCGTCGACTGTGAGGCCGGGCTTCGCGACGGGGGGGATCGTCAGGGCGATGATCGGGATCGAGTCGATCGGCACCACTGGAAGGTTCGGGTCGCTCGCGCTCGGTCGGGTCGGCTGTTCCATGCTCGTGCCGAGGCTGACGTCGACGCCACGGTCCACGCCGGTGCCTTGGGCCAGGGCAGGCGAGCGTGCTTGCAGCGAGACCTTCTCCACCAGGGTCGGCATCGGGGCCACCGGCTCGGGGCTCGCGATGGTGATCTCGACGCAACCGGACACCTCGAAGAACAGGAAGCTCACGTGCCCGCAGGCGATGCCGTGCACGTACAGGCCTAGGTCGCCGCCGCTCTGCTCGGCCACGATCACCGTGAGCTGGGCGTCCGCGCCGATCGAGATGATCCAGAGCCGGAGCTCGCCGGCCACCCAGATCGTGCCCGCCAGGGTGAACGGGTTGAACCCGATGACGGCGTCCATGCCGCCTCCGATACGCAGGTAGAGCCCGGCGCTGACATCGCCCCACGTGAAGCTCGCACCAACGCCGAGCCCGATCCCGAAACCTCTGATCGCGGGCAGGGTGTCGCGCTGCACGGCGTACGCCGCAAGGCCGTCCCCGCGGAACATGAGGTACCCGGTGCCCTTGACGATGCCGAGGACATCCACCTCGACGGACGGGCCGTAGTCTGGCCGCGCGCCGAGGTAGATGTGCCACTTGTTCGCGTCCGCACCGAACGGGAACATCGCCTCGATCGGGATGACGATCTTGACGAGCTTCTCGATCTCCCAGTTGACCAGAACCCCGATCAGCAGGTGCTCGGGCGTGATCTCGATGACGGCAAGGACACCGCCCGACTGACCCAGCCCGTCCATCGACGGCGGCGGCGACACGATTCGGGCGCTCATCATGATCAGCAGGCGCGGACCGGGCAGCTCAAGCAGGAGGGTGCCGTCGAGGTTCATGATGACCCCGCCCTCCATGGTCCCGATGAGCATGCCGAGACCGAAGGCCCAGTGGTCGAGGTGCGGGACCCACAGCGGGGTCTCGGGGTGGGCCGGGTTGATGAGCAGGTGCGGCTTGCCGTCGGCGGCCTTGAGCCACTCGAGCGCCGGGACTCCGCTGCTGGCGCCGATCGCCGTGTTGCGCTCGTAGTGCATGCCGAAGATGCCGCGGAAGCCGAAGATCCCGATGCCGGTCGTACCGAGCGGGATCCCGACCGGCAGCACGACGTTGAGACCGATATAGACGCCGGTGGCGGGACCGCCCGCCTCAGCCGGGATCGTCGCGATCTCGACCGCAGCCGCGACCCGCAGGTTGATCGGACGCAGGGTGAGGTCGATCTGGCCGCCGATCGTCGAGATCGTGTGGCCCTCGCTGTCGACGCTCGACCCGATCCGCATGTACCCCGAGCCGACGATCGCGCCCGGGATGTCGATGCTCGCTGCCAGCGCCGTGAGCTCCGGCGGGCGCGGCTCGTCCAGGTAGGCACGCAGGCTGGCGCGGTCGATCGAGACGACTCCGAGGTCGACGCCGAGGCCGATGTCGATCTCGAAGGTGAGCGGGTTGCTGCGGGAGAGCCGGGCTCCGAGGATTCGCAGGATCTGGCCGAGCGGTTCGGCGAGGCGCAGACCGCCACCGCTTGCGAGGTCGATCGTGTAGCCCCGGGAGCTGTCGAAGACCGGCCGCAGCGAGTACTGGTGGACCGAGTCGTCGTGGTTGGCAAACCGTAGCCCGATGGCCTTGTAGCGGATCGCGAGCGGGTGGTCCCGCGGGATGATGACGAGGTCGAGGATGTTCGCCGACCAGTCGATGCCGATGTCGAAGAGCAGGCTCGCCTCGATGTCCGGATCACGCCAGTTCTGCACGTACTCGGCCCCGAACACCTTGACGCGCTCGACCTGGAACCACGGCAGCGCGGCGATGATGGCAGGCGTGACCAGTGCCGCGCCCGCGAGAATGGCGTCCTTCACCGCGCTGTCACGACCCTCGACGACGCTCTGCACGGCATCGACCGGCGGGGCAGCGGCCAGCAGCGGCCAGAAGCTCAGGTACGACCCGAGCATGGTCAGGCCCAGGTCCTTGGTGGCAGGCATCGGCTGGCCGGGGAGCCAGCCGAAGTAGAACAGCCCGTCGGTGTCATGCGGGTCTGCGCCGACCGAGATCAGGGTGAGCCAGCGGCTGGTCGCCGGGTCGGTCTGCACCAGGATCCGCATCTTCGTGATGCCGTCGGCCGGGTTGTCCGGACCGAGCGCGGTCCCGTTCACCAGGGTGTGACCGCGCGGCGCCGGGGTGCCGGAGGGCAGCTGGCCGGTCGCGGCGAGCCGATCCTCCGAAAGCGTCTGGAAATCGACCTCGCAATCCAGCTGGAGCGCGATGAGCGCGCTGTCGACGATCCGGACCATGACCTTGGCCGAGCGGAACCAGTCCGGCGGCGGGGCTGCCGTGGGCGGCGT
>Ga0075530_1000643_pt1 | contig 16568 bp, 17 predicted proteins | sample NGEPerD_2_FD_75101 | JGI IMG/M metagenome (GOLD analysis project Ga0075530, IMG submission 75101) | Arctic peat soil microbial communities from the Barrow Environmental Observatory site, Barrow, Alaska, USA - NGEE PermafrostL1-D | ecosystem: Environmental > Terrestrial > Soil > Wetlands > Peat ... | reverse complement strand
GGCACCCGGGATGGTGACAACGAGCTCGCGAGCGAGCCGCCGAGGGCGTAGGCAATCTCGAGGTCTTCGAGGATCTGTGCCATCTGGCGGACGAGGTCCAGGGGACGGATCGCCATCAGCGGGTGAGGAGGTTCTCGTAGGCGGCGTCGGCGAGCTCTTCGCCGTAACGTCGGCGAGTCAGCTCGTGGCAGATCTCGAGCTCGGTGAATCCGGGATGGCGCGCGGCGATGTCGGCGCGGCCGAGGTGCTCGACGTCGACGCACAGCTGTTCGATCAATGCCACCCGCTCGGAGATGCCCATCGAGCGCCAACGATCGGCCAGGACCGCGAACGAGTCCGGATCCGTGTCCGCGGGCACGGCAGCGTGAATCACGTCGCCCACGTTACCGCTGATGCGAAGATTCCAGGTCCTACCGCGACGGCCTAGCGCGCCAACACATCTTCGCTCGCCCCGGCGAGCACCCAAGGTGCTCTACGTTGCTGACCTGGGACAACGATGCCCGGGATCCCGGTGACGGTCTCGTCGGTGGGGTGGAAGGCCGTCGGATTCGCTCCACCGTCACCTCCGCACGCTCGGCCAGGGTCTGCGCGTCGAGACCGCGCCCTCGCTCGGCTTCATGAAGCCGTCTCCGACTGGGCATGTTCGCGATGAGTCACAGCGTGAACGTCGGGGTCCGGCGTTGCCGGCGCGGCAGACCGCGGTGTGCGTGTCAGTCGGTCGCGAGGATTCCGCCGAGGTACGCCGCTTCGATGTGCTCGAGGTCGGTTCTCGCCTGGGCGGCGGTATTGGCGTAGGCGACTTGACCCTGGTTCAGGACGTACACGCGGTCGGCGAAACCCAGTACCTCGACCACGTGCTGCTCGACGAGGAGGACCCCGAGCCCATTGTCTGCCGCGGCGCGAGCGCTCTCGAGGAGACGCGACACCAAGAGCGGCGCCGGTCCCAGTGAGAGCTCGTCGGTGAGCAAGACCCGTGGGCGCCGCGCGACGGCTCGGGCAACCGTGAGCATCTGCTGCTCCCCCCGGAGAGCAGGCCGGCTCGACGGCGCAGGAGCGGACGGAGCTCGGGAAACTGGTCGAGGGCCGCCTCAGCATCGCAGCGGCCGACGCGGAGATTCTCGGCCACGGTGAGCGAGGCGAAGATTGACCGGTCTTCGGCCACGTAGGCCAAGCCCCGTTTGGCTCGTCGGTGCATCGGGGCGCGGGTCGGGCTGCCGTCCCAGCAGATCTCACCTGCCTGGAGTGGCAACGCACCAGCAAGCGCTCGGAGCGCCGTGGTCTTGCCGGCACCGTTCGGTCCGAGGAGCGCCACGACCTCGCCGTGCTCGATCCGGCATCCGGGTCCATCTACCACTGGAGCTGGTCGCTCAGCGGCGTGGCACCGTGGACGACCGAACCGGGCAAACAGCTTGTGGGATCGCACATCGCGTCTCCCCCCGACGAGGTTGGCGCGACCGGCGGCCCGGCAGCGATCTACGCCCAGATGGAGGAGCGATGCGAGGAGTTCATCCCGGGGTTCGGCGACGCGATCGTCGACCGCGCCGCCCACACGAGCCGCCATGGCTGGATGAGTCCCATCTCGATCGGTCCCAAGCTCCCGCGATCGGTCGAGTCCACCGCGGGCCTGTGGTTCGTGGGTGACGGCTCCGTGCCGTGTCGCGGCATGTGGTCCGAGGCCGCGGCAAGCTGTGGGATCCTCGGAGCTCGCGCGATGACCGCGGCGCGTTGATCGCGCTCGGTGCCCGCCTCGCCGAGGTTTCGAGGTGGCCGGTGAGACGCGCGCCCGCTCAACCGCCTACACTGTTAGGTATGCGTGTCGGCAGCAGGGCCCATTATCCGGAACTTCTGCCCCCGATGTGCGTCGTCTGTGGCGTGAAGGCGTCCGCCACGCTCGTTCCCCCGAATGGTGTGCTGAAAAATCCCACCAACGGCAAGACGGTGTACGTGTCCACGATGCGGCTGTGCGCCGTGTGTCGGGCCGACGTGGTGGACGGCCGGGTGCAGCTCGGTTGGTCGTGGAGCGCGGAGCGATGGGGATGTGCCGGGACGAAGTCGTCGGCCGGCGATACCTACGTCCTCCAGGACTCTCCTCAGGGCTGATCTCGGCCCATCTGGGTCGGGCACACTGAGAACGGTTCCTGTACGAGCGACCCTGACCCCCGGTCACGGCTCACGCTGGCCTCGACAATGGCGGTCGGAGTCGGAGGAGCGTCGGCGATGACCGAAGCGGGGAAGCAGGATCAGCCCAAGCCGCGCGCGCCGCTCGAAGCGCTCGACGCCCTGGCCCGCGAGGAGGTACTCCTCGCTCCGGGGTTGCGTCACGTGGAGATCTACACGATGCAGGGGTTGCTCACGATCCTCTGGCACGGCCCCGTTGACGCCGCGGCCGTCGTGCTGATGTCGGGCGGCGCCATGGGCGGCCTGCTCGGCCCCGCGGGTGGCTTGTACCACGACCTCGGCGTGGCCTTCGCCGAGCAGGGGATCGCAACGATGCGGGTCGGCTACCGCCGCGCGAACGACCTCGGCCGTTGCGTGCACGACATCGCCGCGGCCGCCGACCTCGCGTCTCGGACCGGCGCACAACGATTCGTCACGGTCGGCCACTCGTTCGGTGGTGCGGTCGCGGTGCAGGCCGGGATGGTGCTCGGTCCGTGCTGTGCGGGCATCGTGACGTTGTCGACCCAGTCGGCGGGGTGCGAGGACATTGGCGCGCTGCGCTCCGATGTCCCGCTGCTCCTGTTGCACGGCGATCGTGACGAGCTGCTGCCGCCCGAGACGTCCGCGGTCGTGCAGATGCTCGCCGGCCGCGGTGAGGTCGAGATCCTCCCCGGCGCCGGCCATCTGCTCACCGAAGCCCACGACGAGCTGCGCGCCCGTCTCGGTACTTGGATTCCGGAACGGCTCGACGCGCTCGCGAGATGACGTCGTGCCGGATGCGCTAGGAGACGCAGCCGGCCGCGAGGATGGCCGTCGGGACACCGGCGCTGGCCGCGCCGCACACCTCGCCGGCCACGCTGACCCATTTTCCGCTCTGGAGCTGCAGGAGGAACGCGGCGTCGGCCTCGCCGCCGCCGATGACGTCCGCGCCGGCCGCGTAGCCCTCCGAGCAGATGAAGGTCGTGATCGTCGCGCCGTCGAGTGCCTCGCTCAGTGACTGCGCCGTGCAGGTCCCGGTGGGCGTGCCCCCGCCCCCGCTGCCGTCGCAGACCGTGTCGCCCGCGTCGACGGCCTTGGTGAGCGCGCGCTCGGTCTCGGGTCCGACCTCACCGTCGGTCTCGAGGCCCTCGGCCTTTTGGAACGCGACGATCGCGGCGTCGGTCTCGGGCCCGATGTCCCCGTCGACTGTGCCGTCATAGCAGCCGACATCGATCAGCTCCTGCTGGATCTCCTTGTCGAAGCGGACCGTCTCACTGCTCGTGCTCGACGAACCGGTGCTGGTGCTCGTCGTCGAGCTGCTGGTCGACGAGTCGCTGCTGCACGCAGCCAGCGCGATGACCGCGCCCAGCGCGGCGGCGGTGGTCGCCGATCCGCGGAGCAGGGATGTCGACATCGGAGCCTCCAGGGTCGGTGGTTCCGAGCACGCTCACCGGGTCCGACTCTCGTCGAGGTGTTACGCACCCGTGAGCGAGCGGGACCGGGGCTGCACCGAGCCCGCTGAGCGCCGCGGCGCCGTGGCTCAGACCGGGTTGCGATGGGTTGGCACCCGCCGCTCGGTGTCGCGCTCGGTGTCGAGCACGCGGCGGAGCTCGTCCTGGGTCGTGGTGGCGACACCCGCGAGGTTCGTCCGTTCCTCGGGGTCGGCACTGAGGTTGTGCAGCTCCCACTGGGGCTCGACCGGCGGTCCCGCCGGTGGATGCCACTGGATGCCGTGGGTCTCTTCCCACTCGGGCAGACGCTCGTAGTAGTGGTTGAGCTTCCACAGCTCCGACGAGTCATTCGGCCCGGTGGGCTGGGACGCAATGACCGACTCGACCTTGGCCGGTTGACCAACCGGCTCGTAGGGCTCCTGGGTGAGCCGGTTCCGCCCGCGTAGCCCGAGACTCACCTGGTCTTCGGTCATGAAGTAGATCGGTGCCTCGAGCGCATCCGCGCCGGCGCGACCGTGCAGCAGCGAGCTGAGGTCGCGCCCCGCCAGTGGCTGGGTCTCGATGTGGTGGAGCGCGACCTCGGCCGCGGCGGCCTCGCGGTCGATGCCGGCGAGGCCGAGGAGGGTGGGGAGCAGGTCGACGTGGCTGGTCGGGATGTCGATGCCACCACCGGCCGGGTCGATACCCGCACCCGAGACCATGAACGGGACCCGTACGGCTTCGTCGAACGCGTTGTGCCACTTCTGCACGAGCCCGCCGTGTGCCCCGACGAGGTCACCGTGATCCGACGTGAACACGACGATCGTGTCGTCGGCCATGCCCGACGCGTCGAACGCGTCGATGATGCGCATGATCGCGGTGTCGACCAACTTGACGAGTCCGGTGTCCTCCTTGGCCGCGCCGTGGGGTTCGCGTCCGACCCAACCCGCGAAGCCGAAGGGTTCGAGGCGGGCGGCGCGCTCGTAGAGCTCGACTGCCGCTGGGTCCACCCGGCCGTCTCCGTCGTTGGTGCGCACCCGTTGGTGGGTGTCGGTCACGAGGAGATCGGCGTGGGAGATGTGCCACTTGCCCCGGTAGTGCGTCTCGTGGCCGGCGGCGCGAAACCAATCGCCCATCGTGGGCACCGTGTCGGGATCCAGGAACGACATGGCCGGGTCGTTCGCCGCCTTCGCGAGGCCGTCGGTGTTGGTGACGCCATGCAGTGACGGGTACTGACCGGTGAACATCGTTGCCCGGCTGGGAACACACGCCGTCGATCCGACGTAGTGGCGGTGGAGCTCGCGGCTGCGGGCTCGAAGCCCCTGGTGAGCCGGGAGGTGGTCGCGCCGGAACGCGGCGAGCGCCCCCTGCTCGTACGGCGGCGGGTACCGCTCCTCGTCGGTCATGATCAGGAGAACGTTCGGTTGGTGGTTCGTCACGCGTGCTCCGACGGCGGCGGGTGAACGACGGGCGGGCAATCACCGTAGTGGTCGGCGTCGGGGTTCCGACGCGGCCCCGCTGCACGCATCGCCAACATCCGGGTAGCGTCAGATGCCGGCTTACCGGGGAAAGGCAGGACGCCACAGTGGCGATCTCGGCCCAAGAGCTCGATCTTCCGACGTGCGATCTCACCGACCTCGACCGGCAGTCCCGGCTCGCGGTGCTCGCTGACGCGCGCGACCGGCACTGGCTGGCCCGATCGCCGATGGGATACGTCGTGACCCGTTACTCGGACACGGTTGCGGTGCTACGAGAACGGCGGTTCCACTCGGCGTTGTCACTCATCCCCCAGATGCAGGGCATCGAGACGACCGCCATGGAGGAGCGCCGACCGTCGATCCTGTCGATGGAGGGCGACGAACATGCCCGCCTGCGTCGGCTCGTGGCCCCGGCGTTCACGCCCGCGGCCGCCGATCGGCTCCGGCCGTTCATGCGTAGGGTCGTCGACGAGCTCGTCGACGCGGTGCAACCCAGCGGCCACTGCGACTTCGTGTCGGGGGTGTGCGAGCCGTACCCGATCCCGATCATCTGCGAGCTGCTCGGTGCCCCGAAAGAGGACTGGCAACTCTTCTCGCGGTGGGCGACCGACATCTTCCGCCTGTTCAACCAGAACCTCGCCGAGGACCTGCCCGCGATCCAACGGGCATCGGCCGAGCTCGAGGAGTACGTGCACGCGCTCGTCGACCGGCGGCGTGCCCAGCCGGCCGACGACCTCTTGGGCGCGCTCATCGCGGTGGAGGAGCAGGGCGACCGGCTCGCCACCGACGAGCTCGTCATGTTGGCCGAAGCCGTGCTCATGGCCGGCACCGACACGACCCGCAACCAGCTCGCCTGCTGCATCGCGTTGCTCACCACCTATCCAGACCAGTGGCGCCGGTTCGTGGCGGCCCCCGACCTGGCGCCACGCGTCGTGGAGGAGACGATGCGCTACCTCGGCGCGGTGCAAGGGACGATCCGCGTCGCGTCAGAAGACATCGAATACCGCGACGTCGTCTTCCCGAAAGGCAGCCTCGTCAGCGTCTCGCTCTCCGGCGCGAACCGCGATCCCGAGGTCTACGAGGAGCCGGACACCTTCGACATCACCCGCGAGCCCTCCACCCCCCACATGACGTTCGGCTCCGGCATCCACCACTGCCTGGGTGCCCATCTCGCGCGCGCCGAGCTCGGAGAAGCTCTGACCGTGATCGCCGGACGGATGCCCGACCTCGCGTCGGACGGGCCCGTCGAGTGGAAGTCCGAGAAGTTCGGAATCTGGGGCCCGGCCCGTCTTCCGGTTCGCTGGAGCGGTTGAGCATGCGGAGCCGAGCCAGCGAGATGTTCGGCATCGAGTTCCCGCTCTTCGCGTTCAGTCATTGTCGAGACGTCGTTGCCGAGGTCAGTCGGGCCGGCGGCTTCGGGGTGCTCGGCGCGGTGGCCCACTCGCCCGACCAGCTCGATATCGACCTCCGTTGGATCGAGGAACAAGTCGGCGACCGGCCGTACGGCGTCGACCTGTTGCTCCCGAAGAAGTTCGCCGGCTCCGACGAAGGCGGCCTCGACCCGGCGCAGCTCGCGGAGGTCATCCCGGCCGAGAACCGCGAGTTCGTCGACGAGCTCCTCATCCGCTATGACGTCCCTCCGCTGGCCGACGAAGCCGACGGGCGTCGCGGCATCGGGGGAATGAACGTCTCACCCAAGGGCTACGAGCCGCTGCTCGACGTCGCGTTCGCCCATCGCAGCTCACTCATTGCCAGTGCGCTGGGCGCGCCACCGCCACAGCTCATCGAGCGCGCGCACGCTGCCGACGTCGCGGTCGCCGCGCTCGCGGGGACGCGGGCCCATGCCGAGCGCCACGCCGTCGCGGGCGTCGATCTGATCGTGGCCCAAGGTACCGAAGCCGGTGGGCACACCGGCGAGATCGCCACCATGGTGCTGGTTCCCGAAGTCGTCGACGCGGTCGCGCCGCTGCCGGTGTTGGCGGCCGGTGGCATCGCCCGTGGTCGACAGATGGCGGCGGCCCTGGCGTTGGGTGCCGAGGGAGTGTGGACGGGGTCGGTGTGGCTCACCACCGAAGAGTCCGAGACCACGCCCGTCGTGCGCAAGAAGTACGTTGCCGCATCGTCGTCCGACACGGTGCGATCGCGGTCCATCACCGGTAAGCCCGCTCGGATGCTTCGCAGCGCGTGGACCGACGAGTGGGAGGCCGAGGGTGCGCCTGAGCCACTGCCGATGCCATTGCAGCCCATGCTGGTCGGCGAGGCCCTCGCGCGCATCAACCATGCCGCGCACCACGCCGGATCGGGTGCGGAGCAACTGACGAACTACTTCGTCGGTCAGGTGGTCGGGTCGCTCAACCAGGTCCGTCCCGCCCGGGCGGTGGTGCTCGAGATGATCGAGGAGTTCATCGCGGCGGTCGACGACCTGGCCGGGCGCCTCGACGACTGAGCGCCGTGGACCCGGGGGTGACGCTCGATCGGTCGGTTATCAGTCGTTCGACGACGCGGCGATGGCGCGCCGCGATGGGGTCTACGGCTTGGGTTCGAGCACGACGAGCGGGATGGATCGATCCGTGGCCGCCTGATAGTCGTCGTACGCAGGCCAGACCTCAATGGCCCGCTTCCACCACTCGGCCTTCTCCTCGCCGTCGACGGTACGCGCGGTGTAGTCGCCGAGATTCGGGCCGTCTTGGATGCTCGCGTTCGGATCGGCGCCCAGGTTCAGGTACCAGACGGGGTGCTGCGGCGCCCCGCCCAGCGATGCGACCACCGCGTAACGTTCGCCGTCGGTCACCCGCATGAGGGGTGTCTTGCGCACCGCGGCGGACTTGCGGCCCCGCGTCCACAGGATCACGCAAGGCTTGCCCTCGAGCTCGGTTCCCTCGCGACCACCCGACTCCTCGTAGGTGCGGACTTGGTCGGCGATGGGACCCCAGGGGCTTGGTTCGTAGGTTCCGTCGAGGGGCATCAGGTATGTGTAGCTGTTCGTGTCCCGCGATTCCAGCGCGGAGGTCGGCCCGGCCAGGCCGGCCGTCGGCCGTCGGGCGGCGGTGTGGGTCCTCAGGCCGGTTCGGGTGACACAAGCGCGATGACGCGCTCGCCCGCCCGGGTGCGTCCCTTGTGGGGGGTGAGATTGACGACCGAGTCATGTCCGACGCGTGCGAGCACGAGGGCACCCGCGGGAGTCGGGTGGCTGACCATCTGGACCGTGGCGCCGCGCTCGACCAGCCCGTCGATGTGGCGAGACGTCACATTCGGCGCGAACGGATGCGCGCGCGAGTAGTGCGCCTCCCCGTCGGGCCGAAGGCGGGAACGATCCGCGGGAAGATCCAGGACGTTGCGGCGACCGAGGACCTCGACGAGGCCGGCCGTGAACAGCGACAGCACCGGTCCGGGAGGAGCAGCGATGAGCGCCTGACTTGTGGCCGCCGACCCGAGCGCGGTGCGGGCGTCGTCTTCGGAATCGTGGACCGAGACGGTGGGGAGCGTGGCGTGGGCGTTGTCGTCTTCGACTGATGGTTGCGACGTCACCAACAGCACGGAGACGCCGAGGTCGTGCAAGCGCACCCCGAGCGAGTGCAGCCACGGCGCATTGCCGACCAGTGCGACGCCCATCCGGGGTGGTTCGCGCACCCCGAGCCGTCGCGCGACCGGGCCCGCGCTGAGGCCGTAGACGACGCCGGTGCCGACGATCACGCCGAACACGATGGGGAGCATGAACTCGCTCGCGAAGCTCGCGTCCGCCAACGTTCCGGAGAACTGCGCGGCGGTTGCCGCGGCCACGACGCCGCGCGGGTCGACCCAGCCGATGAACGCTCGCTCGCGTATGGAGATCCGGGTGGCGATGAGCGCGACGCCGACCGCGATCGGTCGAATCACCACGACGAGCACCGCGACGAGGACCGCGGTCCGCCAGCCGTGCACACGCAGGGCGTGAAGATCGACCAACGCGCCCAGAACGATGAACAGCGAGCCGATGATGATGACCTCGAGGGTCTCGCCGAAGCCCTTGATACGAGCGGTCGGGACGAGCTCCTGGGTGGCGGCCACGAACCCGAGCGTCGTCGTCGCGACGAGCCCCGCCTCGGAGAAGACGAGCTCGGCCGCGGTGAAGGCGGCGACTGCGAACAGCAACGCGACCGCAGCTTTCATGTCGTCGGAGACGAGGAAGCGCGACATCACGAAGATGAGCAGGGCGGCCGCAGCGAGCCCGACCACGACACCGAGCCCCAGGCGGCCCGCGATCGCCATGAAGGGATGAGTGTCGCCCTGCGAGTTGACGATGAGGTTGAGGACGACGACCCCGAGGACAGCCCCGATCGGATCCAGTGCGGTGCTCTCCCAGTTGAGCACTGCTCGTGCCGGGTCACGCGGCCGGACCTCCCTGAGGAGCGGCCCGACCACGGTTGGTCCCGAGACCACGAGGATCGCGCCGACGAGGAACGCGAGGTCGCGTTCGACGCCGAAGATCAAGAGCACCGCGATCGAGGAGCCGACAAACGTGATGAAGGCCCCGATCGTGATGAGCCGCAGGACCGGGCCGCGCGCGTTTCGGGGGAGGTCTCGGATCCGCAGCCCCAGCGCGCTCTGGAAGAGCAGCAGTGACACGAGGAGGGTGATCCCGGGAAACAACGTGTCGCCGAACATCTCCTCGGGCTCGACCCAACCGAGCACTCCGCCCGCGAGCACTCCCGCGGGGAGCAGAAGCAGGATGGATGGGATCCCGGCGCGCCGCCCGATCCACTGCGCGCCAACGCCGAAGACGACGATCGTGCTCAGCCCGATGATGATCTCGCTGTCGCTCAATCGGACCTCGTGGCGTCGCCGGTCGGACTGAGCCCGGAGGCTATCGGCCTCGCCCATCCCGGCATCGGAACCCCACGCCGGCCTCGGTCGAGATGTTGGCGCACCGCGCACGGTCGGCTGGCCCGGAGCGCGGTTGGCGGCCGCCGGGTACCGTTCGCGCGATGAGCCGAGAGCCGATGCAGGTCACGGACTGGGTGATCGACGCCGACACCCACGTCACCGAGCCACCCGACGTCTGGACCGATCGACTCCCTGCCCGATGGCGTGACCGCGCGCCACGCATGGTGCGGACCCGCCACGGCGTCGACGTGTGGCGCATCGGCGACGATGGACCGGCGATCCCCGTCGGTGTCACCGCCGTCGCGGGCTGGCCCGATCCGTTCCCGTCCGCGCCCAAGACGCTCGACGACGTACCGCCGGCGGCATACGACGCGAACGCGCGGCTGGCATACATGGACGAGGTCGGCATCTGGGCGATGGCCCTCTACCCCAACATCGGTGGATTCGGGAACCAAGCATTCCTCGCGCTCGATGATCGGGCGCTGATGCTCGCGTGCGTACAGGCTTACAACGACTGGCTCGTCGAGTGGACCGCGCCGGATCCTCGTCGCTTCATCCCGATCATGGCGACGCCCTTCTGGGACATCGACGCGACCGTGGCCGAGGTCGAGCGCTGCGTCGCGCTCGGCCACAAGGGCATCTTGTTCACCGGCGAGCCGCAGACGTTCGGTCAGCCCTACCTCGGCGACCGCCACTGGGATCCCCTCTACCGCCTCGCCGCCGAGACCGGGATGTCACTGAACCTGCACATAGGTTCGGGTGACATGGCGGGCTCGTTCGGCGCCGAACGGGTGCGGGCCCACGGCGTCGCCTCGACCCTCATCACGACGAGCCTCGAGCTCTTCCTCGGCAACGCGCTCCAGGTGAGCGACCTCCTTCTCAGCGGCGTGCTCCCGCGCCACCCCGACGTGCGCTTCGTGTCCGTGGAAAGCGGCATCGGCTGGGTGCCGTTCGTGCTCGAGGCCGCCGACTACTGCTTCACCTATTCGAACCTCTCGGTGGAGCGACCGGAGTTCGACATGCCGCCGAGCGAGTACTTCCGTCGCCAGGTGTCCGCCTGCTCGTTCTTCGAGACCCACGCGCCGCGGAACGACCTCGACGTCATCGGCGCCGACAACGTCCTGTTCGAGACCGACTATCCCCACCCCGTCTGCCTCTACGGCAACGTGCGCGAGCGGATCGACGACGCGTTCGGGGATCTGGAACCCGCCACCCGCCGCAAGATCCTCTGGGACAACGCGGCGCGTCTCTACGGCGTCGAGGAACCCGACCGTCCGTGGAAGCCGACGCCCCCGGGCTGATCTCCTACGACGGCCACCTCGACTGGCTCGACGATGCGCCGAATCGCGTCGAGGTTGTTCGCTCCCGGGGCATAGACGACGTCGGCACGTCCGGCCGCGTCAGCGTGGCGGCAAACCCGGAGCTCGTCGTGGCGACCGCAGAGAAACCGAGGGCCACGAGGACACGCGCGGACCCGGTGTCCCACGGATCGGGCAGGAGCAACGGTGTCTCGGCGTGGTGAAGGGAGAGGAACTGGGCGGCCTTGTCGGATTGGCTGGTCATGGCGTCACCTTCGCACGCCCGCCGCCTCTCTCGGCCGCGATGCGGTAGCCACCCGGCCGGCGTCGTGGTGATTCCACCTATTCTCGGGTCCGTGGCCAAGGTCGCGTTTCCCATCACCGGTGACGCCGGCGCGGATCGCCTGCTCACCGAGCAGTCGCTCGCGCTCGTCATCGGCATGTTGTTGGACCAGCAGGTCCCGATGGAGTGGGCCTTCCGCGGCCCTGCGACGCTCGCCGCCCGTCTCGGTGAGCTCGATGCCCACAAGATCGCGGCCATGGATCCCGACGTGCTCGACGCGGTGTTCAGAGAGAAGCCGGCCCTTCATCGGTATCCCGGTTCGATGGCCAAACGGACCCACGCGCTCTGCGGGCATGTTGTCGACACCTACGACGGGGACACGGCGAAGATCTGGCGCGGCGCACGGCGGGCCGACGTCGTCTACGAGCGACTGCGGTCCCTTCCCGGTTACGGCGACGAGAAGGCCAAGATTCTCCTGGCGGTGTTGGCCAAGCGGTTCGGCAAGACCCCGTCGGGGTGGGAGATCGCGGCCGCCCCGTTCTCCGACGACCGGCCTCGGTCGGTCGCCGACGTCGGGTCCGCAGACGCGCTCGTGCGGGTACGGGATTTCAAGCGCGCCCAGAAGTCGCGAGGTCGCTCCAAAGCTGACTGACCCCCAGGACGGAGGGGCCGAGATCGGCCGCTCGCGTCGGGAGTCGACGAGGCCAACGGCGTGTAGGCCGAGAGCCTCGGCATACTCGCGGCCGCGAGCTCCTTCGCGTCGAACGACCGGGTCGACGTCGTGTTCGCGTGCGGTTCAGCCGCGTGGGGGACGGGCACCGGGGAGGCTGATCGTCATGATCGTGCCCCCACCCTCGGTGACCGCGGCGGTCACGGTGCCGCCGTGTTCCTCCACGATGCCCCGCACGATCGCGAGGCCGAGACCGGAACCGGGCATCGAACGAGCGGCGGCCGCTCGGTAGAAGCGATCGAAGACGTGCGGGAGATCGACCGGGTCAATCCCCGGCCCGTGGTCGCGCACGGTGACGGTGCCGCCGGATTGGAGCACTTCTACCGTGCCGCCGGCGGGGCTCCACTTACCGGCGTTGTCGAGCACGTTGGCCAGGGCGCGCTCCAGTCGTCCGCGCCGGGCGTCGAGCTCGCATGGCGCGGTCGCGAGGAGGCTCACCTGCACGTCGCGAGCGTGCAAGCGCGCCCGTCCGACGGCGCGATCGATGAGCTCGTCGAATCGCAGGGTCACCGGTTCCTCGTCCGCGGCGGCGGTGTCACCCCGGGCGAGCTCCACGAGGTCACCGACGAGCAGGCTCAGCTCCTCCATCTGCGTCGTGACATCGGCGAGGAGGCGAGCTCGCTCGGGAGCCGCCATGTCGGTCTGGCGGGCCAGGACCTCGACGTTCGTGCGCACGCTGGTGAGCGGAGTGCGGAGCTCGTGGCTCGCGTCGGCCACGAGCTGGGTCTGCTGCTCCCGTGAGGACGCCAGGGCTCGGAGCATCGTGTTGAAGCTCGAGGCGAGTCGCCCGAGCTCGTCCTTGCGGGTCTCGGCAATCTCCGCGCTCAGGTCCTGAGTCTGGGCGACGTGCTCTGCGGCCGCAGTGAGTCGCCGGACGGGCCGAAGCGTCGTGCCGGCGATGACGAGCCCGAGCACCGCGGCGAGCGCGACGCCCCCGAGTGACACCACGATCAGCGCGACCCGGAGTGAGGAGAGGGTGTCGTCGATCTCGGTGAGCGGGTGGGCGATCTGGATCGCGACTCCCTGTCCATCCACCGGAGCCCGCGCCGGGATCGTGATCATGCGGAGGCGTTCGCCGTCGACCGTCACCGTACGAAGCGGAGCGAGCGCGAGACCCTGGTCGAACCCGGTGGTGCGAGCCACGCGGAGGTCACTGGCGTCGACCGGGAGCTCGACCGCCTGGTCTGGCGGGGTCACGGTGGTGCCGTCCGCGTTGACAACCTGGAAGTACTGCTCCGAACGGGCGAAGTCGCCGCGGACGGGGGAGCGGCCCTCGAGCAGATCGGGGACCCGCCGGGATCGGACGACCTGTTCCGATTGCACCCGCAGGGCGCGGTCCGCCTCGGTGAGGAGCTGGTCGCGGACCGTTGTGTATGCGATCACCGAGGTGAGCGCCACCGCGACCGACACGGCGATTGCCGCCGCGAGGGTCAGCCGGGTCCGCAGGCTCACGATGGTTCGCGCACGACGTAGCCCACACCGCGCACGGTCTGGATGAGTCGGGGCTCTCCTCCGGCTTCGGTCTTGCGACGGATGTAGCCGATGTAGACGTCGAGCGAGTTGGAGCTCGTTTCGAAGTCGTAGCCCCAGACGCGTTCGAGGATCACCTCTCGGGTCAGGACCTTGCGCGCGTTGAAGAGCAGGAGCTCGAGCAGGTGGAACTCCGTGCGCGTCAGCTCGATCGCCCGTTCACCTCGGCGCACCTCGCGCGTGTCCGGGTCGAGCGACAGGTCGCCGAATCGAACGGCGCCGCCGTTCTCCGCCGTGCCCGAGCGTCGCAGCAGGGCGCGCAGCCGGGCGAGCAGCTCCTGGAGCGCGAAGGGCTTGACGAGATAGTCGTCCGCCCCGGCGTCGAGACCGGCGACCCGATCCGACACCGTCTCACGCGCGGTCAGCATCAGGATCGGTACACCATCGCCGGCCGCGCGGAGGCGGCGGCACACCTCGAGCCCGTCGAGCCCGGGCATGAGCACATCGAGCACGATCGCGTCGGCCGGCTCGAGTGCCTGCACCTCCAGCGCGTTCTGGCCGTCGACGGCGACATCGACCGTGTAGGACTCGTAGCGCAGGGCGCGCGCGACTGCATCACGAACCGCGGGCTCATCGTCGACGACGAGGACTCTCACACAGCCATTGTCACGCGCGCGTCTGAGAATTCCGTGAACCCGGCCCGGGTGGGGCCCCGGGCACCATCGAAACCCTCGTGACGGCCCGGGGTGACGTACTAGTTGACCCGCTTGGCGCGCCCGTCCCAATAGGGCGCGCGGAGCTTGAACTTCTGGAGCTTGCCGGTCGCGGTACGCACCAGGGCGTCGCGGAGCTCGACCGACGTCGGGCACTTGAAGTGAGCGAGGTGCTCTCGGCAGAAGTCGATGAGGTCTTGCTCGGTGGCCGTCGCGCCCTCACGGCAGACGACGAGGGCCTTGATGGTCTCGCCCCACCTCTCGTCGGGCACGCCGATCACCGCCACCTCGCTGACGTCGGCGTGGCGGTAGAGGCAGTCCTCCACCTCGATCGACGAGACGTTCTCACCGCCGGTGATGATCACGTCCTTCTTCCGATCGGAGATCACCAGATACGCGTCATCGAGATCCCCGCCATCGCCGGTGTGGAACCAGCCACCGTCGAGCGCGGTGGCGGTCTCGTCGGGTTGTTCCCAGTACCCGGCGAACACATGGTTCGAGCGGGCCAGCACCTCGCCCTCCGCGTCGACGGCCAGCCGTACGCCGATGGCAGGTGAGCCGGCGCGCGAGAGTGCCTTGGCGCGCGAGGCCGCATCGAGCGCGTCGTACTCGCGTGGCGCTCGGTTCACCGTGAGGAGCGGTGAGGTCTCGGTGAGGCCGTAGATCTGGATGAACTCCCAGCCCAGCTCGGCTTCGACCCGCTCGATGACCGTGGACGGCGGCGGCGCGCCGGCGACGACCATCCGGACCCGGTGACGGCCCGGCACGGATTCGCCGCGCGCGCGTCGTGCCTCGGCCGCGTCGAGCACCGCGGCGACGACCGCGGGCGCGCCGGCCATGAACGTGACGCCCTCCTGTTCGATCCGGCTGAGGATCTCCTCGCCGTCGATCTTGCGGATGACGACGTGGCGTGCGCCCATGCCGGTGAGCGCGTACGGCAGCCCCCATCCGTTGCAGTGGAACATCGGCAACGTATGGAGATAGACGTCCCGATCGGTCACGGTCATGTGCCACCCGAACGTCGTCGCGTTCGTCCAGAGGCTTCGGTGTGTGAGCTGCACGCCCTTCGGCCGTGCCGTTGTCCCGGACGTGTAGTTGATCGATGCCGTCGCGGTCTCGTCGTCCGAGACCAAGCGCGGCGTTCCCGGGTTGTCGAACAGCTCGGCATCGGTCGCTTCGCCGAGGACGTAACGGTGCGCGATGTCGATACCGAGCAATGGCTCGTCGAGCTCGGGATCCACGAGCAGGGTCGTGGCGCCGGAGTGCTCGATGATGTAACCGATCTCCTCGGCGTTCAGGCGGTAGTTGACGGGAACGATCACTCGGCCGTAGGCGCTGACACCGAACAGCGCGACGAGGAACCGGGCCGCGTTCGGAGACACGATGGCGACTCGTGCCCCGGCTTCGACGCCCAGGTTGTCGAGGTGGACGGCGAGGCTCCGAGCGCGACCGGCGAGCTGACCGTAGGTGCAACGACCGATAGACCCACCCGCAGGCGCGGGCTCGTCGACGATCGCGTCACGATCGGGATAGACGGTCTCGGCGCGGTCCAGGAAGTCGTTGACAACGAGGGGTGTGTGCACGGGCCGAACCGTACCGGGAACCGGAGCGGGGTTTCAGTCCGACGGGGCACGTCGTCACCGCGCTCGGATTCAGCGTCTCGATATCAGCTCGAGACCAGGTAGTCCTCGAGCCGACCGATGCGGAAGCCTTGATCCCGGGACATCTGCTCGAGCACCTCGAGGTTCTGCGCCAAGTCCGTACGGAAGTGGAAGAGGATGATGTCGCCCGGTTGCAGCGCGCCGGCCTGGAGGTCGATCCGCCCGTCGTTGGCCGCGCCCGCCCAGGCGACGACGGCGTCGTAGCCGCAGTAGCCGGCGACCGCCTGCGTCGTCTCGTCGTACGCGCCGTACGGAGGCCGGAACAGCGTGGCGCGTTGATCGAACAGCTCCGTGATGGTGTCGGCCGGATCGCAGATCTCGGTTGCCTGCGCGCTCCACCCGAGACCGCGCAGGTCCTCGTGGCTCGTCGTGTGGCTGTGCACCGACGCACCGAGGGCGATGAGCTCTCGGAAGTAGTCCTGGCCCTGCTCGGCCAGGCCCTCGACGAGAAACAGCGAGACCGGGACATCCATGCGGCGAATCGTGTCGATCACGGCCGGGTCCCG
>Ga0075530_1000642_pt1 | contig 16572 bp, 9 predicted proteins | sample NGEPerD_2_FD_75101 | JGI IMG/M metagenome (GOLD analysis project Ga0075530, IMG submission 75101) | Arctic peat soil microbial communities from the Barrow Environmental Observatory site, Barrow, Alaska, USA - NGEE PermafrostL1-D | ecosystem: Environmental > Terrestrial > Soil > Wetlands > Peat ... | reverse complement strand
GTGACGGTCAAAGTCAAAATCTGTGGCGTGCGAACGCCTGCCATCCTCGAAGCCGCGGCTGCCGCCGGCGCCGACTTCATCGGGCTCGTGCTGTTCGCCAAGAGCCCGCGGAACCTCGGCCCCGAGGCGGCTGGCGCCCTTGCGGACGCCGCCCGAGGGCGGATCGGCACCGTCGCGGTCATGGTCGATCCGGACGATGCCCTGATCGATCAGGTTGCCGCAACCGTTCGCCCCGATCTCCTCCAGCTTCATGGGCACGAGAGCCCAGAGCGGGTGGCCGCCATCAAGGCGAAGACCGGCCTTCCCGTGATCAAGGCAATTTCCGTGGCGGCGGCAGCGGACGTTGGCGAGGCTAGCGCCTATGCTGGCATCGCCGACCAGATCCTGTTCGATGCCAAGGCCGAGCCCGATGCGATGCTCCCCGGCGGCAACGGTATCCCGTTCGACTGGCGTGCGCTGGCGGCGGCGCGACCGCCCTTCGCGCTGTCCGGTGGCCTCAATCCTGAAAATGTCGGCGAGGCGGTTCGCCTGACCGGTGCGGCTCTGGTGGACGTGTCCTCCGGGGTCGAGACGGCGCCGGGCGTCAAGGACGAGAAGCTGATCCAGCGCTTCATTCGCGCGGCGCGCACCGCCGCCCTCGAGCAAGCCAAGGCATCGTGAGTAAGGCGTCATGAGCACGGTCACCGACACACCACCCCAGAATACCTACCGCGGGGGTCCCGACGAGCAGGGCCATTTCGGCCTGTTTGGCGGGCGGTTCGTGGCCGAGACCCTGATGCCGCTGATCCTGGAGCTGGAGCAGGCCTATACCGACGCCCAGGCCGATCCTTCGTTCCAGGCCGAGATGGACGGTCATCTCACGACCTATGTCGGAAGACCATCACCGCTCTATTTCGCCGAGCGCCTCACCCAGCATTGCGGCGGCGCGAAAATCTATTTCAAGCGCGAGGAGCTCAATCATACCGGCGCGCACAAGGTGAACAACGTCCTTGGCCAGATCATGCTGGCTTTGCGCATGGGCAAGACCCGTATCATCGCCGAGACCGGTGCCGGCATGCATGGCGTCGCGACCGCAACGTTGTGCGCCAAGTTCGGTCTGCCCTGCATCATCTATATGGGTTCCGTGGATGTGGCGCGTCAGAAGCCGAACGTGCTGCGCATGCAGATTCTCGGGGCCGAGATTCGCGCCGTCGAATCGGGCTCGAAGACGCTTAAGGATGCGATGAACGAGGCATTGCGCGATTGGGTCGCCAATGTGCACGACACGTTCTATTGCATCGGCACGGTGGCGGGGCCGCATCCTTATCCTGCCATGGTGCGCGATTTTCAGTCCATCATCGGCCGTGAAACGCGCGAACAGATGCTACAGGCCGAAGGCCGGCTGCCGGATTCGCTCATCGCCTGCATCGGCGGCGGCTCCAACGCCATGGGCTTGTTCCATCCCTTCCTCGACGAGCCGGGGATCGAAATCTATGGCGTTGAGGCCGCCGGTCACGGGCTCGACAGCGGCCAGCACGCCGCTTCGATCGCCGGCGGCAGGCCGGGCGTGCTGCATGGCAATCGGACCTATTTGTTGATGGATGAGGACGGCCAGATCGAAGAGGCGCACTCGATTTCGGCGGGACTTGATTATCCGGGTATCGGGCCCGAGCACGCCTGGCTGAACGACGTGGGCCGCGTCAAATTTCTGTCGGCGACGGACGACGAGGCGGTGGCTGCGTTCCAACTCTGCAGCAGACTCGAGGGCATCATCCCGGCGCTGGAGCCGGCGCACGCGCTCGCCCGTGTGCTCGACATCGCGCCGACGAAGCCGAAGGATCATCTGATGGTGATCAATATCTCAGGCCGCGGCGACAAGGACCTGGATTCGGTGGAAAGCTATTTGAGCGCCAAAACACGAGGCTCGAACTGAGTGGCGACGAGGATCGATAACAAATTCGCCGAGCTGAAGCGGCGGGGCCGCGCCGGCCTCGTGACCTTCATCACCGCCGGCGATCCCGATTACGACACCTCGCTCGCCATCCTCAAAGGGCTACCGGCAGCGGGCGCCGATGTGATCGAGCTTGGCATGCCGTTCTCCGACCCCATGGCCGACGGCCCGGCCATCCAGGCGTCCTCCCAGCGGGCGCTCAAAGCCGGCCAGACCATGAAAAAGACGCTGTCCATGGTTAGAGAGTTCCGGACCCAGGATCAGACAACCCCCATAGTGCTAATGGGCTACTACAACCCCATATACGTGTATCCGGTGGATCGCTTCATCGCCGACGCGGTGGACGCCGGCGCGGATGGGTTGATCGTGGTGGATGTGCCGCCAGAGGAGGACGAGGAGCTGAGGCCGGCCGCGACCGCGGGCGGGCTGAACGTCATCCGCCTCGCCACGCCCACCACCGATGCCAAGCGCCTGCCGGCGGTGCTCGCGAACACCTCGGGCTTCGTCTACTACGTTTCGATCGCGGGCATCACCGGGACCGCGGCGCCTGACATCGGCTCGGTCGGCGCCCATGTGAGGCGCATCAAGGCCCATACCAGCCTGCCCATCGCCGTCGGCTTCGGCGTCAAGACGGAAGAGCAGGTGAGTGAGCTTGCGAGTGTAGCCGAAGGCGTGGTGGTCGGTTCGGCGCTCGTGTCGGCAATCGCCGACAGCCTCGACGGCGACCACAAGGCGACTGACAAGACGAAGCCGCAACTGCTCGGCCTCGTCGAACGCCTCGCGATGGCGCTGCGCCAACCAGCAGAAGCGGCGGCCGTCTAAGGCACAATTTGAGATCTAGAGAGTTGTAAGACCCGTGAACTGGATCAACAGCATCGTAAGACCCAAAATCCGCAACATCCTTCGTAAGAAGGACATGCCGGATAATCTCTGGGTGAAGTGCCCGGAGACCGGGCAGATGATCTACTACAAGGATCTCGAGGCGAACCAGTTCGTCGTCCCGGGTTCCAATTATCATATGCGCATGACCGCGCGGGCGCGGCTCAAGTCGGTGTTCGACCAGGGCGAGTTCGAGGCCATTGAGCTGCCCGATGTGCCGCTCGACCCGCTCAAGTTCCGTGACGAGCGCCGCTACACCGATCGACTGAAAGACGCCCGCAGCAAGACCGGCCTCACCGATGCGGTCATGGCCGGCGTCGGGCGCCTCCAAGGCGACACGATCGTTGCCGCGGTCCAGGACTTCGACTTCATGGGTGGTTCGCTCGGCACGGCCGCGGGCGAGGCGGTGATCGCGGCCATGCGCGCCGCGGTGGTCCGCCAAGCACCGTTCATTCTGTTTGCCGCATCTGGCGGCGCGCGCATGCAGGAGGGCATCCTGTCGCTGATGCAGATGCCGCGCACCACGGTTGCCGTGCAAGAGCTGCGCGAGGCCAAGCTCCCTTACATCGTGGTGCTGACCCATCCCACCACCGGCGGCGTCACCGCCTCCTATGCCATGCTGGGCGACATTCACATCGCCGAACCCGGCGCGCTGATCGGCTTTGCCGGGCCGCGCGTCATCGAGCAGACTATTCGCGAGCAGCTGCCGAACGGCTTCCAGCGCAGCGAATACCTGCTCGAGCATGGCATGGTCGATATGGTGGTGCATCGCCACGAACTGCGCGGCACCCTCGCCCGGCTCTGCAATCTTCTGACCCATCGCCAGCCTGGCCGCGATATCGCCATTACCGTCCACGGCGAGGACGAGGTCCACCAGACCGCCGCCGATGGCAATTCCCACAAGGGCAACGGCCTCGCCGTGGAGCCCGCCGCGCATGAGGATGGCGACGAAGACCATGACGAGGCCTTGACGAGCGCCCCCGGCAATGGCGCTAATCGTACTCCGCCGCACAGCGCCTAAGGTCTCTCAACGTTGACGACACTCCCCTATAGCGCCGGGGGTCCAACGCCCCGCCCTCGCTCCACCATGAGCGACACGCTGCTTGAGCGCCTGAAAAAGCTGCATCCGCAGTCGATCGATTTGTCGCTTGGCCGCATCGAACGGTTGCTCGCCGCCCTCGGTAATCCGCAAGACAAGCTTCCCCCGGTGGTGCATGTGGCCGGGACCAACGGCAAGGGCTCGACGCTCGCCTTCCTGCGCGCCATCGCCGAAGGGCTGGGCAAGGGCGTGCATGTCTACACCTCGCCGCATCTGGTGAATTTTCACGAGCGCGTCGTCCTCGCCGGACCCCATGGCGCCGCGCCCGTCAGCGAGGAGGTCCTGGTCGATTGCCTGGCGCGTGCGGAAGCGGCGAATAGCGGCGAGCTCATCACGCTGTTCGAGATCACCACGGCGGCGGCCTTTCTCGCCTTCGCCGAGGCCCCGGCCGATCTGCTGCTCCTGGAGACCGGGCTCGGCGGCAGGCTCGATGCGACCAACATGGTGGCGCAGCCTAGGCTCACCATCATCACGCCCATCTCCATCGATCATGTCTCGTTTCTTGGCGAGAGCCTGGCCGAGATCGCCGGCGAGAAGGCCGGGATCCTGAAGCCCGGGGTGCCTTGCGTTGTCGGCCGGCAGGAGCAAGCGGCTCTCGAGGTGATCGAGCGCAGAGCGCAAGAGATCGGCGCGCCGCTCCACGTCGCCGGCCGCGACTTCGACATGTATGAGCAGCAAGGGCGTCTCGTGTTTCAGACCACGTCGCGCCTGCTCGACCTGCCGCTCCCCCGGCTTGCCGGACGGCACCAGATCGACAACGCCGGCACGGCGATCGCCGCCGCGAGCGTGGTGTTCGGCGACGCGTTGACCCAGCGCGCGCTGGAGCACGGCGTGACCCACGCGTACTGGCCGGCGCGGCTCGAGCGCCTCTCGGTCGGCGGGTTGCATGCCTATGTGGCGGAGGGCACCGAGATCTGGCTCGACGGCGGGCACAACGAGGCCGGCGGCCGAGCCGTCGCCCACACGCTTGCCGAGCTCGATGAGCGCGTGCCCCGCCCGGTGCATATCATTTGGGGGATGATGGAGACCAAGGACGCGCGGCGCTTCATCGCCCCGTTCATGGGGCTGGTCGAGCGCGTCTATACCGTGCCGATCCCCGACGAGCCCAACGCCTTTGCCGCCGAGCCGCTTGCCGAGATGGCGCGCGCTGAAGGCTTCGACGCCGTCGCCGTCAACAGCGTACCGGAGGCGCTGCTTAGGTCCGCATCACGCGGACAGCCGGCGCGCATCTTGATTTGCGGCTCGCTCTATCTCGCGGGCCACGTCCTCAAGCTGCACGAGCTGCACGCCTAGGCGGTACCGTCGACGGCGCCGCCGATCCAGGCCGCGAGATGATTCTTGGGGTAGGCGCCCCGGAGCGTATCCGCCACCTCGCCGTCCTTGAACAGGATCAGCGTGGGGATGGCCCGGACATTGTAGGTGCCCGGCGTGCGGGGATTCTCATCGATGTTGAGCTTGATGATCTTGACTTTGCCGTCGAGGTCCTTGGCGATCTCTTCCAGAGCGGGCGCAATCTGCCGGCACGGGCCGCACCATTCGGCCCAAAAATCGACGACCACCGGGATCGAGGATTTAAGCACCTCGGCCTCGAAAGTATCGTCGGAAACCGTTGCAGTCGCCATTTGCTTCTCCTCGCCGGCACGGGCTTTGAGTGTGGCCCAGTGAGCGGAACCTAGGTGCGCCTAGTTATTGCGTCAAGGCCGCCTACCGGTCCAACATGTCGCGCATCGCCCTATCAAGCAAAGTTGATGAAATCTCCATGAGACGCGGTCCGTCCGTCCACAGCAGCGCGGCCTTGAGCTTCCGGTCCGGAAACAGTTGCGCCAGCGCCAGGCGATACTCGGCAAGCTGGTTGATATAGGCGTCAGCCACCTCGTCCTCGGTTGCGGGCGGCGGCCGGTTCGTCTTGTAGTCGAGGATCAGGAGATCGTTGTCGCGAATCACCAGGCGGTCGATCTGCCCGCCAATGTCGAATCCCTGATCTCCCTCGCCGATTCGCGCCACCACCGGCACCTCGGCCAGGCTGCCCGGCTGGAATAGGGGCGCGAAGCTCACGTCCCGCACGATGGCCAGCGTCTCGGCGACGATCTCGCCCTTCAGCACCTCTGACAGGCCTGTCCCGCGTGCGGCGACGAACACCCGCGCCGCCCGCTCCTGGTCGTCCGGCGCCATTTCCGGCAGATGCTGGAGCAGGGCATGCACCAGACGCCCGCGCGCGAAGCGTAAGCTCTCGGCGAGCGCCTTCGGCCCGAGCGGCGGTTGCTCGGCTTCGGCCACTTGCCCGCCTTTGGCGGTGAGCGCGCGGCGCGACGGCGCGAGCCGTGTCCGCACCCGCTCTGGCGGTGCTTGGGTCAGCGCCCATGCCGGCAAAGCCTGTGGCTCAACCCCTTCAGCCTCCGTCTCATCCGCCTCGACATCCTTGTCCTGCGCGCTCACCATCCGGCGCACGCCGCCTGGCCCTTCCACAGCGTTGAGCCGGCCGCCCAGCCCGTCTCGCACCAGGTCGTACCAGCAGTCCTTCTCAGGCTCCTTCTGCCCCTTCCAGCCGCACACATAGAGCCGGTCGCGGGCCCGGGTCATGGCCACGTAGAGGAGCCGGTGATACTCGTCGATCTCGGCCCGCCGCACCGTCTCCTTGGCCTCGGCGATCGCCTCCAGGCCCGAGCGTCCGGGCGCCCAGATGAGATGGGTGACCTCGTCAGGTGGGGCCCCGAGGCGCGGCACCGGGAACAGCCGCGGGCCTTGGGCACGCGGTAGCATGCACGTGTCCGGCAGGAACACGATGGGTGCCTGAAGGCCCTTGGCGCCGTGCACCGTCATGATGCGGACCTCGTCGCGGTCTTGGTCCATGTCGCGCTTGATCTCGACGTCCCCGGCGCGAAGCTGATTGACGAAACCCTGGAGCGACGGCGCCGCCTCGCGGTCGTAGGCCAGTGCGGCGTCGAGGAACTCATCGATCGCCTCCGCCGCCTCCGGCCCGAGGCGGACCAGCATGCGCTTGCGCATGGACTGGCCGTCGGCGCCGAGCAAACCCGAGAAGAATTCGTAAGGCGGCATGGTATCGACGTGCGATAGCCAATCCTTGAGCCGCCTGGCCGCCTCGGCAAAGCGCGTGTCCGCGCCTGCCTTCTCTTTCAGCGCCGACCACAGCGAGACTTTGCGGTCATAAGCGAGGTCGAACAGCGCGTCGTCGTCGAGACCGAAGAGCGGACTCTTCAGTAGGACCGCCAGCGCGAGATCGTCCTCCGGCATCAGCAGTACGTCGGCCAGCGCCACCAGATCCTGCACGGCGAGCTGGTCCATCAGCCGCATGCGGTCGGCACCGGCGACGGGAATGCCCTCGCGCTTCAGCGCACGGATCATCGGCGCGGTGAACGGCTCGCGCCGCCGCACAAGAATGAGAATGTCGCCGGCCCTCACCTTGCGGCCTTGCGACGGCAAAGGCTCGCCGTTGCGCACCCAGTCCTTGATGGTCGCCGCGATCCGCTTGCACAGCGCGTCCACCGAGCGGGCGCCGCTCGGTTCCTCGTTCCATGGCTCGAACGCCGGTGCGGGCTGCGGTCTCGTCTCGCTTTGGACGTCCCACAGTTCGACCAGGCCCGCCTCGCCTTGGCGAAAAGCGTGATGCTCAATGATCGCAGCCTCGATGAAGGTGAGGCCTTGCGCCGCTTCGGGCCGGGCGAATACCCGGTCCACGGCGTCGAGCACCGGCACGGTCGAGCGGAACGACAGGTTGAGCGGCACTTCATGCCAGGCGACGTTCGCGGCATTCGCCCGTTGCCGGAAGGCGCGGCCGACGGCGCCGAAGCGGGCCGGGTTCGCGCCTTGAAAGCTGTAGATCGATTGCTTCTCGTCGCCCACGGCGAACAGCGTGCGCACACCCTCATGCGCGCCGGCGCCTGAGAAGAACTCCTCCGCGAGCGCTTCGATGATCGACCATTGTTCGGGGTTCGTGTCCTGCGCCTCGTCCACCAGGATATGGTCGACGCCGCCGTCGATTTTGTAGAGCACCCAGGCGGCCGCGCCGGCGCGGGACAGGAGGTTCCGCGCTTTGGTGATGAGGTCGTCATAGTCTAGCGCTGCCTCGCTGCGCTTGCGGCGCTCGTAGTCGTCCTGGATGGCGTCGGCAAGCGCCAGCACGGCGCTGCTCGCGTCCGCCGCTCGCAGCAGCGCGAGCTTGAGATCGAGCTCGGCCACGCGGTCCCGTGCGGCGTCGAGCGCATCGGCAATCTGCGGCGCTTCGTTCCGGAATGCCTTGCTGCACACCCGCGCCCGCGGCTCGCCCTTCGCGGTCAGGAATGTCAGCTTCAGCGCTGTGCCGCGCGCCTCGTCCGCGCTCCCACGGGCCCCACGCAGCCCGTCTGCGGTCCTGGTGTCGTCCGTCGTGCCGCCGAGAGATGCCAAGGCCGCCAGGGCATCGTCGATCTCCGCGTCGCTCAGCACCGACGCAAGCGCGGTCACAAGCGCGTCCTCCGCGTCCTCGGCTACGCCGAACAGACGTTTGAGCGCCGCGCCCTCAGCCTCCGCCCAGGCGGTGAGACCGTCGTGATAGGCAACCATGCGGTCGAGCTCGGTACGCTTGGCGAGCACCGCATCGACCACCTGGCGAAACCACTCCTCGCCGGTCACGGTGATGATTGTGTCGAGCGCCAGCCCCAGCGCGCTCTCGCGGTCCTCGGCGGCGCGCGTGATGATCGCATCGAACGCCCGCCGCTTGAGAAGCGCCGCCCCGCGCTCGTCGAGCACGGTGAAATGGGGCGTCACCGCCGACTCCAGCGGAAAGCGCTGCAACAGCCGCTCGCAGAAGCCGTGGATGGTGTGGATCTTGAGACCGCCGCGGGCCTCGAGCGCCCGGGCGAACAGGCGCCGCGCACCGCGCATGTCCTTATCCTCGGGCGGGCGCCCCATCAGCTGGTCGAGCGCGGCCCGCAAATCCGCAGGCGACATCGTCGCCCAGGCAGCCAAGTCCTTGAGCAGGCGGTTCTGCATCTCCGCCGCCGCGGTCTTGGTGTAGGTCAGGCAGAGGATGCCTTCAGGCCGCGCCCCGGCGAGCAGGAGGCGCAGACTACGCTTCACCAGAACTTCCGTCTTGCCGGTCCCGGCATTGGCCGACACCCAAGCGGACGCCGCCGGGTCGGACGCGCGCGCCTGATTGGCGTCCGCCTCATGGAGGCGCGGCGGGGTCATCGCCAGTCCTCCTCGGCCTCTTGCGTCAGCCACTCTTTCACCCGGGCGAGGTGCTCGTACTCGTCATAGCGATAGACGTTGACGAAGGCGGGCGCCGACCGGCGCTTCACCTCGTAAGGCGTCGCGGGATCGGCGAAATGCCCGACCAGCCGCTCCAGATCCTCAAGCGCCTTCACCGCCAGGATGTCGGCCGTGCCCTTGGCCACCTCCTGCTGTTCGCCGCCGTCTTGGCGACCCGAAGCCTGGATATAGACCAGGGAGCGCACAGGAAGCGGGCCCAGATCGGCGAAACCGCCTGCCGCGGCGATGGCCGCCTCCAGCGGCAATTGGGGCGCGAAGAGATCCTCCACATGCTTCGGGATCGGCGGCTTGCCGGTCTTGTAGTCGTAGATCACCACGCCGCCATCCGCGGTCGTGTCGATGCGGTCGGCCCGCGCCTTGAGCCGGAAGCCAGAGGCGAGCTCGAGCGCGCCGTTGACTTCGGTATGGGTGCGGATGGTGGCGACGCGCCGTGCCGGCTCGGTGGCGGCGAACCAGCGGGCGAAGCGCTGAAAGTGCGGGCGCCAAAACGCCTCCACCCGCGCCGCGCCGCCGAGCTTGGCGAACAGATCGTCGGCGGTCGCCATCAGCGCGCCATACACGTCGTCGGGCAGGGTCTCCGGATGCGCGCGCGAGAATTGGTGCAGCACCTCGTGCACGATCGAGCCACGCATGGCCGCGTCGGGTTCGGCGCCGAGCGGCTTCATCGGTTCGAGCTTGAGAATGTTGCGGGCGAAGATCTCATAAGGATTGGCGATCCACCGCTCGATGCGCGTCACGCTCAATTCGCGTGGGCGCGCGTCAACCGGCGGGCAGGGCCGAGGCGGCTCGGCGGGATTAAACTCCGGCGCGCTGTCACGCTCCCGCGCCCAGGCGACCCAGGGGTCTTCGGGCTTGATCTTGTGCGTCAGCCCCGAGGCCGCGACCAGCGCTTCGAGCCGCTGGAGCCAGCGCGACGGCACGGTCGGCACGCCGTCCACTTTCAGCGCGCGCGTGAGGTAGACGGAAGGCGCGCCCAGCGCCTGGGCGAAATCGTGGGCGCTGAGCCCGATGCGGCGCTCCGGTGGGGAAAGTCCCAGTTTCTCGCGCATGGGCCGGCTGAGCCAGGGGCCCGCCTCTTGCGGGCGCGGCCAGACCCCTTCGTTGAGGCTGCCGAGGATCACCAGGTCCGGCTGTTGCAGGCGGGCTTCGAGCGGGCCCCAGATGAAGAGCCGCGGATGCGCCGGCGCGCGTGGCCGCACCACCTGACCGGCCAGCAGGCTGCGATAGAACGCCGGATAGTCCCGTGCGGTCATGCTGAGCCCGCCGCCCTCGCCGATCAGTTCGGCCAGCAGCATGGTTAGGGCCTCCCCCGCATCGCCCTGCCATAGCCGCCCCGATGACTCCGTGGGATCGCGGGCCAGTGCCTCGGCGGTCGCGGCATGCGCCTCGGCGATGCGCGCGGCGCTGTGCGACGACGGGCTCGCGAACAGTTCGGCGAGCGGGACGAACGCCTGCTTCAGATCGGCTACGAGGCAAAGCGCGTCATTGTGCTCCTTCTCCGTCAGCGCCAAGCGCCGTGGCTTCGGCTCCGCGCGCGCCACGTCAAGAGTTTGAGCGATTCCGTCGAGCCCTTGACCCACATAAATGTCGCGGAACGCGCCGCGCTCGAGCGCCCGCGCTGTGTCCCTGATCGCCACGGGCTCCCGTCCAAGCAGCAAAAGCGGATGCTTGAGGAGCGTCATGAGCTCGGGCGGGGCGAAATTCGTCTCCGCCGCGCCGAGCACCAGATCGAGAAATGCACCAGGCACGGTGCGCGCAATGGGCACGCCGGCGGAGTCGTCTATGGCCAGGCCAAAGCCTATGAGCCGCGCCGCCACGCGGCGTGCCAACACCCGGTCGGGCGTGACCAGCGCCGCTGTCTTGCCGGGTGTCTCGATGCACGACTTGAGGATGAGCGCGATCGCCTCGGCCTCGTCATGGGCGGTCGGCGCCACCACCAGACGAATCCCGGTCTGCGCGTTGGCAAAACTCGCGCGGCCCTCGGGCGCAAGCGCGTCGGACTCCAGATAGCGCTGCCATTGATCCGTCGTCTCGGCCGGGCGCAACGCTTCGCTCACGAGATGGAGCCGTGCGCGCGCCTGGCCGTCGGGCGCGCTTCCCGCGACATAGGCGACGTCACCGCGCTCGACACCGAGCTTGCGCAACAGCTCCGCCATCCCGGCCTGCGGATGCTCGGGATGCTCATCTGCCAGGCGCGCCCAGCTCTCGTCGTCGAGGATGAGATCGAGACCGGGTAGCACGACGGCGCCGTTGGCGAGCGAGGCGATGGTTTCCAGCAGCCGCGCCGTGGCCGGCACCGTGCCGGTTGAGCCTGCGGCGATCACCGGAAAGCGGGACCCTCGCGCCAACCGCGTGGCCTCCTGCGCCATCAGAATGTTGCGGCGGGTCACCGGCGACACGAGGCCGTTGTCGGCGAGATAGCGCGGCCAGTGCTCGGTGACGATTTCGAGAAATTGGATCGTCGCCTCCCAGTGGGAGGCCAGATCCGCCGGCACCAGATCATCGAGCGAGGAAAAGTCGATCTCCTCCGATTCGACGAAGTCCATCAGGCGCGCCAGGTCGGCGGCAAGGTTCGATGCCTGGCCGGGGCTATTCACCCAGCCTATGGACTCGATCTCGGCTTCGGTCGCGCCCGGCGCCGGCGCCTGGCCCCAGGCGAGGATCAGCCGCATCAGCGCGAGCCTGCGGGGCAGGGCGCCGATGGCGGATGCGCCCATTGCGCCGTCGGCACCGTTGTCCGCCTCCGCGCCGAAGATGATCGCGGCGTCTTCGTCCGCGTCGCCCAGCGCGTGGATCCGGGGAAGCAGCAGCGCCGCGCCGCCGGATTCGGCGAGAAACGCCTCGCGCAGGCCCCGCGCCGCGCGCCGGGTCGGCAGGTAGATCGTGGTGAATGGCAATGTGAGCGGGTCGGGCTTCTCACCGCCAGGCAGCGGCAGGTCCCCTGAGAGCAGGGCCCGGGCTAGGGTCGTCAGGAACGGCGCCGATGGCGGGATGGTGTAGAGGCGGGGCGCTGTCGGGCCCTCAGGCACCTTCATGCTCGAACGAGGCCTCGGCCTCCGCTAGCGCCTCTGGCGTGCCCACATGCATCCACCGCCCATCGAGGCGCACGCCGTAGAGCCGGCCTTTTGCAAGGGCTTGATCCCACAGCAGGTTGAGCGAGAAGGGGCCGTCCGGTGTGTCGTCGAACAGCTTCGCCTCGCATAAAGACACCCCCGCAAAGGCGAAGGGCACCACCTGCCGCTCGCCGCGTCGTGTCAGGCGTCCGTCCGGCGCCATGTCGAAATCGCCGCGCGCGTGGTAGCCGAGGCTGGTCGACATGGGCGCCAGCAGCAGCAGGCAGTCCATGCGCTCCGCGTCCCACAGCCGCAGCATATGCGGCAGCGCGGGGGTGGCGCCCTCGGCCCACACCGAGTCGGAATTGTGGATGAAGAACGGACCGGTCCCAAGCTGAGGCAGCGCCGTCTTGGCGCCGCCGCCGGTGTCGAGCAGGAGCTCACGCTCATCCGAGATGACCGTCTGCGGGGGCCGGCCGGCGCGCGCGCGCAGATGGTCCTCAAGTTGCTCGGGCAGATAGTGCACGTTGACCACGGCCGTCTCGACCCCGGCCGCCGCCAGCCGGTCCAGCACATGGTCGATCAGCGTCCGCCCCGCCAGAGGCACAAGTGGCTTTGGCATGCGGTCGGTCAGCGGGCGCATCCGCGCGCCGTAGCCGGCGGCAAGCACCATTGCCGTGCGCGCTCTCGTCATGGGTACGTCCTTTTACAAGGCCAAAGGCGGCAGGTCGCCGAGGGAAGGAAAGGCACGCGCATAGAAGTCGCGCAAGTCCGCCAGCGCCGGATGGGCGAGATCGCGTTCGAGATAGCGTGCGACTCGCGGGATGTGGGCAAGATAGCCGCGCTTACCGTCACGTTTCGCCAATCGCGCAAATATGCCGAGGATCTTCGAGTTGCGTTGGGCGCCGAGCCTGGCGTAGAGCGTCCGGAATTCATCGCTCGAAAAGGGCTCGCTTTGCGCGCTTCGGGCCGCACAGTAGCGATCGAGTTGCTCCCGTTCAAGCGCTTCGGGCACGTCCAGCCGGGCATCCTGAAGCAGCGAGACGAGATCGTAGGCCAGCGGGCCCTTGAGGGCGTCCTGGAAGTCGAGAATGCCGACCCGTTTGATGCCCTCCCGCTCGGGCAGCCACATCAGATTGGGGGAGTGATAATCGCGCAAGACCCACCCCGGATCGGCCCCGGCGGCCTGCTCCAGATGCGGACGCCACAGCGCGGCAAACGCCTGGCGCAAGGCCTCGGGCGTCTCTTCGCCGTGGTGCGCCGGCCACAGCCAGTCGATGAGAAGCGAAGCTTCGATGAGCATGGCGTCCGCGTCGAATCGGGGCAGGCGATAGGGCGCATGGCCTTCGATGGGGATCGCCGCGGGCGGCGGCTCGGTGGCAAGCGCCAGCAGCACGTCGACGGCCGGCCCCCAGAGCTCTCCAAGCGGCACGCCGCGCGCGATCTCGGCACCGAACACCCGGTCGCCAAAATCCTCCAGCGCGATGAAGCCTTGTGCGAGATCGAAGGCGTCGATCGCCGGCGCCGACAGTCCGCGCTCCCGCAGCGCACCCGCCACCGCGACGAACGGCGTCACGTCTTCGGCGAGATGCACCAGCGTGCTATAGGGCTTGCCGTCGCGGATCGGCGGACCGTCCGGCTGCCGTGGCGAATTCATGAGGATGGCGCTGCGCTCCGGCAGCACAAGCCGTGCATAAGACCGCGCCGAGGCATCGCCCTGCAGATACTGAGCGTCCGCGCCGGCATAGGGCGTTTGGTCGAGAAATCTCGCGAGCGCGCGCAACCGGCCGAGCCGGGGCGCCCAAGCCCCATGCCCCGTCAGCGTGATGCGGCGCGTGCCCGGGTCTGACGCCTCCGCCAGCGCGATGTCGAGCCGGTCCGCCGGAAGCCATGCCTCCGCGCGCTCGGGCCACTCGATGAGCAGGCTGCCTTCGGCGAGCGCATCGTCGAGGCCAAGCTCGTCAAGCTCCTGTGGCTCGATCCGGTAGAAGTCGCAATGGGTGAGCGTCAGACGTGGCGTCTCGTAGCGCTGCATCAGGGCAAAGGTCGGGCTCGGCACTTCGCCCTCGCCGCCGAGATGGGTCACGAGCGCCCGCGCCAAGGTGGTCTTGCCGGCCCCGAGCGGTCCGCTCAGGGTGATGACGTCCCCGGATGTCAGCGCCAGGGCGACCCGGCTGGCGAGGATGTCGAGCCGCGCCAGATCGACGTCGTCCACCGTCCAGTCTCCGCTCATCCGGCGCGGTTTACGCGATGGCGCGGTGCGTCGGGCTCGCCGTCTGCGGAGGCGCTCTCCCCCGCGACCGGCAGAAGCACCGTGACGCGCGTGCCCTTCCCCGGCATCGAGGCGAGCGAGACGGCGCCGCCGTGAGCTTCTGCCAGGCTCTTGACGATGGACAGGCCGAGACCGGCGCCGCGATGGCGAGAGCCCTGGGTCCGGCTTTCGAACCGGTCGAACACGGCCTGCTGGTAATCCTCTGGAATGCCAACACCTTGATCTGCAACGGTAAAGGCCGTCATGGAACCCTCGCTGACGCAACCAAGTTTGATTGTCCCGCCCGGCGCCGAGAAGCCGATGGCGTTGGAGAGGAGATTATAGAGGATCTGCGTGATGCGCCGAGCATCGGCCACGACCGAGTCGACGCCGGGCGCGATCTTGATCTCCAGCGTCACGTCTTCCTGCTTCAGACGCTCCTCCACGCCCTGCCGCGCCGCCTCGATGACGTCGCGCACGTTGACCGGGGCGAGCTTCAATTCCAGCGTGCCGGCATCGATGGTCGCAAGGTCGAGAATGTCGTCGACGATGGCCCGCAATGTCGTCCCCGACGATAGGATGTCGTCGACATATTCGCGCTGCTTGCCGGCCAGCGGACCGAAGGCCGGCTCGGCGAGCATCTGGGCGAAGCCGAGCATGCTGTTGAGCGGCGTGCGCAGCTCATAAGACACATGGGAGACGAAGTCGCTCTTGAGGCGGTCTGCTGCTTCAAGCGCCTCGTTCTTCTCGATCAGGGCGCGCTCGACGCGTTTGGTATCGGACACGTCGGAGTAGGTGAGGAGCGTGCCGCCATCGGGCAGCGGCAGCGCGGCGCAGGCGAGCACGCTGCCGTCGGGACGGTCGAACTGACTTTCATAGGGCCGTCGCTCGGACACGATGGCGGTCACCGCGGCCTTGGTGCGCTCCCACTCCTCGGGTGCGTCGCAAAGCACGCGGCACCAGGCGACGACGTCTTCCACATGCGGCTCGGCATCGAGCAGCCGAGAATCCAACTGCCAGATCGCGGCGAAGGCTTGGTTGTAGAGCCTGAGGCGGCCGTTCGGCGCGAACACCGCGACGCCCTCACGCAAGGTATCGAGCGTTTCCCGCTGCACCTGGATCAGCGCGTTGTAGCGGCTCTCGAGCGCGATCTGCTCGGTGACGTTTTCATAGAGATAGGTCACGCCGCCCTCGCCATCGGCATCGGCGATCACATGCAGCGTGCGGCCGTCGGGCAGGTACCAGCGATCCTCGACCTGCTTGTCGGTGCCATAGGCCGACAGCCAGCTTTGCTTCCAATCCGGATAGTCGGCGCGTTCCTCGAGCCGCCTTGCTTGGCGCAAGCGATCGAGAATTTCGCCGTCCCGGGGATGAGTGGCGAGCCAGTCGGCATCGAGTTGCCAGAGGTCCACATAGGCCTGATTGAAATGGGCCAGCCGCTGCGCGGCATCGAACACGGCAAAGGCGGTGGCCAGCCGGTCGAAGCTGCGGAAATGCGTTTCCATGCTGGCTTTGCTTTCCGCCAGCGAGCGTTCGCCCTTGGTCGCTTCGGCGTCGAGCAGGGACCGCAAGCTTGCGACCTGGTCCTCGAGCGCCCTGTGCTTGACGGAGAGTTCGGCGAGCTCGAGCCGCTGCCCGGCAATATTGCGCACTTTGAAGACCAGCGACCGCCCTGCGGTACGGCCGTCAACCTCGACATATTTGTCGCGCTTGGTGTGCAACATCAGGTTGAAGGGCTCGCCGCGCTCGGCCAGACCCTGCATGGCGGGATCGAGTTCCGCGCTCGATGCCTCATCCAGCCAGCCGGTGACGTTCATCAGCCGCTCGGGCTCGCGCGGCTCCCCGAAACTCGCCGGCAGGTTGGAGACGAGAAGCTCCGGCTCTCCGGTCTCCGACAGTGTCAGCAGCGCCTGCGGCTCGGCGGCAAGCACGGTTTCGAGCGTGCTCTCGCTCACGCGGTAGCGCTCCGCTTCGCCCGCCGCATTGGCCTCCTGCTTCCGCGCGCGTTTGGTCGCGCGCATACAGACGATGGCCGTGCCGATGGCAAAGGCGATCACACCGAGATTGATGCCGAGCGTGAGCAGGGTCCGCG
>Ga0075530_1000637_pt1 | contig 16705 bp, 14 predicted proteins | sample NGEPerD_2_FD_75101 | JGI IMG/M metagenome (GOLD analysis project Ga0075530, IMG submission 75101) | Arctic peat soil microbial communities from the Barrow Environmental Observatory site, Barrow, Alaska, USA - NGEE PermafrostL1-D | ecosystem: Environmental > Terrestrial > Soil > Wetlands > Peat ... | reverse complement strand
TTTCGGCTTCAGCAATAGACGCTTGCCTTGATAATCAACACCCAGCAGGTCTCCGTCGCCTGCGCTGGCAATACTGACATCCAGCTGCCCACACTGATAGCTGCCTGAAGCCATCTGGGCATCCGGCCCTGTTGCACACGCGGAGATAAACAGCCCGGTTGCTGCGATGCCGGATGTCATCAAAAACCGCTGCAAGTACATAGATACACCCTATGGCTATATCGTGAATGAATGCCGGCATCTTAAAGAGAAGCCTGAGGAAAAACCAATTGCCGGGGCCAACCAACCATTAAAACCGCGCAATCCGAATAGCCGTGCCGCTTTTTATCCGTCGGGCTCAAGGCTATGCTGAAGTCCATTACTCAGGAGGCACCGCATGGCTCTCAGGCTCTATCAGTTCGCCATATCCCACTACTGCGAGAAAATCCGCTGGGCACTGGATTACAAGAAGCTCAATTATGAAACCACAAACCTGCTGCCGGGACAGCACGTAAAAACCATACAGAAGCTCACCAGGGGCGCGGGAGCTTCGGTGCCAGTGCTGGAACATGATGGCGAGGTGATCCAGGGGTCATCCGGCATATTGGACTATCTTGACAGAGCCTTCCCTGACAAGCCGCTCACGCCGGCGGATGAACCTGCAAGAACGCAGGCACTGGCGTGGGAAAAGCGCCTGGATGAAGAGGCAGGCCCCGCAGTTCGCTGCTACTCCTACCACCATTTCCTGCAGCGACCGAAAATAGTGGTGCCGTTACTCACCGCAGGCACGCCCTTTTACAATCGCATTCTGCTCAGCCTGGTGTTCAGCAGGGTAAACGAGGTCATGCGAAAGTGGATGAAGATAAATGAAAAAACCGCCGAAGAGTCCCGGGAGGTCATGGAAAATCTGCTGACAGAACTGGCGGAGACGTACAGCCGGCAGCCGTTCCTGGCCGGCGACTCCTTCTCCCGCGCAGATCTCACAGCCGCTGCGCTTTTCGCGCCCCTGTTTCAGCCCGAGGCCTACCCGGTACCCTGGCCAAAACCGGCGCGAGTACCAAAAGAAATACAAACCTGGCTTAACCAGTGGCAGCCGCAATTGCAGGTGCTCGGCAAGGTTTACAGCGATTACAGGTGACCACCATGGCACTGGAATACAGCATGCACGAACAAACCCTAAGCCTGACCGGCCAGGATAGCCACGGTATAACGGGCACGGTGTTTTGCCCGGATACGCCTCACTCAGTTTTGGTTATCGCCCACGGCATGGCGGAGCATGCGGGGCGTTATGCTGATTTTGCCCGTTGGCTGGCCGAACACGATATTGCCGTTGTTACGTTCAATCACCGGGGCCATGGCCCTGCATGCCCGACTGATCAACTCGGTCATTACAGTGATACTGATGGCTGGGGGAAAGTGGTCGACGATCTTAACCGCCCCCAGCTATGGGCCTTTGGAGCATTGACCGGCGGCATTCGCCGGTTATACGGCAGTCACCATCGAAGCCCGACCATTGCCAGAATGACCTTTGGCAAATTCAACCGCCTGTTCCGGCCTAACAGGACGGATTGCGACTGGTTAAGCCGGGATGCCGGCCAGGTAGATCAGTATGTAGCGGACCCGCTCTGTGGGTTCGAATGCACCACAAGGCTGTGGCATGATTTCATTCAGGGTATGCTGACCATTGAACCTTCGAGGTGGCGCAAGGATCTTCCCGTTCACCTGTTTTCCGGCTCCGACGACCCAGTTGGGGAAATGGGCAAAGGGGCTACCCGGCACTTTCAGAATATCCGTAAGGCCGGCGTCAGGGAGGTAAGCCTGCGGTTGTTCGAGGGTGGTCGGCACGAGATGCTGAATGAAGCCAATGCCGGAGAAGTCCGGGAGTATGTGTTATCGCTGCTTGCCTCGGGGAATGAACCTGATGCCTGAGCCCCGCTTGGTTTCCAGATCGTTATATACCCAAGGATATAAGGAAAACTCATGTCTTTGCTCAAAAGGCACTATCACCGACTGGCTGGGATGTGCCTGCTCTTGGCATTCAGCAGCATGGCTCACGCTGCCGATGTTCGCCTCGCGGTGGCTGCCAATTTTACCGATACCACACGTGAACTCATTGCAGCATTTGGTGAAACCACGGGGCTGGAAGCCGTTGCGAGCTATGGCTCAACTGGAAAACTGTACGCGCAAATAGACAATGGTGCGCCATTTGACGTGTTTCTCGCCGCCGACAGCCGCCGGCCCGAGCTTCTCGAACAGAACGGACAAGGCGTAGCTGGCACTCGATTCACTTACGCCAGGGGTAAACTGGCTCTCTGGAGCCCCGTACCCGGCACATTTGAAGACCCTGAAATCTGGCTCAAATCCGGCGATTTTGCGCGTCTGGCCATTGCCAACCCGAAAACAGCGCCTTACGGTCTGGCAGCCCAGGAAGTACTCTCCGAAATGGGCCTCTGGGAACCTTTGCAGGATCGCCTGGTGCGCGGTGACTCCATTGCCCAAACCTTCCAGTTTGTCGCCACCACCAACGCCCAGTCCGGGTTTGTGGCTCTTTCGCAGGTGCGCGCCTGGGATGAAAAAGGCGGCCCTCTCTGGATGATTCCACAAAGCTACTATTCCCCTATTAACCAACAGGCTATTCTGCTGACCCGCAGCGAGAATAACGACGCAGCTCACCAGTGGCTTGAGTTCCTGCGCGGCGACAAAGCCAGGGGCATCATTGAAGAATTTGGTTATGAAACCGAAAACTAAGCAGTAACCGGCAAATACCATGGACATATACTGGGAGCCTGTGTGGCTCACTCTGAAGCTTGCAGGCATTACCACCGCCGTGCTCTTGGTCGTGGGAACGCCCATCGCCTGGTGGCTGGCCCGCAGCAACCACTGGGTAAGGCAACCCATTGCGGCGATAGTCGCGCTGCCCCTGGTATTGCCACCCACGGTTCTGGGCTTTTATCTTCTGGTGCTCATGGGGCCAAAAGGTATGGTTGGCCAGCTCACCGAACAGCTGGGGCTGGGTTTATTGCCCTTCACCTTCGAGGGTCTGGTGATTGCATCGGTCATCTATTCGCTGCCGTTTACCGTTCAGCCCCTGCAAAACGCTTTCGGATCGATTAACCAGCAGCTTCTTGAGGTAGCCTCCACGCTCCGGGCCTCACCCCGGGATCGCTTTTTTTCCATTGTGATCCCTCTGGCCCGACCGGGCTTTCTCACCGCCAGCGTACTCACCTTTGCCCACACCATCGGCGAGTTCGGCGTCGTGCTGATGATCGGCGGCAATATTCCCGGTGAAACCAAGGTGCTCTCCGTGGCTATCTACGATCATGTGGAATCCCTGGAGTACGTGCAGGCCCACTGGCTGGCCGCCGGCATGGTTGTCTTCTCCTTCGTGGTGCTCGTAACGCTCTACTCACTCAACGGCCGACTGCAATCGGGGCTGATAAAATAATGGCGCCTTCAGGAATACAGGCACGCTTCCGTTGCCAGGTCGGTACGTTCGATCTGGATGTCGATCTGGATCTGCCAGGTAGCGGGCTCACCGCACTGTTCGGGCATTCTGGCTGCGGAAAAACCACTCTGCTTCGCTGTATGGCAGGCCTGCAGGCGGCGAACGGCATCATGCGTGTTAACGGTGATGAATGGCAGAGCGAGAGTGAGGGGAAGAGCGGGGGTAAGAGTGGCAGCCGCCCCGTTCATCAACGGCCTCTTGCCTACGTGTTCCAGGAAACCAGTCTATTCCCCCACCTCTCGGTAAAGCGCAACCTGATGTACGGATACCGACGCATTCCGAACAGTGAGCGCCAGGTTTCCTTTGATCAAGCCACTGAATGGCTGGGCCTCTCTCAACTGCTCGAACGCATGCCAGAAAAGCTGTCGGGCGGCGAACGCCAGCGTGTTGCTATCGCCCGGGCGCTGCTGACCAGCCCCAAGCTTCTGCTAATGGACGAGCCCCTGTCTGCCCTCGACCAGTACAGCAAACAGGAGATCATGCCCTACCTGGAAGCTCTGCGGGACAATCTCGCCATCCCCATGCTCTATGTTTCCCACTCCACCGCCGAAGTCGCACGGCTGGCCGATCATATTGTAATGATGGACAGGGGTCGGGTTGTTGCCGAGGGCCCGCTGCAACAGATAATGGCGCGCACGGACCAACCCTTCGGTCTTGAGGAAGATGCGGGCGTGATTCTCGATGCGACCATCTCGGAGCGTGACGATCAGTGGCACCTGTGCCGCGCTGATTTCGTGGGGGGCCATCTCTGGTTAAGGGCGGATGAAGACCTGGCAACCGGGCAAAAGATCCGCCTTCAAGTGCTTGCCAGGGATATCAGCCTGGCTCTGAGCGAGCAGATCGATCAGAGCATTCAGAACCTTCTTCTCGCTACCGTTGACGAAATAGCCTCGAACGTCAGCCCGGGGACCTCCATGGTGCGCCTGCTGGCAGGACAAACTCCATTTCTCTCGCGTCTTACGACACGAGCCGTACACAACCTTGCTATTGTGCCCGGGCAGCAGGTCTGGATGCAGGTGAAGTCTGTAGCGATTGTTGACTGAGGGAGCTTCTGGCTCAGAGCCCCCTGTCTCATAACCCAGCAATGACTCAGCGGGTACCAAAGACCACCATGGTCTTGCCCTTGACCCTGACAAGACCCTGCTCTTCGAGCGTTTTCAAAACCCGGCCCACCATCTCGCGGGAGCAGCCCACAATACGGCCGATTTCCTGGCGGGTGATCTTGATCTGCATGCCGTCCGGATGAGTCATGGCGTCCGGCTCCTTGCACAAGTCCAGCAAGGTGCGGGCAACCCGCCCAGTCACATCCAGAAACGCCAGATCGCCCACTTTGCGCGTAGTCTGGCGCAGGCGGGAGGCCATCTGTTCGCCAATAAAGTAGAGGATCCGGAGATCCTGCTGGGCGATTTCCCGAAATTTGGTGTAGCTGATTTCAGCCACCTCACATTCGGTCTTGGCCTTCACCCAGGCACTACGGGAATCCATGTTGTCAAACAGCCCCATCTCACCAAAGAAATCTCCGGCATTGAGGTAGGCCATGATCATCTCGCGGCCATCATCGTCCTCGATGATAACTGTGACGGAACCCTTGACGATGTAAAAGAGGGAGTCGCTTTTGTCACCTGCATAGATGATGGTGCTCTTGGCCGGATATCGGCGGCGATGACATTGCGAAAGAAAATAATCGAGATGCTTGGTTTTCTGCTCAACCGGCTTGACGATAGTGGCCATAGTGCGAGTCGTGCCTCCTCAAATACTGGCGGGTTCCGATGTTTGTTGTTCACCCGGCTTTCCCTGCGGGTTCGTTTATTTTTGCTACAAAACAGAGCAACTTATAGCAAGAAGGCCTGCTTCGAGCAACTGGAAACAGGATATAAGATGTATCTGGGGCGGGTGTCACCAACTGTCAGTCAACCCTGGTTGTGCTAGCATCCTGCTCCACATATTTATATTCCGGGCCGGCTGACGCCCGCCCCTGTCTAACAGGAGAGCACCCTTCATGAAAGCAACCGTCGACTGGACAGGCAACGCCAGCTTCCGGGCTACCAGTGGCACCGGTCACTCCGTACAACTGGACGGCCCACCCGATCACGGCGGCGAAAACCTGGGCCCCCGCCCCATGGAAATGCTGCTGATGGGCCTAGGGGGCTGCTCATCATTTGATGTGATGAGCATTCTGAAAAAAAGCCGACAGGACGTCACCGCCTGCCACGCCGAACTGGAAGCAGAACGGGCCGATGCCGTGCCGTCGGTGTTCACCAAAATAGATCTGCACTTCGTTGTGACGGGCCGCAACCTGAAGGAAAGCCAGGTAAAGCGCGCCGTGAGCCTGTCGGCCGAGAAGTACTGCTCCGCCTCAATTATGCTTGAAAAAGCAGGCGTGGAAATCACTCACAGCCACGAAATCCGCGACGCGGAATAAGCCAGGCTCACAGCACTATTCAACACTTGGTGGGGAGTGCATAATACCGCCCTTTCTCCGCCGGCCTGCGCAAAAGGTGAACAACCTGGCCAGTAGTTGGTGGCGGCCTACGCAGAGCGTGCAATTGCCGCTCTTCCGTCATTCATCTCCATAATCCGGAGGGGCTGAGCATGGAATCAAAACTCCAGTTGCACGGGTTCAACAACCTGACCAAATCTCTGAGCTTCAATATCTACGACATCTGTTACGCGCAGACCGAAGAACAACGCGAAGCTTATATTGATTACATTGACGAAATGTATAACGCGGAGCGCCTGACACAGATATTGACCGACGTGGTCAAAATTGTCGGCGCCAACGTTCTCAACATCGCCCGTCAGGATTACGAGCCCCACGGCGCATCGGTCACCATGCTCATCGCTGAGCATGAGTTGGCCGGGGAAGAGTCGGACAATGAAGAATCACCCGGCCCGCTTCCCGACACCATTGTCGCGCACCTCGACAAGAGCCACGTCACGGTGCACACCTATCCGGAGAGCCACCCCCACGAGGGCATCAGTACCTTCCGGGCAGACATCGATGTGTCTACCTGCGGCCTGATCTCGCCTTTGAAGGTGCTGAACTACCTGATTCACAGCTTCGATTCCGATGTGGTTACCGTCGACTACCGTGTGCGCGGGTTTACCCGTGATATAGACGGCACCAAGCATTACATCGACCACGACATCAATTCGATCCAGAACTATCTGACCGAAAACACACAGAACGCCTATCAGATGATCGATGTGAATGTTTATCAGGAAAATCTCTTTCACACTAAAATGATGCTGAAAGAGTTCAACCTGGATAACCATGTGTTCGGCGTGAATGCCGACGAGCTGGACCCGCAGGTAGCACAATCAATCGAAGATCGCCTGCGGCGTGAAAAGCTGGAGATATTCTACTCACGCAACGTGGAATAGAGGCTCCCGACAAAATCAGGCAAACGATTTCTGGACAATCAAGCGCTGCACCATGGGTCTCACGATCAGATCCATGGCCAGCGCCATTTTTGGGCCCGGAATAACCAGAGTGTCGTGACGAGACAGGGTGCTGTTCCGTATCGCCTGCAGCAGGTAGGAAAAATCCACCTCGGAGGCATCCCGGAAACGGATCACCAGCATGCTTTCATCTTCTGTAGGCACATCCCTGACAACAAACGGATTGGAGGTATCCACCAGAGGGATGCGCTGGAAGTTGATATGGGTGTGTGAAAACTGCGGCACTATATCGTGAACGTAATCGTCCATTCGATTGATGATCGTTGCGACCACTGCTTCCTGGCTGTAACCACGCTGGTACGTATCCCGGTGTATTTTCTGAATCCACTCCAGATTTACGATGGGCACCACTCCAATGAGCAGATCCACATACTGGGCGATGTTATACGCCTCGCTCACAACGGCCCCATGCAAGCCTTCGTAGAATAACAAATCGGTGTCTGATTCCAGAGACCCCCAGGCCGTAAACGTGCCCGGCTTATGACCCTCAGCCTGCAGGCCACGATCCTCATCATGGACATACTGGCGATACCGGCCATTGCCTGAGTAACCGTAGTCGTAAAACAGGGCTTCCAGCTTATCAATATGGTTTGCGGCAAGGGCAAAGTGATTGCGCTCACCGAACTGACCCTTGGCCGCCAGCCGTGCCATCTGTTCCCGGTTATAGCGGTGAAAACTGTCGCCGCTGACCATCGCAGCAGTCAGCTCCTCACTGGCAAACATGCGCCGGAAAATCTGGCCGGTCGTACTTGTGCCGGCACCGGACGAGCCGGTAACCGCAATAATGGGGTGACGTTTTGACATGGCTAAGGCGCGCCGTGGGTTGAATGAAAGCTGAATGAAAGCTGGCTGAGAGCCAAGTAAAAGTCAGGCAAGACTATCGAGCGAGCGAGGTTTCTCGATCACGAAGCCCTGAGCATAATCCACACCCAGTTGCCTCAATGTATCCAACACGTCGCGGGACTCAACCTGGGCAGCAATCACTTCCCGGTCCATATAATGCGCCATATCCACCATGGATTTCACCATGGCCCGATCAGCTTCACTGGTATTCAGCTGGCCGGTGAACGCGCTATCAATTTTGATCAGGTCAACCGTTAGCGAACGCATGAACTCGAACGAGCTTGGCCCGCTGCCGAAGTTTCCGAGGCAGAATTTGCACCCCAGTTCCTTCATCTCAATAATAAAATCTGCTACCGCCTGTACATCATTGATCGCGGAGGCTTCGGTTACTTCAAACCAGAGGCGCTCGATGGGCGCGTCCTTTTCACTCAGTTTTTCATAAATGTATTCAAGCAACGACTGGTCGTTCAGTGAATAGCCGGACAGGTTGATACACACTCCGCCAAGATGGCGAGGATCCGGCGCCTGCGCCCGTAACCAGTCCAGCATATGGCCTACCACCCAACGATCAACGGCCTGCATGCGATCATACCGCTCTGCCATGCGCACAAAGTCACCGCCGGTAATCAGCACCCCGGAATCATCGTACATGCTGATCAGCACTTCATACTGGGCTGCCATGTTAGTGCGACTGTGCAGAGGGATAATCTTCTGGCAGCGCAACAGCATCCGTTCTTCGTCCAGATCACCAAGACTGGCAACCTTAGCCGCAATCTGTTCCTGACGGGCCTGATCATCCGCATCCAGGGAATATACAGCAATCTTGCCATGCCCTTTCTGCCTGGAGGCCTCCAGAGCCTGTTCAGACGCTCTCAGCCAGCGCTCAGCGCTGATCAGGCCTGGCAGCTCGGGCACAACCCCGACACTGGCAGACAACCGGTAGCTGCGGCCATCGTAGACAAATTCAGCCTCCTCTACTGCAGCAATCAGATTACGGGCCACATCGTCTGCGTTTTCAGACGGCACCAGCATGCCAAACTCATTCCCTGCAAGCCTTGCCAGGGGCATTCCGTCACCTACATGGCCGCGCAGCAGATTTGCGACACTGTTCAGAGTGTCATCACCGGCCTGATAGCCGGCGGTGTCGTTCAACAGGCGGAACTTGCGCAGATCCAGCCGCAATAGGGAGCGCTCGTCTTCACGCCGGGCCAGTTGCTGATCGAGCATGCGTTCGAACTCGCGGCGCCCGAGAAGCCCAGTCAGTTCGTCATGGGTAGAAGCCCAGGACAGCTGGTCGTAAACATTGCGAACCATGCGGTCGATGCTTTCATCCACCAGCGGCCGCTCGTACTGGCCATCGGGCACGATTATGTCCTTGCGCATATGCCGCGCCAGAGCATCCAGCTCAAGCTCCACAACCCGCATGCCCTGGTGATTCACAAAAACAAACCGGCTGAATCCACGAGCCATCCAGACCAGCCGGATATACTGCGGCTCGTCAGGTTTTTCCTGATCCCGCAGCCAGTCGCCCGTCCGAAGCTTCTGGGCCCGGTTTATCCAACGCTGGAGGCTGCGCTGCTCTCGTTCCGACAGCGACTGTTTGAGATCCTTTTCAGGCAGTATCGGTGGCACCTCAACCGTTTCCGGCGGCCTATCTGGACTGCGCACCAGAAACTGCTTCAGCTCATCACGAATCTGGGAAGACGGCATATGGTTGCTGGAAATAGACGCCAGGCCATCCTGGATTACCCGGAGCAGCTCCGGCAGATTAACTGTGCTGTCACGATCTTCAGCAAACATCAACAATGAATCAACCACCGATAGGTAATCCTGCCAGATCTGGCTGTCTGCTCCTTGTCGGATCCAGGTCAGCGACAACAAGTCCCTCCAGCCACCATCAAGCAGACTGAGAACGGCCTTGGGTATTTTGCGCCCCGCCAGCTTCCGGTTCAGCACATCTGTAACCGCGGTCTTGGACTCAGCAACTTTCTGGGAACCCTCCGCTGCGGCGGTTACCCGCTCTACGTTACGGCGATACACCAGGTTCTGGCGGTCAATCAGACCATCGAGCTCCTGAACTGTCTGCTCAAAAACCCCGGTATCCTGCTCAAACTCCGTGGTAATGCGATGAATAAGCTCATCGACACGGCGCTGAACCACCGGATTGAGCCGGCCACCCTTAACACCAAGCCGCGCCAGCCGGTTCATTACGCCTCTGACAGGGCTGTTCTTATCATCAAAAAATGTGGGATCGCGCATCACAACTTTCAGAACCGGCACTTCAAGTTGGCGTATCCGCTCCTGAGCATATTCGCTCAGCTTTGGGCTCGCAGTAACTGAGTTAAAGAAGCGGTCGACAACATCCAGCGTGCCCTGCTGCTCATCATCCAATTTTTTTGCACCACTCTCGCGGACTTTCTCAACCACCCGTTCCCGCAGCGGGATAACATTACTGCTACTGTCAACCGGGCCTGCCTGAAGCTTCTGAAGCTCGCGCTGGAGCTCACCCGAAGACATTGGCTGGGCATTGACCGGGAAGGGTGCCGGCTCGGTGTCGCCACGCGTTGCGCGGCTGGCAGCGAGCGTTCCAAGCAAATTCCGGACGGTCGAAAAAGCTGTTTGCACTGCCTGGGCATAGCTCCGGAACTCATTGCCCAGGCGCGCCTTCCCCGGCTCTGTCTCACGACTCGCAGGCGTGGACGTGGGCGGAGTGGTTGCTGGTTGCGGAGTGGTTCTGGCTGGCTCGTCTTGGCTTTGAACAGATTGACTCTGCTCTGATATAGGTTTGCTCTGCGAGCTCGCTGGGGCCTGCTCACTGAGATACTTACTGAGATCCAGATCCGGCAATACACCATGGCGAATCAGAATATTGTTCAGCTCTTGGTATAGCGGCCCCAGTTGGAACAAAACCGACCGTTCAAACACCTTCAGGCAGATTTTTTCAACCTCTCTGGAGGCTTTTAGCTGGCCCAGCCCGGCATGAAACGACTCGCACACAAGTGACGGGCCAAGCGGGTTATGGTGCCCGGTCGCGTTGGCAATTCCCAGGTTGTCCAGACGGAGCTTGAGCTGCAGCAGATCTTTACGGTACTGGGTGTCGGCCTTTGTAACCATAACCCGGATTGTCAGCCAGTCCTCAAATTCCCCCTTGTCCACCACAGAAAGCTCGGATCCGGGAAAACCTTTGGGCGCGGGCTTGAGGGGGGACTCAAGGTTGCGAGCTATGTGGCGCCAGATTACTCGCTGCCGAGCCTGAACCTGACCCGAAAAATCCATTAACTCGTTAGCCTGCTGATCGCTCGCAGCTTTCTGGGCCGCCTCTTTCAGGGCCGAAGCCATTTGCACAAAGCAGGCATCCATGAGGGGTTCTACGTGCTGGATAACCGCGCGCGCAGACTGGTGCAGAACAAACTGCACACGTTCACTCGGGGCGCGCAATGAAGCGCGTTCCTGGCCATGGGACCCGCCGAACTGCTGCAGCATCGCCGCAACCGCTTCCGAGTTTGTACGCGTAAAATTAACGCCCATGGCCCCGTCGATACGCCGGACAATACTGACAGGAAGTTCGTGCCGGCGTTTTCCATCCGGGTCCCGGAAGCGCACAATCAGCTCAGATGGCGTGGCGGAAGCAAAAGCCCGGTCAAGCTTGCGTGATGTTTCGCCGGAATAGCGGACAAACAGGCCCTCGGGGCAAAAATCCGCAATCTGGCACGGCCAGGACTCGCCCGTACCCAGGTCAATCTGGGCAGCAAGTTTGATGGGTTTGCGGGGGCTGTTGCGACGTTCTCTCGGATCCATGAACTACCTGATATTGCGCAAAGCCGGAAGGAGCCGGGTAATCTGCCCGCAATCGGCTAACGTCCCTGAAAATAGTGGCTGCGGCCACGTGCTGTTATGAAAAACACGACGGTGCTTATAACCGCAACTATGAGTGTACTATAGCGGCGAGTTGCGGACACACAAACAGTACCGTCTTAACGTCGTAACCTATGAAACAGCTTAGTCAGATCTATACGGTTTTGCTACTGGTAACATTCTTGAGTGGTTGCACCACCATCAGTTACTACACTCAGGCAATTCGTGGCCACCTGGCTCTGACTATCGCGGGCGAACCAGTAGACCGTTTTATCGCCAGCAAAGGTATCCCCGACGAACTTCGTAACAAGCTGATTCTGTCCCGCCAGGCTCGTCGTTTTGCAAGTGAACGCCTGGGGTTGCCAACTGGCGACGCATTCACAGCCTATGTAATTCTTGACCGCCCCTGGGTGGTGGTTAACCTGGTGGCTGTGCCCGAGTTTTCCTTGCAGCCACACCAGTGGTGCTATCCGGTTCTTGGCTGTCAGGCCTATCGGGGGTATTTCCACCTTGCAGATGCCCGCCAACAAGAGCGACGCTTCCGTACCCAAGGCTACGACACCTTCATCGGTGGTGTCACAGCCTACTCGACGCTGGGATGGTTTGACGACCCGCTGCACTCTGGCTTTACCAATCTGGCCGATGATCGCATGGTGGCTCTGATGTTTCACGAGCTGGCTCACCAGGGCGACCCATCAGCATTCGGGGAGGCGCTTACCCATCTCGAGTTACGCAACAGAACCCACGCACTGGTAGTAACCGCCAGCGCTGACCTGGAACAGCTTTATCAACAAAAAGGTGTACTTTCTGAAAGCCGTCTTCGCGAGCGTAAACAGCTCATCTTTGAGGAGCTCAATGCGGCCTACGAACGCCTGCCTGCCAACGGAAGCGAAGGGCCATTCGGCGCACCTCCTGTTGCATTCAACAACGCCCGGATCGCTCTGTTCACGCAATACAACCAGTACGTGCCTGCCTTTCGACAGCTATTGAAACAGTCCAGTTATGACTTTCCAATGTTTTATCGCGCCGTGGAGTCACTTTCCCGGCAACCTGAGGAGCAGCGCCAGCAGGCGCTGCAAGAACTGTCAGAGCGGTTTGAAGAAAACCTTTGAATTGCGCTGAGCGTTGTAAGAAGCATGCTTTGGCCCGGGCAGAGCCTGAACGGTGCTGGGCTGGAAGCCTCGCTCACGAAACCAGTGCTCTGTTTGTGTGGTGAGCACGAACAGCTTTTGGATACCCTGGCTACGGGCATGCTTTTCGACCATTAACAGGATCTCGTCGCCTCGGCCGGCACGGCGATAGGCGGAATCCACCGCAAAACAGGAAAGTTCACCGGCGCCCTCATCCGGATAGTTATGCAGAGCAGCGCAGCCAACAATGGTGCCATCACGCTCTGCAACAACAAAGTGTTCAATATCGGTCTCCAGCATTTCCCGCGACCGCCGCACCAGGATGCCCTGTTCTTCCAGCGGCTCAATCAGCCCCAGAATTCCGCCGATATCCTCGGCACGGGCCTGCCGGATCTGTTCGTAGTGATCACCACTGACCAGCGTACCTGTGCCGTCCCGGGTGAATAGTTCTTCCAGCAGGGCGCCGTCGTTCACGTAACTGATAATGTGCGCGCGCCTGACACCCTTCACACAGGCGTCGCAGGCAGCCCGCAGCAGATCTGCGTCGTGCCCCGTTACGGCTCCGTCGGCCAGCCGCTCGGGAGCCTGCCGCGCTGAAACCTCACGGATAAGAGAACCGTCCTGCTCCAGCAACCCCTGGTCATCAATGAAGACTATGAGCTTTTCCGCCTGCAGAGCCGCTGCCACCTGGCTGCCCACATCTTCGTACGACAGGTTGAACGCGTCCCCTGTGGGCGAATAACCCATAGGAGGAAGTAAAACGATATGCCCCTGCTCCAGCAGCTTCTCAATACCGGCCACATCAACACGCCGCACCTTGCCGGTGTAACCAAAATCGATTCCGTCCAGCACGCCAACCGGCTTCGCAGTTACATAGTTACCGCTGCTTACCCGGATCCGAGCGTTGTGCATGGGCGAATTCACCAGTCCCATGGACAACTGGCTTTCAAGGTATGCCCGCAAGCCACCGGTTGCTTCCATAACCAGCGGCAAATGGTTTTCGGGAGTGATGCGCAGGCTGCGGGAGAACGACGATTCCAGGCCGGCATCATCCAGGCGATTCTGGATCTGCGGGCGCGCCCCGAAGGCAACCACCAGGCGCACACCCAAGCTACTCAGCAGCGCGATGTCATGGATGATGTTGATAAAGTTTTCATGCTCAATCGCATCACCCGGGATGGTCAGCACAACCGTACGGCCACGGTGAGCGTTGATATAAGGCGATGAATGGCGAAATGAATGCAGCCAGCCGTTTGATTTCAAGTGTTGCTCTCCAATCCGTGTTTCTTGCGAGTGCCAAGTGCTTACCAGGCGACTTAAAGGCAAAACTGCTGGATAAGGCCCCTGAGAATTTTCACCGTAGGCTCCAGTTGCGACAACTCCAGAAACTCGTCCGGCTGGTGCGCCTGGTCAATAGAACCTGGGCCCATAACCAGGGTTTCCATGCCCAGCTTCTGTAGCCAGGGAGCCTCGGTCGCAAAGGCGACCGCATGGGCAGTATGGCCGGTAAGCTGTTCACAGGCCTTCACCAGCGCGGCATCCTCCGGTGTTTCAAAAGGTGGGACGCCGTCAAACAGCGGCTCAAACTCCATGATCAGTTCGCGCCGCTCAGCCACGGGCTGAATCCTGTGCAGAATATCCTGGCGCAAGTTTTCCATACTCATCCCCGGCAGCGGGCGCAGGTCAAAGTGCAGCTCGCACCGGGCGCAGATGCGGTTCGGATTATCGCCACCGTGGATACAGCCAAGGTTGAGCGTTGGCACCTGCACGTCAAAATTCGGGTTGCTGTATTGCGCCTGCCAGTCTGTACGCAAAGCAAGAAGTTCACCAAGCGCCTCGTGCATACCCTCGATGGCATTGCGACCCAGCCCCGGATCGGAAGAGTGGCCAGATCGGCCCTCAAACGTTAACCGCTCCATCATGATGCCTTTGTGCATACGCACGGGCCTGAGGCTGGTGGGCTCACCAATGACCGCGTAACGGGCCTTCGGTTTGCCGGCCTCAGCCAAGGCTCTGGCACCGTTCATGGAGGTTTCCTCATCCGCTGTAGCAAGGATGATCAGAGGCTGTTTCAGGTCGGCGGCTGTAAACGCCTTGGCGGCTTCAATCGCCAGAGGAAAAAACCCTTTCATGTCGCAGGTGCCCAACCCGTACCAGCGGTTATCACGTTCGGTCAGGGTAAAAGGGTCACTTTGCCAGCGTTTTTCATCAAAAGGCACGGTATCCGTGTGGCCGGAAAGCACCAAACCACCCGAACCACTGCCCAGAGTGCCAATCAGGTTGTACTTGCCGGGCATGTCGGGCACCGCCAGAACTTCAACGGAGAACCCCAGCGCTTCCAGCCACTCCCCAAGCGTTCGCACCACCGGCTCGTTGCTGTGATCCCACTCTGCCGATGCGCTGCTGATAGACGGCAGCGAGATCAGCGTCGCCAGCATCTCACGCACTCCCGGTACAGTCTCCGCCCTGCTGGTAACTTTACGGCCATCAGTATCGTCGTGGAACTGCTGCATTATGTCTCCTCGCTCCGGCTTGAGCGCTATTGTGTCTCGCCGCGCCGCCAGACCTCAAACGCTGTAATAGCGCGGACAGCTATCGGATAGGCCACCTCACCGCCTGCCACTTTCCGGGCAACTTCCAGCTCCCGTTCCGTGACACTTGCCAGTCGGCCTTCCACTACATTACCGTTCGAGAGTGTCACCCGGATTTTGCGACCGGTCCATGTGGACGCCTGTTCAAGATCTTCAGTATACCAGCTGGTAATCTCCGGATTCTCCCGGGGCACCACCGGCTCAAGGGCTTCTTTAGGAAGCTCAGGGGCAACCGGCTCGGCTTTGCGAAGAAAAACATCTGGCACCATGGCGCCATTGTATTTCAGCGCCCAAGCCATGGTGCCATGGGCACTTTCACCCTCTGAGCGCACCGGTATGCCAAGTGTTTCTGAACCTGGCCGCACCGACGCTGTTATTTCCCCGCCCTCAAGCAGCCACTGCCGGTACAGTGCCAGTAGCTGATCGCTCGCACGCCAACCACGTGCTTCCAACCCGGTCTCGAAAGCATCCAGCGCGCGCCCAGCCCACTGAGCCGGCTCTACACCAGCTTCACGTGAGCAGTAGGCTGCAATCCGGCGCATAAGCCCGCCGTCTCTCAACGTGACTTCAAAAGGTTGAGACGAGCTCGTCAGCGTCGCTTCAGGCGATGCCAGGTTGATGCGTGCACCTGGCCAGTTAATCTCAAGGCTGCCGGTATTTGCAGAGTTCAGCTCAAGGTGAATACGATCAGGAGTTTGCTTCAGGATAAACTCGCCGGCTAAACGGGTGATCCCTATACGCAACAGATCACCACTGCTGAGCTGCTGACGTGGATCTGGTGCGCAGGGGAGCGCGAATAAAGTCGCTTCCTGGCGACCGGTGGCTCCGCCTGCGGTTACCCAGTTTCGGAACATGGCTGCCTCAAGGACCAATGCCAGCCCTTCTGCCTGCAAAGTCCAGTTGGCCGGCACGTCGGAAGGATCCATAAGCGACGTCAGCAAGGCAACGGGAGAGCCGGCATCAAACTCTGCCCGGCCTATAACCAATGGCTGAGTCAGTTCAAAATCCTGCCAATATGCGCCAGACAGCACCAAGCGGCCCTCGACGCCGGAACCGATCCTGCCGCGCTCCAGAACCCCGCTCCCGCCAAGCGCCTGACGCACTTCTGACATGCGCTGATCCGCCAGCCACCAGACGCCTGCCTTAAACGCGGCAAAACCGAGCAAAGCGGCCAGAATCAGAGTTGTGAGCAGACGTTTCATCCGGAAAATCCTCAGGCAGCGCCGTCAGTTGCGGGAAATCGTTAGTTGCGGGAAATGAGAGTGCCGACACCCTCATCCGTAAAGATTTCCAGCAGGCACGCGTGGGCCACCCGGCCATCAATGATATGGGAAGTTCGC
>Ga0075530_1000636_pt1 | contig 16735 bp, 18 predicted proteins | sample NGEPerD_2_FD_75101 | JGI IMG/M metagenome (GOLD analysis project Ga0075530, IMG submission 75101) | Arctic peat soil microbial communities from the Barrow Environmental Observatory site, Barrow, Alaska, USA - NGEE PermafrostL1-D | ecosystem: Environmental > Terrestrial > Soil > Wetlands > Peat ... | reverse complement strand
TCAGGAGACAGTGTATATCCCACCGAATATCATCTAGTATGGATCAAAATATAGCCACGATATTCTAAATCCTGATCTTTCAGAAAACTTAAAAAAAGGAGACATAATTTTAACAAAAGGAGATATTGATCAAGAGGAAAATGGATATCCACCAGATTTGATAATTGGAAAAATAATATCAGTTGACAAAAGTCCAAGCGCTTTGTTTCAGAAGGCAGATGTTGTAAGTTTGGTAGATTTATCTAAATTAACAACAGTTTTCATCATAGTAAAATGGTAAGTAAGTTTTTTTACATAATATTTATAGTTGCTTTTTTTTGTGAACTTGTTTTGACATCAATCCCCTTAATTTTAATAATGCTTTTAAACTTATTTATTTTTTCAAAAAAAGAATGGGTTTTTATTTTGGCTTTTATAGTAGGTATTCTATTTGACATTCTAGCTCTTAGGCCAATAGGTTTTTCTAGTATATTTTATATATCTTCTTTGTTTTTAATAAGTCTTTATGAACGTAAATTTGAGACTACAACGATCTACTTTGTTTTTATTATGTCAGTTATTTTAAGTGCAATATACCTAGTATTATTTAGCAGATTTTCTATATTAGAATCAATATTTAGTGGAGTGCTGGGAGCATTGGTATTTTTATTTTTAAATTATTTAAAACATAAGACATTATCTTTAAGTACGAAAAATAAGAAAATGCAATATAGGGGAATAGTTTAAAAAATTAATATGACAAAAACAGGAGTTGCTTTTCCAGATTTTATAATCCTTGATAAAAGTAATAAAAAACATAAAGATTATGAACAAAAGAATCGTTCAACCAGAAGTTTATTTCTTATTGTTTCAGCTTTTATTGTTTTTCTAATTCTTTTTGCAAGACTTTTTTATCTACAAATAATTGATGGATCGTATTATCGCTATCTATCAGATAATAATAGAACAAAGACTGTGGTAGTGCATGCCCCAAGAGGAATAATTTTTGACAGAAACAATACTCCTTTGGTTTTTAACGTACCAGGATTTAGAAAAACAAGTCAGGATAAAACCACACTTCTTACTAAAGATGAAGCAATGCCACTTCTTGTAAAAGGAGAAAAGGATTTAGAAGTAGATAGTCTTAGAGAGTATCCATATAAAGATATTTTATCTCACGTTCTAGGATATGTTGGTCAAATTTCAAAAGAGGAGATGAATAATCCAGTCTTTATTGACTATAACGGTGGTGATTTGATTGGAAAAATGGGGATTGAGAGAGAATATGAAAGTACTTTAAAAGGAGTTGATGAAAAGCAATTAATAGAAGTTGATAGTAGTGGTAAAACAGTCAGAAAGCTTGGAGAGACTGATCCAATTCCAGGTAAAGATATTAAGATTACTATAGATTTGAAATTGCAAAAAGCAGCTTATGAAGCAACTAAAGACATCAAAAGAGGTGTAGTTATTGCCTCAACTCCTGATGGAGAAATTCTTGCCATGATCTCACGTCCTTCTTTTGATCCAAATCTTTTTACAATGGGAGAAGGATATAAAGATGTTAAGGATAGTAGTTATAAAAATCTTTCAGAAATACTTTTAGATAGCAGTAATAATCCTCTTTTAGATAGAGCTATTTCAGGAGTGTATCCTCCAGGATCTACTTTTAAACTTGTTGTTGCGGCTGGTGGTCTTGAAGATAAAGTAATCGATAAGAATTGGGAAGTTGAAGATGTTGGAATACTAAGAGTAGGAGCTTTTTCTTTTGGTAATTGGTATTTTTCTTCATACGGAAGGAAAGAGGGGTCAGTAAATGTTGTAAAAGGAATTAAGAGATCAAACGATATATTCTTTTATAAACTTGCTGAAAAACTTGGAGTAGAAAATATTTCAAAGTGGGCAGAAAAATTTGGACTGGGAAAACCTTTAGGGATAGATTTAGAAGGAGAACTATCAGGTACGATTCCAAGCCCTGAATGGAAAGAAAAACAGGTTGGAGAAGGTTGGTATCTAGGAGATACTTATCATTACGGAATTGGGCAAGGATATTTACTAACAACGCCAATTCAGGTAAATGGTTTTACCCAAGCAATTGCAAATAAAGGAATATTATATAAACCGTATTTACTCCTTAGTCAAAAGCCAAAAAAAATACAAGATAAATTTTTATCAGAAAGTACTATCTCTTTACTTCGTCAGGGCATGATTGAAAGCTGTCAAACAGGTGGAGTTGCATGGCCTTTGTTTGATTTTAAGGTTAAAAATCCCAACCTAAAGATTGACGGAAAAAATATTTTAGAAGCTCCTCAAACAACAACTTCTGCAAACTTTAAAGATTATCGAAAAGTAACAGTAGCTTGTAAAACAGGAACTGCTCAACATGGAGGAGAAGAAACTTTACCCCATGCCTGGATTACACTTTTTGCACCAGCATATGATCCTCAAGTTGTCATAACAGTGCTTGTTGAAGAAAGTGGGGAAGGTTCAAATATTGCAGCTCCAATTGCAAAAAAAGTTCTGGAAAGTTATTTCTCAAAAGATTGACAAAAGTTAGGGAATAGGTATAAAAGCGTCAGCATTATGGTAATCTCAGTAGCAGAAAAACTAGTAAGTTTTTTAAATGGAGCAGAAAAAGAGCAAGAACAACCTGATTCCTTTTTCCCCTATTTGTCTCCTTTGCCTCATTCAAAAGAAAGACTTAAAACTGCTTGGCATGAGAGTTATCATGAGTGGTGGAGGAAAAGATATAAAGATTTAATTAAATTTGACAGGAGAATGCGTCATATATCAAGCGGAGAAGTTACAACTCCTACTCTAGAAGCAATATTAAGTTACCCATTTGAAAGTTTTGCTGAGAATATATCGAGATTTGGGGTTAAATTAAATTTCTATCAATTATCACTAACTTTGTCACACCCTTTGTTAAGTAGAGAAAAAGTAGGAGATACTGATGATGGAAAAATAATAGCTACTTTGGTTAAATCTCAGATTGACTTAGGTGTATCTTCTGAGGAAATAGGTAACGCAGAAGCATTAGCAAGAAGAGTAATAGAAAAAAGAAAGCCTTTTTATTTGCCACAAATTTAATATATTAAATAGAGGTTCCTCTTGACAGTTAAGACATACTTCTTTAGAGTTAAAAGAGTTAAAAACAATTTATGAAAAATTTAGTAATAGTAGAATCTCCAACAAAAGCAAAAACAATCGGAAGATATTTAGGAAAAGATTATGAGATAAAAGCTTCAATGGGGCACATTATTGATCTTCCCAAAAGTAAACTTGGAATAGATCTTGAAAAAGACTTTGAGCCTCAATATGAGCAGATGAAAGATAAGAAAAAAATAATTGCTGAATTAAAGGCTGCAGGAAAAGTGGCTGATAAGATAATTTTAGCAACTGATCCTGATCGTGAAGGAGAAGCAATTGCTTATCATGTAGGTGACATTTTAAAAAAGGTAAATAAAAATGAAATAAAAAGAATTGTTTTTCATGAGATTACAAAAGAAGCAATAGAAGATGCTTTAAAAAATCCAAGAGAAATAGATTTAAACTTAGTAAATGCACAAACAGCAAGGCGTGTTCTTGATAGATTAGTAGGGTATAAACTTTCACCTATTCTTTGGCAAAAAGTAAGAAGAGGACTTTCAGCGGGAAGAGTTCAGTCGGTTGCTTTAAGATTAATAGTTGAAAGAGAGCGTGAAATTGAAAAGTTTAAAAAAGAAAAATACTACACTGTTGCTGCAATTTTAGGTAAGGATCAAAATGATACAGCGTTTGAATTAATTGAGATAAACTCAGAAAAAATAGAAGTTCAAGAGACTTTTGATCTTTATGATGGAAAGTATAAGATTGGGAGAACTACTATTGGAGAGTTGGATAAAGCACAAAAAATAGTAAGTGATTTAAAAACAAAAGAATTTAAAGTTGCAGATGTTTTAAAAAAACAAACTAAAAGATCACCATCTCCTGCATTTACTACCTCAACTCTTCAGCAGGATGCATCAAGAAGATTTGGTTATTCAGGAAAGCGTACAATGAGTCTTGCACAAAAACTTTATGAAGAAGGACATATTACTTATCACAGAACAGATTCCATATCAATGGCAAATTCTGCAATAAATGCTATAAGAAGTTTTGCAGAAGATGAATTTGGAAAAAAATATATTCCTATTGCTCCAAGATTTTATAAAACAAAACAAAAACTTGCTCAGGAAGCACATGAAGCAATAAGGCCAACAAAGGTAGCTGTTAGGGAAAGTAGTATTGCAAATGAATTAGGGAAAGATTACGCAAAGCTTTACGATCTAATTTGGAAAAGAGCAATTGCTTCGCAAATGGCAGATGCTCTTATTGAATCAACGACAGTATTGGTTGACTCAACAAAAGATAAAGACTCTTCAGAATATAGATTAAAAGCAAATGGATCAATTCTTGTTTTTGAAGGTTTTCTTAAGGTGAATCCACTTGGTCTAAATGATACAATTTTGCCTGATTTTACAGTTTCAGATAAGTTTTCGGCAAAAGAAATTAAAGAAATAGAGCATGAAACACAACCACCACCAAGATATAATGATGCTTCAATAATCTCAACACTTGAAGAAAAAGGAATTGGTAGGCCTTCAACTTACGCAACAATTATTTCTACAATTGAGATAAGAGGGTATATTGAAAGACAAGAGGGAAGATTTATTCCCACATCAGTAGGAATTGCAGTTAATGATTTTCTAGTAAAAAACTTTTCAACTATAGACGATATTCCATTTACTGCGCAAATGGAAGCACAGCTTGATGATATTGCAGGTGGAGAAAAAAAGTGGGTACCTGTTATAAGAGAATTTTATTCTCCTTTTGAAAAAACTTTGGAATTAGTTAAAAACGTTGAAAGAGTAAAAATAAAAGTAGAAGAGACAGATGAAAAGTGTCCTTTATGTAAAGCAAATTTAGTAATTAGAACTGGAAGATTTGGTAAGTTTTTGTCTTGTTCAACTTTTCCAAACTGTAAATTTACAAAACCATTAGTTCAAGAAACTGAATTTATTTGTCCAAAAGATGGAGGAAAAATTATACTCAAAAAGACTAGAAAAGGCCGTAAATTCTATGGTTGTCCTAATTACCCAAAATGTGACTTTGCAGTTTGGAAACTTGAAGATTTAAAAAAACAAGCAGTTAGTTAATATATTATTGAAAAAAGAAGTATTAATAGCACTACAACAGTTTGCGTAACAATTCCCCAGGGCTTATCAAGTTTTCTGTCAAACATTTTCTGAAATTTATATGCCCAGTAAAAAGGTGCTAGTTTAATATTGAAAAAATAGTAAGGAGCGGTCATCCAGTCAAAAAACTGAGAACAAACGACTATTAAAAACATATACAAGATATTAGTTTCTGGAAAGAAATAGTAGGTTATAAGATATGCAACTGCATAGCTTAAGAAGACATCCATGGCTGAATCAAGCAATAACCGCTCTTTACTCTTTTTCTTAATGTTTGTTGCAGGATCCCAATGAGGAACCCTGTCTGCAAGAAGGTGAGAAGCAAAGGCAATTGGTATGGCAAGTGCGGGGTTTCCTATTTTTGCGGCAATTACTACTCCAATAACTGCGTGTCCGGTAGCTGTCATAATATCTTTTGATTATAGACCAGAATGTAATAGTTTTGTCAACTTAAGGCTTTAAGCTTGACAAAAAAAATATTTAGCTTCATACTTAAATTGTGAGAAAATATTTAGCTATTTTCTTGGTTTTATTTTTATTTTTATTATTATCCGCGCCTGTTTTTGCAAGCAAAAGGGAAGTTTTAGGAATTGAAGATCAAAATCTAAGTATACCTCCGACCACAGAAGGACCAGGAATATTTTTGCCTGATAGTCCTTTTTTCTTCTTAGATCAATTAAAGCAAAGTGTTAGATTATTTTTAGCATTTACTCCTGAGGCAAAAGCTAAAGCTTACACTTCTATTGCAGGAGAAAGACTTGCCGAGTTAAGGTTTATGCTTGATAAAAAGAATTTAGCAGGAGTAAAAATAGACCTTGATGCAATTTCTGATAGTTATAAATTAGCAGCGGATCAAGTTTTGCTTGCAGAAATGTCGGGAAAAGATGTGACTATTTTAGCAAAAGACGTAAATGACAGTATTAAGTTAAAACAAAAAGTTTTAGATGAGCTTCACATAAAAGCTGAAGGTGAAGTAGGAAGTACTGTTAGGGCTGCCGCAGATGGGCTTAGTATTGCGAAAGCAAAAGTTGAGAATTCACTTAATGAGGCAGATCTCCAAAATGAAATAAGAGAGGACCTCCTAAGAGAAACTGAATTAAAAATTCATTATGCAACAGAGTCGGCAATTGATCTTAAAGAAAGCCTTGAGGATTTAGAAGATGAAGTAACTAATGCAGCAAATAAGTCTCTTGATAGAAGAGAAGAGGCACTAAGGCTTGCAATAGCAGAGAAAAATGAGGAATTAAGAAAAACAGAACAGAGGAAATTAGAACTTGAAAAAAAGCAAAGAAATATGGTTTTAGAGATGCAGCAAAAAGCAGTAGCAAACGCTAATGAAATTGTTGAAAAGGCTCAAGAAACCGCAAGGAGATTTGAAGAGATTAAATCTAATAACCCTGGTAGTACAAAAACCACAGAAGAAACAAATGGTGCTTTAAGTTCTGAAAAATCCTCAAATTCAGTAGAAGAAGTCAGCTCTAAAGAAAACACTTCAGAATAAGTTCAGTTATAATGGATAAAATTAATGGTATGAAACTTGTTTATACTGCTTGTTTCTTAACTTTTTTATTATGGTTTATTGCAGCTCCTCTTCTTTTGAGAGTTTCATCTCCCTATTATATTTTAACAAGCATTGGTCAAATTTCTGGTCTTTTAGGAATAACTTTATTTGCAGTAAATCTTATAATTTCATCAAGACTTAAGGGTTTAGAAGTATATTTTGGAGGACTTGATTTTATTTATAGAAAACATCATAACTTTGGTTCAATAATTTTTATTCTGCTTTTGCTTCATCCTTTTTTCCTTTCCTTAAGATATCTGAGCTTTTCTTTAAGAGAAACAGCATTATTTTTTCTTCCAACATTTTCTGATATTCCAAAAAGCTTAGGTATTATGGCTTTTTTAATACTGAATTTTCTTCTGATTTTAACTTTTTATTTTGCAATCAGATATCATCTTTGGAAATTCTCTCATAAATTTTTGGGCGTTGTTTTTATAATTGGATTCTTTCATTCGGTTTTAATGCCAAGCGATATTACAAGAAATCTTCCTTTGAAACTATGGATTGTGTTTATTTCTTTTTCTGCATTTTTTGCCTATATGTATAGGTTTTATAAAGAAAACTTTGATTGGAATTTTTCTTATATTATAAAAAACGTTAGAACTGAAGGAGAGATAACTGAAATTACAATGCGACCAAAAGAGAAAATCTTTAGTTTTAGACCTGGACAATTTGCTTTTTTTGTATTTAAGCAGCCTGGTTTTAGTAGTGAAGATCATCCCTTTTCCTTTACCTCTTTTCCAGATGATAAAGAGCTTAAGATTGCTATTAAAGCAGATGGTGATTATACAGAAGATGTAAAAAGTTTAAAGCTTGGTTCTACAATAAGAATAGAGGGTCCTTTTGGAAAATTTTACCATAATCCACTAATAAATAAGAATCAAATATGGATTGCCGGAGGAATTGGTATAACTCCATTTTTAAGCATGCTTAGTATTTTAAAAAATAAAGAAATAAAAGTGCATTTGCATTGGTCAGTTTCTAAAACAAATGAAGCAATATATTTTGCAAAACTGGAGAAAATAAAAAGAGAAAATTCTAATTTTGATTTTACATTAATAATTACAGATAAGGAAAATAGACTTACAGTAAAAAGCATAAGAAATAGAGATGGTAATATTTTAAATAAAGAAATTTATCTATGCGGTCCTTCTAAAATGATGAGAGAGTTAAAAAAACAATTTGTTGAATTAGGCGTTGATTCAAAAAAAATTCATTCTGAAGAATTTAGTTTATGAAAAGAAAATATATAACATGGACACTTGTGTCATTTTGGTTATTTGTTGTAATAATTTTTATCTTGTCTTTAATCTTTACAGGGTCAGTAGGGAATATAAGCACTAGTAATAACGGTAACTCAGGTACTTTAATGAGCGTAAAATTAACGGCAGAAGAGATAATAAAGCATAATGTCTCTTCAGATTGCTGGCTCATCATAAACAATAAAGTCTATGATGTTACTAGTTTTTTATTGTCACATCCTGGAGGAGAAGGTCTAATTACTCCTTTTTGTGGCAAAGAGGCAACAAGAGCTTTTGATACAAGAGAAGGGACAGGTTCTCACTCGGGGAACGCAGCAAGTCTATTGACTAATTATTATATTGGTAATTTAAATCAAACTATTAACTTACAAAGTATCAAAAAACAAATTAAGCAAAGCGCAAAAGATCAGTTTGTTTCTAGAAAAGGGGAAGATGATTAAATTAAAGCCTGATATAATTTAACAATGCAAAAATTAAAACCGATTGTTTTAAGAAACTCATCTCCATCAAAAGAAGAGTTAGAAAAAATAAAAAGAAATCCAATATATATTATTCTAGATAACGTATTGGATACATATAATGTTGGAGCAATTTTTAGACTTGCAGATGCGGTAGCGGCTGAAAAAGTTATTCTTTGCGGAGAAACAGAAACACCCCCAAATACTAGGATTAAAAAGGCTTCAATTAATACGACAGAGTGGGTATTATGGGAATATTCTTCTTCTGCTGAAAAAGCAGTAAAGAGTTTAAAGTCTAAGATTAAAAATTTATCAGTTGTTGTAGTAGAGCAAGATAAGAGATCAATTCCTTTTCAAAAAGCAGAATATTCTTTTCCTATTGCTTTAGTTGTAGGACACGAGACACATGGAGTCTCAGAGGAAGTTTTAAATATGTCAGATAAGATTGTAGAGCTTCCTATGTACGGAGTAAATTCGTCTTTGAATGTAATGGTTTCTTTAGGTATAGTTCTTTATGAAGTGATAGAATACTTATAGCAAAACAAATGAAAATTTCCGTAGTTGTGCCTGCTTATAATGAAGAAAAATACATTAGGAAATGTCTTCAGAGCTTAATAGATCAGGAAGAAAAACCAGATGAAATTATTGTAGTTGACAATAATTGTAAAGATAAAACAGTAGAAATCTGTAAAAATTTTCCTGTAAGAATTGTTAGAGAAAAAAAATTAGGAATAATTGCTGCTAGAAATAAAGGCTTTAATTCTGCCTTATACAATATTATTGCAAGGTGTGATGCAGATTCTATTGCATCACCTGATTGGACTAAAAAAATTAAAGAAAATTTTAAGACAAACAGTATCGTCGCTCTTAGTGGCCCTGTAAAATTTTATGATTTTCCTTTAAAAAGCACGATGCTTTCAAATGGATACAGTACTGTTGTAAAGAGAATATATAAAAACCATGTTTTAATAGGCGCAAATATGGCACTTCGTAAATCTGCATGGGAGAAGATAAGAAATGAAGCAGCAGCAAAAGATAGTCATGTTCACGAAGATGTTGACATTACAATGCTTGCTGGAAAAGTTGGCAATATTGGTTTTGATAAAAAAATGATAATGTTAACTTCTGCAAGAAGAATGAAAAAAAGACCACATTCATTTTTCGTTCAGTACCCGGTAAGGCTTTTGAAAACCTATAGAAGACATTCTAAAATAAGTAAGTCTGTGATTAAATAAGTTTACGAATTCGAGTCTTTTTTCTTGCTCTGTTAATAACTTGACTAATTCTTCCTTGTGTGACTCCTAAATCATTAGCAATATCTGTTCTTGTATATCCTATTGCAAGAGAATAAGGAATCATTCTTTCACCGTGGAGAAAACATCTTTTAGAGAAGTAAGTGTGTTACTCTCTGTTTTTAAATGCTTCTTCAAAAACATCTTGCATTATGTTTTCAACGTCTTCTGGACAAAATACTTCCACTGCTATTCTTTTTTTCAACATCAGGTTTATAAGTTCTATATATTAATCCAAATACTTCAAGATCAGCTGCAGAATCTGTTATTGTCTTAATGGGATCAAAAACTGATCTTAATTTTTCCATCGAGTAATTTTATAATAAATAATTAAAAATTGTAATTTATTATTGCTATAATAGACTATATGAAAACAGATAATTTTAAGAAGCATACTAGTAATAATCCTCTTAAAAAACTTTTTATATACAATTTCTTTGGAATAATTTTAAAGCTCTTAAAAAATTTAAAAGTAGAAAGCGTTTTAGATGTTGGTTGTGGAGAAGGATTTACCTTAAATAAGCTTAGTGAAAATAAGATTGGGAAGATATATGAAGGAATTGATTATTCAAGGGAAGCTATTGCTATTGGTAAAAAACTTTATCCTAATTTAGATTTAAAACAAGGAGATGTCTATAAATTGCCATATAAAGATGAGTCTTTTGATCTAGTAATTTGTAGTGAAGTTTTAGAACATTTAGAAGAACCGGAAAAAGGACTAAGAGAGCTTATTAGGGTTTCAAAAAAATACCTGCTTCTTTCTGTTCCGAATGAGCCTCTTTTTTACTTTTTTAACTATACTCAATGGGGAAAAGATATTGGGCATATAAATAAATGGACGTTTTTAGGATTTAAGAGGTTTATTCAAAAAGAAAATCTTAAAATTATTTCTTTTAGAACTCCTTTTCCCTGGACAGTGGTATTGATAAAGAAATAAGCAGTGGCTTTATTACACAGGTGTTTTTAAGACCTTAGCATCTTCATCTCTATGAAATGCAGCTCTTTTTATTGCATCTTAAATTGTCTCATCTTCGTTAATAAGTATAAAGCTAGGATGTTTTTCGAACGTATTTAGTATTCCCTCTATATTTTCTGCAGTTGCAAATTTTTTCCCCTCTTTTTCTTCTAATATATCTATAACATCTTGGAGCTTTTTTAAGGATATAATATTATCTTTATCCTTTTCAGTAGAAGGGTTTACAGTATGCCATGTTTTATCAATTCCTTGTAAGAGAAGATAAAATACCGGAGGATGTCCTTCAGAATGATTACTTTTTAGAATTGCTGATTTTTCAAAAGATTTCTTAAGTGCTTCTCTAGCTAATATTATATCTAAAACAGAGGCACACATTAATTCCGATGGTCTTTTGATCTTTTTTCCTTGAAGCGGGAATAATTCTATTACTTCTTCAACAGCTATTCCAATGGCTTTATTTAGAGCTTCACGAGGACTCATTTGAGAAGTTGTAATATTTTCCCTGCTCATAATTTAGAAGATTATAGCACAGGAGTGGTTAAAATAAAATCCTATAATAATAAGAGCTTTTAAACATTGACAATATTTTAAATTAGACTATAATAATTAAAGTATGTGAGAGAGGCTAAAGCATTAAGAGATATTACCCGCTCTTGGCGGGTTTTTTGGTCTTTAGAGCATATTCTTTTGCACATTGACATTTGAATTCAGGATAAAAACACTTCTTTAAAGAAGCATTAGGTTTCTTAATCAGGAAGTGGTAGGAAATCCTTGCTTTTAGCAAGGTAGCAGATACAAGTCATTATTTTTTAATAATGGTTGTCTCTGTCTTTTTTGAGAGTTTGATCCTGGCTCAGGATGAACGCTGGCGGCGTGCCTTAGGCATGCAAGTCGAACGGAAGCAGTAATGCTTCAGTGGCAGACGGGTGAGTAACGCGTAGGAATCTACCCCTAGGAGGGGGATAGCCGATCGAAAGGTCGGGTAATACCCCATGGTTCTCGTAAGAGTAAAGGACTTAACGGTCCGCCAAGGGAGGAGCCTGCGTCCTATCAGCTTGTTGGCGGGGTAAAAGCCCACCAAGGCAATGACGGGTAGCTGGACTGAGAGGTCGATCAGCCACAACTGCACTGAGACACGGGCAGTACACCTACGGGTGGCAGCAACCAGGAATATTGCGCAATGGACGAAAGTCTGACGCAGCGACGCCGCGTGGAGGAAGACGGCCTTAGGGTTGTAAACTCCTTTTGCCAAGTTGTTCACAGCTTGGCGAATAAGCACCTACTAACTACGTGCCAGAAGTCTCGGTAATACGTAGGGTGCAAGCGTTATCCGGATTCATTGGGCGTAAAGTGTACGTAGGCGCCTTTTCAAGTCGTGTCTTAAAGACCGGGGCTCAACCCCGGGAGTGGATACGATACTGTTTAGGTTGAGGATTAATAGGGAAGCTGGAACAGTTAGTGTAGCAGTGAAATGCGTTGATATTAACTGGAACACCAAAGGCGAAGGCAGGCTTCTGGGTTTTTCCTGACGCTGATGTACGAAAGCTAGGGTAGCGAAACAGATTAGATACCTGTGTAGTCCTAGCCGTAAACGATGTCCGCTAGCTCTGTTGCTTTTTAGTGACGGGGTGTAAGCTAACGCGTTAAGCGGACCGCCTGGGGAGTACGGCCGCAAGGCTAAAACTCAAAGGAATTGACGGGGACCCGCACAACCGGTGGAGCGTGTGGTTCAATTCGAGACAAAGCGAAGAACCTCACCAAGGCTTGACATGCAACTGGAAATCCTAGGAAACTAGGACCCCCTTCGAGGCTGTTGCACAGGTGCTGCATGGCTGTCGTCAGCTCGTGCCGTGAGGTGTTCCCTTAAGTGGGGAAACGAGCGCAACCCCCATCCAATGTTAAATATTCATTGGAAACTGTCCCGATTTTATCGGGGAGGAAGGAGGGGAAGACGTCAAGTCAGCACGGCCCTTATGCCTTGGGCTACACACACACTACAATGGCGAAAAACAACGGGCAGCAAGCCGGTAACGGCAAGCAAATCCCTGAAATTTCGCCTCAGTTCAGATTGAGGGCTGCAACTCGCCCTCATGAAGTCGGAATCGGTAGTAATCGCGGATCAGCAAGCCGCGGTGAATACGTTCTCGGGTCTTGTACACACCGCCCGTCAAGGCAGCAAAGTCGGTAGCTATCGAAGGCTGGTTTTTTACCGGACGAGATAGAGATTGGCGATGAGGCTTAAGTCGTAACAAGGTATCCCTAGCCGAAGCTGGGGATGGATCACCTCCTTTCTAAATTACTTTTGATTTATATCAAAAGGAAACGATTGAGAGATGGTATATAACTCGTCACATCAATCCGCAAGGTGCGATCAATAACGGGGAAAGTACAACATACACCTCCAAGCCTGAATAGAGCTTGTTAGTCTTTAGGATTAGAGAATCTATTTAACCCTACCACTTCTTGGTTATTGCAATAATTTTGCAAATAAAGAAGGTTTGAATTCAAATGCTTAAAAACCACTCTTAGACGAGTGGTTTTTTTGTAGCCAGAATAATATATAATTAAAAACTATATGATAAAACAAATTATTGCCTTAACAGGGCCAATTAGAGCAGGTAAAAGTTTGGTTTTAGGACTTTTAGAAGAAAAAGGATATAAGGGATATAAATTTTCGAATGCAATAAATAAAGAAATTAAAAGAAGAGGGAAAAAGATAGAAAGAAAACTTCAGCAAGATATTGGAGATGAGCTTAGGAAAAAATTTGGTGGAGATTATTGGGCAAAAGAAATATTAAAAATTGCAGAAAATGATAAATCAGAGCTAGTAGTAATTGACGGAGTTAGAAATCCTTGCGAAGTTAAATACTTAAGAGATAGAGGAGCTTTAATGATTGGAATTGACGCAGATTACAAGATAAGAAAGATAAGATTTTTTGCTAATTCAAAACCAAGCGATCCTAAGAATGAAAAAGATTTTGATAAAATTGATAGAAGAGATAGGGGTATTGATGAAGAAGATTTTGGTCAACAAGTAACTAAATCATTAGAGCTTTCTGATGTAGTTATCATTAACAATTGGGATAGTGTAGATTTGCTTAAAAAAGCTTTTACAAAATTACTTAAAAAACATAAAGTTATTTAACTAGCTTTTAAGCTTAAATTCTGTTAAAATTGAGGCTAATAGTTTTTGGCGCGGTGGTGAAGTAGCTAACACAGCTGTTTGCAGAACAGTCATTCGGGGGTGCAAGTCCCCCTCGCGCCTCAGAAAAATATTTGCTAGAATAAGTGATTGAATGGGTCGTTGGTTCAGTGGCTAGAACGCGTCTCTGATAAAGACGAGGTCGATGGTTCGATTCCATCACGACCCACAGATTAAGCTACTTGTTCTATTCTTTTTATTTCTCCGGCTCTTGTTTCAGCAACGATTAATTGATTTGGTTCTGTTTTAAGCCATTCTTGCATCCAGCGTTTTCTTAAAATTGTTTTGGCAATTTCAACTGAATAATCAAAAGATCTAGTTTCAATATAAAAGGTATCTGTTTCACAAAAGCTTGTTCCTGGTTCTTCGCAGTTTTCAATAGCATGTTTTAACGGATATTCTGCTTGTTGAATCGCTTCTTCTAAATAGACAGCTTCTATTACATAATCTCGATCATCTATCTTTTTTCTTGGAACATTTAATTTAAAAATCATATTTGGTTCACCAAATTTATCAAATTTTACTCTTCCTGATGGTCTTATATCCGTGGAAAGCGTAACAATTCTTGGATTTATGATTTTTTGAGAATCATAAAAATCAGGTCTTTTCTTAGCAAATCTTTTTTGAGCATCTCTGTATTGTTCAAGAAAAGAAAGCAAAGCGGGATTTATTTGTCTATCTGGTAAATAGGGAACAGTTTCTTCTCTATAAATATCTTCAGGATTATATCTTCCATAAAAGATAAGATCAGGATCAATACACATGACATATGCGCTGTCTTTTGCTGAAAATCCACCTAAGGGATAAATATTTCCTGTCCTGTGATCCTGAAGCGCTATGTTCACAACTTTATCTGTTGCTCTTGCAATCATTGCTGCAGAATGATAGGCCTGCAAAAGAGGATCTGGATGAGGAATGCCTTTTTTAAGATAAGTTTGAATATCTCCTTTTGGTTCTTCTTCTTGACCAAAAACCTTTGCTTTTGCATCTAATCCGCCGCATCCAGGAGGTCGTTTTCCAACCTCATAGGCTTCACTATCAAAGTGGGATATAACTAAAATATTTTTAACACCCCTATCATTTAAAAGTGGAACATATTGTTTTACTTCTTTTCCTCCTGCAGCAATTTTCCTTACTTCCTCCGCTTGCTCTGGATTTGGAGTTATTTCTCTTGGGTCGGCACAAAGAAAAACAAGGGTTAATCTTTTTCCAGCTCTATTTTCTCTCCATTTGGAGCGAGCTGTTTCTGCTTCATTAGAATGATTATCATCATAAAGAGTTTGTGGGGTAATAATAATTGATTCTTTAGGGGTTTCCTTAAAAGGAGCTGCGTCAAATACAGGGATTTCAAATCCCGAAGGAGTTTTCTTGGTTGGTCCGCTAATTTCTTTTCTTTCTTTGCCCACAAGTTAGATATTCTAACAAAACCTATAGCTTTTTACAATATTGAAAAGATTTCTTCTTTAAGTTATATTATTTTCTATGTCTAGCTTAGGTGAAACATTTTTTACATCAGTAGGATGCATGGATGGAAGGGTTCAAGCTCCAATAGAAGAATATGGGCAAAAAAGATATGGTGTTAAATATCCAGACACGATTACAGAAGCAGGAATAGTAGGACTACTTGGTCAGGATAATGTTGATTCATCTTTTTTAGAGTCAGTTAAGAAAAAAGTTTTAATTTCAGTTGAAAAACATCATTCAAAAGGAATTATTGTGCATGGACACGAGGAGTGTGTAGGAAATCCGATTGAAAATGAAAAGCACAAAAAAGAAACAATTAAGGCAGTAGAGAAAATAAAAAGTTTTGTGTCAAGTGAGTTAGAAGTAAAAGCAGTATTTGTTGAGAGAGAAAATAATAATTGGGTAGTTAATGAGTTATAGGTCTTAAGGACAATATCCTTTATCAGTACCGCTTGTGCAACTAGAATCTTTTTTATATGTAGTTGCTCCAATTATCTTGTTTCGATCACAGTTAGAATCTCCTTCTTTCCAGTAGGCCTTACAGTACTTATATGTTGTGCTACATCTTGAACATTGCTTTGTTGCAGCTTTTGTAGTAGTTGTGCTCTTTGGATAATAATTTCCGACACAGCACTTAATATTGCTTTTCCCCGGACAAAGGTTGCTTTGAATACTGCCTCCATTTTTTAGACATCTACTAACTACATTTGTGAATTCAGTATTAATACAGCTTCCTCCTTTAGCTGCGCAGCTTGAAGCAGCTTCCTGCTCAGTATTTTGCTGTTTTTGAGACATAAAGACAGTTAAGGGGATTGCAAGAACGATTGCTGCAATTGTTAAGAGTTTGGCAAGTTTCGATCCAGTAATACCTTTTAGGAGGTTTATGCTGTTATTCTTTGATTTTTTTGCCATTAACTTAATTAAGAATTAAATCATAATTTTTGTCAAGTACATATATAAATTATGAGTTTATATATATTGTAAGAGAAGAGTTACTATGCTACACTTTTGACTATGGTTTTGTCAGATAGGGATATTAAAAAAGCAATTGAAGATAAAATAATTGAAATTACTCCAAAACCTGATTTTAAAACTCAGCTGGGTTCTTGCTCAATAGATCTTCGCTTAGGTAATCATTTTCGTATTTTTGATCATAGCAAGAACGCTTTTATTGATCCTACAAAAAAAGACTACAGTAATGAAATAACAAAAGAAGTAAAGATTAAAGATGGTGAACGTTTTGTGATGCAGCCAGGCGATTTTGTTTTAGCAGTTACTCTTGAAAAAATTAAAATTCCAGACAATCTTTTGGGAAGACTTGAAGGAAG
>Ga0075530_1000635_pt1 | contig 16747 bp, 15 predicted proteins | sample NGEPerD_2_FD_75101 | JGI IMG/M metagenome (GOLD analysis project Ga0075530, IMG submission 75101) | Arctic peat soil microbial communities from the Barrow Environmental Observatory site, Barrow, Alaska, USA - NGEE PermafrostL1-D | ecosystem: Environmental > Terrestrial > Soil > Wetlands > Peat ... | reverse complement strand
GACCGGGTCGAAGGCGACGAGCAGGAGCGGCAGCCCCGAGCAGGCCGCCATCGGCAGGATCCGGCGCACCTGGGACTCGGAGTCCCAGCGGTTCAGGGTCAGCACGCCGATCACCGCGCCGGCAGGCGGCGCCGCGAGGAGCAGCCCGCCGACCCGGGAGGACTCGCCATGGACCTGCGCGTAGGCCAGGGCCACCGCCTCCGGGGCCACGAAGACGATCGTCATCCCCCAGGCGAGCAGCATCAGGGAACGCAGGGGGACGTCGTCCCGCAGGTGGGAGGCGCCCATCTTGACGTCCAGCCAGAGGTCCGCCAGTCCCGGGACGCCGCCCTCCGCGGCCGCGGGGCGTGACCGCACGAACGCGAACAGCAGGACACCGGAGACAGCGAAGGTCACCGCGTCCAGCAGCAGCGAGCCGTCCACGCCGACCAGGGCGATCAGGAGGCCGCCGACGGCCAGGCCCACGACCTGGTTGAACTGGCCGACCACGCGCAGCAGGGCGTTCGCGGTCATGAAGTGCCGCGGGTTGTCGAAGACGTCCGTGAGCAGAGCGGTGTTGGCGGCGAAGAACGGTGACCCCACCAGCTCGATCAGGAAGAGCAGCCCGAGGACGAGCGCCAGCGGCAGCTCGCTCACCACCGCGGCGAACAGCATCAGCACCAGCGCGGCACGCAGCGCGTCGCAGACGATCATCAGCTGCCGCCGGGGCAGCCGGTCGGCGTACGGACCGAGCAGCGCCTGGCCGAAGATGCTCGGCAGCCAGCTGATCGCGAACGTCGCGGCCGACAGCGTGACCGACCCGCTGACCTGCAGCATCAGGGCCGCGATCGCCACCCTCGCGACGTGGTCACCCCAGTCGGAGAGCACCTTCGCGGCCAGCACGGCCGCGAACTCGCGATGACGCAGCACCACGCCGAACCCGACGGGGCGCGCGCCGCCGTGAGCGGTCGTGCTCACGCGTAGAACACTCTCTCCACGACGCTCCGCGCCCTCCGAGTTCGGCGACGGTGGTCCTCTTCCAGGAGTCCCCCTGAGCCCGGAGGGTAGCCCAGGAGGCGCCCCGCACCGTCCAGTTCGCGACGATCCGTCGGGACGACGTCCTGGGCCCTGCCGCGCCAGAGGGTCACGGCGTCACGCAACGCCGAGGCCGCCTCCCACGCCTCGACCAGCACGGTGGCGTCCGACGCGTCGATCAGGCCGGCGTCCGCCGCCGCCCGCAGGGCCCCCGTCGTCCGGGCGGTCCGCAGGGAGGGCGTGTCGCCGGCGTGCCGCAGCTGGAGCAGCTGCGCGACCCACTCGACGTCGGCGAGACCTCCCGGGCCGAGCTTGAGATGGCGCCGCGGGTCGACGCCCCGCGGCAGCCGCTCGGACTCGATGCGCGCCTTCACCCGCCGGACCTCCCGGACGTCGGACGACGACAGCCCCCGCTCCGGGTACCGGATCGGGTCGACCAGGGCGATGAAGGCGGCACCCAGCTCCGGGTCGCCGGCGACCGGCACGGCCCGCAGCAGCGCCTGGGCCTCCCACACCAACGACCAGCGCCGGTAGTACTCGGCGTAGGAGTCCAGCGAACGCACCAGCGGTCCGTTGCGGCCCTCCGGGCGCAGGTTCGCGTCGATCTCGACCGCCGGCTCCCCGCCGGTGGCTCGCAGCAGCTTCTGCAGGTCGGAGACGACCTGCTGCGCCACCTCCTGCGCCTCGCCCTCATCGGCCCCGTCGACCGGCGAGTGCACGAACACCACGTCGGCGTCGCTGCCGTACCCCAGCTCGCCCCCGCCCAGCCGTCCCATCCCGATCACGGCCAGCCGCACCGGCAGCGGTCCGCCCCGTCGGCCGACGGCCGCCAGCGTGACCGCCTGCAGCGCGCCCTCGATGGCGGCGACCGTGGCGTCCGTGAGCGCCATCCGCACGTGCTCGGGACCGAGCAGCCCCGCCAGGTCGGCCGCCGCCGTCCTCAGCACCTCGCGGCGGCGGACGGCGCGCGCCGTCCTCACCCCGGCGGCGACGTCCTCGGCCCGCCTGACGGCGGAGGCCACCTCGGTGCGCAGCGCGTCGCGGCCCCGCGGCGCGAGCTCGTCGTCCGCCCCCAGCCAGCGGGTCGACTCGGGCCCGCGCTCGAGCAGGTCGGCGGCCAGCCGCGAGCTCGCGAGCATGTGCGCCATGCGTTCGGCGGCCGCGCCGGAGTCGCGGAGCATCTTCAGGTACCAGTGGGTGCTGCCGAGCTGGTCGCTGACCCGGCGGAAGGCCAGCAGGCCGGCGTCCGGGTCCGCCCCGTCCGCGAACCACCCGAGCATCACCGGCATCAGCTGCTTCTGGATCGCCGCGCGGCGGCTCACCCCGTCGGTCAGCGACTGGATGTGGCGCAGCGCCCCGGCTGGGTCGCGGTAGCCGAGTGCCTGCAGGCGGACCCGGGCGGCGTCCGGGGTCAGCCGCACCTCGTCCGTGGACAGGCGGGCGGCGGCGGCCAGCAGGGGCCGGTAGAAGAGCCGCTCGTGCAGCCGCCGCACCTCGACCCGCGTCTCACGCCACCGCTTCTCCAGGTGCCCTGTCCCCTCCAGCCCGCTGGCGCGCGCGAGACGACGCAGGTCGTCGTCCGCCGTGGGGAGCACGTGCGTGCGTCGCATCCGGTACAGCTGCACGCGATGCTCGAGCACGCGGAGGAAGCGGTAGGCGGTGTCCAGCGCGGCGGCGTCGTCCCGGCCGACGTAGCCGCGCTCGGAGAGGACGGCGAGCGCCTCGAACGTGTTCGCGGCCCGCAGCGTGGAGTCCGTCCGGCCGTGCACGAGCTGAAGCAGCTGGAGGCTGAACTCGACGTCGCGGAGCCCGCCGGGCCCGAGCTTGAGCTGCCGCTCGACGTCGTCGGCGGGCACGTGCGCCTCGACACGGCGGCGCATGGACTGCACGTCCTCGACGAAGTGGTCCCGGTCGGCTGCCTGCCACACGAGCGGCCCGATCGCCGACAGGTACTCCTGGCCGAGGGCAGCGTCCCCGGCGACCGGCCGCGCCTTCAGCAGTGCCTGGAACTCCCAGGTGGACGCCCACCGCTCGTAGTACGCCCGGTGGCTGGCGACCGTGCGCACCAGCGGCCCGTCCTTGCCCTCGGGGCGCAGCGCGGCGTCCACGGGCCACAACGAACCCTCCGGCGTGACCGCGGAGCAGGCTCGCGCGAGGCCGGACGCGAGGCGGGTCCCGACCGCGAGCGCCTCGGTCTCCTCGACGCCGTCGACCGGCTCGACCGCGTAGACCACGTCGACGTCGCTGACGTAGTTCAGCTCCTCGCCGCCGCACTTGCCCATCGCGATCACGACGATGCGGCACTGACGGCCATGCCCTTCCAGGTCGGCCCTCGCGATCGCTAGCCCTGCCTCCAGGGCGGCGCCGGCGAGGTCGGCGAGATCGCGGATCACGGCCTCGACGTCGCGGAGCGGGTCGCGCCCGGCCAGGTCGCGCCCGGCGAGCGTCAGCACCTGGTGCCGGTAGGCGACGCGCAGCGCGTCGGCCACCTCCACCCCGCCGGACGACGCCACCGGGACGTCGTCGTCCGGATCCGCCCCGACGGCGCTCAGGAGCCGGCGGCGCGCCTCGCCCGGCGCCGGTGAGCCGGCGACGGCCAGCGCCTGCCACTGCTCCGGGTGACGGGTCAGCTGGTCCCCCAGCGCCCTCGAGGCGCCGAGGACGGCCAGCAGCCGGTCGCGCTCGCCTCCCCCGGTGCTCAGCACGTCGCGAAGCCGGTCCACCGACGCGGCCGGTTGCTCGCAGGCGGCATCCATCAGGCGGACCAGGCCGAGCAGCGCCAGGTCCGGGTCGGCGGTCCGGCACACCGCACGGAGCAGGTCGTCGGCGAGCACGTCCGCCAGGTCCACCAGGCCGTGCAAGGCGGGATCGGCCACCAACGACTCGGCCCGGTCGGCGTCGCGGAACCCCAGCCGGGCGATGTCCCCGGACCGCTCGCGCCGCCGTCCGGCGCTCATCCCCGGCGCGCCCTCACCACGCCCGCGAACGCGCGGACGTGCGCGCGCGCGGTCGCCGCGAGCTCGTCCTCGGCGGCCGCGAAGTCCTTGATCGCCGAGGCGGGGTCGGTGCCCCGGGCCGCGAGGACCTCGACGTCCTTGGCCATCCAGCCGGCGAAGACGTCCGCCGTGGCCTCCGGGTGGTACTGCACCCCCCACGCGGAGTCGCCGAGCCTGAACGCCTGGTGGCGGTAGGCCACGCTGGTCGCGAGCAGCTCCGCGCCCGGCGGCAGCTCGACGACCGCGTCGTGGTGCGCCTGCGGCGCCACGAAGGACGGCGGCAGGGTGCCGGTCAGGACGTCGGCGCGGCCGGCGTCCGTCAGGTGGACGGACAGGACGCCGACCTCGGGGCCGTCCGGCGCCCGCTCCACGGTTCCCCCGCAGGCCATCGCCAGCAGCTGCGCGCCGAGGCACACGCCGAACGTCGGGGTCCCGTGCCGGACAGCCTCGAGCAGCAGCTGCCGGGTCGCCGGCAGCCAGGGGGCGTCGTCGTCCTCCCACGCGGCCATGTGGCCGCCGAGCACCACCAGGCCGTCGAGGCCCTCGGTCGAGGTGGGCACGGCCTCGCCGTGGTGGGGGCGGACGACGTCCAGGCCGTCCAGCGCGGCCAGCCGGCCGAGGGGGGCGCTGTCGGACTGCTCGACGACGAGCACCCTCGGGGTCGCGCGGCTCACAGCACCGGCAGGTAGCGGCGCAGCTCGAACGGTGTCACCTGCTGGCGGTAGTCCTGCCACTCCTGGCGCTTGTTGCGCAGGACGAAGTCGAAGACGTGCTCACCGAGGGTCTCGGCGACCAGCTCCGAGTCCTCCATCACCTCGATCGCCTGCTCCAGGCTGCCGGGCAGCGGCCTGATGCCGAGCGCGCGCCGCTCGGCGTCGGTCAGCGCCCACACGTCGTCCTCGGCTCCGGCCGGCAGCTCGTAGTCCTCCTCGATGCCCTTGAGGCCGGCGGCGAGCAGGACGGCGTAGGCGAGGTAGGGGTTGGCGGCCGCGTCGAGGGCCCGGTGCTCGATCCGCACCGACTGGCTCTTGCCGGGCTTGTACATCGGCACCCGGATCAGCGCGGACCGGTTGTTGTGCCCCCAGCAGATGTGCGACGGAGCCTCTCCCCCGCCCCAGAGCCGCTTGTAGGAGTTGACGAACTGGTTGGTGACCGCCGCGATCTCGGCGCTGTGGCGCAGCAGCCCCGCGATGAACCGCCGCGCCGTCGCGGACAGCTGGTACTCGGCGCCGGCCTCGTAGAAGGCGTTGCGGTCGCCCTCGAACAGGGACATGTGCGTGTGCATGCCGGTGCCGGGCTGGTCGGCCAGCGGCTTGGGCATGAAGGTGGCGTAGACGCCCTGCTCCAGCGCCACCTCCTTGATCACGGTGCGGAAGGTCATGATGTTGTCGGCCGTCGACAGCGCGTCGGCGTACCGCAGGTCGATCTCGTTCTGGCCCGGACCGCCCTCGTGGTGGCTGAACTCCACCGAGATCCCCATCGCCTCGAGCATCGTGATCGCGGCCCGGCGGAAGTCGTGCGCGGTGCCGTGCGGCACGTGGTCGAAGAACCCCGCGCTGTCGACCGGGACGGGGGGACGCCCGTCCGCCAGCCCTCCGGAGTCGCGTTCGAACAGGTAGAACTCGATCTCCGGGTGCGTGTAGAAGGTGAAGCCGGCGTCGGCGGCCCGGCCCAGGGTGCGCTTGAGGACGTGACGCGGGTCCGCGAAGGCGGGCTCGCCGTCCGGGGTGAGGATGTCGCAGAACATCCGCGCCGTGCCCTGGACGCCCTCACCCTCGCTCCGCCACGGCAGCACCTGGAACGTGCTCGGGTCGGGCCGCACCAGCATGTCGGCCTCGAACACGCGGGCGAGGCCCTCGATCGCGCTGCCGTCGAAGCCGATGCCCTCGGCGAACGCGCCCTCGAGCTCGGCCGGGGCGATGGCCACCGACTTGAGGAACCCGAGCACGTCGGTGAACCACAGCCGGACGAACCGGATGTCGCGCTCCTCGATGGAACGGAGCACGAACTCCTGCTGCCTGTCCATGGGGTCACGGTAGACGGCGGCGGGTGGCTACGGTGCGCCGGTGGACACGAACGACTCGTCGGCACGGGCCTACTTCACCCCCGATGACGGCACGCGCTTCACGGCGACCGGGGCGACCGGCGGGCCCTGGACCCCGGACCTGCAGCACGGCGGGCCGCCGTCCGCCCTGCTGGTGCGTGCGGCCGAGCAGGTGGCGGGGCCCGAGGACGACGGCCTGGTGGCGCTGCGGGCGGCGATCGACTTCCTCGGGCCGGTGCCGGTCGGTCCGGTCGACGTGCAGGCCCGGGTCACGCGGCCCGGTCGGACGATCGTCGGCGTCGACGCCGAGCTGGTCGCCGGCGGTCGGACGGCGATGCGCGCCCGCGTCTGGCTGCTCCGTCTGGGGACGCCCACCACGGCGATCGGCCACGATGCACCGTGCCCGCCGTCCCCGGACGATATGGAGGCGACGCACCTGCCCTGGGACTTCCCGTACGCGTCCAGCATCGAGTGGAGGCTGACCGGCGGCGACGCGCTGCACCCCGGGCCGGCGGCGGTCTGGACCCGCCAGCGCATCCCCCTCCTCGAGGGCGAAGTCCCCAGCGGCCTGCAGCGTGTGGTGCTGGTGGCCGACTCCGGCAGCGGGGTCTCGTCCGTGCTCGACTGGGACCGGTGGTCGTTCGTCAACATCGACCTCGACGTGCACCTGCTGCGGCCGGTGGTGGGTGACTGGGTCCATCTCGACGCCGTCACGCGGACCTCCGCGGTCGGCTCGGGCCTGTGCTCCACCACCCTGCACGACGCCGACGGCCACCTGGGTGTCAGCGCCCAGACCCTCGTCGTCCAGCCGCGCTGACTACGCTCGGGTCATGCCCCAGCTGCGCCTGGCCCTGGCACAGGTCGACCCCACGGTGGGCGATCTCGAGGGCAACGCGGCGCTGGTCGTGGCCTGGACCCAGCGAGCGCAGCGCGCGGGTGCCCACCTCGTGGCCTTCCCCGAGATGGTGCTGACCGGCTACCCCGTGGAGGACCTGGCGCTGCGGACCTCGTTCGTCGACGGCTCCCGCGACGCCCTGGCACACCTCGCGAAGGACCTGGTGGACGTCGGGTGCGGCGAACTGCCCGTGGTCGTCGGCTACCTCGACCGGGCCGAGGGGGCGGACGCGGACCTCGACGGCGACGATGACGTCGGCGAGGCTGGGATTGATCACGTCCCGAAGGGCATGCCGCAGAACTGCGTCGCGGTGCTCTGCGGCGGCGCCGTCGTCGCGAAGGGGGCCAAGCACCACCTACCGAACTACGGCGTGTTCGACGAGTTCCGGATCTTCGTGCCCGGACGCGACCTTGCCGTCGTCCGGGTGCGAGACGTCGACGTGGCCCTGGCCGTGTGCGAGGACCTGTGGCAGGACGGCGGCCCGGTGGCGACGACCCGTGAGGCCGGCGCGGAGCTGCTGCTCGTCGTCAACGGCTCGCCGTACGAGCGCGACAAGGACGACACCCGTCTCGCCCTGGTGCAGCGGCGGTCGGCCGAGGCCGGCTGCACGCTGGCCTACCTCAACCTGGTCGGGGCGCAGGACGAGCTCGTCTTCGACGGCGACTCGATCGTGGTGTCCGCGGACGGCTCGGTGCTCGCCCGTGCGCCGCAGTTCGTCGAGGACCTGCTCGTCGTCGACCTCGACCTGCGGGCCTCGACCGTCGACCCGGCGGTCGCTCCCGACGGGGTGGTGCACACGAGCGTCAGCACCGACGCCGTCCCCGCCTACGACGCCCTGCCTCCGCCGGTCGCCGCACGGCTCGACGAGGTCGGCGAGGTGTACCAGGCGCTGGTGACCGGGCTGCGGGGTTACGTGCGCAAGAACGGGTTCTCCCGGGTGCTCATCGCCCTCTCGGGCGGCATCGACTCGGCCGTGGTCGCCGTGGTCGCCGTGGACGCGGTCGGTGCGGCCAACGTCACCGCCATCTCGATGCCGAGCGTGCACTCCAGCGAGCACAGCAAGGACGACGCCGCGGAGCTCGCTCGCCGGACCGGCCTCGACTACCGCGTCGAGCCGATCGCGCCGATGGTCGCCTCCTTCGACCCGATGGCGTTCGAGGGCGTCGCCGAGGAGAACCTCCAGGCACGGGTTCGCGGTGTCGTCCTGATGGGGGTCTCGAACTCCGAGGGACACCTGGTGCTGGCCACCGGCAACAAGAGCGAGCTCGCGGTCGGGTACTCCACGATCTACGGGGACTCCGTCGGCGGCTTCGCCCCGCTCAAGGACGTCCCGAAGACGCTGGTCTGGGAGCTGGCCCGCTGGCGTAACGCCGACGCCGAGCGCCGGGGCGAGCCGCCTCCGGTGCCGGAGGGCTCGATCAGCAAGCCGCCGTCCGCGGAACTGCGCCCCGGCCAGACCGACCAGGACTCCCTGCCGCCCTACGACGTCCTCGACGCGGTGCTGGAGGCCTACGTCGTCGGTGCCCAGGGCCGGTCGGAGCTGCTGGAGGCCGGCTTCGACGCGGACGTCGTCGACCAGGTGGTGACCCTGGTCGACCGCGCGGAGTGGAAGCGGCGGCAGTTCGCCCCCGGCCCGAAGATCAGCACCGTCGCGTTCGGCCGCGACCGCCGCCTGCCCATCACCAGCCGCTGGCGCGAGGCCGGCGCATGAACCCCGCGCCCACCCGCACCCCCGTGAGTGCTGGGCGTCCCCACACTCGCTCTTTGAGAGCAGGGACGCCCTGCATGCAGGATCGGTGAGAGCAATTCCGCCCACGAACAGTCAGCAGTTCCGGAGAGGACTCCGATGAGCACGGACCGCCCAGCGATCGACCCGAAGCGCGTGCGCGTGCACCACCTCGCCCAGATGAAGGAGGCCTCCCAGCCGATCACGATGCTCACGGCCTACGAACAGTTCACCGCGGAGATCTTCGGCGAGGCCGGCATCGACGTGCTGCTGGTGGGCGACTCCGCCGGGGACAACGTGTTCGCCCACGAGACGACGATCCCGGTGACGCTGGACGAGATGATCCCCCTGGTGCGGGCGGTCGCGCGCCGTGCCAAGCGTCCGCTCGTGGTCGCCGACCTGCCGTTCGGCACCTACCACGCCTCTCCCGAGCAGGCCCTCGCCTCCTCCGTCCGGCTGTTGAAGGAGGGACTCGCCCACGCCGTGAAGTTCGAGGGCGGGACGTCGGTGCTGCCGCAGGTACGCGCGCTGACCGGAGCCGGCATCGCGTTCATGGGCCACCTGGGGTTCACGCCGCAGGCCGAGCACGCCCTCGGTGGCAAGCGCGTGCAGGGACGCGACGACGGTGGCGACCGGATGGTCGACGAAGCCCTGGCGCTGCAGGAGGCCGGCGCGTTCGCCGTCGTCCTCGAGCTGGTCCCCGCGCCCGTTGCCGAGCGCGTCACCAAGGCCCTCGACATCCCCACCATCGGGATCGGCGCCGGCGGCGCGTGCGACGGGCAGGTGCTGGTGTGGACCGACCTGGCCGGGCTGACCACGTTCTCGACGCGCTACTCCAAGAAGTACGCCGACCTCCGCGGCACGCTGCTCGATGCCGCGCGCACCTACGCCGACGAGGTCCGCACCGGCACCTTCCCCGCGCCGGAGAACTCCTTCCTCGAGTAGGCACCGGCGTCAGCGGGTGACCGTCGCGGCCAGCTGCCGCAACAGCAGGTCCGGCGCCTCCACCATCGACGGCCCGTACCAGGTGACGTGGCGACCCGAGAGCACCGCACACTCCTTGCCCGCGAAGGCCTCCGGCCCGTCGTCCGCGGTGAACTCGTACGGCTCGGTCGGCAGGACGACGAGGTCGTGCGCGGGCAGGTCAGCCGGGTCGAACCGCGGGTAGCGGTCGGGTGAGTCCGCGAGCACGTTCTGGACACCGAGCCGCGCGAGCACGCCACCGGTAAAGGTGTCGGACCCGACGGCCATCCACGGACGGCGCCAGATCGGGACGACGGCACGCCGCGTCGGGCCGGGGACGACGGCGTCCCACGCGCGCCGCGCGTCGTCCAGCCAGGCCGGCACCGCCAGGCCGCACGCGGCGAGCATCCGCGCCAGGCTCCCGAAGGCGCCGTCGACGGTCCGGACGTCGGTCACCCAGACCACCGCTCCGCCGTCCCGCAACGCCTCCAGGTCGCGCTCCCGGTTCTCCTCGGCGTTGGCGAGCACCAGGTCGGGCCGCAGGGCGAGCACCGCCTCGACGTCGGGGTTCTTGGTGCCGACCACCCGGGTGACGTCGAGGTCCGCCGGGTGCGTGCACCAGTCCGTGGCACCGACGAGCAGCGAGCGGTCGGTGGCCGCGACCGACTCCGTCAGCGAGGGGACGAGCGAGACGACGCGCCGGACGTCGTCCGGCACGCCCACGTCGAGACCCACGTCATCCCGCATGCTGATCACGCTAGCGTCGTCCCCATGAGCGACCTGACCGTCGGCTACGCCGCGATGCTCGAGCAGTTCGGCCCGCGTGAGGCGGTCGAGCTGACGGTCCTGGCCGAGCAGAACGGGTTCAGCGGTTGCATGGCCGCCGACCACTTCCAGCCGTGGGTGCCCCAGCAGGGCGAGGCGGCGTTCGTCTGGAACGTGCTGGCCGCGGTCGGAGAGCGCACGAAGGGTGACCTCGGGCCGGGCGTGACGTGCCCGAGCTTCCGGTTCCACCCCGCGATCGTGGCCCAGGCGGCGGCGACCACCGAGGCGATGTACCCGGGGCGGTCCTGGCTCGGGCTCGGCACGGGCGAGGCGCTGAACGAGCACGTCGTCGGCGGCTACTGGCCCGAGGCGGGCGAGCGGTCGGCGCGGCTGTTCGAGGCGATCGACCTGATCAAGAAGCTCTTCGATGCGTCGGTGGCGGGCAAGGACGTCAAGCACCGCGGCACGTACTTCCAGATGGAGACGTCGCGGCTGTGGACCATGCCGGAGACACCGCCGCCGGTGCTGGTCGCCACGGCCGGCCCGATCAACGCCCGGCGCACCGGCGAGCACGCGGACGGGATGATCACCGTGGGTGCGCCGCTGGAGAAGATCGAGGGCCTGTTCGGCAAGTTCGCCGAGGGCGCGCGCAAGGCCGGTAAGAACCCCGACACGATGCCGAAGGTGCTGCAGCTGCACATGTCGTGGGCCGCGACCGACGAAGAGGCGCTGGCCAACGCGATGACCGAGTGGCCGAACGGCGGGATGAAGTTTCCCAAGGCCGACATCCGCTCCCCCCACGACTTCGAGCAGATGGCCAAGTTGGTGCGGCCGGAGGACTTCGAGGGGCGGATGGTCATCTCCGCCGACCCCGATGAGCACCGGACCTACATCCAGCGCTTCGTCGACCTCGGCTTCGACCGCATCTACCTGCACAACGTCGGGCGCGACCAGGCCGAGTGGATCGAGGTCTTCGGACGTGACGTGCTCCCGAAGCTGAGCCGCTGACATGGACGTCGGCCGCGTGGCGATGCTGCGCGAGGTGCTCGGGACCACCTCGTTCATGGACGACGCGCGGGGACTCGCACGGGTGCTGCGGCGTCCGGCCGCATCGCCGGGCTCACTGCTGCTCGTCGGGACCGAGACGCACGAGCCCTGGCACCTGACCGCCCACCTGGACGACGAGGCGCGCTACTCCGGCATCCCCGAGCTGGCGCCGACGCTGGTGCGCTGGCAGGCGCCTGCGGGTGCGCCGCCGCACCTGGCCGTGACGATGGAGCGCCTGGAGGCCGCCCGACGCGGGGAGACGCTGTTCGTCGTCGCACCCGACTCCGCGGGCGAGGGGCTCCTGACGCGGGCAGCCGATGCCCGCAAGCGGGGGGCCACGCTGCTGTCCCTGGACGGCGGGGACGCCGAGCTCGGCGGCCTGGTGCACGAACGGATGGTGGTGTCGCCGTCCGGTCTGCTGGTGCCGCCCGACGCCCTCGACGGCGAGGACACCGACGCGGAGGTGGGCCTGGACTTCGACGTGGCCCAGCACCTGGTCTCCGCCGCTGCCGGCGAGGCCGCCGGGACCCCTGGTGGTTGGCGCGCCCGGCTCGACCAGCTGCTGGACAGGATCTCCGGCCCGCCCCCCGCGCGCTGACCGCCTACTGGAACCGCGCCGCGTCTCCGGCGCCGACCCGCACGACCTCGGGGCGCCCCTCGGACCAGTCCACGACCGTGGTGGGCTCCGTCCCGCAGTCGCCGGCGTCGACGACGGCGTCGACCACGTGGTCGAGCTCCTCCTTGATCTGCCAGCCGTCGGTCATCGGCTCCTCGGCGCCAGGGAGGATGAGGGTGCTGGACAGCAGCGGATCACCGACCTCGTGCAAGAGAGCGCGCACGACGGGGTGGTCCGGGATGCGAACCCCGACCGTCCTCTTCCTCGGGTGCGCGAGCCGCCGTGGCACCTCCTTGGTCGCCGGGAGGATGAACGTGTACGCACCGGGCGTGGCCGCCTTGACAGCGCGGAACGCGGCGTTGCTCAGGTGGACGAGCTGGCCGAGCTGCGCGAACTCGGCGCACACCAGCGTGAAGTGATGCTTGTCGTCGAGGGAACGGATCCGGCGGATCCGGTCGGAGCCGGTGGAGCTGTCCAGCCGGCAGCCCAGTGCGTAGGACGAGTCGGTCGGGTAGGCGATCAGGGCGTCGTCGTGGAGCATGGCCGCGACCTGCGCGATGCTGCGCGGTTGCGGGTCCAGCGGATGCACGTCGAAGTACCGGGCCATGACTCGAGGGTACGGGCGTTGACGCCCGCCGTCGCGAGTCGCATAGTGACGGCATGGCCACGCAGGTCAGCCGGGATCTGATGCAGGGACTGGCGAACCTGCGCTACGAACCGACCGCGAAGCGGGTGCGCGCCCTGGCCGGCGGCCGGACCCTGGCGGACTCCCGCAGGGCCGTGATCGTCTGGGAGCCGAAGCGGGTCGTGCCGTCGTACGCGGTCCCCGACGCCGACATCAGCGCGGACCTGGTTCCGGCTGCACCTGCGGACGCCGACGAGCACCCGGTGCGGATGGGGGCGGACGGACCGCCCGTCCTCGACCCCCGCACGCCGTTCGCTGTGCACACGTGCGACGGCGAGCCGCTGACCCTCACGGGCGACGGCGTCACGCTCCACGGCGCGGCCTTCCGTCCGGCCGACCCGGACCTGGAGCCGAACGTGATCCTCGACTTCGGCGCGTTCGACGAGTGGCTCGAGGAGGACGAGCCGATCGTCGCCCACGTGCGGGACCCGTTCAAGCGCATCGACATCCGTCGCGGGTCCAGCCGCGTGCGGGTCGAGGTGGACGGCGTGACGGTCGCCGACACGACGTCACCGCGGCTGCTTTTCGAGACGCACCTCGGGCCCCGGTTCTACCTGCCGTGCGACGACGTCCGGATGGACCTGCTGACGCCCAGCTCGACCCGGTCGGCCTGCGCGTACAAGGGCGAGGCCTCGTACTTCTCGGTCGAGGTGGACGGCCAGGTGCACCCCGACGTGGCGTGGACGTACCCCGCGCCGCTGTCCGACGCGCGGGACGTCAAGGACCTCATCGCGTTCCTCGACGAGCGCGTCGACGTGCGCGTCGACGAGGTGCTGCGCGAGCGTCCTGTCACGCCGTGGTCGTGACGGAGGCGCGCCGACGTCAGCGGCCGAGGTGGCGGTAGCGCTCGTACCGAGCGGCCGCCCGCTCGGCGGGGACCGCGCGCAGCAGGTTGACCAGCTCGTGCTGCAGCGCGCGACCCATCCGGCGACAGAACTCCTCCGGCTCGTTGGCGGCATCCCCCTCCCGGTCCTGAAGTTCTCCATCAGGACGTCGGCCCGCGCGATCAGCGCCGTCAGCACCGCGACGCCGTTGGGTGACTTGAGGTCGAGCGCGATCGACTCCGTGTTGCGGTTGGACGCCAGGAAGTAGGTCGCCGAGCATCATCCCGGCGTGCGGGCCGGCGAGGGCGCGGGTGAGGTCGACGACGAGGGTGCCCTCCAGCGGTCCGGTCACGACCGCCACCGTGTCAGGTCGAGCGCGCGCCATGCGCCGCCCTCGGTCTGACAACTCGACGGCGATAGGTTCGGCGGGTGACCCCAGCCAGCAGGTACGACGCCGTCATCGTCGGGGGCGGCCACAACGGACTGACCGCCGCCGCCTACCTCGCGAGCGCGGGTCGCAGCGTGCTTGTGCTGGAGAGGCTCGCGCAGGTCGGGGGCGCCGCCGTCTCCGCGCAGGCGTTCGCCGGCGTCGATGCCCGGCTGTCCCGGTACTCCTACCTGGTCTCCCTGATGCCCCGGCAGGTCATCGACGAGCTCGGCCTCGACCTGACCCTGCGGCGCCGGCGCTTCTCCTCCTACACGCCGATGGTGCGCGGCGGGTCTCCGTCCGGCCTGCTGGTCGACACGGGAGACGACGCGGCGACCGCCGACTCGTTCCGACGCGTCACGGGTTCCGACACCGATCACGAGGCGTGGCAACGGTTCTACGCGATGACGGAGCGCGTGGCCCAGCGGGTCTTCCCCACGGTGACCGAGCCTCTCCTGTCGCGGGACGAGATGAAGAGCGCGGTCGCCGACGACGACGCCTGGCGTGCCCTGTTCGAGCGGCCGCTGGCCGAGGTGGTGCACCAGACGTTCTCGGACGACGACGTGCGAGGCGTCGTGATGACCGACGCGCTGATCGGCACGTTCGCCAGCACCGCCGCGGAGTCGTTGCAGCAGAACCGCTGCTTCCTCTACCACGTGATGGGCGGCGGCACCGGGGACTGGGACGTGCCGGTCGGCGGCATGGGCGCGGTGTCAGGGGCCTTGCGCGACGCGGCGCTCGCGGCCGGCGCCACCATCCTCACCGACGCCGAGGTCACCGCCGTCGACCCTGCGGGCGAGGTCACCTGGCGCGACGCGGGAGATCACCGCGTGGGCGCGGGCCACGTGCTGGCGGGCTGCGCGCCGTCCACCCTGGCCTCCCTGATGGGCGAGCAGCCGGATGAGGTGGAGGGCGCCCAGCTGAAGGTCAACATGCTGCTCTCACGGCTGCCCCGGCTGGCCGAGGACGTCGACCCGTTCGCCGCGTTCAGCGGGACGTTCCACGTCAACGAGTCGGCGTCCCAGCTCGAGACCGCTTACGCGCAGGCCGAGGCGGGGCACGTGCCCGACGTCCCGCCGTGCGAGATCTACTGCCACTCCCTCACCGACGACTCCATCCTCGGGCCGGATCTGCGGGCCTCGGGGGCGCAGACGCTGACCCTGTTCGGGGTGCACATGCCGACGCGCCTGTTCCGCGAGGACAACGAGGGCACCCGCGACAAGGCGCTGGCGGCGACGCTCGCCTCGCTGAACTCGGTGCTCGCCGAGCCGATCGAGGACGTGCTGCTGCGCGACGCCGACGGCCGGCCGTGCCTGGAGGTCAAGTCTCCCGTCGACATCGAGGCCGCTGTGGGACTGCCCGGCGGCAACATCTTCCAGCGTGACCTGCTGTGGCCGTTCGCCGAGAGCGACGACGACGTCGGCCGCTGGGGTGTCGAGACCGCGCACCCGAGGGTGATGCTGGCCGGGGCCGGCGCCCGCCGCGGCGGCGGCGTCAGCGGCATCCCAGGCCGGGCCGCCGCGATGGCGGTGCTCGGCCGCTAGTCGTCGAGCTCCTCCCAGCGGCGGTCGGCCTCGTCCCAGCGCTCGGTGTTGGCCTGCGCCGTCTCCAGCGCCCGCTGGGCCTCCTCCCGCGTGGGATAGGGGCCGAGCAGGTTCGTCCAGTCGCTCTGGTGGCCCTCCTCGACCCGCCGGCTCTCGGTGTTGAACCAGTACTCCGCCATCTCGACCTCCCGCTCGTCGCACCTAGACTGGGGCACATGCACGCGCTGTCCACGATCGGCACCCTGACTCCCGGCACCGTATCGCCGCGACGCGAGGTGCCGTCGTCCATCGCCCGGCCGGAGTATGTCGACCGACCCGCCCCGACGCAGTTCGACGGCCCGGAGGTCAAGGACGCCGACACGATCGAGCGCATGCGGGTGGCCTGCCGTATCGCGGCGCAGGCCCTCGCCGAGGTGGGGCGCCACGTCGTCCCGGGCGTGCGCACCGACGAGCTCGACCGGGTCGGTCACGAGTTCCTGCTCGACCACGGCGCGTACCCGTCAACCCTGGGCTACAAGCACTTCCCGAAGTCGTTGTGCACCAGCGTCAACGAGGTGATCTGCCACGGCATCCCCGACTCGACGCTGCTTGCCGAGGGCGACATCTGCAACATCGACATCACCGGCTACATCGACGGGGTGCACGGCGACACCAACGCCACGTTCTGTGCCGGCGAGGTCGACGAGCCGACGCGGCTGCTGGTCGAGCGCACGAAGCTCGCCACCGAGCGAGGCATCAAGGCGGTGGCCCCGGGCCGGGCGGTCAACGTGATCGGCCGCGTGATCGAGGCCTACGCGAAGCGGTTCGGGTACGGCGTCGTCCGCGAGTTCACCGGCCACGGCATCGGGGCGAGCTTCCACTCCGGGTTGATCGTCCCCCACTTCGACTCGGCGCCGTACCACGACGACGTGATGGAGGTCGGGATGACCTTCACGGTCGAACCGATGCTCTGCCTCGGCACCGCCGAGTGGGACATGTGGGACGACGGCTGGACCGTCGTGACCAGGGACCGCCGCCGGTCGGCCCAGTTCGAGCACACCGTGCTGGTGACCGAGGCCGGGCCGGAGATCCTCACCCTCCCGTAGGGAGCGAGCTCGGGCTGAGCTCCACGGTCGGTTCCGGGGCTGCGGTCTCCGTCGTGACGAGGGTCATGGGCGTCGGTGCGGTCGTCGGGGTCGGGGTCGGCGTCGCTGTCGTCGTG
>Ga0075530_1000633_pt1 | contig 16761 bp, 12 predicted proteins | sample NGEPerD_2_FD_75101 | JGI IMG/M metagenome (GOLD analysis project Ga0075530, IMG submission 75101) | Arctic peat soil microbial communities from the Barrow Environmental Observatory site, Barrow, Alaska, USA - NGEE PermafrostL1-D | ecosystem: Environmental > Terrestrial > Soil > Wetlands > Peat ... | reverse complement strand
TCGCGACGCGTCGCGGCAGGCCGAGGTCCCCGTAGCCGACTCCGCGCTGGATCGAGGCAACGATCTTCCCGGCCGGATCGAAGATCGCGAGCCGGCCGTCGTTGCTGTCGGCCACGTAGACGTCACCGCTCGAGTCGAGCGCGAGCCCGTTGGGGAACCAGAAGGCGCCACGGGAGCCGATCTTGCGCAGGGGCTTCTCGCCGCGGCCGAAGACCAGGACCCGCTGCGAGCGGCGACCGCCGTTGACGTCGGTCATGTAGAGGTCATCTTCCGGCCCGAAGGCCAGTCCGAGCGGGTTCGCCCCCTTGCCCAAGCGCCCCTTGGGCTTGAAGGCGCGGAGATACTCACCGTTCTCGTCGTAGACGTCGACGACCTCTCGCAGGCGGTCGCTGACGTAGAGGTCGCCGGTCTGCGGGTTGACCGCCACGTAGACGGGCAGGCGCCACTTGCCCTTGTGCCCGGGAGGCTTCAGGGCGTCGACCTGAGCGCCGGAGCGATCGTAGACCCGCACCAGGCGGCGGCCTCCGCTCTCGGTGACGTAAATACGGTCGCCGCCGGGGCTGACCGCGACGCCCATCGGCTGGGCCGCTCCGTAGATGCTGGAGTCGTAGCCAGGCAGCTGCGAGGAGATCCCCGGCAGGGATGAGCCGCCGGTCAGGAGGCGGTAGATGAGATAGGCGACGATCGCGGCGAGCAGCAGGGCAAGGGCGGCTTTGCGACGGCGGCGCTTGCGCGCTTTGAGGGCATCCGCGGTGAGAGCCGCGCCCGCGCCCGCGCCGGCCGGCGGCGAGTCGAAGAGGGGCGAGGAGAGGTCGTCCGGATTCGCCATCTCAGGCGCCTCCCATGCCGGTGTGGGAGGCCGACGCCGACCCCTCGGACTCCGGTTCGGCGAGCCGGCTCAGGTTGCTGCGGGCATTGAAGTTCCCGGGGTCGGCGGCGAGGACCTTGCGGTACCAGCGGGTCGCGCCGGCGCGGTTCGACTCTGCCTCGGCGGCCATCCCGAGCCCCATCATGGCGTCGACCGCGGCAGGCCCGGACGCCAGCGGCCGCAGCCGGCGCGTCGCGTCGGCGGGCCGCTCCTCGCAGAGGTCCACCATCGCGGCCGCGTACTCCGCGTAGGGCTTGCGGTGGAGCTTGCGGTAGGCGGCCGAGAGTCCTTCGTAGGGCTCGCACCAGCCGCTCGGCACGAAGAGGACCGCCTGCCGAAGCGCCTTCACCGCCAGGCCGGGGGCGCCGGCTTCCAGGGCCGCCGCCCCCAGCAGGTTCCAGGCGTCGGCGTCCCCGGCTTCGACCTTGACCGCCCGCTGCAGCGCCCGCATCGCCTTCTTCGCCTGGCCTTCCTCCAGCAGCACGGAGCCGAGGTTGTAATAGGCGGCCTCGAGCTGGGGGTCGACGGCGGCGAACTCGCCGCTCCCGGCGCTCCCGATGATCTTCCTGAACGAGCTCGCCGCCTCCGAGCCGTCCCCCTGCTCGGCAAGCACTTCGCCGCGACCCAGCAGCGCCGTGCTCTGGGTCCCTTCCAGCTCCAGGACTTCGTCGTACTGGGTGAGAGCGCTGTCGGACCGGTCCGCCACACGGTAGATTTCGGCCAGCCGCAGCCGCAGCCCGGTCTCGTCCGGTTGCTTGCGCACCGCGTTCTCGGCCGCACTGATTTCGCGCTCCACAAGCGAGGGCGGCTCGTTCAGCCGGTCGAGGATGTAGCTCACGGCCTCAAACCCGACCACGACGACCACGACCACGAGGCCGATCCGGATCAGACGATCGAGGGTTCGCTCGCGCATACAGGGATTCTTACGCCGGCGATCGGATTGCTCAATCCGTCGGGGGGTAGATTTTGGGTAGAGGCAGGAAGTCCCTGGATTGAGAGTCGGTCGCCTCCCCCGGCCTGAGCCTTAGGCGGTGTCACCGCCACCCCCCAAGCCCTTGCGGACGATGTAGGCGGCTGCCTGCGTCCGGTTCTCGAGCTGGAGCTTCTCGAGCGCGTTGTGGACGTGGTTCTTCACCGTCCCCTCGGTGATGAAGAGCTTCGCGGCGATCTCCTTGTTGCTGAGGCCGTCCGCCACCAGGCGCAGGACCTCGAGCTCCCGCGGCGTCAGCGCCGCCGTATCGGGTTGGGCATCCTCGACCTGGGACGCCATCGCCCCGTTGCGGATCTGGCCCAGCAGCCTCCCCGCGATCGATGGCGAGAGGGCGGCCTCGTCGCGCATCACCGCCCGGATCAGGTCGAAGAGCTCCGCCGGGCGGAGGTTCTTCAGCAGGTACCCCTGGGCGCCGAAGCGGATCGCGTCGAAGAGGTGCTCGTCCGCCTCGGACACCGTCAGCATCACTACTCTGACGCCCGGCAGCTGTTCCCGGATCAGGCGCGTCGCCTCGACCCCGTCCATCACCGGCATCTCGACGTCCATGACGACGAGGTCGGGTTTCAGCGCGTTCGCCTTCTCGACCGCCTCGAGGCCGTTCTCGGCTTCGCCGACGACCGTCAGGCCGTCCTGCCCGTCGACCAGCTGCGCGACGGAGGTGCGGAAGAGGACCGTATCGTCGGCGAGCAGGATCCGGATCGGCTTGGTCGGCTCGACCACTTAGAAAGAGGGAGTCGGGGCTCGCGCGGGGAGGTCGGGAACTGTGGCGACGACGCGCGTGCCCCGGCCGGACGCGGAGTCGGTCAGCAGGGCGCCGCCGATCAGCTCCATGCGCTGGCGCATCGCGTGCAGCCCGAACCCGTCCCGATCGAGCAGCGCCTCGCTCGGGTCGAAGCCGCGGCCGTTGTCCTCGATCTCGAAGCTGACCTTGCCGTCCGCCTGGGCGATGCGGACGACCGCCGAGGCCGCCCCGGAGTGCTTGCGGACGTTGGTCAGGGCCTCCTGGATGACCCTGATGATCTGGATCTCGCTGCTCGGAGGGAGGGCCAGATCGTGCTCCAGCGCGGTATCCAGCGAGGTCGCGATCCCGCACTGGCGGCTGTACTTGTCGAGGTAGGCGCGCAGGCCCTCGAGCAGATCGCTGCCGGTCTGGCTCGAGTGGTGGAGATCGAGGATCGCCCCGCGGGCGTCCCGGTAGCCCTCCTCGCAGATGTCGGCGAGCTCGGTCAGCTCGAGCGCCGGCGTGGCTCCGGTGTCCTCACGCGAGCCGAGCGCGCGCAGCCGCAGATGGACCGCTCCGAGCACCTGCGCGAGGCTGTCGTGCAGCTCGCGGGCGAGCCGCTCTCGCTCGGCGAGGATCGCGCCCTGGCGTTCGCTCTCGCGCATCCGGGCGCTGGTCACGGCGATCGAGGCGAGGTCGGAGAGGGTCGCGAGAAACTGCCGGTCGCGCTCGCTGTAGGGGAGCGCCGAGCGGCGGCCGATCCAGAGGTCGCCGAGCGCTCGGTCCGGGCTCTGGAGCTGGACCCGCAGGCTCTCGCCGAACTCCGGGGATGAGCGGAGGGAGCGGGCGTCCGCGAGGTCGTGGAGTTCGTAGGACCCGTCGGCGTCGGGCGATATGCAGATCCCCTGCCGCGGGGAGGCCGCCCTCGAGAGCGTCGAGTCGAGCTGGACGGAGCGGGTCGTGGCGTCGTTGAGGCAGACCGCCGCGCCGTCGCTCGCCAGCAGGTCGCGGGCGTGCCGGGCGACGGCCGCGAGGATCTCCGCCAGGGGGTCCTGGTTGGAGATCCGCAGCAGCACGTCGTAGAAGCCGTGGCCCTCTCGCTGCCTTCGCCGCAGGTCGGTGACGACCTGGGCCGTCTCGGCCTGGGCGTGGCCGATGAAGTGGAACATGATGAAGGAGAAGGCGACGACGGCGACGACGGTCGAGACCGCAAGGACGATCTGAAAGCCATAGTCGGCGAAGCTCCGCTCGATCAAGGTGAAGCGGATCAGCTCGAGCGCGAGGACGAAGAGCACCGGCAGGACGACGCCGGCGACCTTCAAGCGGCGAAGATCACGGGCTCCACGGCGGTCTCGGTCTCCCGCCGCCTCATACCGCGGGGGGCTTCCGCCCCCGGACCTTCTCTCAAGGTCCACCTCCTGCGCTCCTTCGGTTGGGGTGGGCATCGGCCCCTAGGTGCAGATGGGAACAACTATTCCATCCGGCACAGGAAGTTTATGCGGTCGGGCGGCCAGAACCGCCGCGATCTCACCCTGAGACTGTGACATCCGTCACGGTTACCGCTGCGGCTGCGGCGCTTCAGCCGCTCTCGTGCGGCTGCGGCGTCTCGGGGCGGTAGGGGCAGCTCGGGTCCTCGGCGAGGTGATCGCCGCTGACGGCGTAGGCCCGCGCGCGGCTGCCGCCGCAGACCTCGCGGAACTCGCAGCGCCCGCACTTCCCGCCCAGCGCATCGGGGTCGCGCAGCTCGCGGAAGAGCGGCGCCTCGCGGTAGATGCCGACGGCGCTCTCCTCGCGGACGTTCCCCGCCGACAGCGGCAGGAAGCCGGAGGGCATCACCTCGCCGAGCCGCGAGACGAACATGAAGCCGCGCGCGTCGTTGACGCCCTTGGCCGGGCGGCGCAGCCCGTCGTCGAAGCGGTAGCCGGCCCCGGCCAGCTCGCCGCCGCCGTTGCGCCGGGCGGCGATCCGCCGGTGCTGGGGCGCCGCGGTGATCTTCAGGTCGAAGGGCAGGTCGGGGGCGAGCTCGGCCAGGCGCTCGATCAGGCGCTCGTGCTCGTCCGCGGAGAGCATTTCGAGGCTCTGTCCGCGGCCGGTGGGCACCAGGAAGAAGACCGACCACTGGACGATGCCGAGCAGTTCGAGCAGCGGGATCATGCTCTCGACGACGTCGGCGTTCAGCGCGCAGACGGTGGTGTTGACCTGGAGCGGCAGGCCGGCGTCGGTGGCGGCCTCGACGCCGCGCAGGGTGCGCTCGAGCGAGCCGGAGAAGCCCCGGAAGCGGTCGTGCAGCGTCGCGCCCGGGGCGTCGATGCTGAAGGCGACGCGGCGCACGCCGGCGTCGCGCGCCGTCTCCATCCGGGCGCGCGTGGCGAGCGCCGTCGCGGTCGGCGTCAGCGCCACGCGCAGGCCGCGCCGGCTCGCGTGCTCGGCGATCTCGAAGATGTCCCGCCGCATCAGCGGGTCGCCGCCGGTGAGGACGAGGATCGGCCGCGTGCCGAAGCCGGCGAGGTCGTCGATCAGCGCCAGCGCCTCCTCCGTGTCGAGCTCGCCGGGGTCGCGGCGCGGCTCCGCCTCGGCGCGGCAGTGGGCGCAGGCGTAGGCGCAGGCCCGAGTCACCTCCCAGGCGATCGTGAAGGGGGTCTGGTCGAAGTCGAGCCCGGCGAGGCGCTGGTCGCGCTCGGCTCGGGCCGCGCGGGCCTCGTCCTTCATGCCGTGACCTCCGCCCCTGCGGCGCCCGGGGCGGCCAGCGCGGCGAGCGTCTGCTCGGCCGCGGCCTGTCCCTGCGCGATGCACTGCGGAACGCCGATGCCCCGGTAGGCGGCGCCGGCAAGCACGACTCCCGGCAGGCTGCCCAGCTGGTCTTCGATCCGAGCGACCCGTTCCAGGTGGCCGGGTTGGTAATGCGGCAGCGCGTTCTGCCAGCGCGTCACCTGCGCGCCGAGCGGCTCGCCGCGCAGGCCCATCGCCTCGCAGACCTCAGCCGAGAGCTCCGCCACGAGCGTCGCGTCATCGAGGTCCAGGGCGCGGGCGGCGTTCCGCCGGCTGACCGAGCAGCGCAGCCAGGTCTCGCCGGAGGCGGCGAATTGCGGCCACTTCGCCGACAGCCAGGTGCAGGCGCCGAGCAGCCGTCGCTCTCCCTGCGGCACGAGGAACCCGCCCCCCAGCAGTGGCCGCGAGAGCGCCTCGGCCGGGTAGCGCAGCGTCACGACGACGGTCGAGGTGTAGCGGATCGCTCGCAGCAGGGTGGCGGCGGCCGGGCTGGCCGCGCCGAGGATCCGACCCGCCTGGCCGGCCGGCGCGGCGATCACGACCGCGTCGGCGAGGAGCGGTTCGCAGTCCGGGCCGGAGAGCCGGTAGCGGCCGCCGGGCGCCCGATCGAGCTGTGTCACGGCCGCGCCGCAGCGCAGATCCGCGTCCTGGAGCTGCTCGCACAACCGCGTGACGATCCGTTCCAGGCCGCCCGGCAGGCTCATGAATAGCGGCCCGGACGCCGGCGGCGGCTTGGCCGCCAGCAGGCCGCCGATCAGGCTGCGATGGTCGCGTGCGAGCCGTTCCAGCTGGGGCGCGGTGGCGCGCAGGCTGAGCTGGTCGCAGTCGGCCCCGTAGATCGTCCCCAGCAGGGGGTCTACGAGCCGGTCGAGCGCCTCCCGTCCAAGCCGCCGGCCGATCAGCTCGCCGACCGCGCAGTCGGCGTCGATCCGAGTGGCCGGCAAGACCAAGTCCAGCGATGCGCGGGCGACGCCGAGCGGCGAGAGGATGCCGGAGCGCAGCAGCGGGGTGATGCCGTCCGGCAGTCCGCCGAGCACGTTGCCCGGCAGCTCGCGCAGCCTGCCGCGCGTCCAGACGCTGGTCGCCATCTGGCTCGGTGGGACCAGCTCGTCCTCGAGGCCCAGCCGGCGGCACAGCTCGATCGCCGCGGGCACCCGGGTCAGCAGCGACTCGGCGCCGACGTCGACCACGGCGCCGGCAATCCGCTCGCTGCGGATCTTGCCCCCCAGGCGCCGATCGGCCTCGAGCAGGGTGACCCGCGCGGCGCCGCTGTGCACGAGCGTGTGGGCGGCGGTGAGACCGGAGATTCCTCCGCCGACGACCGCGACATGCGGAGCGCCGCTCACGCCGCCACGCCCAGACGGTCGAGGACGACATCGCTGAGCGCGGCGAGGAACAGGGGGTCGGCGTTCGCCGACCCGGTGCGCCGCCAGGCGAGCCCTGCCTCGGCCGCGACGGCTTGGCACTCGACATCGAGGTCGTAGAGGATCTCGAGATGGTCGGAGACGAAGCCCGCCGGGCAGACGATCGCGCCGCGGCTTCCCGCCTCCGCGAGCGCACCGATGACCTCGAGGATGTCGGGCCCGAGCCAGGGCTCGGGCGTGCGGCCCGCGCTCTGCCAGGCGACGGACCAGCGCTCCATCCCGGTCTCCCGCGCGATCGCCTGCGCGCTCTGCTCGAGCTGTGAGGGATAGGGGTCGCCGGTCTCGAGGATGCGCGCTGGGAGGCTGTGGGCGGTGACGACGAGGTCCACCTCGTCGCGCACATCGGCCGGGAACGAGCCCAGGCAGGATCGCACGCGCTGGGCGAGGAGCGCGACATAGGAGGGGGTCAGGTGCCAGTGCTCGACCGGGAGGAGGTCGAGCCGATCGCCTGCCGCGTCCCGGGCGCGGGTCATGTACTCGCCGATGCTGAGCGCGGAGTAGTGCGGCGCCAGCACCAGCGCGACCGCGCGCCGCACGCCCGCGTCGAGCAGCGCCTCGACCCCGTCCTCGATGTAGGGCGGGGCGTGCTTCATGCCGAGCTCGACCCGGATGCCCCGCTCGTCTCTGGCCTCCAGCAGCCGCTCGAGGCCGCCGGCCTGCGCCTGGCAGATCTCCAGCAACGGCGAGGCGCCGCCGATCGCCCGGTAGCGCTCGACCAGCTCCTCGAGCTTCTCCGGCGAGGGTGCGCGGCCGCGCCGGATGTGCGTGTAGTAGGGCTCGACGTCCGCGAGGGTCGCGGGCGTCCCGTAGGCCATCAGCAGGACGCCGGTCGGCTCAGCCATCTGGGAGGTCCGGCGAGGCGGGCGCCGCGGGGGATCGGGTGGCGGCGCGCTCGTGCACATGCTCGACGATGCGGCGCAGGATATCGGGTGAGGTCTCGGGCATCACCCCGTGGCCGAGATTGAACACGTGCCCTTTCCCGGCGCCCGCGTCGAGTACCGCGTCGACGCGGCCGGCGACGACCTCCCATGGCGCCAGGCAGACCGCCGGGTCGAGGTTGCCCTGGACCGGGATCTCGCCGCCGAGCCGCTCTCTCGCCACCCCCAGCGGCACGTGCCAGTCGACGCCGACGACATCGGCGCCGGCAGCCGCCATCAGCGGAAGCAGCTCGCTGGCGCCGACGCCGAAGTGGATCCGGGGCACACCCAGATCGGCGATGCCGCTGAAGATGCGCCGCGCCGCTGGCAGCACGAACTCGCGGTAGCTGTCGGGGCCGAGCGCCCCCGCCCAGCTCTCGAAGATCTGCACCGCCTGCGCCCCGGCCGCGACCTGCGCCCGCACCGATGCGACCGCGATGTCCGCCAGGGCGGTGAGCAGGCGCTGCCAGAACAGCGGCTCGCTGTACATCAGCCGGCGGGTGCGCGTGTGGGTCTTGGAAGGCCCGCCCTCGATCAGGTAGCTGGCGAGCGTGAACGGCCCGCCGGCGAAGCCGATCAACGGGACGTCGAGCTCGGCGACGGCGAGGCGCACGGCCTCGGCCACATAGGGCGCGTCCGCGGCCGGGTCGAAGGGCCGCAGGCGGTCAAGGTCGCCGGCGCTGCGAATCGGGTCGGCGATCACCGGGCCGACGCCGGGAACGATCTCGAGGTCGATTCCCGCCGCGGCGAGTGGCAGCGTGATGTCGGAGAAGAGGATCGCGGCATCGACCCCGAGGCGCCGGACCGGCTGGAGGGTGACCTCCGCGGCGAGATCCGGCCTGCGGCAGATCTCGAACAGGTTCGCGCGCTTGCGAATCGCCCGGTATTCGGGAAGGGAACGGCCGGCCTGGCGCATGAACCAGACCGGTGCGCGCTCGGTGCGCTCACCGCGATACGCGCGCAGCAAGATCGGCTCGCCGGTGGAGTCGCTTGCCCAAGCGTCGGGCCCGGTGGCGGTCGATTTGGGCACGTCTGGCAAATTATGCAGTCATGCCCGGAGAGCCATCCGGGGCGACTCCTCGCCCCGCGCGTAGCTCATACGCGAGCGGCTGCGTAGCGGGTACGGATGGCCCCCTCCAGAGCTGGCAGGGCCCGAAGCCCGGTCGTCCAGCGCCGATCCCCGACTGGACGGTCGGCCGCTCAGCGCTTCCCTCCATCTGGCGGGTCCGCGTCCGCGGAGGCGTCGAGCTCGAGGGCGACGGCGCCCGGCGGCGCTCCGCCCGGCGCCCCGTGCAGCGCCAGGAACGGGCCGAGCCGGCGCCCGGCGATCTTCGTCGGCGGCCACCAGATTGCCTCCTCGCCCGCCGCCGATCGCGTCGTCTGTCCGCGCACGACCTCGGCACGCAGGTAACGGGGCGCCCGACCCGTGAGGAGCAGGCCGCGCAGGACCGGCCGGAAGGGCTGCGGGCTGACGTCATGGCCGAGGTCGGCGGCGATCGCCTCCGCCGCGGCGTCGGCCTGCTGGGCGGCGAGCCCTCCCTGCTTGAGCGGGAAGCTGGTGATGTCGCCGGCCGCGTAGACGCCCGCGAGCCCGGTGACCCGGCCGTGCTCGTCCACGGGCACGAACCCCTGCTCGTCCGCCGGCAGCCCGGCGATCCGCGGGGCGACCAGCTCGGGAAGCGCGAGGACGGCGTCCGCGGGGATCGGGTCGGCCCCCTCGACGATCAGACGGCCCGGCTCGGCGCGCACCGGAGCGACGCTGTGGAAGGCGATGCGACGGAGGCGGAGCAGCTCCTCGACGGCGCCGGCGGCGCTGCGCCCGAAGGCGCTGACCGGCCGTGGCTCCGGCGTGACCAGCGCCACCCGCGCCGGGATCTCGCGCTCGGCGAAGTGGGCACTCGCCATCAGCGCCAGCTCGTAGGCCGGCAGCGCCCAGGTGGCCCCGGGTGGGACGGCAACGGCGAGGCGCTCGATCCGGCCGGCCTCGGCCTCCCGCAGCAGCTCGCGGACGTCGGCGGTCGTCTTCGAGCCGGAGAAGGTGAGGGCGCCGGGCAGGGCGGCGCGCCGCTGGGCGCCGACGGCGACGAGGAGGGCGTCGTAGCTGAGCGTGAGCCCGCCGCCGGTGCGCACCTCGCGGCGCTCGGCCTCGAGCGCCGCGAGCGCGTCGACGATCAGCTCCACCTCGCGGCCGGCCAGCAGCTCGGCCAGCTCGAAGCTGTGCGCCCTGCCGAGGCCGAACGGTTCCGCCACCGACAGCGGGCTGTACTCGAAACGCGGGCTGGGCGTCAGCAGCGCCAGGTCCAACGACGCCTCGGCCACCTCCTGCAGGGCCAGCACCGCCTCCAGCGCGGCGACGCCGCCGCCCGCTATCAGCACCCGGGGCCGCTCAGCTGGGCACACCGACCTGCTCCCGGCCCGCGGCCACCGTCGGCGGGCCCGGCTCGGCCGGGCCCGACTCCGTCCTCATCGCGAGCGCCACACCTGCGCACATCCAGGCGAAGGCGACGAGGAAGACGAAGGCCATCGTGAACGTCCCGGTGGCGTCCTTGATGACGCCGAGGAGAAGCGGCGGGAAGAACCCTCCGATCCCGCCGGCGGCCCCGACGATGCCGGTCACGGCGCCGGTCGAGTGGGGGAACTGGTGCGGGACGAGCTTGAACACGGCGCCGTTGCCCATTCCCAGGAACCCGGCCATGCTGAGGCAGAAGAGCGTGACCGGCAGGATCGCCGGGTCGGTCGCCTGCCAGGAGAGCCCGACCGCGTCGAGGCCGACACCGGCGAAGGCGATGGTCAGCACGGTCGAGGCCTGGAGGCGATCGGAGAGCCAGCCGCCTACCGGTCGCGCCAGCGTCGCCAGCAGGGTGAAGCCCGCGGCGCGAAGGCCGGCGTCGGTCAGGGAGAGGTCGAACCAGTCGACCAGCAGCTTCGGCAGGAAGATCGCCATCGCCACGAAACCGCCGAAGGTGACGAAGTAGAACAAGGAGAGCCGCCAGAGCGGCCAGCCCGCGCGCAGCACCTCGAGGTAGTGGGGCCGCGAGTGGCGGACGATCGGCGCGTCGCGGGCGGCGGAGGCCCAGATCAGGGTGAAGGCGCCGACCACGACGCCGAACGCGATCCCCGCCGAGAGCTGCCCGAACCGGGTGTAGAGGAAGGGGACCGAGAAGGCGGCGACCGCGGTGCCGATGTTGCCGGCGCCGTAGATGCCGAGGGCGAAGCCCTGGCGTTTCGGCGGGTACCAGTCGGCGACGAAAGGGATGCCGACGGCGAAGGACGCGCCGGCGACGCCGAGCAGGAAGCCGGCGCCGAGCAGCGCCACGTAGCTGGTCGCGAAGCCGACCAGCAGCGCGGCGCCCGCCGTGTAGGCGAGCATCGCCGTGAAGACGACCCGGCCGCCCACCTTGTCGGTGAGCCAGCCGAGCGGGATCCGCAGCAGCGAGCCGAGCAGCACCGGGATCGCGATCATGATCCCGATCTCGGTGTTGGAGAGGTCGAGCTTGTCCTGGACCTTGGGGGCGAGCGGCGCGAGCATTCCCCAGGCGGAGAAGCAGAGGGCGAAGGCCGCGGTGGCGAGCGCCAGGTTGCGCCCGGCCCCGGGCGTGCCCGGGGCGGTCGCCGTTATGGCGCTGTCGTCTGAGCTCACGTTGCGATCTCCTTGGTTCGGGGTCGGTAGAGGATCGGGCTGCGCCGCAGGTAGGCGATGGGCGCCGACCAGGCGTGGACGAGGCGGCTGAACGGCCAGAGGGCGAAGAGCAGCATCGCGGCGAGGGCGTGGAGCTGGTAGATCAGCGGCGCCCCGGTCATCAGGGACGGGTTCGGATCGAGCAGGAAGAGCCCGCGGAACCAGGGGCCGACCGTCTCCCGGTAGTCGTAGCCGCCACCGATCAGGTTGGGGCCGATCGTGGCCCACATCCCGGTCAGGATGACGATGCCGAGCAGCAGGTAGGTGGCGCGGTCGGCGCCGGTGGTGGCGCGGCGCACCCGCGGCAGGCGAAGCCGGCGGTAGAGCAGGATCGCGAAGCCGAGGGTCATCGCGACGCCCGCCGCCGTGCCGGCGCCGACCGAGACCGCGTGGTAGGCGCCCTCGGAGACGCCCGCCGCCTCGGTCGCCCCCTCGGGGACCGCGAGGCCGAGTACGTGCCCGCCGATCACCGCCAGCAGGCCGAAATGGAAGAGCGGGCTGCCGGTCCGTAGCAGCCGCCGCTCGAGCAGCTGGGTGGAGCGGGTGGTCCAGGTCAGCATGCCGGTGCGCAGCCGCCAGACGTGCCCGACGACGAAGACCGTCAGGCATACATAGGGCAGCGCGACCCAGAGCGTCAGCGCGCCGCCGCTCATCCGGCCGAATCCCCGGCCGGGGCGCCGGCCCCGCAGGCCGCCGGCATCACCTCGGGGGGAGCGAACGGCTCGAGGCCGACCGTCTCGGTCGGCGGCCCGGCGGCGGCGATGCGGCGGGCGTCCTCCAGCTCCGCCTCCGAGGGCGCCGGGAGCAGGTCGCAGATCGCGTCGAGCAGCGGCGCGTAGGCGTTGGCCTCCTCGTGCAGCGCCGAGCGCACCATCTCGAGCGCCGGCCGGAAGCCACGCAGGACTTCGATGCCGGCCTCGGGGGCGAGGTGGGTGAACTCGAGCGCCGCCGGCAGGTGGTCCGGAAGCGCCCCCTCGGCGAGCTCCAGACCGGCGGCGCGGTAGGCTCGTTTGAGCTGCAGCATCGCCATCCCGCGCTGGCGGCGGTCGCCGTAGGTGTGGAAGCTGAGGTAGAGGGTGGAGCGCTTGGCGAAGTCGAAGCTGTCGACGTACTCGCGCTGGGCGGCGCTCGGGCCGAGCGCCTCGCGGTGGGCGAGGAAGGCGAGGATCGCGTCGCGCTGCGTCGAGGGTGGCAGCGCCCCCGCCGCCTCGCGCAGCTCGCCGGAGCAGGCGGTCAGCTCCTCGTCGGGGTACTCGAGCAGCAGCGAGAGCAGCCGCCAGGGGCTCATGCCGGGCTCTCCACCGGCTCGCAGCCGCCCGGGCCGCCGGGGAAGTCGAGGCCGCAGGCGCCCTGTTCGGTGGCCAGCCGCCCGGCCAGCTCGCGGTGCGCGGGCGGGACCACGAAGCGATCCTCGTAGCGGGCGATTGCCAGCAGCCGGAACATCTCCTCCAGCTCCCGGGGGGCCATTCCGACCGCCGCCGCCAGCTCCGGGTCGCCCTCCCCGGAGATCGTCCGCTCGCGCATGAAGGAGCGCATCGCGGCGAGCCGCTTCAGCACCGTGCGGATCACCTCCTCGTCGCCGGCGGAGAGCAGGTTGGCGAGGTAGCGGACCGGGATCCGCAGCGCGTCGATCGCGGGGAAGACCGCGTCGGGGTCGCTCTCGGCGCCCTCGCCCTCGACCGTCGCGGTGACCGGCGAGAGCGGCGGCACGTACCAGACCATCGGCAGCGTCCGGTACTCGGGGTGAAGCGGCAGGGCGATCCGGTGCTTGAAGGCGAGCGCCCAGACCGGGGAGCGGCGCGCCGCGTCGAGCCAGTCCTGCGGGATGCCGTCGCGGCGCGCCGCCGCCTCGACCTCCGGGTCCTCGGGGTCGAGGAAGACGTCGAGTTGGGCCTCGAGCAGGTCGCGCTCGTCCGGGGTCGAGGCCGCCGCCTCTACCCGGTCGGCGTCATAGAGGACGATGCCGAGGTAGCGGATCCGGCCGACGCAGGTCTCCGAGCAGACCGTCGGCAGCCCCACCTCGATGCGCGGGTAACAGAGGGTGCACTTCTCGGCCTTGCCGGTCGTGTGGTTGAAGTAGACCTTCTTGTAGGGGCAGCCGCTGACGCACATGCGCCAGCCGCGGCAGCCCTCCTGATCGACGAGGACGATGCCGTCCTCCTCGCGCTTGTACATCGCGCCCGACGGGCAGGAAGCGACGCACGCCGGGTTGAGGCAGTGCTCGCAGATGCGCGGCAGATACATCATGAAGACCTGCTCGTACTCGGCCCGGACCGACTCCTCGATGCCCTCGCGCAGGGGGTCGCCGGGGAGCTGCTCGGGCCCGCCGGCCAGGTCGTCCTCCCAGTTGGGCCCCCACTCGAGCGCCAGCGGCTCGCCGCTCAGTTGCGAGATCGGCTGGGCCACCGGCTGGTGCTCGGAGGGGCCGGCCTTGGTCAGCGACTCGTAGTCGTAGGTCCACGGCTCGTAGTAGTCGTCGATCTGCGGCAGGTCCGGGTTGAAGAAGATGTTGGCCAGCTTGCGGGCCGCGCCGCCGGCCCTCAGGCGCAGCCGCCCGTCGCCGTCCAGCTCCCAGCCGCCGCGCCACTGGGTCTGGTCCTCCCAGCGTTTGGGATAGCCCATGCCCGGCTTGGTTTCGACGTTGTTGAACCACATGTACTCGGCGCCCTCGCGGTTCGTCCAGACGTTCTTGCAGGTGACCGAGCAGGTGTGGCAGCCGATGCACTTGTCGAGGTTCATCACCATCGCCACCTGTGCCATGACCCGCATCAGTACTTGACCTCCGTGCGGCGCTTGCGGATCAGGGTGACCTCGTCGCGCTGCGAGCCGGTCGGCCCGTAGTAGTTGAAGGCGTAGGCGAGGTGGGCGTAGCCGCCGATCATGTGGGCCGGCTTCATCCGGATCCGGGTGACGGAGTTGTGGGTGCCGCCGCGGGTGCCGGTCGTCTCCGAGAGGGGCACGTTCACATGGCGGTCCTGCGCGTGGTACATCAGGCAGGTCCCCTCGGGGATGCGGTGGGAGACGACGGCGCGCGCCGCCACCGCGCCGTGGGGGTTGGTCATCTCGATCCACTCGTTGTCGCGCACGTCGATCCGCTCGGCGTCCTCGCGGCTCATCCAGACGACCGGCCCGCCGCGGAACAGGGTCAGCATCTGCAGGTTGTCCTGGTAGGTCGAGTGGATCGACCACTTCGAGTGCGGGGTGAGGTAGCGGACGGCGACCGAGGCCTCGTCGGGCTCGCGGTCGGTCGCCGGCAGCGGCGGCTTGTAGGTGGGCAGGCACTCGCCGGAATCGAGCATCCACTCGTGATCTTGGTAGAGCTGCTGGCGGCCGGTCAGGGTGCGCCAGGGGATCTCGCGGTCGACGTTGAGCGTGAAGGGCGAGTAGCGGCGCTCGCGCGACTCGATCCCCGACCATTCCGCCGAGGTGAGCGTCTTGCGCGGCTGGATGCCGACATCGCGGAAGCTGATCCGCTCATCGGCGTGCTCCTCGGCGAGGTCGGTGAGGGGGACCCCGCTGCGGCCCTCGAGCACCCGCATGCTCTCCACCGCGAGGCGGCCGTTGGTGGTGCCCGAGAGCGCCAGGATCGCCTCGCACGCCTGGTCGGCGCGCTGCAGCGACGGCCGCCCGGCGGCGACGCCGGAGGAGACCGTGCCGTTTCCGCGGCGCAGCGCCTCGACCTCCTCGCCGGGGACCCAGTTGAGCCCCTTCCAGGGGGTGCCGAGCTCCTCGACCAGCGGCCCCAGCGCGGTCATCTTCTCGGCCACGGCGGCGTAGTCGCGCTCGACCACGATCAGTTTCGGCATCGTGCGGCCGGGGACGGGCTCGCACTCGCCCGCCTTCCAGTCGCGCACGACCCCCAAGGGCTGGGCCAGCTCGTCCGGCGTGTCGTGCAGCAGCGGCGCCGCCACCAGGTCGCGCCTGGCGCCGAGGCGGGGGCCGGCGAGCTTCGAAAACACCTCGGCGATCCCCCGGAACGTGTCCCAGTCGCTGCGCGCCTCCCAGGGCGGCGCGATCGCCGGGTTGAAGGCGTGCACGAACGGGTGCAGATCGGTGGTCGAGATGTCGTGCTTCTCGTACCAGGTGGCCGCGGGCAGGACGACGTCGGAGTGCAGGCAGGTGCCGTTCATGCGGAAGTCGAGCGTCACCAGCAGGTCGAGCTTGCCGTCCGGCGCCTGCTCGCGCCAGCGCACGTCGCGCGGGCGGCCCTCGGGGGGCGTCTCGGCCTCCGCCACCGCGTTCGAGTCGACGCCGAGCAGGTGCTTGAGGAAGTACTCGTGGCCCTTGCTCGAGGAGCCGAGCAGGTTCGAGCGCCAGACGGTGAGGACGCGGGGGAAGTTCTCGGGCGCGTCGGGGTCTTCGCAGGCGAAGCGCAGGCGCTCGGCTTTGAGCTCGCGCACGACGTACTCGGGGACCGGAACCCCCTCGCGCTCCGCGGCCGCGACGATCTCGAGCGGGTTGCGGTCGAAGGTGGGGTAGGAGGGCAGCCAGCCGAGCCGCGCGGCGAGCGCGTTGCAGTCGGCCGGGTGCTTCCCGTCCGGCCCCGGCGGGCCGTCGTCGTAGCGCCACTGGCCGCTCGCCAGGTACCAGAATGGGGTGGCGGCCTGGTGGCGCGGCGGGCGCGACCAGTCGAGCCCGAAGGCGAGGGTCGAGAAGCCGGTGATCGTGCGCACCTTCTCCTGGCCGACGTAGTGGGCCCAGCCGCCGCCGTTGACGCCCTGGCAGCCGCAGAGCAGCACCAGGTTGAGCATCGCCCGGTAGATCAGGTCGGAGTGGAACCAGTGGTTGGTCCCGGCGCCCATCACGATCATCGAGCGGCCCTCGGTGCGCTCGGCGTTGCGGGCGAACTCGCGGGCTATCCGGATCACCAGCTTGGCGTCGACTCCCGTCAGCGGCTCCTGCCAGGCCGGCGTGTAGGGCTGGGTGGGGTCGTCGTAGCCCGCCGGCCACTCGCCCGGCAGGCCCTCGCGGTGGACGCCGAGCTGCGCGCAGAGCAAGTCGAAGACGGTGGTCACGGCGACGCCGCCGATCCGGCGCACCGGCACGCCGCGGCGCAGCGGCTCGGCCCCGGCCTCGTCGAAGCGGGGGATCTGGACCTCGACCAGCTCCTCGTGCTCGCCAAGCAGCGAGAGCGCCGGGTCGAGCCCGTCGAGGCGGAGGTTCCAGCGGCCCTTGCCGGCCTCCCCCCAGCGGTCGCCGATCGTGCCCCGCGGCGCCACCGCCCGCGCCGACGCCGCGTCGAAGACGGTCGGCTTCCACTCGGCGTTCTCCTCGGCGGAGCCGAGGTCGGAGGCGCGCAGGTAGCGCCCCGGGACGAGCCCGCCGTCGCGCTCGTCGAGGCGGACGAGGAAGGGAAGGTCGGTGAAGCGGCTGACGTAGTCGCGGAAGTAGG
>Ga0075530_1000632_pt1 | contig 16776 bp, 16 predicted proteins | sample NGEPerD_2_FD_75101 | JGI IMG/M metagenome (GOLD analysis project Ga0075530, IMG submission 75101) | Arctic peat soil microbial communities from the Barrow Environmental Observatory site, Barrow, Alaska, USA - NGEE PermafrostL1-D | ecosystem: Environmental > Terrestrial > Soil > Wetlands > Peat ... | reverse complement strand
GGGTGCACCTGGTGCGGTGGTCGCCGGCGTCGTCGTGGTCGAGGTCGGCGTCGTCGTGGTCGAGGTCGGCGTCGTCGTGGTCGAGGTCGGCGTCGTCGTGGTCGAGGTCGGCGTCGTCGTGGTCGAGGTCGTCGTGGTCGAGGTCGGCGTCGTCGTGGTCGAGGTCGGCGCCGCGGCGACGGTAATCGAGTACGTGGTGCTGGCCACCACGCCCGAGCGCATCCACACGGTGTAGGTGTAGTCACCTGCAGCTGCAGGAGCAATCATGGGCGCCGGGCCCGCAGTGCTGGCAGTGACGCTCGCGCCGTTACCGGTGACCGCGTACCCAACCGGGGAGCCGCTGCCTCCAGTGAAGACGAGCGCGACCGTGTAGGGGGCACCGGCGGCCGGAGTGCCTGTGCTTGGTGTTGCCACCACGGAGCCACCTGCGGTGTGACAGCCAGTGGCAGAGCAGCCCGTCTCGTAGGTGGGAAACGCCTGCGCGGGCGCGGTGTTCGCGATGTTCATCGTGGCTGCCAGAACGGCAGCGGTGAGGCCCGTCACGAGTACGGCGATTTTCGGGATGGCATTTCGCTTCAAGTTATAGATCTTCAACGGTCCTCCAGGGATCCAGCTTCATGTTCCGGAACAGGTATGAAGCCCCAATACACGTATGACCTACAGTAATCTGGGCTGAAGAAAGACATTGCGCCATCCCCCTGCAGGTATAGATGCGATATACCCTCATGGCCGCGAAGGTTTACCTAACCTCACTTGCTGCAAAGGTTTACCTAACTTCAGTGACGTGAAGGTTTACCTAACCTAATTGGCTCTTGGTACTTGAGCGGGGTTGACCTCGACCGCTGGTAGTTCACGCAGCCCGGCGGGCTTCGCTGTGCAACATGATGCGCCTCACGTAGTTCTCCTGGTTACGGAACCCGCAGGCGTTCTCGATCGTGGCCGCGACCTCGAGGCGCTGGCCCAGGGGCTGAAGGAGGCCGTCAGTCACGACTAACTGCGCTACCGGATCCGCTCGACCGGCTATCTCGGCGACGCGCTGGTCAAGTCCGGGGTGCCGGTGATCCCTCCGATTGGTGGGCACGCCGTGTACCTCGATGCCCGCGCCCTGCTCCCCCACATCCCGCCACCTTCGAGCCCTTGGGCTGACCGCTCAGTCTGAGGAACTCGCCCGACCTCGCGGCGAAGTTACGGTCCAAGCGGCTAGCGCATCAGGAATGCGTCAGGAGATGGTTGCGAGCTGATAGATACAGTCGTCCGAATCGACCGACGACGAAAGGGTTGACGTGTCTCGACTTGCGAGGCTGGTCCCGGAGTCCCTTGATGACCAGCAGCGGGCACTCTACGAGCTGATCAGCGCCGGACCCCGGGCTGCGGGGCCACAAGCGTTCCGCCTCGTCGGCGACGATGGTGCCCTCGAAGGTCCGTTCAACGCCATGCTCCTGTGCCCCATCCTGGGGACGGCGCTGCAGGAGCTCGGTGCAGCCCTCAGGTACCGCACCTCCCTGTCGGACCGGGCGCGTGAGATGGCCATCCTCGCCGTGGCGGCGCACGAGGACAGCGCGTTCGAGTGGCACGCCCATCAAGCGATAGGTCGCCTGACCGGACTGACAGATATCGACTTCGCGGCGATCCGTGCCGGACGGGCTCCGGCCGACGCGAACGACGTCGAGCGCGCTGTCGTCGACGTGACATTCCGCATCCTGCGTGAAGGAGACCTCGACGACCCGGGCTTCGAGAACGCCGTCGCCAGCTTGCGCACCGAGGGCCTGCAGGAGCTCATGACCCTCGTCGGCTACTACCGCATGCTGGCGCTGCAGCTCCGGATGTTCCGGGTCGGCGCCCCCACCTGAGCCGACCCGGCCGCACGCCTCCTCCGGCAGGGGGGTGACACCGGCGGGAGGTGGCGACGACTCTCAGCCTGGTGGGTACCACTCAGAAGTGGCCGTACCTCATAAATGGCCGTACATTAACCGAATCATGTGCGGCCAAATGAACAGTCAGGAACGTGCGATGGACCAGGTCCGGACCAGGGTGTCGGCATACGCGCTTGTTGCCAGCGACCTGCGAGCGCAGATCCGCGACGGGGCGTTCCTGCCTGGGTCGCCGATGCCGACCGAGGCCGAGATCGCCGCCCAGTACTCCGTGAGTCGGCAGACGGTGCGCCGGGCGTTCCAGGACCTGGTCGCAGAGGGGCTCGTGCGCCGGGTGCCCGGGAGCGGCACGTTCGCCACGCCGAGCAGCCGCTACCTGCGCCAGTTCGGCTCGATCGAAGACCTCATGGCGCTGTCGGCGGACAGCGAGATGCGGGTGCTGAAACCGCTCGGCGAGGCGGTCGACCCTGCGGCCGCCGGCCGGCTCAGGCTCAGCGACGACCATGTGGCCACGGCCTCCTTCACCCGGCTGCACGACGGCGAGGCCTTCTGCCACACCCGGCTGTGGCTGCCGCCGTGGGTGCACCAGCTCCTCGGCCGCGTCGAAGAGCTGGCCAGCCCGGGCTCGTTGAGTCGGGTCACGGTGATCGCCTTGCTCGACGAAGTGCTCCGTTCGCCGATCCAGGACGCCGAGCAGAGCATCTCGGTCGAGCCTGCCACGCCAGAGGTCGCGCAAGCGCTCGAGGTGGCACCGGGAACCGCACTCTTGCGGATAGACCGCGTCTACTCGGACACCGCCGGCGACCCGGTCGAGCTGGCAGTGAGCCACTTCCATCCCGACCGCTACTCCTATCGGGTCCGGTTGCGCCGCCATGTCATCTAGAGCGCCAGCGCGTGATCCCGCGCAGCGCATCCTGGAGGGCCTCACCGTCGTCTCGATCGAGCAGGCCGTGGCAGCCCCGTTTGCCACCCGTCAGCTCGCCGACCTCGGTGCCCGCGTCATCAAGGTGGAACGCCCGGGTCTGGGCGACTTCGCCCGCGACTATGACGAGACGGTGATGGGGATGTCCTCGCACTTCGTCTGGCTCAACCGGTCCAAGGAGTCGATGGCCCTCGACCTCAAGACCGATGCCGGTCGCCGGGTGATGCTGTCACTGGTCGCCAGGGCGGATGTCTTCGTGCAGAATCTCGCGCCCGGCGCGGCCGAGCGGCTCGGTCTCGGCGCCGCGGATCTACGTGCCAAGCATCCTGGCCTGATCCACGTCTCGATCTCGGGCTACGGCCTGGGCGGGCCGTACACGAAGAAGAAGGCCTATGACCTGCTCGTGCAGTGCGAGGCGGGGCTGGTCTCGATCACCGGGTCGCCCGACGAGCCGGCCAAGGTCGGCATCTCGGTGGCAGACATTGCCGCTGGCATGTACGCCTACACCGGGGTGTTGACTGCGCTGCTGCGCAAGGGACGCACCGGGGAGGGTGCGACCGTGGAGATCTCGATGCTGGAGTCTCTTGGGGAGTGGATGGGTTTCCCGATGTACTACGCCTGGTACGGCGGTCAGGCCCCGGAGCGCAGCGGCGCATCACACGCGGCCATCGCTCCGTACGGGCCGTTCCCTTGTGCCGGGGGCGAGCAGGTGTTCCTCGGCGTCCAGAACGAGCGCGAGTGGGCGATCTTCGCCGACAAGGTGCTCGACACCCCCGAGCTGGCGACCGACGAGCGCTTCGTCAGCAACAGCCTGCGGGTGGCCCACCGCGAGGACCTGAACACCGAGATCGCACGAGCGTTCAGCACCATCAGCGGCGACGACGCCATCGACCGGCTCGAGGCTGCCGGTATTGCCAACGCGCGGCTGCGCGACCTCGCCGGGCTCGTCGGTCATGAGCAGCTCGCCGCCCGAAACCGTTGGCGCGAGGTCGAGTCCCCGGTCGGGCTGATCAAAGCGCTGGTCCCGCCCGCCACGCTGGACGGTGACGAGCCCGTGATGGGTCCGATCCCCGCGCCCGGCCAACACACCGAACAGATCCTGGCCGAGCTCGGCCTGGCCAGCACCGGGAAAGACTCATGAGCCTCCAGCCCGGCGGCCGGCCGAGCGTCACCGTCGGGCTTGCACACGGGGCCGTCGACATACAGCCCACCGCCGAGGACCTCGCACTGGCTGACCGCGCCCTCCTGGACACCGTCGCCGTGGGGCTGGCCGCCCGCAATGAGCCGATCCTCCAGATCGCCGCGGTCCTGCCCGAAGAGGCGCAGTGGGCGGTGGCCTGCCACATCATCGACTTCGACGACCTGCACCTGCCGTCCACGACGCACATCAGCACGGTGTGTGTCCCGGTGTCGCTGTCGCTGGGCGGTGGGGCACGGAGCTCTCTCGCCGGCGCGGGTGTGATGTCCCGGGTGGGTGCCGCACTGGGCTGGCCGCACTACGCCGCCGGGTGGCACGCGACCACAACGGCCGGTGCGATCGGCGCCGCGGCGGGGGCAGCCGTTGCCCTCGGGCTCGATGCCGACGGGGTCGGGCGCGCCATGGCACTCGCGGTCCCAGCGGCCGGGGGCGTGCAGCGCAGCTTCGGTACCGACGGCAAGTCGTTGCAGGTCGGCTTCGCCGCGCATGCGGGCGTGCGGGCAGCCCGACTGGCAGCCGCCGGCGCAAGCGCGGACCCGTATGCCGTGGACGACTGGATCGCACTGCTGGGCGGGCGCGTCGAGAACGTGGACCTCTCCGGCCCGGCCATTCCCGACGGCCTGGCCATCAAGCTCTACCCCTGCTGCTATGCCCTGCAGCGACCCATCGGCGCCGCGGCTGCCCTCCGCAGCGAAGGCGTTGACCTGTCGGCGATCCGGCGGATCGTGGTGCGCACGCCGAAGGTCACCGTCAAGCCATTGATCCACTCCCGGCCGCGGACGGGGCTGGAGGCCAAGTTCAGCTTGGAGTACTCCGTCGTGGCCGCGCTGCTCGACGAGCACATCGGCTTCGATAGCTTCAGCGACGACCAGGTGGGCCGGCCCGAGGTCACTCGGCTGATCGAGCTCGTCGAGGTCGAGCTCGTCGAGGTCGACCTGACCGAGGGGGGAAGCCAGCTGCTCTCCGGCGAGGTCGAGGTCGAGGTGCACAGCGGCGGCGGCGGGGTTGGCCCGATCACGGTGAGCAGGAGCACTCTCGCGTACCCGCCCGGCTCACCACAGAACCCGGCCACCGATGAGGACCTGCGACTCAAGGTCGCGGACTGCCTGACCGGCATACCGGTCGAGCCCGACGACATCACCTGGGCATCAGCGGCGGACCTGTTGCGCACCTACCTGACACAGCAAGGAGATTGACCATGGAAGGCCTGCCCGACGAGGAGCGCGAGATAGTCAAGATCGTCCGGGAGTTCGTGAACCGGGATGTGAAACCCGTTGTCAGGGAGCTGGATCACACCAACACCTACCCTGAGAAGCTCATCGAGACGATGAAGGAGCTTGGCATCTTCGGGCTCGCCATCCCGGAGCCGTGGGGCGAGGCCAGGGTGAGCACCCCGTGCTATGTACTCGTCACTGAGGAGCTCTCCCGCGGCTGGATGAGTCTGGCCGGGGCCATGGGCGGTCACACCGTGGTCGCCAAGCTCATCCAGGACTATGGGACGCAGGATCAGAAGGACGGGTACCTGCCCCGGATGGCCACCGGCGAGCTGCGGGCCACCATGGCGCTGACCGAGCCCGGCGGCGGTTCCGACCTGCAGGCGATGCGGACCACCGCCACCCGCGATGGTGACGACTACGTCATCAACGGCTCCAAGACGTGGATCTCCAACGCCCGCAGATCCGACCTCATCGCCCTGCTCTGCAAGACCGACCCTGCGGCCCGCCCGAAGCACAAGGGTGTCTCGATCCTGTTGGTGGAGAAGGGTCCTGGGTTTACGCTCTCGCGCGACCTGCCCAAGCTCGGGTACAAGGGCGTGGAGAGCTGCGAGATCGCCTTCGAGCAGATGCGCGTCCCGGTGTCCTCTCTGCTCGGCGGGTCCGAGGGCACCGGTTTCGCCCAGATGATGCGCGGGCTCGAGGTCGGCCGGCTGCAGGTGGCGGGTCGCGCCCTCGGAGTGGGTCGCGCCGCACTCGAGGACTCACTGCAGTACTCCCAGGAGCGCGAGAGCTTCGGGGTGCCGATCTGGAAGCACCAGTCGATCGGCAACTACCTGGCCGAGATGGTCACCAAGCTCACCGCCGCCCGGCAGCTGACCCTGTTCGCCGCTCGGAAGTTCGACTCCGGTCAGCGCGCCGACATGGAGGCCGGGATGGCGAAGCTGTTCGCCTCTGAGGTCGCCATGCAGATCGCACTGGACGCGGTGCGCATCCACGGTGGCTACGGCTACTCCACGGAGTTCGACGTCGAGCGCTACTTCCGTGACGCACCGCTGATGATCGTCGGCGAGGGCACCAACGAGATCCAGCGCAACGTCATCGCCCGTCAGCTCATCAAACGTGGATCGGTGGCCCCCTGACATGAGCGCATCGAGCCCGAACACCGAGCGAGTGGTGAGGACGGAGCTGATCATCCCGGAGCCGTCGGAGGCCCTGGCGAACCTGCTCGGCACCGACATCCCCACCGATGAGCTGCCCCCGCTGTGGCACTGGATCCACCTGTTGGAGAAGCGGCCCCACGCCGACCTTGGCCGTGACGGACACCCAACCTTCGGTATCCCCGCCCCGCCCGGACCTGGCCGGAAGCGGATGTTCGCCGGTGGCCGGGTCCGCACACATGCGTCCCTGATCTTCGGCAGGCCCGCCACGCGAACCACGTGGGTCGCGGCGACCACGGAGAAACAAGGCAGCACCGGGCCGCTCACATTCGTCACCGTCCGCAACGAGTACACCCAGGGCGGCCGGGTCGCCATCGTCGACGACAACGACATCGTCTACCGCACCCCGGGATCCAGCCTCGCCCCACGAGCGGGAACTCTGCGGGAAGGGCCGGAGCCGGCGCCCCGCGAGCCCGCTCTGACGCTCACTGCCGACGAGGCGTTGCTGTTTCGGTTCTCTGCCCTGACCTACAACGCTCACCGCATCCACTACGACCACAACTGGGTCCGCGAAGAGGGCTACGGCGACCTTGTGGTGCATGGCCCGCTCCAGGCGCTGATGATGGGCGAGCTGGTTCGCCGTCGCGGCGACGGTCTGGTCGGCAAGCAGTTCGACTACCGTCTGGTCTCGCCGATGATCGGCCCGCAGACCTTCACCGTTTTGGCAGGGGAAGCCGGGGTGAACGCGAGCGGGGAGGTCCGTGACGTGCACGGCGCTATCACGGCGGTCAGCACGGTTAGCGCCATCAGCACCGTCAGCCCGATCGATCACTAGCGTCACAGTGAATATTGGATACACTTCGCGCCAACTGCCTACCCCGTCTCTGGAGGACTGCCATGACACCGGTTCCTGTCGGACCGCTCGAGCTGCTTGACGTCGACCACCTGCTCAGTGACGAGGAGCGAGCGGTGCGGGCCAGCGTCCGGCGTCTGGTCGACGACACCATCAGGCCCAACATCGCGCAGTGGTACGAGGACGGCACGTTCCCGCGGGAGATGGCGCTGACGTTCGGCGGGCTCGGGTTGCTCGGCATGCATCTGGAGGGCTATGGCTGTGCCGGGATGAGCGCCGTCGACTATGGGCTGGCGTGCATGGAGCTTGAGGCCGGGGACACCGGCGCCCGCAGCTTCGTGTCGGTCCAGGGCTCGCTGGCCATGATGGCCATCCACCGCTGGGGCTCGGAGGAGCAGAAGCAGCAGTGGCTGCCACGTATGGCCAAGGGTGAGGTCATCGGCTGTTTCGGTCTCACCGAACCCGACTTCGGGTCCGACCCGGGCGGCATGCGCACCCGCGCCCGCCGGGATGGCCAGGACTGGGTGCTCGACGGCACCAAGATGTGGATCACCAACGGCTCGATCGCCGACATCGCGGTGGTATGGGCGCGCACCGAGGCCGGCATCCAGGGCTTCGTCGTCCCGACCGACACCGCGGGGTTCACGGCCAACAAGATCAGCGGCAAGCTCTCACTGCGCGCGTCCGTGACCTCTGAGCTCGTGCTGGAGGGCGTGCGACTGCCGGCGGGCGCGGTGCTGCCCGGCGTCCAGTCCCTGCGCGGGCCGTTGTCATGCCTCGACGAGGCGCGCTTCGGTATCGTCTTCGGCGCCCTGGGCGCTGCCCGTGACTGTCTGGAGGTCGCCCTTGACTACTCGCGCAGCCGTGAGGTGTTCAATCGACCGATCGGCGGCTACCAGCTGACCCAACAGAAGCTGGCCGACATGACGCTGGAGCTCCAGAAGGGCTTCCTGCTCGCTCTGCACCTCGGGCGGCTCAAGGATGCCGGCAAGCTCGAGCCGCGCCAGATCAGTCTTGGCAAGCTCAACAACGCCCGCGAGTCGATCGCCATCGCGCGAGAGTGCCGCACGATTCTTGGTGCCAACGGCATCACGTTGGAGTACTCCGTGCTGCGGCACGCCAACAACCTGGAGTCCGTGCTCACCTATGAGGGCACGTCCGAGATGCACACGCTCGTCATCGGCCAGGCCCTGACCGGGTTGAGCGCCTTCAGCTGAGCTTCGTGGGTTTGCCGTCTGCTGCCTGATCCAACAACGGGCGGAGTGCTTCGATGGCGTGCTCGCGGTGCCCGGTGAGGACCATCAGTGCGGCCGTGGCGTCGCCGGCCTTGACTGCGGCGACCAGAGCCCGGTGCTCGGAGTCGACCATCTCGCGATTGTGCGCCTCGTTGTAGTAGACGGAGCGGTACACCTCGGTGGCATCCCACAACAGGCGGATCAGCCACACCAGCCGGGGAAGAGCGCAGGCGTCGAGGATGGCGAAGTGCAGGCGCCGGTTCGCCGACGTCATGGCGACCACATCGGCGATGTCGGCCGCGGCCCGCACATCGCGCTCCGCCTCCTCGAGCCGGTGGATGTCCTCCGCGGTCATCTGGGGCACGGCGATGCTGACGGCCTCGGCCTCGAGGATCTCCCGGATCCGGTACACCTCTATCAGGTCCGAAAGAGAGAGCTCGGTGACGAAGTAGCCGCGGTGGGCCACGTAGGTGACCTGGCCCTCGCCCTCGAGGATCTTCAGCGCCTCGCGAAGCGGGACCCGGCTGACGCCGAACTGGACGGCCAAAGCGTCTTGGACGATCTGTTGGCCTGGACGTAGCTGGCCGGCGGTGATGAGTCGTCGCAGCTCGGCGAGCACTGCCTCCTGGGCCGTCGGTGGCCGCCGGAACACCTCACTCATCTGGCCAACACGTCACTCTCGTCACTCTCTTCTGCGTCGAGCCAGGCAAAGATCTCCTTCTCGTCTCCCCCCAACGCCGGAGGGGGATGACGATAGCTGACCGGCGTCGCCGACAGCCGCAACGGGCTGGCGACCTGGGCAGACCCGAAGACGCCGACGATGGGCTCGAGGCCGAGCGACTCGGCAAGGTCCACGCCTTGCCCGACGTCGTTGATCGGCCCGCAAGGAACCCCCACGGCGGTCAGTGCGGCGAACCACCCCTCGGCGCTGCGGGTGCGCAGCACGATCCCGAGCGCAGCGGTCAACTGCTCACGATTGGCCACCCTGGCGGCGTTGGTCGAGAACCGCGGGTCGTCCTTCAGGTTTGACAGCCCGAGGCAGTCGCACAGCGCCTGGAACTGCCTGTCGTTGCCGGCGGCGATGATCAGCAACCGGTCGGCTGTGGGGAACTGCTCGTACGGGCAGATGCTCGGGTGTTGGATGCCCATCCCGTGCGCGACGTCACCGGTGAGGGCGTACGCGCCGCCAAAGTTCACCAACCCCGAGAGCATCGAGGACATGAGGTTGATCTCCACCCGCTGGCCCTCGCCGGTCCGCTCCCGGTGCCGCAGCGCGGCGAGTATGCCGACGACCGCGTGCAGCCCGGCAAGGACATCGGCCGTCGCAATGCCGGTCTTGGATGGGGTGCCGGCATCCGGTCCGGTCAGGCTCATCAGGCCCGAGACCGCCTGCACCACCAGGTCATAGCCGGGCAGCTCGGCTCCGCCGTTGCTGCCGAACCCGGTGATAGAGCAGTAGACGAGCCCTGGGTTGAGTCGTCGGACCGAGTCGTAGTCGAAGCCGAGGCGCGCCATGCTGGCACCCCGGAAGTTCTCGATCATCACGTCGGCGCGCCGGACCAGCGCCCGGCCGCGGCGCCTTCCCTCGGGGCTGGACAGGTCGAGTGCGATGCCACGCTTGTTGCGGTTGATCGACAGGAAGTAGGTGCTCTCACCCTCGGCGGTCCAGGGCGGGCCCCACCGCCGGGTGTCGTCCCCGCTCGGGGACTCAACCTTGATCACCGTCGCCCCGAGGTCGCCGAGCAACATCGTGGCATACGGACCGGCGAGCACGCGGCTGAAGTCCGCGACGACGACACCATCCAGGGATCCTGTAATACTCACGTTCGTACCATAACGAATACTGGATCCAATTTCTCCCCAGGTGGAGACCCGACCGGCATCGCAAGGACGTCCTCTCCGGCGTCCGCGGCAGAGGAGGCGCATGCACGTGCAACCCACAGGCGTACCAGCTCCTGGGGGATCATCGACGCACCTGCGCAGGGGGACGCCGGAGTACCGCCGGACGAGCCTGGTGCTGTTCCTGGCCGGGTTCATGACGTTCGCCATGCTGTATGTCGTCCAAGGGATCATGCCCGACGTCAGCCGCGACTTCTCGGTGTCACCCGCGGCTGCCAGCCTCACGCTGTCACTGACCACGCTGCCGCTCGCCGTCGCCATCCTCGTCGCGGCCTCGTGGTCCGACGGGCAGGGGCGCAGACGGCTGCTGGTCGGCGCGGTGCTGTCCGCCGCGGCCCTCACGCTCGCGTCGTCGATGGCCCCCAGCTTCGGGGTGTTGCTCGCGCTGCGGGTGCTCACCGGGCTCGTCCTGGCCGGTCTTCCAGCCGTGGCGATGGCCTATGTCGCGGAGGAGTTCCATCCCTCCGGGATGGGTGGTGTCATGGGTCTCTACATCAGCGGGACCGGCCTGGGCGGCATGACCGGCCGGCTCGCGGGTGGTCTCCTGGCCAGCGCCTCGGGCTGGCGCCTGGCCATGGCCGTGGTGGGCGGGGTGTCCCTGGCGGGTGGCCTGTGGGTGGCCTTGCGGCTGCCGTCTTCTCGCAACTTCGTCTCCACCCCCGGCACCATGCGCCAGCGGATGGCGGGCTTGAGCGGGCCCTTGCGGGACCCGGTCATCATCCGTCTCGCGCTGTGTGGGTTCGTCCTCATGGGCAGTCTGGTCTCGTTCTTCAACTACCTGCAGTACCGCCTGGCCGAGGCGCCGTTCGACCTGGCGCCCGCGCTGGTTGCCCTCGTCTTCCTGCTCTACCTCTTCGGCACGGTCAGTGCCAACTGGATGGGGCGGCTGACGGACAGGCGCAGTCGGCGCCTCGTGCTATTGCTCTGTCTGGCGATCATGGCGGCGGGCGCGCTGCTCACCCTCTCGAACCGGTTGCCAGTCGTGCTGGCCGGCGCCGCTGCCATGGTGTTCGGATTCTTCGGCGCGCACTCGGTGACCAGCGGCTGGGTCAATATCTGGGCCACCCAACGGCGCGCGCAGTCCTCCGCGCTGTACCTCTTCGGCTACCACATCGGCTCGAGCGTGGCGGGCTTCGTCGGGGGGCTTTTCTACGCCGGGTTCGGTTGGCCCGGCGAGGTCGGCACCGTTCTGGTCCTGCTGGCGGTTGGCCTGTTCGTTGCCCTTTCGCTGCCCAACGGTAGGGGTCATGCGCCGTTCGCAGTGCCCGCCTGACCGTTCGAAGGTCCGAAGTGCCGCTTCTGGTATCCAATATCCAAACTGCTTGATTTGTGTCGGTACCCACGGTAGACACGTCGGCAAGCAAACTGGGCAACGAAAGAGGCGAACGTCGTGAGGTCAAGAACATTGGCAGTGGCTGTGGTCATCACCGCAAGCAGCCTGGTGGTTGCTGGATGCGGCTCCAAGGGTGAGGGCAAAGAGCACCAACGCCGCAGACTCCGGGACGTTGGCGATCGGTGCGTCCCTCTCGCTGACCGGCAAGCTTGCCCGTGAAGGCGTCCTCACCCAGGAGGGCTACCAGCTCTGCCAGGAGAAGGTCAATGCCAAGGGCGGCATCGACATCGGTGGCACAAAGGTCAAGCTCGACATCCAATACCAGGACGACACGTCCAAGCCCGACGTCGCGGCCCAGCTGGTCGACCAGTTCAACGACAAGGGCATCAAGCTGATCCTCAGCTCCTACGGCTCGGCCAACACCGAGGCCCAGGCCGCGGTCATCGAGCGAAATGGTCAGCTGATGGTTGACTCCGCGGGCGCCGACAACAAGATCTTCAGCAAGGGCTACAAGCGCACCTTCGCGGTCCTGTCGCCGGCCACGGAGTATGCAGCTTCGATCGTCAAGGCCATCGCCGAGCTCGCCACGCCCAAGCCCAAGAGTGTCGTGTTCCTCTCCGCCGACGACGGCTTCTCCAAGACCGTCACCGAGGGCGGCATGAAGAAAGCAAAGGAGCTCGGCTTCACCGTCCTGGACCCGCAGTACTTCCCCAACGGCACCTCCAATGTCAGTTCTGCGCTGACCAAGGTCAAGAGCCAACACCCTGACGTCATCATCGGATCGGTCCACCTCGTGGAGGGCGTGGCCATCATCAAGCAGGCCAAGGAGCTCGGGGTGAAGCCAGCAGGTTTCGGCGAGAGTGTGGCGCCTCCGACGCCGGACTTCGCCAAGACGTTGGGGGCCCAGGCCGAGAACGTTCTCGGCTCCAGCCAGTGGACCGACGCCACGAAGGGCACGGACAAGTACTTCGGCAGCGCCAAGGACTACGCCAAGGACATCCAGGCCAAGTACAACCACGCGCCGGACTACCACAACGCCGAGGCCAGCGCCGCCTGCCTGGCCCTCGTCCTGGCAGCTGAGAAGGCGGGCTCATCCAAGGCGGACGCCGTCCGTGACGCCCTCTCCGGCCTCGACACCGAGTCGTTCTTCGGCAAGATCAAGTTCGACTCCACCGGTCAGAACCTGTACAAGCCCATGTCCGTCATCCAGATCCAGAGCGGCAAGGCCCTGACGGTGTGGCCGACGGAGTCCGCCGAGGCCAAGATGATCTGGCCCGGTACCAAGTAAGTGAGCGGGTTCCTCCAGGCGACGGTCTACGGCCTCCTGCAGGGAGGACTCCTGGCGCTCGTCGCCGTGGGGTTCGGGCTGGACCCGTTCCTCGGCATGTTCGTCTCGGCGGCGGTGCTGTTCGTCTTCGGATACGTGCTGCAGCGCTTCCTGATCAACCTCGTGATCAACGGGCCGATCTTCATCACGTTGCTTCTGACGTTCGGACTCGACCTGATGATCGTCCAGGGCATGAACCTCGTCTTCTCCGCTGACTACCGCAGCATCAAGACCTCCTACGCCAGTGAGAGCCTGGCGTTCGGCGGCGTCCGGGTGCCGCTGGGCCGACTGCTCGCCTTTGCGCTGGCAGTGGCGATCACCATCCTCCTGGTCGCAGTGGTCAACCGCACGCGGACCGGGATGTCGATCCTGGCGACTGGCATGGACCGCGGGGCGGCCCGTCTGATGGGCATCAGGGCCCGACACGTCTACGCGCTCACCTTCGGGATCGCCGCAGGGCTGGCCGGCATGGCGGGGGCGATGATCGGGACGGTCGGGACGTTCAACCCCTCGGCAGCGGCGAGCTTCACCCTGATGTCGTTCGTCGTGGCGGTTCTCGGCGGCCTGGGCAACATGTATGGAGCCCTCGTCGGCGGCCTGGTCATCGGCCTCGTCCAGGCCTGGGGTGGGCAGTACCTGCCGGGCACCTGGGTCAATGCCCTGGCCTTCCTCGTCCTCATCGTGGTGCTCATCTTCCGGCCTACGGGGCTCGTCGGCCGGGCCTTCTACGCCTCACGGCAGGAGGTCTGATGTCAACGTCCACCCAGACACCCCCGTCCACAAACGTGCCCCGGCAGGGCATCAGCGGGGCGATGCGCAGCGCCCAGGCAAGGCGCCTATTCCCTTGGGTGCTGGGGCTGGTGGGACTGCTAGCCGCCCTGGGGCTGCAGAGCCAGCTCTACTCAGGCCAGGAGCGGACCGTCGCGACGATCTTCATGTTTGTCGCCCTGGCCCAGGCTTGGAACCTCATCGGCGGTTTCGCGGGATACGCATCCTTCGGCCAGGTGGCCTTCTTCGGGGTGGGCGGCTACTTCACGGCCGTCGCCATGAGCCACTGGCACTTCAGCTTCTGGATGTCGCTGCTGCTCAGCGGGTTCGTGGCGGCGCTTTTCGCCGTCATCATCGGCATCCCGCTGCTTCGGCTCAAGGGGCACTACTTCGCCATCGCCACCCTGGGTGTGGCCGAGGGCATGCGCGAGGTCGTGACCAACTTGACGGACCTGACCGGCGGGGGCGCCGGCATCACGGTGCCAACTGTCGGCAACAACGCCACGACCGCATACCTCGGCAACGACGGGTTCTACCTGCTGTTCCTCGGACTGGCCGTCCTGTCGGTGATCGTCGGTGGTCTGGTGGCCCGCAACAAGTTCGGCTACGCCTTGCGGGCGATCAACCAGGATGAGGACGCCGCCGCGGCTTTGGGGATCAACACCACCCGGATGAAGGTGCTGACCTTCGCTCTGTCGGGGTTCATCACCGGACTGGTCGGGGCGAGCTATGCGTTCCAGCAGGTGACCATCTTCCCCGAGCGGCTGTTCGACGTGGACATCACCGTGCTGATGATCATCATGGTCATCATCGGTGGTAGCGGCACCGTCCTCGGTCCGCTGCTCGGCGCGGTGGCGCTTCAGTTCCTCTCGGAGTTCCTGCGTCAGAACTTCACCAACCTGCACACCTTCATCCTTGGCGCGATCATCATCGTAGCCGTCGTCCTGCTCCCCCAAGGTGCGGTGAACTACGTGCGTGAGGCGCGTCGTACAAAGGAGTTCTCGTTGCTGGCCAACGTCCGGAAGTACCGGCTGTGAGCGCCGTACCCGTGCTGGAGACGCGCGGACTGGGCCGGCGCTTCGGTGGTCTGCAGGCGGTCTCTGACGTCACGTTCAGCGTCCCTGCAGGACAGGTGCTGGGGGTGATCGGACCGAACGGTGCGGGCAAGAGCACCTTCATCAACCTCGTGACCGGACACACCAAGCCCACGGAGGGTCGGGTCCTGATCGACGGCAAGGACCTGACCGGTGCTCGTCCCTGGGTCATTGCCCAAGCCGGGGTGGCTCGCACCTTTCAGATCGTCAAGCCCTTCCGTGGCATGTCCGTCCGCGAGAACGTCGCCGTCGGCATTCTCTACGGATCGAACGGCACCAACATCATGTCCAAGGCGCTCAAGGCCGCAGAGGAGGTGCTTGAGGAGGTCGGCATGGCCGGCCTGGGCGACCGCCCACCAGGTGAGTTGTCCGTCGCCGACGCCCGGCGGCTGGAGTTCGCCAAGGCGCTCGCGCTTCGCCCTCGGCTGCTCCTGCTCGATGAGGTGATGGCGGGACTGCGGCACACCGAGATCGAGCCGAGTCTGGAGCTCATCCGCAAGCTCAAGGCGCGCGGCATCACGATCATCGTGGTGGAACACGTCATGAAGGCGATCCTGGCCGTGAGCGACCAGGTCCTCGTCCTGCACCAGGGAAAGGTCCTGACCTCAGGCGACCCGCGTGATGTCCTGTCAGACCCCCGCGTGATCGAGGCCTACCTCGGACATCGTTACGCCAAACGCCGTGAAGGAGAGTCCTGATGCTCGAGGCCACCCAGCTAAGCGGCGGATATGGGCGCGTTCAGGTGTTCTGGGACGTCGACCTTCGTGTCGGGGAAAACGAGATCGTTGCGCTGATCGGTCCCAACGGCGCCGGCAAGACGACCCTGTTGCGCGCCCTGACCGGAATGGTAGAGATCAGCTCGGGCACGGTGGAGTTCCGCGGCGAAGCCCTGCAGGGGCGTTCGATCGAGCAGATCGTCAGCCTCGGCATCTCGCATGTCCCCGAGGGTCGGCGCCTTTTCCCGGGACTGTCCGTGCGGGACAACCTGCGCCTGGGTGGCTGGCGCACCCGCAACACCAACATCGACCGTGTGGTCGACCTGTTCCCCCGGATCGGCGAGCGGATCAACCAGATCGCAGGCACCATGTCCGGGGGCGAGCAGCAGATGTGCGCGATCGCCCGCGGGCTGATGAGTGAGCCCCACGTCATGATGATCGACGAGCTCTCCCTCGGACTGGCCCCGGTCGTGGTCGACGAGATCATCGCGCGCCTTCCGGACATCGCCTCGTCCGGCACCTCGATCCTGCTCGTCGAGCAGGACGTTGACACTGCGCTGACGGTCGCCGAGCGCGCGTACGTCCTGGACACCGGCCACATCGTCCTGTCCGGCAAGGCCTCGGACCTGCTGGCTGACCCGCGGGTCCAGGAGAGCTACCTCGGCGTCGGCTGAGGTCCTGACGCCGGCCAGCTCGCCTCCGTGACCGGGTGCTTTCAGTCCAGCTCGAGACTGTCGATGATGTGGTCGGCGATCGCGAGGGACGAGGTCGCTGCCGGTGACGGGGCGTTGCGTACGTTGACCACCCGGCCGCTGCGGGTGATCCGGAAGTCGTCAACCAGCCGGCCGTGGGCGTCGACCGCCTGCGCTCGCACTCCAGCGCGTGCTGGGACGACATCTGCCAGTTCGAGCTCGGGCACATAGCGTCGGGCCAGCGCGACGAACCGTCTGCGGTTCAGCGATGACGCCAGCTCGGCGGCCCCGGCGCGCCAGTGCTCGCGGGCCAAGGGGGCGAAGCCGGGCCAGCGCAGCGTCTCGACCAGGTCGGCCCAGCTGACATCGCGCCGCCGGTATCCCTCGCGCGACAGCGCGAGCACTGCGTTCGGCCCGAGGGTGACCCCGCCATCAACACGTCGGGTCAGGTGCACGCCGAGGAAGGGGTAACGGGGGTCGGGGACGGGGTAGAT
>Ga0075530_1000631_pt1 | contig 16785 bp, 10 predicted proteins | sample NGEPerD_2_FD_75101 | JGI IMG/M metagenome (GOLD analysis project Ga0075530, IMG submission 75101) | Arctic peat soil microbial communities from the Barrow Environmental Observatory site, Barrow, Alaska, USA - NGEE PermafrostL1-D | ecosystem: Environmental > Terrestrial > Soil > Wetlands > Peat ... | reverse complement strand
CCCATGCAGTAATAATTCCAATTAGTTCTTCGTCTTCTCTTCCATTCTTTGTAATAAAAATTGCTCCCATTCTCTTTCCGTTTAGAATATTATCTTCAAATACCTTATATGCTGAAAAGATATCAAGGTCTCGTGGAATAAATTTATGTAAATTATTACGACTATTAAAATATTTTTTATTAATATGTGAAAGTGGTTTAAGATAAAAATCAGAATTTCTATTTTCACTACAATCAGCAAACCAATCAAAAACAGTTGTCTCGCTAAATACTCCAACGAACTTCTTATTCTCATATACTGGTACATGAGTAAAAAGATTTTCTCTCATTTTGCACATTACGGTTTCCATAATATCTTCTGTAGTAGCAGAATAAACATCTTTTTTAAAAGATTGTCCAACTTTTGGCGGATTTTTGAGCAATTCAATAGTTTCATCTAATCTATCAAAAGCAAGCTTGTTGACATCCGCAATATACTTTGACCTATCCTTGTGTGCGAAAACATTACGCAAAGCATATAAATCCCAAATTATCTCTTCTTTATATTCTATGATTGGGTTATTTTTCTTTGCCTTTTTAATTATTTCCCTAAAATTCTCAGTGTCAGAGGTGACACCTGAAACCTCTCTTAGTTTTTTTTCTAATTTCTTAAATTCTTTAAAAAAATCTTTTTTCATATTTTTTTATAATATTATAAATTACTCTCATATTAACGTCTCTCAACCATTTTCAGGCAAACAGAGATAAAAGGATGATTTACTTTAGTTCTTCTTAATACTAATCTTCACTTTCTCTTCAATCGGAGCGAGCTTGAGAATTTTATCCAAAGCATTATTCTCTTAATCGATCCACTCCATTGAGCCGTTAGATGGCCTGCCTAAAATAACATTGCTTGCAGCACTTGGACTTCCAAAAATATAATCTTCAGTAAATATATATTTATTATCAAATTTCTTTAAAATACCCTTTCTGGTTAATTCTTTTCTTAATTTTTGACCACTTACATTTTTAAAGCTTTCTACCTCTTCAACTCTTGCACCAGATTCAGAAAATACTATAAACTCATTTCCAGGCAAATATCTACCTTTCGCTTTAATTCCTTCCATCGTACACTGCAAAACATCATCTTTTTTATTTTTTAGATATTTATTATTAATTTTTTCTCTTACATCGAATGCCTTTTGTAACTCTTCCTTAACTTGCGTCTGATCGTTAAGAGATACTGAAACCATCATAAAATGCTCACCATACTCTTTCTTGTATAACCAGTTAGACATTTCAGACATATTTCTTATTTCTTCTATCACATCTTTATATTTTTGTTTTTCAACTTGGATACATATAAATACTTCTGGTTTACCAGTATAATATGAACACTTATCAAATGAAATAATTGGAATAAATTTATCAACGGCGATTAGGTTATACCAGCTTTCATCATATTTACCCTTTGCCTTATGCTGACCAAAAGCTTTCTTGTCTTTAAATCTATCTAATAGTTTGACATCAGATTTTTCTTCTAACCACTCCTTGTATTTATCAACCTTATCTAAATCTTCTTCAGAAAATAAATTTTCTAACCCAGGAATATTAATTATGTCGCTCTTTCTTTTTATATTTTTATAATTCTTTATATAATCAGGGTTGATTATTCCAAAAATCCATTCTATTGATGCCTCTCCTAATTTCTTTGTTACCTCTGTCATCTCCCTTAAATGCTTTTCTGGATTTCTATACTCCGAAACTTGTGAAAAATGTTTTTCAGTATTATGATTGTTTATAAATATCTCTTCAAAGATATTCCAATTGTTTTTTATAATTGGATAATAATGAGACATGTCACAATAGTTCAATTTTTTTCTTGGGTCATTGATAGCAATAATAGCTGGATTTTGATTTATATCTCTTTGAATGTTGGTCTTAATTAATTCTTGTATATGACTCGGTATGGCCGCCTTCCAATAATTATCACCAAATTCATCTTTGAAATATGTATCTAAAAAATCTCTAAGATTTTTTTCTAGATCGTTCAAAACTTTATTCGGATCTATTGTTAAATTTTCTTCCAACAAAGAAACATTACCAATCACCTTTCTTATTTCCTTCATAATGCTTTTTTCTCTTTCATCAATAAATTCATCATAATCATCCACAGTGAAATTTTCCCTTAGCAATATCTCTACTGCTTTTCGACTAATCAAATGAGATTCAAGAACTTTATATATCTCATTAATGTCTTTTGCCTCATCAAAAAGTTTCTTCAAATATACATTAGGCAAATCATCGTTAATCACATCCCTGTTTGTAATATCTGAAAGTGGTGTTCTATTTAAAATTGTATTTATTCTCTTGCCAACTTTTATTTTTCCCCAACTATTTGGGACTATGTGGTGATCATGCAGATTAGAATACTCAGGCTTATCAGCACTGACCCAGTCTTTTGCCCCCTTCATTATTAGAATATCAAAAATTGCCTTATAAATAGCCGATCCCTGAGAAGTCTCATTCATTAAATTTAAATTATCGACCTCAAGATTACTTTGTATTACTGCTTGAGGTAAAAGCTCGTCATTAGTAAACCATTTTTTAACCTCCTGATAATCCTTTGCCATCTGAGACTCAACAGAGCTTGAATATGCCTTTGCGAAAACTGATGACCAATACCATCGCTTTAATTTCTTATTAATATCATGCTTGTCTTTATATTCATCATTTCTTTTTTCAATACTGAGTGCTGTAAAGATAGGAATCATTGTTGGATATGGCAAAAAAGTTGCAGTAATAGCACCAAAGTCTCTTGGATTTTGTAATGATTTTAAAGCCTTAGGTAGACTTTCTACTACGAAATTCCATGAATCTATAAATTCATCTTTAGTTTCAAATAACACAATTTCTTTTTTGTCACCACTAAGCGTTTTGATTATTTTTTTACTACCAGGAACAAGATAATAAAGATAGCTTGGAGCACAATAGTCTTGTTTTAAAATAGACATGGTCATTAATACATTCTTTGCTTCCATTACATCATTAAATCCTGTTGATACTTTACGCCACATTTCTTTTAACTGAATATCCTTAGGCTTTAAAATAGCATTCATAAGATCAAAAATACTTAAATTTATACCTGTGCTATTAATTTTTGTAAAAATATCGCACACCTTGGCAATTTCAATCTTTCGATCAAGCTCTATGTAACTCATTTCGTATGTTTGTAGTAACTCTTTGATGATATCTTTTAATCCCTTTTCTTCATCTTCAATTGTTTTACTACCATTTTTTTCCCAATATTTCACATATTCATCTATCCAATCTCTATAGTCATATTTTTCTTGAGATAATATCTTCAATGGTAATATTTTTTGCTTAAATTGTGATTCCTTGTCATTCAGTAGATCGACTGTTTTCTTATAATCCCATTCATAATAAATAGCATCATTATAATTTTCATTTAATAACTCTTCAATACTTATAAAAAACAAACATCTCCTTGATTTTTTTGGAAAATGTTTTTGGGGTGCAAAAAACGCATAATGTAAAGCACTCAATCGCTGTTGTCCATCCAAAACAATGTGTTCTTCGTTACACTTCCCTTCGAATCCATAAATTGACTCACATGACAAATCTTCAACATTTTTTTTATCTGCACGCCATAAAAGCAATGTTCCTATATAGTAATCTTTAAATATTGACTTAAGCAATTCCGTTACATCTGATGCATGCCATTCAAATTCTCTTTGAAAATCTGGTATGACATATCTCCCCTCTCTAATACCGTCAATAATTCGGCCGAGTGATTGCTTATCTGGTGTTTCCATTTTTTTCATATGTTTTACATTAATTCATTTAATTTCTCTAATATCTCAACCATCGCTAAAATAAAGAGGTGATAATAGTTTTCCCTATCCTATTTCTATTTAATCATTGTAACACATTGCAACCACTATTTCCGGCTAAGTTACTGAGTTAAAGTCTTCTCAGGTTTTATTTGGATTGATGTGTCATGGCTTGATATTATTATTTTTTATTTGAGACAATTACTGCACCTTCTTTTTTAACCAAATCGATAACAAAGTTGATTTTTATCTTAAAATTATCTGGATTATCCTGAAAATCTTCACTCCATTCTTTTATTCTAAGCATATTTGCATCTTTTATTAGTTCATACAGGTCTTCTGGTGAGATAAACACAATATGGCCTTTTTTGTTTTGTTTTAAAACTTTTTCAAAATCACGAGTTTTTTCATATAGTAGTTCTGGGGCGAGTGATAATCCTCCATGTCCCATAGAAAAAAAATGTGTCAGTGAATTTCTTAAATTCCTAAGCTTAGTTGAATCAATTTTTGACAATCTTTCTTTATTATCTTTATAATATTTATTTCCTTCAGTTAACAAAAATTTATTTAAAAACTTTTTAGTATTATCTGTATCCATTGTTAGTTTTCTGAGTACATTTTCGTCTGTTGTTTTGTGTTCATAGGCCATATGCAAATTAAATAAAACGTCTAAACTGGCAAAAAGTACTATTACCTGAGACCTGATTGGAAAATCAAAGGTTAGTTTGTCGGCTATCTTCTCAGGGAGTTCTTTAAAATTATATTTATAATCAAGATTATTCCTTTTAATAATGTCACTCAAGAAAACGACAAATTCACTCATTTCTAAATAATTTATTTTTATATCATCTAATTTTTTATTAAATCCAAGAATATTTTCAATTTCTTTTTCAATTTCCATTAAAAAACTAAAAACTGGCACAATATCTGGAGAGATAATCATTCTTTTACCATCAAAAACTAAATGTGTACTTTTTCCTTTTTCCATATTTTTTTACAAAACAACCCTTACATCAACCCATTCTTCTGTTTCTCGGCTTGGGTGATTTGTTGTTTTGAATTTATTAAGTTATCGATTGAAATTATATAATCAGCAATTTTTCTAAATTTAGATATTAACATTATTGTTTTTCTTTCCAGCCAAATTCCCGCACAATTTCAATTTGAATAGTGACTGCATCGCTATCACCGCTTTTTAAAATCTTACGAATGTTTTTATCGATTAATTCTCTTCTTGTCATATTTTTTTAGAAATACTGATTTAAATCATGATTTCTTTTGATGATTAGTTTTTAAAATATTGGAAGAGAACCGCCCTTGGGGAAATATTAATCTTGTTCACAAACAGCCTGTTGAATAAGATATTCCTGCCAACGTGCTTCCAAAATTGGTATGTATTGTTGTGCGATATCTGGTCTATAATCAGGTATATGAGTATAAGCAGCACTGCCTGTTTTTCTATAGTTTTCCATGAAGGCATTTAAATATTTCAGCAAAGCATCTGTATTATCTGGTGCCCATGAAGCATAAATCGGAGCACCGCTTGATTCAGTGTAATAAGCTACCTTAGTTTCTTGAGGTGCTTTTTTTAATTCTTGCATTTTTCTACAAGCCTGATCTTTATTTTGCTGGCCCTCTAATCTTTCCTGACCTTCTTCTAATACTTCTACTCTACCAATCAAAGAATTTAATTGAGTGGCTAAAATTTGCACTGCTTCATCTACTGTTTTACCTTGAATCAAGGAAGAAATAAAAGTACCGCCAAGAGAAGCTGTCGGAAAAGCTAAAATGCCAATTATGATACCAATTATTATGTATTTATTTTTTTTCATAGTTTTTATCTATTTGTTTATTTATTTCTCCGTATCCAATCTACGATGTCGCTCATCTAGAGTTTCACCTTCGTACCTCCAATAAGCTGGACCTTGGTATTCTACACCGACTAGACCTTTTTGTTAGCGTGAGCAATTGCTTTTATGGTTTTTGTTGGCATATTATTTTTCCTCTTCAATTTCTCTTATGTTATTTAATCTATCTTTCCAATCATCTGGGAATCCCATGTGAGATATATTTATTTCATGCTTAATTATTATTTTTTCTAATCTTTCATCCCACTTTGAATTAGGATTAAACTTACAATTGACAACCTGCATTACGAGCAAATAATTAAAAAGTCTATTTCCATTAAAATTATCGAATAATTTCCCATAAATTCCGTGCTTTTGACTTAATCTAATTGTCATTTCCCTATTCCATAATCTCGAATGATGTGCACAGTAATTCCTTATTACAGACAAGGCATAGAGCCAATTATATAGAAACTTTTTATTTATTCCATAAGTATCAGCAACAATCCTCTGATTCTCTTTCTTTAATTGACCAAATATCATAACACATTGACCAAAAGTAAGTGTTTCTACAATCATCCAAATCGGTGGATGTTCGGGCGTATCATATGTTTTATAATAATGTTTTATGCAATCCTCTTTCGAAAATCTCAAACCTTCTAATATTTTTACAATACGCTCATTATATTTTTCTTCATCATTAAAATACTTACTGTCTGTAATCCAACAAGGATCACTGAGATTAATCGACATCTCGTAAGCGATTCTGCACTTTAATGATTTTTCAATCCTCTCAAGAACATCTAGCAGAAGTAATCTCAGCTTTTGGTCAAAAACATAAATATTCAATATATCCTCAAAAGTTTTCCCTTCAATAAAAGTATCGTCTTTTTTTTGAAAATGCTTGAAATATATTGATAAATGATAATAACTAATATTCTTTAAGTATCTTTCTAGTTCATCTTCATCGCCAACAATTAACCCTCGTTTTTTCAGAAGTTCGATTTGTTCTTCGATTGTTTTTGGTGCTTTGTTATATTCCATTTCTATTTTATTGCTTTGATTGACTTTCACTTTCATTATTATTGACAACATTTTAATGTAGGGTATAATTAGATTATCAATACCTGTCACGCCTCTTAACAATGCGAAACCGACAGGTTTTTTTGTGTCTAAATCTGTATATTCACTTTCAATTATTCACAAAACGCTACAATTTTGTTTTGTAAATCGATTTCATTTACATAAATTTTTTTCAAATTCTGAGATCCACAAACCTTACCGTTTTATTCTTACTCCAATCCATAATTTTGACATACTTTCCATTATGTTTATTTGGTCGATTGTATTTACATCCTTCACACTCGTGTTTCTCGACAGTGTCTGGCGTTTCTCCGAAGAGTGTCCGCTCACCAAGAATAACCTTGCTTTCATGACGACAACTCATGGGAACAACATATTTTAATCCATCCATTTGAAAAATATTCCAGCTTATAATTTCGGCAAATTTTTCTTGTACTAAGAGAGAGGGTAATCGCTTAAACTTAGCCTTATAATAATCGATAAGAGTGTATAGTAAATTCTCTCGCGCAAGCAACACATTATCACCCTGCCACTCGTAGCCATAACTTGCCTTGAATGCTTCTTTTGCCCAGAATAGCCACTCGTTTTTCTTATCACAGTATGAAGATACTATTTTCATTTTTCTATCTAAAAAACCAACGCGATTATTTAATTTGATGATTTTACCAGTATGTGCAATTGGATTGTAGCGACTAACAATAAAAGGTCCCTCGCCACATGTAATCTCAAGCTTAAGTTCGCGAATATACTCTTGCCAATTATTTATATTTGCCATGCGATTGAGACCAGAGATGTCTACTGCTTTATTGATTTGATCGACAACTTTTAGTGGTGTAAACACTTCAGCCTTGTCTTTGGTACGGCGACGTTGTTCGTCCAAACTTTTAGCCGCACGCGGTTGTATAAGGAGGCCGTATTTACCCGTCACTAAATCAGACTTGACTTGCTTTTTATATGCAAACTCTGTGCCAAGCTTTTCGTAAGAATCAGTTGCCCAGATAATATTCTTTTTTGTGGTACGGTCAAGCAAAAGAATGTCCAGTAGTTTACCTGTACGACGGAGTGTATTTTCAAGTATATCAATATTACGCGTCAACATATTCATAAATTATGTCATGGACTTCACATGGGTCTCTATGAAGTTAATTTCTTTTTTGTCCAGACCATATTTCACATACAACTGTTTATCTATTTCAATAATTGACCCCGACCAATTAATATCAGATTTGTTTGTAAAATCTTGTAGCGGTACATTTTTCCAGACGCTTTTTGGATTATCTTGCGTCACTTTAAGGGTTCCTAGCAAAGCTCTACAGAATTTTGTCTTTATATATTTCAAACAACTTTCTGCCTGAAAATTAGTAGTGAACGATCCAATCTGAATAAACGAACCCGTACAACCTGTACCTGTATAACCTGTAAGTGGTTCTCCTATAAGAGGGGTACTTAAAACTTCACCAAGCGCCCCACTGCCATTTGATTTTGGCAAAAAAACCTTCCAATTCATTAGATTAGAATCGCTTATTAATTCCTTATTTACATAACGTTCTGTGCGCTTGTTTCCTTTCTCTAGACCAATTATTTTTATAGTGTGACCAATTTTCTTCTTAGTCATGAAAATATCTGGAAACTTTTCAAAATAATTAGGTCGAATGCGTATTTCTGTTGGAAACAGTTTGTCTATTGGCTTACTTGTTTTTGTTTGAGGAAGAATAATTTTCTCAAATCCACTCGATTTTGTTTTTGCTAAAATGCTTAAAAGCTCTTCGTGTCCTACGAAGGTTCCCCCAAGCCCACCACTCGGGTTGTTCTTATTCCAAAATGTAATACAAATTCCACCCTTAATGTCGACTCCAGAAAAAATCTTTTGCGAATTTGGTTCGTATAGTGGGACACTCAGATGTGGATCATTGAGCATTTGCTTATTCCATTCTTTGGGTGTCGCACCAGCGTTGAATAGAAATCGTGCAGGGTGAATCAAACTTATACAATCAGGGTCTAGCATCTTGGCTGCCTCAAAGAATAAATGGTATACAGGTGTGGCAAAATTAGTATCGGTAGTTACCTGATAAGGCGGATTTCCTACAACAGCTGTAAATTTCATATTTTTATCGTTAAATATAAATTTTTCAAGTAATTCATCTTTAAAATTATAGTCCTTGAAACTGTCTTTTTGTTGGAGTTTTTTAACCAAGTCCTCGATATAAACGATATTTGTATTGGCACCGCTATATCCAGCTAGTGTTCTGAGTGTAATACTCTTAGCCATCGGACTCTTGCAAAGCACGTAAATATTGTTCTGTAACACCTTTTTCCAAAGTTTTTTCGATATTTTCTCCTCTGGTTTTTTGCTTTTTTTGAGCTGTCTTGAATACATATTATATGCTGCTAATAAAGGGTACAAACCAGATTTTGAATTTATCTCAAGTATCTTTGTGTCATCTTGCTCCCAAACATTGGTATCTACATCCTTGCTTTTCCACTCTGGTTTTCCCACCTTATCTATAACCCCACTGTTAAAATCATGACCTCCGAAAGTTTCGGTCAAGTGCATATTTACCACATTCCATGGTGTTAATACTGTTTCTTTGTCGGGATTCTTGAAAGTGCTAAATATTTCGGTAATCGCCTGTATTCGCTCTGTCGGTAAAAGATCATCACAATCAAAGGCTTTGGCACGGATACTGTGAGCCACCCCTTTAAATACCTCTTCGTCATAATATTTAGTAAATTCCCTGAACCCTTCTTTGGACAATCCTGCTGGCATAAATTCTTGCCAAGACTCTTCGTCAACAAGCTCTATAAACTTTTGTAATGTTATATCATCTTGTATTGATACATTTGCTCCGTACACCAACATCGGCATACGGATGCTCACTGCGCGTAATATGTTGATGGCAGTTTTCTTCTGCTCACGGGCTTCATTTAGTTTTTTCAAATCCTCTTTTTGTTCTTCTGATAACTCCTGCTTTTTCTTCTTTTGACGTTCAGCTTCTTCAGCTTGCTTCGCCTTTAGGTCATCCATACCAAGCTCGTTTATTTTGATTTCATTCACTCGTTCATTAGTAGATTTACCAACAAGAGCTTTGAGCTCATTGAACCTAGTTATATCCAGTTCATCAAGTTGCAATAATTCATCATTGTATAGTTTTGGATCGTCAAACCCATTACGGCTCACGCGTTCTATGATTGCTTTTTTGAGCTGACCCAGCATGGCTCCTACATCGTACGGTTTCATAGTCCCACCCTTCGCGGCGAGAATTGGACAGAAGTTAAGGAACTGTCTCATTGCTTCTTTTTGTTCAGGAGAATTGGTTTTTCCAGATTTATGGTTAAGTTCTATAGCCTCAGCGACTAGTTTCAGTGTACGGTCTGGCGCGAAATCAAACACATATCCTTGAGTTTTTATCTTGCCTTCTATTCTCGCAGGAGTTTGGCAACGAAATGCTGTTTGCAGATAGGTTGTTGCAGAGCTGGTGTCAGACATCATAAAAATTGCTGTCCACTCAGGAATGGACGCTCCGGTTGTGAGACGCTGACCTGTCAGTGTAATAGTATAGTCATGATCTTTAATTGCCTTAGTAACACGATTCTTGGCGTCTTTATCCTCATCATCATCTTGATTATTACCAGAAATATTTACGATACCAAATTGATTAGAACCAAAAATAGCATGATCTTTAAGCAACTTTTCCATGGCTTCGATGACTTTAACACGATTAGGCAATAGCCATAAGGAGTGTTTGTTATAGTTACGATATTCTTCAGTTGCGTATGGGAACTTCGTTTGTAACGTATTATCAACCAATAAATCTATGAATTTTTTGATCATCGGCTCGTGGACGAACTCAGCTGTATCGTTACCCTCATCATCTTTATGTACGCGGAAAAACTCATGAAATTTAAAAGCACCATCTAATGAATCTTTATACTTATCGCCTAGAATACCGACATGGCTGGCAAACGTATCTACATCATATGTAAAGATACTAAGAGCTGGTAGTTCTGCATAAGGATTCGGTATTCCTGGATTGTGCTCGTCCCAATTAAGTTTTGCTTCTTGTTCCATGACATAATCCCAGGTGTATATATCTTCTTCTTCGTGCTTATGCAAGATATTGAAAGGTGTTCCAGAAAGTTGAAGCGTAAAATTAGTTGGTATTATTAAAAAAGTAGCGTCACCAAGATTACTTTGAGTTCCCTCATGAGCCTCATCAACAATCAGCATATCCCAAGTAGTGTCAAATATTTCGTCATTTTTATCAAAACCTCCTGCCTGAGATCCAGAAGACTCATCTTCCACTACTCGTTTCGATAGACGTAAATCCTGTAATGATGCAAAGTAAACGAACGGCTTGTCACCTTTCATAAGTGTGTTGATATTCTCTCCTTTTGTCCTCGAAGAGTATTCGTAGTTTGTACCTGCAAATACTTTTTTGAAGTCGTTGAACCAATCAATACTTACACTGGGGCGATGAGTAACAATGAGGACCTTTTTCATTCCATTCTCTTTGGCCACTTGCATGGCCGCAGATGTTTTACCGAAACGCATCTTTGCGTTCCAGAGAAAATGTTTACGATTTTTCTTAATGGCTGTAGTAGTTTTATTTATAGCATCGCGCTGGTTTGGACGAAACGTAAATTGAGAAATTTTATGTGCAGTTCTTTCTTTGGTTGTAAGTGCTTCTCGACCTTCTTTTACAGCTTGAATTGCACTCTTTGCTACCTCTAAACTAACTTCAAACCATTCTGATTTTAAATTATCAGTACTCTTTGCTTTACGCGGGAAACCAGATCGAATGAGAACATTATGTACATCTTGGTCAGAAAAATAATCATCATTGTCTGTGACTGATAGCACTGCATATTCAAGTTTAAAAGGGACATCCGCTGTTTGTGTTTGATTTTTTATACGATTACCTTTAGCAGCAATCTCAATATCTTGCTGGGTCGGGTTAGGTATATTTATAGTGGTGCTACCTATTTTTAAACGACCTTCCCAGTATGGGAGTGGAACAGAGTAAATATAAATTATACCGTATGAAAAAGTTTCATTTATAACATTACCACTGTCGGGGGTTTTTACTTTTTTAGACATAGTTATTTTTTGATAATTAGATAAGATCTATCTTGCCTCTCAGTACAACGTAAACTCTTACTACTGTATTATAAAAATTGACGACCCTGATACCGTCAATAGCGAAATCTTTCAAAATGTTTTATATTGTTTGTGATTTTGCCACAATTTTATCCCATCAAAGAGGGACAAGAAAGTGAGATTATTTTAATAATAATTTACCAATAGATGCACATATCTGATTTTCAATTATTTTCCTGTTTAATTTTATTTATTGCTTCTTAAAATCATACGCCCTTGAATAGTACATACTTAAATTTGATGGTACCTTTACTTCATACTACTACTTTACGCTTGATTAGTAAAGGAGGGCGAGATAAAAAAAGAACCGCAATTTGTGTTTGCGATTCTTTTTTGGTAAATAGTTTAATTTAACATCATCACATCTGCACCTGCAGTGTATAGGTCTAATTCTCCCTGATTTATGTTGTAAATTGCCACATCAGAGCCACCATGAGAGAGAAATTGCTGAGCTGTCATATTTATCCAATGTCTTGTTTGATCTCCGTTTATTTCATAAACTCTTTCATTCGGATCAGTATCAACTCTTACCCATCCAGACATGGAGAAATTACCAAGATTGGCAACTTGCTTGAGATTTTCCCATTTCAAATGAGTGTAAAAATTAAAGATTTCCAATGAAACAATATGTCTGATATATTTTGTCTCCCCTACTTGCTTGACGATATAAACTGCGGATGGATTTTTACAATTTTGACACTGGATAATATCACCATCAGAAACATCTACTTGTGAAGAATTATAGACGTTGTCTTCTTCTTTTGCAACTAAGTTTGTCTTGGGTTTTTCTATCTGTATGTTTGTCGAAATAAAATTAGCATTCAATGTTTTATATGCATCAACGATGCCATTATTGGAATTTTGCATTAATAAATCTATTGCTTCTTGGCTTGTAATGGTTGGATAAGATGCTTTTAGCAATGAAACAATGCCTGTAATAATTGGGGCGGAAAAAGAGGTACCATCACCAAGATCATAAAGATCACCCGATGTATTATAAGCAGGTACAGCTGTAGATACGATATCAACTCCAGGAGCCCATATGTCTACGCAGCTGCCATAATTTGACCAACTAGTTCTATGATTATTCTCATCTACTGCACCCACTCCAATTACTCTATTGCCTTTTTGATCATTATTGCAGACTGGCGATTGAGGTATTTGTGTAAGGTCAAAACCTATACCACCCACTGTATCTCCATTACCTGCGGCTGTCACAATTAAAACATTGTGCTGATAGGCATATTCGATTGCATCATTTACTGATGTTGTATAACCGGAAACAGCATCAGTACCTAAACTCAAATTTATAACTTCTGCACCATTATCAACGGCATATCGTATAGCTTTACTATAATCCATACAACCGCTATCATCGCATACAATTAGAGGCATTATTTTAATATTTGAATTTACTCCAGCAATTCCTATTCCATTATCTTTTTCAGCGCCAATTATGCCAGCTACCTGTGTTCCATGACTTCCTAACGGAGTTACATCACTAGTATTATATATAAAATCCCATCCATAATAATCATCAATATATCCATTTTTATCGTCATCAATACTGTTTCCAATAATTTCATCCGTATTTTCCCACATTTTATTTTTTAAATCTGGATGATTATTATAAACTCCGTCGTCAATCACTGCAACTGTAATCATTCGACGATTACTGGCAAAACCCCAAGCTTGTGGCAAATTTATTTGTTTTAAATAGAGCTGAAAACTTGAATACTCATCATTACTTAATTTTTCCCAAACATCAAATCGCGGACCAATAGCTGAAACTTTTTCACCCGTATTTGAAATAATTTCAAGCGATACATTTCCACTTTTAGCATTGTCAGGAACAAGAACTTCTATTGAACTTTCTGTCCAATCGCTACCAATAGGATATGATGCAAGTGATCCGTTAAAATAAACATTTATATTGTATGTTTCTGAATCGTCTGATGCAACATTACTATTTTTTAAATATTTACCAGTAATAGTTATATTTGCACCAGCTGGACCAGAAGTATAGTCTAATGATATTATCTTAGGTTGAATATAAAAATACCCACCAGAAACTATACTTAAACAATCTGAATAACTTTTACATTTTTTTATTTCAACTTTTTTACTATAATCGTCAGAATAAGCAGATGTTTTATATTCTATTTTTGTATCGGACCACAAAGAGATTGTTCCACTCGGATAAGAAGAACCTTCAATTATTAACTTACTACTTCCTTGACTACTTCCAAAATTAGATCCATTTATCGAAATAGTATCACCAGGAGTAATAGCCTTTGGATTTATAGAAGAAATGACTGGTGAAAGATATGGCTCAATATATGAACAAGATTGTGTGCTTACTGGACTACCGCCGGCACAACCACTCGGAGAGGAAGTTGAAATTGTTCTTGTTTTTTGACCGCTAGTTGAACAAGCACTCCAGTCGGAATAGGTCCAAGAAAAACACGTTGGCGCTGAATATGAACATGACTGTGTTAAAATTGGACTTCCACCAGCACAATCATCTGGCGAAGAAGTTGAAATTGTTCTTGTTTGTTGACCACTAGCTGAGCAAGTATCCCAAGCAGAATAAACCCACGAAGAACAAGCTGGTGCTGAATATGAACAAGATTGAGACGAAGAAGGTTCTGTGGTATCAACAAATTCACAGTCAAATGTTTTTATATTTGTTCTGGTTTGAGTCCCATTAACAGCGCACGAATTCCAATCTCCAGAAGTCCAAATATCTGTAGTACAAGAAGGTATATATGTACACGACTGTTCTAAAACAGGACTCCCATCTTCACAATTGCTTGGAGATGATGAAGTAATAGACCTTGTCTGTAGTTCGTCAACTGAGCAAGCACTCCAATCAGAATAAATCCAAGAGGTACAAGATGGTGCAATATATGAACAAGTTTGAGTTGTTATTGGAGAAAGCGTATCAAATATTTTACAATCATATGATTTATTGCAATTCCTTGTTTGGTTGCCTTGAAACGAGCATGAACTCCAAGCATCGCAACTCCAAGTATCCTCAGTACAACTTAATCCATTGTGCTGGTAATCGTCTAAAACCTCTTCATTTGATAAAGCAACATTATATAATTTTGCATCACTAATTATAATACTAGCAGAACTTTGATCACTCGCTCCAAAAACAACAGACGAAGATGTATGTACAGAAGGTATTGGAGTCAACACTGGAAATGAATTCACTAAATAACCATTATTATAAAATTTTAATATATAATCATCCAGTACAACTGTAAGATTAACTACTGAATCATTAATAGATGTATTAGTAAAACCAGTAGGATAACCATATCCCAATCCAGAAAAATGTATATTATAAGTATTTCTCTCTAATAATAATGAAAATTCATTTACTCTAACAATCTTTCTCGTCTCTCCCTCTCCATAATCTGTTCCGACTCTTCTTCCTAGTTTAATAGTAAAAGTAAAATTTGACGTTATTGGAATTTGAGTGTCAGTAGACACAAAAGAATTATCACCATTCAACTCTATCGCGCTACTTATCCAGCTCGCATTTAAAGATTTCGTTCCATTATATCCGCCAATAGAATCATGAACAATATCGCCAGATTCTTCATTAAAATCCCAATGGGAAACATAAGCAGACTCAGCTTGTACCTTAGGAATCCTAAAATTAACTAATGCCATGCCGAATATAAAAGATAAAACTAATAAAATAATAATTTTCTTTTTCATATTTTTAATTTTAATTATTTAGCTTCTTGTTATAAACAAACCCTACAAAAAACATTGCTGTCATAATATCAAAGATCCCCCAAGTCGCTTTAACAAAATATATCGGAAAGAGTGGATTGAAAAGCATCGCTATGAATATCAAGCCCCAAACCCAAAAATTCATTTTTTCTATTAAGTTTTGCTGATAGAGATAATAAGCATAAAAAATTGCGACACCTGTAACTGCTATTCTGAGAAAATTATAATATCCGTATGGTAAAGAAAGGAATGTGAGCAATAGGAGAATTGAGACGATTATTGCTGGTTTCTTATTGAATTTTAGCTTATCGATTCTATCTATAGCATTCTCTTGACTGTTCTTTTTTAATTCTATACTATCTGACTGTAATAAATCCGTAATACGGTTATTTTCGGTTATTTTCTCGCATTTTTCGATATCTCCGACCAAAGAATAGATGCCATTTTTATACCTAATCACATCATAGCCTATAACAGTATTGATTTTATATCTATACTGCCTTATATGATTTTCATCATAATCCTTTACCCAGTCAAGGGAATCACCAATCTCTGTTATATTTGCGTTCAATTTCTCGCATAAAAAAGCAAGAACACGAAAAGCGTTCCCAGTTATTCGTAATTCTTTGTTGTTTTCGTCATAAACGACACCTTTGTCTTTGTTTAGACTAAAATATTGATGTTTGTATATCATCTCTCTTGTAATAATTACTTATTTTATACAAGTCGTTACATTTTTTCTTAACTGTCAATAATATCATAAACATATGATTTGTCAAGCCACGGACTATAATCTATAACCTTATCTTACTCTCAAAAACCTTTTCTGCATAGGAAAAAACAACAAGTCGCAATATTTGTTTGCGATTCTTTTGTATTGCTGTTATCTGCACAAAACTATATCATCCCCGACTGTTTCTTTGAGATATTGCTCTACTTCATATCTCCCACCGATTCTGTCTATTAGGTTATTTTCAAGTGCCATTTGTCCGAGCATATCTGAACCGTCAGCGAGTTGTGTTATTTTTTCTATATCAATGTGACGATTTTCAGCGACTGTTTTGACGAAAATTTTATGAAGAAGATTGACATCACGCATCAACAATTCTTTTTCT
>Ga0075530_1000630_pt1 | contig 16794 bp, 10 predicted proteins | sample NGEPerD_2_FD_75101 | JGI IMG/M metagenome (GOLD analysis project Ga0075530, IMG submission 75101) | Arctic peat soil microbial communities from the Barrow Environmental Observatory site, Barrow, Alaska, USA - NGEE PermafrostL1-D | ecosystem: Environmental > Terrestrial > Soil > Wetlands > Peat ... | reverse complement strand
GTCCAGGGGGACGGTCGCATCGCCGAAGCGTGAGATCCCACGTTTGTCGCCCACCGCTTCGCGAAAAGCGTCACCCAGGACGATGGCGACGTCCTCGACCGTGTGGTGGGCGTCGACGTCGACATCGCCGGTGGCCTCGACGCGTAGGTCGATCAGCGAGTGTTTGGCAAGGCTGGCGAGCATGTGGTCGTAGAAGCGCACGCCGGTGCTGATCCGGGAGTCGCCGCTTCCGTCAAGGTCGAGCTCGAGCTCGACCGTGCTCTCGTCCGTCGACCGCCTCAGGTGCGCGATGCGAGGTGCGGCCGGAGCTGCGCCGGGAGGCACGGCGTCCCGGTGGTTGCGCTCGGTGTCCTGTTGGGTCATGAGGACTGCTCCTGCCGGTGGGTCGGGGCGAGGCGACGCATCGCCCCGAGGAATGCCTCGGTCTCCTGGGGCGTCCCTGCTGTGACACGAAGATAGTGGGCCAACCCGACGTCGCGAATCAGAATGCCCTGATCCAGCAACGACTGCCACGTGGCCAGCTCGTCCGCAAGCCCGCCAAAGAGCACGAAGTTGGCATCGCTCGGGACCGGGTCAAGGCCCATCTCGGCGAGTTCGGACGCGATGCGGTCGCGTTGGACCTTGACGAGCTCCACCGCCGCCAGTAAACCCTCGGAGTGCTCGAGCGCCGCACAGGCGACGGCCTGGGTCGTGGCCGAGAGGTGGTACGGCAGACGGACGAGTCGCAGGCATTCGGTGAGCTCAGGGGTCGCCGCGAGATAGCCCACCCGTGCACCGGCCAAGGCGAACGCCTTGCTCATGGTGCGGGTGACCACAAGACGGTCCCGGCCTGCCAGAAGCGTCAGCGCGCTTGGCGTGCCGGCGCGGGCGAACTCGGCGTAGGCCTCGTCCACCACCACGAGCGCTTGCCCCGCGGCGTCATAGACCGCCTCAACGACGTCGAGCCCCAGAGCCGTGCCGGTCGGGTTGTTCGGCGAACACAGGAACACGATGTTCGGCTGGTGCGCCTTGACCTGGGCAACCGCGGATGCGGCGTCCAGATGGAAGGGTCCGCCGCTGCCGCCGCGCTGTCCGTCGACCCATCTGGTGCCAACGGTCTGCGTGATGATCGAGTGCATCGAGTAGGTGGGGGTGAAGCCGAGCGCAACCCTGCCGACCCCGCCGAACGCCTGGAGGATGTGCAGCAGGACCTCGTTGGAGCCGTTGCCCGCCCACACCTGCCCAGCCGTGACGGCAGCGCCGCTGGTCCGGGTCAGGTAGGCCGCCAGATCCTCGCGCAGTCGGACGAACTCGCGGTCCGGGTAGCGGTTCAGGCCTGGTACCACCTCGGCGACGGACGACAGGATCGCATCGACCACCTGTTGGGGCACGGCATACGAGTTTTCGTTGGTGTTCAACGGAACCGGCACGTCCAGCTGCGGTGCGCCATAGGCGGTTCGACCCAACAGGTCAGGGCGCAACAGATCGCTCAGCGAGCTGGTCACGAGTCGGAACCGTCGCTGAAACCTGCGCTGTCCCCGAACCTCGCCACAACTGCCTCGCCATGCCCGGGGAGGTCCTCGGCGGCGGCCAACGTGATCACCTGGCCGGCGACCTGGCGCAGGGCGGCCTCGGTGTAGTCCACGACGTGGATGCCACGCAGGAACGACTGCACGGACAAACCGCTGCTGTGGCCGGCCGATCCACCCGTTGGCAACACATGGTTGGAGCCGGCGCAGTAGTCACCAAGGCTCACCGGCGAAAACGCCCCCACGAAGATCGCCCCGGCGTTGCGGATCCGCAGGGCCACCGCGCGCGCATCGCGGGTCTGGATCTCGAGGTGCTCTGCGGCGTAGGCGTTGACCACGGCGATGGCAGCCTCGACGTCGTCAACGAGCACAACACCTGACTGCCGACCGGACAGGGCAGCCGTGACTCGTTCGATGTGCTTGGTCGCGGACACCCTGCGCACCAACGCAGCTTCAACCCGTTGGGCGAGATCCTCGCTGTCCGTGACGAGCACCGAGGCGGCGAGCGTGTCGTGCTCGGCCTGGCTGAGCAGATCGGCCGCGACGTGCTCGGGATCGGCGCTGTCGTCGGCCAACACCACGATCTCGGTCGGCCCGGCCTCGGCGTCGATGCCGATCACGCCCTTCAGCAGGCGTTTGGCGGCGGCGACATAGATGTTGCCCGGACCAGTCACCATGACGACCGGCTCGCAGACCACTGCACCGGCGTTGGGTGTGCCATCGAAGCCGGATTCCCTTGCGCCGTAGGCAAACATCGCGATCGCCTGAGCCCCCCCGACGGCGTAGACCTCATGGATGCCAAGAAGCTCGCACGCTGCAAGGACGGTCGGGTGGGGATAGCCGACGAAGTCTCCGGTGTTGTCCCGTTGCGGCGGACTCGTGACCGCGACCGAGCCCACACCCGCGATCTGTGCGGGGACGACGTTCATGACGACACTGCTGGGGTAGACCGCGACACCGCCAGGGACGTAGAGGCCGACCCGGTCAACCGGCACCCAACGCTCGGTCACAGTTCCACCGGGCGTCACCTGGGTGGTCGTGTCGGCGCGCCGCTGGTCATCGTGGACGATGCGCGCCCGCCGGATGGTCTCATCGAGGGCTGCGCGGACGTCAGGGTCGAGCAGGCCCAGAGCCGATGTCAGGACCCCGGCGGGGACGCGCAGCTGTTCGGGCCGGACCCCGTCGAACCGCTCTCCCAGGTCACGCAATGCCTCGGCGCCGCGAGTGCGTACGTCGTCACAGATCGGGCGAACCGCCGACAGCGCGGCCTCGACGTCGAACTCGGCTCGGGGCAGCACGTCTCGCAGGGAGTGCGCGTCGAGCACACGGCCACGCAGATCGATCCTGGCAATCACGATCCTGGAAGTCACACTGTGAGTTTAGGTCGTCTCGCGCGCCGACAGGCCGAGTGTCCAGCCACCGGCGGATAATGCGGCCCGTGATGCTTTCCGCGATCCGACCCGCCGCTGCGCTGGTCAGTGTGGACGGGTTCGGCGGGCTCATGCGTCTGGCGCTCGTGGTCGTCGTATGCACGGGGCTGGCCGCGGTCATCAACCGCTGGGGACATCTCGGACATGGCCGCGACGACATCCTGGCCGCCCTGCGAGCCTGCGTGCAGCTCGGCGTCGTCGGGCTGCTGATCTTTGCGGTGCTGAGGTCGTGGTGGCTGACGCTGGGGTTCATCACCCTGATGCTGTCGGTGGCATCGCTGACGGCCGGAAGGCGGCTGAACAGACAGGGCGCCTGGTGGCTTGCGACCGCACCCGTCGCCCTTGGTGCCGTCCCGGTCGCCGTCGGCCTGCTGCTCAGCGGCCTGATCCCCCGCCAACCCATCGCCGTCGTGCCGATCGTCGGCATCCTGATCGGTGGGGCCATGACGGCGACGACACTCGCCGGCAGGCGCTCGCTCGATGCCCTTCGCACCCGTCACGGGGAGTATGAGGCCGGGCTGTCCATCGGCCTGCTGCCTCGCGACTCGGCCCTGCTCATCGCCCGCGACGATGCCGCGCTTGCCCTCGTTCCCGGCCTTGACCAGACCCGGACCGTCGGTCTGGTCACCCTTCCGGGAGCCTTCGTGGGAATGCTGCTCGGTGGCGCCTCACCGCTGCAGGCCGCCGCCGTCCAGCTGGTGGCCCTGGTGGCCCTGCTGCTGGTGCAGTCCATCGCGGTGCTCGTCACCGTCGAGCTGGTGGCGCGCGGGCGGTTCGGCACCCGTCAGGTTGGCCGCTCGTTCATGTCGACATGATCTCGGCCAGGGGAAGCTGCGTCATCCATCGCTGTTCGCGCGGACGCTGGGCATCGGCCTCGATGAGGGTGGGGTACGAGGTCAGGTCGGTGAACTGAATACGCCCGGACTGGAAGCCGATCATTGCGCTCGCCCGGCCGCCGGACTCCAGCTGTTCGGCCAGGTACTCGATGCAGTGCGCGGTCAGCCCGTTGGCCTGGACGCGGTCGAACGGCGAGGGATCCCCGCCCTCCTGCACATGCCCGAGGATGGCCGGCCGGGCATCGAAGAGGTCGCCGCCCTCCTTCTCGAACACCGAGGTGATGAAGCCGGTGGTATAGACCGGATCGGCATTCTCGCTACGGATCACCAGGCCCAGGCGTTTCCCTGATCGGAAGCCCCCGGACAGGTTGTGGACATCGACGCTGAGATCGTTGAGCGTCATCTCCTGCTCCGGCAGGTAGATCCGCTCGGCGCCGGTCGCCAATCCGCTCATCAGGGCCAGGTAGCCGCAGTCGTGGCCCATCACCTCAACCACGAAGACCCGCCGCGACGCCACGGCTGACTGCCGGATCTTGTCGACATCAAGGACGATGCTGTTCAAGGCCGTATCGCTGCCGATCGTCAGCTCGGTGCCTGGCAGGTCGTTGTTGATGGTCATTGGCATGCACACGATCGGGATGTCCAAAGACGCGTAGGTCCGGCGGTGGGTGTGGAGCAGGTGCGCGGCCTGGTAGCCGCACCAGCCGCCGGCCATCAACAAGCCGTCGATGCGATGGGCCGCGACCTGCTTGGCGATCTGCTCGATCGCGGGTCCGTCCGGTACGTAACGGTTGGTTCCGATGTCGGCGCCACCTTCAGAGACCAGACCGCTGACGCTCATCCAGTCCATCTCGTGGATGTCACCGTTGCGCAGGCCGAGGAAGCCGTTCTTGACGGCCAGCACCTCATATCCGCGGTCGAGGCCCAGCCGCACCGCGGCCCGGACCGCGGTGTTCATGCCCGGCGCTGGCCCCCCGCCGTGCAGCACGGCAAGCCTGAACCGTCGGCGCCCGGGTGCGGTGGGTCGCGGCGCGGCTTGCTGCATGGTGCTCAGGATGACCTCAGACTCGGAGAAGCTGCCGCCACGCAGCAGCATCGCGCCGTCGTAGTCCTGTTGTGCGATGCGGTCGGCGACCTCGCGGGTCCGCGCCAGACATTCCATCAGGGGCGAGCTGGCCACCTGGTTGCCCCGAATTCCGATCAGCTGCGGTGTAGCATCCGGCGCTTCGGCGAGCAGCTGTTCGACAGCCGCGTTTCCCAGCAGGGTGGCCAGGCACCGGTCGAAAGCGCTCGGTGCGCCTCCGCGCTGGACGTGGCCCAAGATGGTGACGCGGGCATCTTCGCCGAGCTGCTCCTCCAACACCTCTTTGACGCGTTCCACCGTGATCGGCTCGCCATCGCGGCTCTGGGCGCCTTCAGTGACCAGCACCAGGCTCTGCCGACGGCCGATCTCATGTCCTGCCCGCATCGCCGCACACATCTTCTGCGCCCAGTCCTCGCGCTCTGGTGGGCGCTCGGGAATCAGCAGCCAGTTCGCTGCCGTCGCCAGCCCGGCCGTCATCGCCAGATAGCCGCAGCGTCGGCCCATCACCTCGACGACGAACGTGCGCTGATGGCTCGATGCGGTGCTGCGGATCGAGTCCAGCGCCTCCGTGATCCGATGCAGCGCAGTGTCGGCGCCGATCGTCATGTCGGTCCCCGACATGTCGTTGTCGATCGATCCCGCCAGACCCACCAGTCGCAAGAACGGGTGGGAGGCTGCCACCTCGGCGGTCACCTGACCAGCCGCGACCAGCTCCGCAACAGTGTCGGCCCACTCCTCCCGGAACTCGTTCGCCCCGGCCAGACTGCCGTCGCCACCGATCACGACCAGCGCATCGATCCGGCGTTCCAGCAGGTTGCCGACAGCCTTACGCCGGCCTTCTTTCGTGCGGAACTCGGCGCAGCGCGCGGTGCCGAACACCGTGCCACCGCGATGGAGAATCCCCCCGACGTCCGCAGACGACGCGCGCCGGATGGCCTCGCCTCCGTCGACCAGACCCTGATATCCGTTATAGATCACGTAGGCATCGACTCCGTGGAACAACGCCGTCCGAACCACTGCCCTGACCGCGGCGTTCATCCCTCCGGCGTCTCCACCACTGGTGAGTACCGCGATGCTGGAGGGTGCGCTCACCGTGTCGGTCATAGAAGAAGTAAAGCCTCTCCCGTAGCGGCTTCCAAAGGGAGGGCAAGGGTCAGCGGTCGTCATACAGGGGTCGAGCCGCGCGTGTCATCTCGGGGCATAGGCGCGGCGCGCGGCGACGGGGCTTGTATGATCACCCGAATCCTTCTCGAGGAGCGGTGGTCGTGTGAGTGCTCGGTTCGAGGAGCTCGGCTGGAGTCCCACGCCGATCGGTGAGGTCAGCCTCCGCAGGCGCCGCGACCCGGTCACCGGCGTTGACATCTTCGAGGTCAAGCTCGGCGAAGAGTTCCTCATGTCCAGCCTCTTCACCGTCGCCGAGATCGAGGTGGCTCGACGCGCACTGGCGCGCCTCCAAGGGTCCGAGCTTGACGTCGCCGTGGGTGGACTGGGACTCGGCTACACCGCGCAGGCCGTGCTGGAGGACCCGCGGGTGCGCGAGCTGGTGGTGGTTGAGGTGCTTGAGCCCGTGATCCAGTGGCACCAGCGCGGTCTGGTCCCGGTCGGGCCGATCCTGACCGCAGATCCCCGCTGCCGGCTGGTGTACGGGGACTTCTTCGCGATGGCCGACGGGCCGGGGTTCGACCCCGACATGCAGGGTCGGGTCTTCGACGTCGTGGTCGTCGACATCGACCACTCACCGAAGCACCTGCTTGCCGACGGCAGCGCCGGCTTCTACGGCCTGGCAGGGACGCAACGGCTGGCCGGTCACCTGCGACCGGGGGGTGTCTACTCCCTCTGGTCCAACGACCCGCCTGAGGACGCCTACCTGGCGGTCCTGTCGGAGGTGTTCGTCGATGTCGCTGCCGAGGTGGTCAGCTTCCCCAACCCGCTCCAGGACCGTCTGGCCACCAACACGGTCTATCTGGCCACCAAGCCCAGCTGACGCCTGGGCCGGCGCAGCTGTTCAGGCGGAGGTAGGCGCTGCTCGCGGAAGAGGATCGAGTCCCAGGCTGATCCGAACGGCTCGGTCGACGTGAAGCGCCGTCGTGTCGTACAGCACCGTGCCTGGCATGTCCTCGGGTGCGACGAGCAGGCTGATCTCGGTGCATCCGAGCACGATGCCTTGCGCCCCCTGGCCGACCAGGTCGCGCATGATCCGCACGTACTCCTGGCGGGAGTGGTCGTCGATGATCCCGTGGGTCAGCTCCTCGAAGATGACGCGATGCACCACGGCCCGGTCCCGCTCGGGAGGGACGAGAACCGCGAGCCCGAAGCCCACGAAGCGCGACCGGTAGAAGTCAGCCTCCATCACGGGTGCGGTGCCCAGCAGGCCCAGAGTGTGGACACCGTCAGCGATGGCTGCGTCCGCCGTCGGGTCGACGATGTTGATCAGTGGGATGCCGATTGCATCCTGCAGCTCGACGGCCACCCGGTGCATCGTATTCGTGGCCAGGATCAAGAGCTCCGCCCCGCCGCGCTCGACCCGCCGCGCTCGCTCGGCGAGGTACTGCGCAGCCTGGTCCCAGCGTTCGTCGCGGATGAAGCCTTCGATCACGCCGAAGTCCACGCTGTAGAGCACGAGCTCCGCGGCGCTGTGGCCGCCCTGGTGCGCGTTCACGCCCTCATTGATGCGCCGGTAGTACTCCGCGCTGGCAACACTGCTCATGCCACCCAGAATCCCGATCGTCCTCATCGATCCTCCATCCCCCAGGCCGAGCCGTAGCCACCGGGCTGGGGCGCTTTGAGCAGGTCGAGATACGGCACGGCGTCGAAAGACTCCGGCCCACGCACGCCAGTGCCCTGCCACACCCCGGTCGCGAGAAGCTCAAGTGCCACAACGGGATTGATCGCCGTCTGCCACACCACGCACTGGGTGCCGTACTCACGCATCGCCCACTCGTTGTCGACCACATGGTGGAGATAGACCTCTCGCGGCTCGCCGTCTTTGCCCGTGCCGGTCACCCAGAGACCGGCACAGGTCTTGCCGGTCATCCGCGGGCCGATCGTGGCTGGATCGGGCAGGCACGCGGCAACCACGTCTCGCGGGGAGACCTGTATGCCGCCGACCGTCACCTTCTGGGTCCGGTCAAGGCCCAGCGCGTGCAGGGTCTTGAGCACCCCGATGAAGTCGTCGCCGAGGCCGTACTTGAAGGTCACGCGCTTGGCATCGACCCAGCGCGGCATGAGCAGAACCTCCTCGTGCTCGACATTGACGCACTCGACCGGGCCGATCCCCTCGGGGAATTCGAACACCTCTGGCTCGCTGAACAGAGCCGTGGTGAACCAGCCTTTGCCCTTCTCCCAGACGACAGGCGGGTTGAGGCATTCCTCGATCGTGGTCCAGATCGAGAAGCTGGGGGCGAAGTTCTCCTCGCCCAGCTCGTTGCGCACGACCAGGTTGGCTCCGTCGCGGGTCCCGAGCTCGTCGATCTCGCTGAAGAGGTGGTCGGCTGCGTATCGCGCGAAGACGTCGGAGAGCCCCGGCTCGACCCCGATCCCTACGAGTGCGAGCCGGCCGGCGTTCTCCCACTGCTCAGCCGCCGCGAACTGGTCGTCACCGAGCTTGACTCCCGGCTCGGCATACGGCCGATCGGGGTGGGGCACCGAGAGACTCATGGCCATGTCGAGGTAGTCGGCACCGGCCGCGAATGCCCCCTGGAAGACCGACATGACGAAGCGCGGGTCCACCGCGTTGAGGACGTGCGTGATGGAGTGCTCACGTGCCAGCGCGGCCACCGACTGACTGGATGACGCGTCGACCTTCGCGGCGACCAGTCGCCCCTCCCCGCGGCGTCGGGCGGTCGCTGAAGCGACGGTGGCCACCGCCCTGGCCTGGTCGAAGTCGGACATGACCAGCAGCTCGAAGAAATCCCGCTGGACCGCGATGCGGGCGAAGGCGTCGCCCACACCCCCTGACCCGACGACGAGGATGCGCATGGCCGAACTCCCTCAGTAACAGTGCCTCTGGGTAACCGTGCCTCTGGGGTCAACAGTGCCTTTCGGGTGACAGTGTTGCAGAGCCGCGGTCAGGTGACGCCGACCTGATCCATCAGGAACGCGAGCTCCCAGGCGTACTGCTTCCACGCGTCATACCGGCCACTCTTGCCGCCATGGCCCGCGACCATCTCGATCTTGAACAGGATCGGCCGTTGCACCGGGTCGCTCGTCACGGTCTCGCGCAGCCTGGCCACCCACTTGGCCGGCTCGACGAAATAGACGCGGGTGTCATTGAGGCTCGTGGTCGCCAGAATGGCTGGATAGTCAACCGCCGCAATGTTCTCGTACGGCGTGTAGGTCTTCATGTAGTTGTAGACGTCCGCGTTGTGGAGCGGGTCGCCCCATTCCTCCCACTCCGGCACCGTCAGCGGCAACGACGGGTCCAGGATGGTCGTGAGCGCATCAACGAACGGCACCGCCGCGTGTATCGCCCTGAATCGTCCAGGCGCAAGGTTGGCGACCGCGCCCGCGAGCAAGCCACCGGCCGAACCCCCCTCTGCGACAAGGCGATCCGGAGCAACCCACCCGGAGCTGACGAGATGGTCAGCACACGAGATGAAGTCGGTGAAGCTATTCGTCTTGTGCTCCATCTTGCCGGTGTCGTACCACTGGCGCCCCATCTCTCCGCCACCGCGAACATGCGCGATGGCATAGACGAATCCCCGATCCAGCAAGGACAGGCGGGCCACCGAGAAGTACGGGTCGATGCAGATCTCGTAGGCGCCATAGCCATAGATCAGCCCCGGAGCTGTGCCGTCCGCAGTGACGTCGCGTCGATGGACCAGCGAGATCGGCACCCTCGTCCCATCTGCGGCGGTGGCCCACTCCCGATGCTGCTCGTAGTCCGCTGGGTCATAGCCGCCGAGCACCGGCTGCGTCTTGAGCACGGTGAGCTGGCCGGTCACGAGGTCATAGTCCGAGATGGTCTTGGGAGTCACCATCGACTCGAACACGATCTGGAGGGCCGAGGACTCGTACTCGGGGTTGTTGCCGGTGGCGACGGAGTACAGCGGCTCGCCGAAGGCGAGGTCATGAGCAGGGCCAAAACCGGATTCGGATGACGGGTCACGAGGGATCACTCGCAACGTCGTCAGCCCATCGCGACGCAGCGAGACAACGACATGGGAGGCAAACGCCTCGACCTCGACCAGCCGCTCCCCCTCCACGGCCTCGGCGAACGGCGACCACTGCTCGTGGCTTCGGGCGTCCAGCGGGGCCTGCTGCAGCTCAAAGTCCGGGTGGTTCGCGTTGTGCACGATGAGCAGCCGGTCCCCTGCCGGCTCGACGTCGTACTCAACCCCGTCACGTCGGGGCGCCACCACTCGCGGGATGCCCAGAGGTGCCCCCGCGTCGAGCAGCAACACCTCGGAGGTCAGCTTGGAGCCCACCTGGATGACGACCCAGGCATCGTCTCGAGAAGACCCGATGCCCATCCAGAACCGCTCGTCGGGCTCGTCGAACACCAGAACGTCGTCCAGGGCGGCTGTGCCAACCTCGTGACGCCACACCTGGTGAGGGCGCCACGACTCGTCCAGCCGCGTGTAGAAGAGATGCTGCCCGTCGAGCGACCAGACGGCGCCATAGCCGGTCTGTGCGACGGACTCATCGATCACCTCACCGGTCTCGATGTCCTTGACCCGCAGGGCAAATCGCTCGTCGCCCTCGACATCGACGGCGTAGGCGATCCGGCGTCCGTCGAAACTCACCTCGAAGGCTCCGAGCGAGAAGAACTCGTGCCCCTCAGCCTCGACGTTTCCGTCCAACAGCACCTGCTCGCCCTCGGGCATGACTCCCGGCTCGAGCTGGGGGCGCCCGCGGCCCTCCACCATGCGAACGCGGCACTGTGCGGCGTACTGCTTGTCATCGAACGTGCGCGAGTAGTACCACCAGCCGCGGTACGCCGCAGGCACGGACAGGTCTGCCTCCTGCGTCCGCGACCTGATCTCGTCGAAGATTCGCGCGCGAAGCGGCTCGAGATGGCTCGTCATGGCCTCGGCGTAGGCATTCTCTTCCTCGAGATGCGCAATGACCTCCGGGTCGTCCTTGTCGCGCATCCACTCGAAAGGGTCAACGACCCGGTCTCCGTGGTGCTCACGGACGTACTCCACGTGCTTGGCGACGACGGGCCTGACGGTGCTCACGCACGCACGCTATCCGACAAGCTTTATCACCCCGTGCACCGGCGGACTCAGATCAGACAGGCCGGCCCGAGCAGCGCCTCCAGGTCGCCGAACAACGCCGGTGACGCAGTGACCCGCAACGAGTCATCGAGCCGCATGAGCACCGAGCGCCCGGGCTGGGTGAGCTTCACATGAACCTCGGTCACACCAGGATGCTCGGTCAGCACCCTCCGGATCCGCTCGGCGACGCCGTTGGTGGCCCTGGACAGCGGCAACGTCACGACCACCGGCCCGCGCGGCCCTTCCTTGATGTCCGGGAGGCTGAGCTCTTGGGCGAAGATCGTCGGCGTCTCGTCGCGGCGGTTGAGACGCCCGCGCACGACGCACACGACGTCATGGCCGAGCATGGTCGAGACCGTCAGGTAGGCGGAGGGGAAGAAGAGGCACTCGATCGCACCATCGAGGTCCTCGACCGTGGCGATCGCCCAGAGGTCGCCCTTCTTGGTGCGCTTGATCTGCAGCGCGGTGATCAGCCCCGCGATGGTGACGTTGGCCCCGTCCGGTTTGCTGTCATCGCCGGTGAGCGCCGCGATCGAGGTGTCTGCATGTTGGGTAAGGATGTGCTCGATCCCGAACAACGGGTGGTCAGAGACGTAGAGGCCGAGCATCTCTCGCTCGAAGGCCAGCAGCGTCGACTTGTCCCACTCGATCGTGGGGATCGGCGGCATGGCCAGCAAGGACGTCATGGACCCGCCGGATCCGCCGCCTGCGGCACCGCCGCCTCCGGCATCACCCGCGCCTTGGCTGTCACCGAAACCGAAGCCTGCGAAGAGCGAGTCCTGCCCGATGGCCTCTTGCTTCTTCTCGTCCACAAGGGCTTCGACATAGGCCTCGTGGACCCGCAACAGACCCTGACGGGTGTGCTGCAACGAGTCGAAGGAACCGCCCTTGATCAGCGACTCGATGGTGCGCTTGTTGCACACGACCGCCGGTGACTTGCGCAGGAAGTCCTCGAAGGAGACGAACCGGCCCTTGTCCTGACGCGCTGTCACGATCGCCTCGACCACGTTGTGGCCGACGTTGCGGATGGCGGCCAGCCCGAACCGGATGTCGGTGCCAACCGCGGTGAAGTTGGCGGTGCTCTCGTTGACGTCGGGCGGGAGGACCTTGATGCCCATGCGACGGCACTCGTTGAGATACAGCGCCGACTTGTCCTTGTCGTCGCGCACACTGGTCAGGACCGCGGCCATGTACTCGGCCGGGTAGTTGGCCTTCAGGTAGGCGGTCCAGTAGGAAACCAGCCCGTAGGCCGCGCTGTGCGCCTTGTTGAACGCGTAGTCCGAGAAGGGGACCAGAACGTCCCACAGCGCCTTGATGGCGGCCGGGCTGAAGCCGTTGGCCACCATGCCGGACTCGAAGCCGACGTACTCGGCGTCCAGGACGGCGCGCTTCTTCTTGCCCATGGCTCGGCGCAACAGGTCGGCCTTGCCCAGCGTGTAGCCGGCGAGCCTCTGGGCGATCTCCATGACCTGCTCCTGATAGACGATCAGGCCATAGGTCGTGCCCAGCAGCGGCTCCAACGCCTGAGCGAGGTCCACGTGCGGGTAGGAGATCTCCTGCTGGTGGTTCTTGCGCAGTGCGTAGTTGATATGTGAGTTGGCGCCCATCGGGCCAGGACGGTAGAGCGCACCGACCGCCGAGATGTCCTCGAAGTTGTCGGGCTTCATCAGCCGCAGCAACGCGCGCATCGGCCCACCGTCGAACTGGAAGACGCCCAGCGTGTCACCGCGGCCGAGCAGCTCATAGGTGGCCGGATCATCGAGGGTCTTGCTCAGCTCGTCGAGATCAACCTCGTCGCTGCGGTTGTGACGGATGTTGATCAGTGCATCGTCCAAGATGGTCAGGTTGCGCAGACCGAGAAAGTCCATCTTGACAAGTCCGAGCGTCTCGCAGCTGGGATAGTCGAACTGGGTGATGATCTGGCCGTCCTGCTCGCGGCGCATGATCGGGATCAGGTCGATCAGCGGCTGGCTGGACATGATGACGCCAGCCGCGTGCACCCCCCACTGACGCTTCAGCCCCTCGAGACCCAGCGCCGTCTTGACGACCTCCTGGGCCTGGGGGTCCTCGTCGTGGACCTGGCGGAACTCAGCGGCCTCGGCGTAGCGCGTGTGCGTGGGGTCGAAGATCCCCGACAGCGGCACATCCTTGCCCATGATCGCCGGCGGCATCGCCTTGGTCAGCTTCTCGCCCATCGCGTATGGGAAGCCCATGACACGTGAGGCGTCCTTGACCGCCTGCTTGGCCTTGATGGTGCCGTAGGTCACGATCTGGGCGACACGCTCCTCGCCATACTTTTCGGTGACGTAGTGGATCACCTCACCGCGGCGTCGCTCATCGAAGTCGATGTCGAAGTCGGGCATCGAGGCACGCTCGGGGTTGAGGAATCGCTCGAAGATCAGGCCGTGCTTGAGCGGGTCGAGGTCGGTGATCTCCATGACGTAGGCGCACATGGAGCCTGCCCCGGATCCACGCCCCGGGCCGACCCGGATGCCGTTCTTCTTGGCCCAGCCGATGAAGTCCGCGACGACCAGGAAGTAGCCGGGGTAGCCCTTGGAGACGATGACCTCGGTCTCGTATGCCGCTTGGGCGCGCACCGCGTCCGGGACCCCGGCCGGGTAGCGCACGTGGAGCCCCCGCTCCACCTCCTTGATGAACCAGGAGGTCTCGTCCTCGCCCTCGGGGCACGGGAAGCGAGGCATGTAGGCGCCTTCGCCCTCGGTGAAGCCGACCTCGCACCGCTCGGCGATCAGCAGCGTGTTGTCGCAGGTCTCAGGCAGCTCGCGCCACAGATGACGCATCTGCTCGGGGCTTTTGAGGTAGAACTCGTCGGCGTCGAACTTGAAACGGTTCGGATCCATCAGGGTCGACCCGGACTGCACGCACAGCAGCGCCGCGTGAGCCTGGGCGTCTGCGGCCTTGGTGTAGTGCAGGTCGTTGGTCGCAAGCAGCGGCAAGCCCAGATCCTTGGACAGCCGCAGCAGGTCCTTCATGGTCTGGCGCTCGACGTCGATGCCGTGGTCCATGACCTCGCAGTAGAAGTTCTCAGCGCCGAAGATGTCGCGGAACTCGGCGGCAGCCTCGACCGCTTGGCGGTACTGGCCCTGCCGCAGCCGCGTCTGGATCTCACCGCCCGCACATCCGGTCGTGCCGATGAGACCCTGGCCGTAGGTCGCCAGCAGCTCACGGTCGATGCGAGGCTTGAAGTAGTAGCCCTCCATCGAGGCCAGCGAGCTCATCCGGAAGAGGTTGTGCATGCCCTCGGTGGTGCGCGCCAGCAACGTCATGTGCGTGTAGGCGCCCGAGCCGGACACGTCGTCACGACCGCCGTCACCGAACTTGACCCGGGTCTTGTCAGTGCGGTGCGTGCCCGGCGTGAGGTACGCCTCGACGCCGATGATCGGTTTGACGCCGTACTTCTTGGCCTTGGACCAGAACTCGTAGGCCCCGAAGACGTAGCCATGGTCCGTCGTGGCCAGGGCCGGCATACCCATCTGAGCCGCAGTCTCGAACAGCTCGTCGATGCGGGCGGCGCCATCGAGCATGGAGTACTCGGTGTGCACGTGCAGGTGGACGAAGCTCTTGTCGGAGGCTGGCTGGGATGACATCGGGGATGAGTCTATGCCGGAAGAACGACAGTTTCTGTATGCCGCTCCGTCACCGCAAGTGCCGTGCTGGGCGAGGGGCGAGCTAGCCGCTGATTCGATCCAAGGCGGTCTGCAGATCCTTGGGGTAAGGGCTGCGGAAGTCGACGCGTTCGCCGGTGCCAGGGTGTACGAACCCGAGGCCGACCGCGTGCAACCACTGACGTTCGAGTCCGAGCTTCTTGGCCATCACCGGGTCCGCACCGTAGGTCAGGTCACCAACGCAGGGATGGCGCAGCGCGGAGAAATGAACCCGGATCTGGTGGGTGCGCCCGGTCTCCAGATGGACCTCCACGAGGGAGGCCGACCCGAACGCCTCGATGACCTCGTAGTGGGTGATGCTCGCCTTGCCGCTGCCTATCACCGCGAACTTGTAGTCGTGGTTGGGATGACGGCCGATCGGAGCGTCGATGGTGCCCTGCACCGGATCGGGCAGGCCCTGGACGAGCGCGTGGTAGGTCTTGTCGACCGTGCGTTCCTTGAATGCCCGTTTCAGCACGGTGTAGGCATGCTCGCTCTTCGCAACCACCATCAGGCCACTGGTACCTACATCGAGGCGGTGCACGACACCACGGCGCTCCTCGGCACCCGATGTCGAGATGCGATATCCAGCTGCCGCCAGTCCGCCGATCACCGTGGGGCCGGTCCAGCCGACACTGGGATGGGCAGCCACGCCAACAGGCTTGTCCACGACCACAAGGTCGTCGTCGTCATGGATGATCGCCATGCCCGGAATGGGATCAGCAATCACGGCCAGTCCGCGCGAGGAGTGCGGGTCGGGCAGCGCCACCTCGAGCCAGGCACCCGCGTGGACACGCTCCGACTTGCCCACAAGACGCTGGTCGATGGTCACAGAACCAGCCGTGGCCAGGTCGGCGGCCTTGGTGCGGGTGAGCCCGAAGAGACGGGCAAGAGCCGCGTCGACGCGTTCTCCTTCGAGACCGTCCGGAACTGGCAGAGCACGGACATCAGCCATCGTGGGCTGCTTCTGCCGAGCGTTGGGGTGGCTCCTCGGGAGACTGCGGCTCGGCGGCCTCGTGCTTGGGGATGTGCTCAACCACGCGGGTTCCGTCGACATTGACACCCCGAAAGGCCAGCAGGGCGATCAGGATCGCCGCGCTGACGATCGCCGAGTCGCCAATGTTGAAGATCGGGAAGCTCGGCAGCTGCAGGAAGTCCACAACGTGCCCACGGCCGGGTCCGGGAGCCCGGAACATGCGGTCGGTCAGGTTGCCCAACGAGCCGCCGAGCAGGAGTCCCAGTGCCAGTGCCCAACCCCGGCTGCCCAGGCGTCGTGCGGTGAACACGATGAACACGACAACGGAACAGGCGATAACCGTCAGGATCCACGTCGATCCTGTAAGGATGGAGAAGGCGGCGCCGGGGTTGCGGGTCAGGTTGAGCTGCAGAACCGTTCCGAGCAGCTCGCGCGGCTGATCGGGCTGGAGGTTCGCGGTGACCCACGCCTTGGCCCATTGGTCGCCGACATACACCAGCACGGCCGACGTGACCAGCATGACTATCAGTAGTCGTCTGGGTGTCGATCGTGTGGTGGTGGACTCGTTCGGGGATGGTGAAGAGATCAGCGGCGCTCCTGCTTGGACTTGCATGGCACGCATAGCGTCGCACGTGGGAAGACCAGAAGACGATTCTTGCCGATCGGGTTGCCGCAGCTTTCGCAGACGCCATAGCTGCCGTCCAGGATCCGCTCGAGCGCGTGCTCGCTCTGCTCGGACACCTCGCGGGCGTTGTTGACCAACGAGATCTCCTGCTCGCGCTCGAAGGTCTTGGTGCCGGCGTCGGCCTGGTCGTCGCCCGCCCCGTCGCCGGCGTCACGCATCAGCCCGGCCAGGTCGTACTCAGCCGCCGCGATCTCGGCGCGAAGTCTGGCGAGGTCGGCCTCCAGTGCGGCGCGGACCACCGCCAGCTCCTTGGCCGTCCACGGCTTCTCGTTCTTGCCTACCTGAAGACGTTTCGTCGAGGCGGTTGAGGTGGTGGTAGCAGGAATCTTGGGTGCCCGGAGTGGCGCAGCGGTCGCTGGAACCTTGGTCGCCGCGGCCTTGGTCGCCGCGGC
>Ga0075530_1000629_pt1 | contig 16795 bp, 12 predicted proteins | sample NGEPerD_2_FD_75101 | JGI IMG/M metagenome (GOLD analysis project Ga0075530, IMG submission 75101) | Arctic peat soil microbial communities from the Barrow Environmental Observatory site, Barrow, Alaska, USA - NGEE PermafrostL1-D | ecosystem: Environmental > Terrestrial > Soil > Wetlands > Peat ... | reverse complement strand
CTGACCCTGATAATTTCTGTGGAGCTGGTAAGTTCCCTATGGCGCTGAGGATCCGCAAACGCAGTGACCGGAAGCGACCAGTCCTTGGAGCACTTCTTTGTGGTCGGATCAATTGGACAGATCGTCACCGGTAATTGACGCTGTATGGCAATGTTGCGGGAAACATTGAATAGGTTGACCAGCTCGCTAATAACGGTGTTCTTACGGGAATTTTCAACGAGACTCGACCAGCCGGGAACTGCAAAACTAAGCGTGATGCCCAGCAGAATCAGAACGGTTAACAGTTCAATGATAGTAAAACCGGCAGGTGGTTTTGTTCGGTGCATTGTCTTGATCATCCTTGATTGAGAACACCAAACTTCCTGTTTGGCGTTGGTGTTATTAAAAATCATGTTGAAGAACTATGTCAAGATTAATAGCTCTAGTGGTCAACGCTATAACTATACTCGTCCGGTACCGTTCCCGTTGTAATCAAATGATGTTCGGATTTGTCCCGGGAAAGAAACGATCACTGCTAACCGGCTTCGCCCAGAGATTTGATGATAGAATTCTACTAGAGTCGGGGGGGGGTATTGGACAAGCAAAAATTATCCCACTGAAAATATGACTGGTTATTGGGGCGATTTTGCTGATACCAATCGCTCAGGTCAATCTGGATTGTTCGCAGCAAATGTTTGCCTGGGTCCAATGCGTCGCCGCTGTTGAGGTCTTCGAAAACCGTCAGCGTTTCTGCCCAGTCATAGGGATATTAATTGGTTGCGTTTAGGGAGCAAACGGTCGTCAGTTTCAGACTGTTTATGGAAGACGTTCTTGCAAACCTCAGAGTCGAAAGCACACTCTGACGGGAGGACTCTTTTGCCTGATTTTGCACAAGGGCAGCGGTGTACGGGAAGCCGTACCCAAAGATATGCAGAGAATAGCTATCGAAATAAGAAATTCAATAAGGGTGAACCCCCGATCTAGGGTTAACTTCCTCACCTTCAATTCCTTTTTTGACACGATTCATCCTGAACCTCTTATAATATAAGGGTACCCAACTCGGCGGCGGTTGCCTACTCCATCCCCAACTTCTTTAATCTGTACCGCAGCGCCCGAAAGCTGATTCCCAGCCTCTTTGCTGCCGCTGTTTTGTTCCAGCGAGTCGCTTCCAGAGCTTTCTCGATGGCTTGGCGCTCGATGGATTCCAGGTAACCTTCCAGATCAATATCACCCTCCGGTACCAGAGTTGGGCTGGCGTCTACGATAGCGCCGCCGTGGGCATCGCTAGCCCCGGCAGTCAGGCCATTACCGAGATGCAGGTCGGAAGCGCTGATCTTCTCGGCGTCACACAGGGTAAAGGCGCGCTCAAGTATGTTTTCCAACTCCCGTACGTTGCCGGGGAAATCATGTTCTTTCAGCCGGTTCACGGCGTCTTGAGTTAGCGTTGCGGCATCGCATTCGTATTCCCGGGCAATACGCTCAAGAATGTGGTTGGCGAGGAGCGCGATATCGTCTGTGCGATCCCGAAGAGGAGGAACAGCCAGTTCGATCACGTTAATCCGGTAAAACAGATCTTGTCGGAAACTGCCATCCTGAACCAGTTCTGCCAGGTTTTTGTGGGTCGCGCTCAGCAAGCGTATGTCGACAGGCATTTCTTTGGTATCGCCGACCGGGCGCACCGCCTTTTCCTGGATGGCGCGCAGCAGTTTTACCTGCATGGCAAGAGGCAGGTCGGCTACTTCGTCCAGAAACAGTGTGCCGCCGTCGGCGGAGCGGAAGAGGCCGTCTTTGTTTTCAACCGCGCCCGTAAAGCTGCCTTTTTTGTGCCCGAAAAACTCACTTTCCATCAGCTCTGAAGGAATCGCACCGCAGTTTACGGCAACGAAAGGTCCTGCGCTGCGAGGGCCCTGAAGATGAATCATCCGTGCCACAAGCTCTTTTCCGCTACCAGATTCGCCGCTGATAAATACCGGCGCCTGGCTTCTGGCGAGCTTGCGGGTCTGATTGCGTAATTTTTTAATCTGCGCGGAGTTGCCGAGCAGAAGACCTGGCTCATCAGCAGCGTCATCAGCGTCGGGGCTTGGCTCCGACAGTCTCAGGGCGCTGCTCACGAGTTCCCGGAGTCTTGAGAGTTCAACCGGCTTGGAGACGAAATCGAACGCGCCGGCTTTCAGGGATTCGATCGCCGTATCCATATTGCCATACGCGGTGATAACGGCAACGGGCATGTCCTGCCGGTGCTGTTGAATCCACTGCACCAACTCGATGCCGTTGCCGTCTGGCAGGTTCATGTCTGTCAGGCAAAGCTGCGGAGTATGCTGTTCCAGCAGTTTGTATGCGCTGGTAAGATCTGGAGCGGTCAGGGTTTTAATACCCATGCGAGTAAGGGTAATCTCAAGAAGATCCCGAATGTCGGGCTCGTCGTCAACGATCAGCGCTGTGTGAGTGGTCATCTTGTTTTGTCGGTTCCATGTCAGATCATTCGCCCTGGGTGGGCAAAGGTAATGCGGAAACAGCAGCCGGGTTGGTCGTCTTCCACGAGGGACAAATGGGCTTGATTAGCCTCGCACAGTTCCCTCGCCAGATAAAGCCCGAGGCCGGTGCCGCCTTTGTCGGTGGTGTAAAAGGGCTCAAAAACCAACTGGTTGGAGCCAGGAGCCACACCCGGGCCAAAATCCCTAACATCCACGTAAGCTCGCTCTCCATCTGCAGTGGCGCCTGCACACAGTTCGATTCTGCGCTCATTGGTATGCAGGTGGCTGTAGCGCAAGCCATTATCACACAGGTTAACCAGCACCTGTTCGATCTGGCTTTTATCAAACCGCGCTTCGGGTATAGTCGATACGGTGTTTAATGTCATAACGGTGGCTGGTATGGCGTTCTCCTGTGTCTGGAGGAAGTCCGCTCGGAACTCCTTCAGCCAGCTGCCTACATCAACCAGATCGGCATTGGCCGGCTTGCGTCGGGAGAGGCTGAGCACGTTCTCGACAATGCCATTCACGCGTCGCGAGTGGCGCCGGATAATGTCCAACATCTGCATGTCTCCGGCATTAAGGTCGGGAGATTCTTCCATCAGCTGGGCGGCGTGGCTGATGGCTCCGAGCGGGTTGCGGATTTCATGGGCAATACCGGCGGTCAGCCGGCCGAGAGAGGCCAGTTTCATCTGCTGGGCCTGTTGCGTCACTTTGCTCATGTCTTCAATAAATACCAGAATCTGATCACCTCGCTCCTGATCAAGCGGGGTAAAGTTGATTTGCAGGAGAGGAGAGGTAGGTGCCGATTGAAACGGTTCCGTGCGCTTTTCCGGATTTTTCAGCCACGCATCCAGGCCTGATTTGAGGGGCTGGGGAAGAGTTCGGGATCGAGTTGTTGGTGTTCCCATATCTGTTGGAATACCAAACAGCAGTTCTTCGGAGGCGGCATTCGCCAGGCGGATCTGGCCGTACCGATCAAGCACAAGAATTCCGGTGCGCATGCGCTGGATGATTTGCTGGTTGATTTGTTCCAGCTCCACAATGCTTTGTGCACGGCTGCTGGCCAGGGCCTCGCTGCGCATCATCCGTCGCGAAATGTTCTGCAGGATAAACGCAGTGGCAAAATACAGGATGCCAAGTGAGCCGGCACGCACGATATCATCGCCGTGACCGTCGAGTGTCAGCACCGCCCAACCCGAAATGCTGAGCGAGCAGATTGTAGCAAGTGCCGCATAGAAAGTGCCCATGCGGCTAGGGTTAAGAATGTTGCCGGCCGCCACGGAAACAATGACGAGGTTGGCAAGCCCATTGGTGATGCCGGTACTGGTAAACAGCAGCCCGTGCATGATCAGAATATCGAGCAGGATCGATAAGGTGATGTGTCGTTGGGCCGGCTGAAAACCTGCCAGCATGATGAGTGCGATAAAACTGTTCAGAGCGAGATAACCCACTACGCCAAACTGGTAGTAATCCAGGAGTCGGAAGCGGATGTCGAAATTGACGGGATCAACAAACAGCAGAGCCATCAGCACGAGGCTGATCACAACTCGGTAATGATTGTAGATGCGAAACAAATTGGCTTGCTGCAGGCCGGGGGTTTTTTTGCCGGTACTGACTACTGATACCGTATCTGTCGCCATGGTTTTCGGAAATCCGTTGTTGGGCGGAAGAAATCAGGGTCTGTGCAGGGTTATAATAGCCTTTTCGTGGCAATGAGTTACAGGAGCCAATCTATGTCCGTTTCCGGGAGCGCCCCGCTTTTTAATACATCGCACTGCAAATTGCGGATAGTGATGGCACAGATGGATTTTCTGGTGGGGGATATTCCCGGCAACACCGGTCTGGTTATTGAAGCTGCGAAGCGTGCTTGCTCTGAGCATGAAGCAGATATCGTTGTTTTCCCGGAGCTTTGCATTACCGGGTATCCGCCGGAAGACTTGTTGCTGCGCCCCAGTATGGATCTCAGAGTGAGTGAAGCGCTGGAACGCCTGCAAAGTGCGGAGCTTGGCGCAGCGATCGTTATTGGAGCACCTCTTCGAAGTGATGGCCTGCTTTACAACGCAGCCGTGGTGATCGAAGGCGGCAAAATTACCGGTTGTTACTTCAAGCGGTTTCCACCCAACTACCAGGTCTTCGACGAGAAGCGTTATTTTGCGGATGGCATGGGTGCGACGGTGGTCGAGATCTGCGGCGTGCAGGTGGGTCTTACGGTTTGCGAAGATATCTGGGCGGACGGCCCCGTTGAAGACTCCGTGGCCGCAGGTGCACGGCTGATCATTAACCTGAACGCGTCGCCCTACGATATCGATAAGCAGGCGCGAAGAAAGGCGCTGCTCGAGCGCAAGTCACGTGAGAATCAGGTGAGTATTGTCTATACAAACCTGGTGGGAGCCCAGGATGAACTGGTGTTCGACGGCGGTTCTATGGTCTACGACCACTCGGGTTCTCTTGCTGTAGAGGTGCCACAGTTCACCGATGGCCTTTTCCCGGTAGATTTTCTGTGCGATCGCCATTGTCAGCCAGCCTCTCAGCCACTGCCTGCGACGCCGTCGCTGGAGGCGAACATCTACAACGCGCTGGTGATTGGGGTTCGTGACTATGTGAGAAAAAATGGTTTCAAGTCGGTGGTCCTTGGGCTTTCCGGCGGTATAGATTCTGCCGTAGCCTTGGCTGTAGCAGCGGATGCGCTGGGGCCCGAGTGTGCCCGCGCTGTAATGATGCCGTTCAGGTATACGTCGGACATCAGCCTTGAAGACGCAGAAGCTCAGGCGGTGGCCATGGGCGTTCAGTACGATGTGTACTCTATAGAGCCAATCTACGATGCGTTCATGGCAACACTCGCCGCGCCGTTTGAGGGCACAACTCCTGACACCACAGAGGAAAACCTGCAAGCCCGTATCCGGGGTACTGTGCTGATGTCGCTTTCCAATAAGTTTGGCTCGCTGGTACTGACTACCGGCAATAAAAGCGAAATGGCAGTGGGATACTCCACGCTGTATGGCGACATGGCCGGCGGTTTTGATGTGCTCAAGGACGTTCCCAAAACACTGGTATTTCGACTGGCTTGGTATCGCAACTCCCTTTCTCCGGTGATTCCTGAGCGGGTGATCACACGTCCGCCATCAGCTGAGCTCGCTCCAGACCAGAAAGATGAAGACAGCCTTCCGCGTTACGATGTACTGGATCAGATTCTGAACCTGTATGTAGAGCGGGATTTCAGCGCCGACGCGATTATTGCAGAAGGTTTCGACCAGGCCGACGTTAGTCGTGTTATTCGCCTGGTGGATATCAATGAGTACAAGCGTCGACAGGCACCGATCGGAGTTCGGATCACGGAGCGCGGTTTTGGTAAGGATCGCCGCTATCCCATTACCAGTGGCTGGAAAAGTGGCAATTGACAGGTCAGGTTTTATTCGTCGCTCATAAGCCCAAAGGTAACAACGCTGGAGAGTGAGCGGTTCTCACGCTTCAGCAGGCTTGCTTCAAATTCACCGTCGCTGTTGAAGGCATCGCTTTTCGGGAAGTTCTGGCGAAGCAGAGCGACCGCGTCCTGAGAGCCCTTTTTGAATTTCAGGAAATCGAAGGTTTCTGCCAGGATGATCATAGCGTCTTCAACGGCTGGTGATGTGGGGAAGTTCTCTATGATGTAACGCGCCCTGTTGTTGGCAGCCACGTAGGCTTCGCGTTTGATATAATAGCGAGCGGCGTGAAGCTCCAGCACTGCCATTCGATTGCGAACGGCAATCATGCGCTGGCGGGCATCGGCAGCGTATACGCTCTCCGGGTAGCGGTTCAACAGTTCGCTGAAATCACGGAATGCTTGCTGCTGCTCTCCGGCGTGCCGGGATGCGACATCAATCGGGAGATAGCGTGCAGCCAAGCCTATATCAAGGTTATAGGAAGCGAGCCCGCGCATATAAAGTGCGTAATCAGCATGGTCGCTCTGGGGATTCAGGCGCAAGAAGCGGTCTGCTGCTGCCCTTGAGCCTTCAAGGTCCAGGTTCTGGTAACGGGCATAGATAAGATCGAGCTGGGCCTGTTCGGCGTACCGGCCGAAAGGATAGTAGGTTTCCAAGGCATCAAGATTCTGCTCGGATTCGTTGAAGTTGCCGGAGTTCATTGCCTGGCGGGCATTGTCGTAATAAGTCTTTTCCGGCAACACTTCCTCCTGCTTGTTAGACGCGCAGGCACTGATCAGTACAATCAGTGTGGAGAGTAGCAGTAAACGAAAACCTGATCTCATGCCGGAATCCCGTATAATGTCGATAAATTCGAGAGCGTCATTGTAGCGGGGAACGCGCCTTATGTGCAGACTACACCCCGTTTGTTTCAAATATTCTGACGGAAACGTAACACACACAGGCCCCGGGGGCTTAATGTCATCTGAAAACCGAATAACTGCCAGTTTTGCTGTACCGCCTGCGCTGAGTGATCGGCGCCTGGATCAGGCGGCGGCTGAACTCCTGCCCGAGCATTCGCGTTCGCGCCTGCAGTCCTGGATTCGCAGCGGTGCGTTAACGGTGAATGGAGAAGTTCGCAGGCCAAAAGACAAGGTGATGCTAAGCGACCGCCTGGAACTTGATGCCGAGCCCGAGGCCCAGGTGACCTGGCAGGCCGAGGCGATCAACCTCGATGTTGTCTATGAAGACGAGCATCTGCTTGTCATCAATAAACCTGCTGGCCTGGTCGTTCATCCTGCCGCAGGTCACGCGGACGGCACGCTGGTGAACGCACTGCTGAACTATGCCCCGGAGGTGGAGAATCTGCCCCGTGCCGGTATCGTCCACCGTCTTGATAAAGACACCTCCGGTATCATGGTGGTAGCTCGCAGCCTGATTGCTCACACCTCTCTGGTTGGTCAATTGCAGACCCGAGCTATGGGTCGCGAATACGAGGCGGTTGTCGTGGGCACTCTGACGGGAGGCGCCACAGTGGATGCGCCCATTGGCCGCCATCCCCATGAGCGCAAGAAAATGGGTGTGGTCAAAAGCGGAAAGCCCGCGGTAACGCACTATCGCCTGATTGAGCGCTTCGCGGCCCATACCCATGTGCGCTGCAAACTGGAAAGCGGTCGTACACACCAGATTCGTGTACATATGGCTCATGCAAAGCATCCTCTGGTTGGTGATCCGCTCTATGGTGGTCGGTTGCGACTGCCCAAAGGTACAACGGAGGCGTTGCGCGAAGTGCTCTCGGCGTTTCACCGACAGGCACTGCATGCACGCCAGCTCACGCTGGAGCACCCGAAAACCGGAGAGACTCTGAGCTGGGATGTGCCTTTGCCGGAGGATTTCATGGCCCTGCTGGCGGCTTTACGCAAGCATGTTCAGGAGCTGGAGAGTGATGAGTTTTGACGCTGCCCCTCTGCTAACGCTTATCCGCCCGGACTGGCCCGCGCCTGCGAACATCCGCGCGGTGTGCACGACCCGGGCGGGCGGTGTCAGTCAGCCCCCATGGGCAAGCCTGAATCTGGGTGATCATGTGGGTGATGAAGCCGGGCATGTGCTGCAAAATCGTGCGAGACTCGCAGGTGCCTGTGGCCTGTCACCCAGTGCATTCGGGTGGCTGAACCAGGTCCATGGCACTCAGGTTGCTGATCTGCCCGCAGGGGAAATCACCGCTATTCCGGAAGCCGATGCTAGTTTTACCCGGGTAACGAATAAAGCCTGCACCATTCTCTCTGCAGACTGTTTACCTGTCATTCTTTGTGATCAGAATGGAACCACCGTGGCAGCTGCTCACGCCGGCTGGCGCAGCCTCTGTGGCGGAGTGCTGGAAAACCTGGTCGCCAGTATGGGGTTGCCGGGTAATACGCTGATGGCCTGGCTCGGGCCAGCCATAGGTCCACAGGCGTTTGAGGTCGGGCCCGAAGTCAGAGCAGCTTTTATAGCGCAAGACCCAAAGACAGAGGCTGCTTTCAGCGCAGTGGGTGCCCGGGAGGGCCATTACATGACCGATATATATCTGCTTGCCCGGCAGCGCCTGGAAAGAATGGGTACCACAAATATCTATGGCGGTGACGTTTGCACGGTTACCGACAGCCAACGCTTTTATTCCTACCGCCGCGATGACCAGACTGGCCGCATGGCAACCGTGATCTGGAAAGTCTGAGTTGTGTCAATTTTCTGACAGTTACCCTCCTGTTGACCTTGAATTTCCCCCGTTTGCCCCTACATTGGTTCTCAAAGAAAGCCGAATGCGCAATAACTGATCGCATTTGCCGAACGAACCGGGGAAAAGAGTTCATGAGAATCGACAAGCTCACCAGTCTTCTGCAAACCGCACTTGCCAACGCCCAGTCACTGGCCGTTGGCAAGGATCATAACTTTATTGAGCCGCTGCACCTCATGCAGGCCATGCTTGATCAGCAGGGTAGTTCCATCAAGCCGCTCCTCAAACAGGCAGGTGCAGAGCCTGGTCGGGTACGCCAGGCTGTAGCGCAGGAAATCGAGAACCTGCCGGAAGTAAGCGGTAGCGCAGGCGATGTCGCCATGTCGAACGATATGGGCCGCCTGTTTAATATTGCCGACAAATTGGCACAGAAGCGCAAAGACCAGTTTATCTCCAGCGAACTTATGCTACTGGCCGCCTTGGAGGATCGTGGCGTGCTTGGTCGTGTCCTGCGTGAGCAGGGTGTGGATAAAGCGGCGCTGGAAAAAGCCATTAGTACAGTACGCGGCGGTGAAACGGTAGATGATGCCGGTGCCGAAGAAAGCCGACAGGCGCTCTCCAAGTACACTATTGACCTGACCGAGCTGGCCGAAGCCGGAAAGCTTGATCCGGTGATCGGTCGTGATGATGAGATTCGTCGCACCATTCAGGTGTTGCAGCGTCGCCGCAAGAACAACCCGGTACTGATCGGTGAACCTGGCGTGGGTAAGACCGCAATAGTGGAAGGTCTGGCTCAGCGGATTATTAATGGGGAAGTGCCCGAAGGTCTTAAGAACAAGCGGGTCTTGTCTCTGGATATGGGCTCTCTGATTGCCGGCGCCAAGTTCCGGGGCGAGTTTGAAGAGCGCCTGAAATCGGTTTTGAGCGAGCTTACCAAACAGGAAGGCCAGATTATCCTGTTCATCGACGAAATCCACACAGTGGTGGGTGCGGGTAAAGCTGAAGGCTCCATGGATGCGGGCAATATGCTCAAGCCGGCACTGGCCCGTGGCGAGCTGCACTGCGTGGGCGCCACCACTCTGAATGAATACCGTGAAAACATTGAGAAGGATGCCGCCCTGGAGCGTCGCTTCCAGAAGGTGTTGGTGAGCGAGCCGAATGAGGAAGACACCATCGCGATCCTCCGTGGTCTGAAAGAGCGTTACGAAGTACACCACGGCGTAGAAGTGACTGACGGAGCGATTATTGCGGCGGCCAAGCTGTCCCAGCGTTACATCACCGACCGTCAGTTGCCTGATAAAGCCATTGACCTGATCGATGAGGCGGCCAGCCAGATCCGTATGGAAATGGACTCCAAGCCAGAGCCACTGGATCGGCTGGAACGCCGTCTGATCCAGCTCAAGATTGAACGGGAAGCGCTGAAAAAAGAAACCGATCCGGCCTCAAAGAAGCGGCTGGAAGAGCTGTCGAGCGTCATTCTGGATGTTGAGCGGGAATACGCTGATCTTGAAGAAATCTGGAATACTGAGAAAGCCGCTTTGCACGGCTCCCAGAAGATCAAGAGCCAGCTCGAACAGGCCCGTATTGATCTGGAAACTGCCCGCCGTGCAGGCGATCTGGGCAAGATGTCTGAGTTGCAGTACGGCCACATACCGGAGCTGGAGCGTCAGCTGGATATGGCGAGCCAGGCTGAAATGATGGAAATGAAACTCCTGCGTAATCGCGTTACCGACGAGGAAATTGCTGAGGTCGTTTCCAAGTGGACAGGGATTCCGGTATCCAAAATGCTGGAAGGCGAGCGCGACAAACTGATGCGCATGGAAGATGAACTGCATACCCGGGTTATTGGCCAAGACGAAGCTGTAGAGGCTGTGTCGAACGCCGTTCGCCGGTCTCGGGCGGGCCTGGCAGATCCGCACAAGCCTAACGGTTCGTTCCTGTTCCTTGGGCCAACCGGTGTGGGTAAAACCGAGCTGTGTAAGGCGTTGGCTTCGTTCCTTTTCGATACCGACGATGCCATGGTGCGCATCGATATGTCGGAGTTTATGGAGAAACACTCCGTTGCCCGCCTGATTGGTGCGCCGCCGGGCTACGTCGGTTATGAAGAGGGTGGATACCTCACCGAAGCCGTTCGTCGCCGCCCCTACTCTGTACTGTTGCTCGACGAAGTCGAAAAGGCTCACCCGGATGTATTCAACATACTTCTCCAGGTGCTTGACGATGGCCGCCTCACCGATGGTCAGGGGCGTACAGTGGATTTCCGTAATACGGTCATTGTTATGACTTCAAACCTGGGTTCGGACATCATTCAGCAGAAAGCCGGTGAAGAGAATTACGAAGCCATGAAGAGTGCGGTCATGGAAGTGGTGGGAACATACTTCCGCCCTGAGTTTATTAACCGTGTTGACGAAGTGGTTGTGTTCCATCCGCTGGCTGGAAACCAGATTCATGGAATTGCAAAAATCCAGATAGAGGCTCTTGGCAAGCGCCTGCAGGAGCAAGACATGAAGCTGGAACTGGACGAAGCTGCTATGGATTTGCTGGCAGAAGTCGGGTACGACCCGGTTTACGGTGCACGGCCACTTAAGCGGGCGATTCAGCGGATGATCGAAAACCCACTGGCACAGAGACTGCTGCAGGGTGACTTTGTTGCCGGTGACACAATCCTGACCACTGTGGATGGAAGCAAGTTGGTATTTGAGAAGGCTTAAGCGAAGATCAAAAAAAGTAAAAGGGGGCAGGGCTTTGATTCTGCCCCCTTTTTTTATATCTGGCTCTGGAGCTTATTGCTGGTCTTAAGGCTCGCAGTTTTCAGTTGCAATTCCTTCCAGTTTTTCGCGCTGTTCGGCGATTTCTTCCGGGCTAAGGTAGCGCATTTCGCCGTTTTCCTCGATACGGATACGGGCGTTGCTATCTATGACTTTCAGGTTTGAGCGAGCGTTTTCACAGTTAGCAGCACGCTGCTTGCGACGTGCTGCCTCGACCGCCGTTTCCTTTTCCCGGTCAGTCTCTTTCTGCTGTTGCTCTTGAAGCTCGCCGAGACGTTTTTGAGGGCTGGGCCGGCTGGCCGCAGATCCGGAAGACGTGCCGGAGCGTATGTTGACCGTCTCAGAACTGGCGCCCACAGGTTGGCGGTCACCAAAATGGGTTATGCCATTTTCGTCCGTCCATTTGTACACCGGGGCGCTCATTGCCATGCCAGGTGCTACGGCAATCAGTAGTGTCAGCATCAGGGTTTTTCTGTTCATGGCTCTACTCGTGGTGTGTTCGCTACTCCCGGGCAGGCCAGTAACCTGAAATACCGGGCTCGGTATTCTGTTTTGTGTGTGCCTATCATGCCATTTGTGCGAAGCATTTTCTTCCACCTGGTTCAAATCCCCGCACCTGAGTTGCTGATAATTATGCCAGACCTTTAGTCAGTATGGACACAGAAAGCAACAGAGGCTATTGACAGGGAGTTTCGCGCTGTCAGAATTACCAATTGCCTGAAGACTGGGGTTAATACGGCAGGTAATCCCGTGCGAGTATCCCCCGTTATTTACCACACTGAGCGTGCCGCGCATCTGTCGCGGAATGGTTGTTGCTTACGTGCAACCCGTCGATTGGCCGTTCTCCGCAACCCTCAGGAGGGCGGCTGGCCAGGAGACAACCTCTTAACAAGGTGTGGAGCAGCCGGTTCCGCTTTCAAAAGAAGCAGGGAAACCGTGAATCCAGGCAATCGGGCGTGTGCCCGGCTCATTCACTCGTAGAAGAGGGTAGAAAATCGTGGAGTTATTGTCTGGCGCCGATATGCTGATCCGCTCCCTGCAGGATGAAGGTATCGAGTACATATACGGCTATCCGGGTGGCGCAGCCCTTCATATTTATGATGCGCTGTTCAGGCAGGATAAGGTCAAGCACATTCTGGTAAGGCACGAGCAGGCAGCGGTGCATATGGCTGACGGCTATGCGCGCGCCACCGGACTGCCCGGAACCGTTCTTGTGACCTCCGGCCCTGGAGCCACTAACACCATTACGGGTATCGCCACCGCTTTTATGGACTCCATTCCCTTGGTGGTTCTGTGCGGTCAGGTTGCGTCTACCCTGATTGGCGAAGATGCCTTTCAGGAAACTGACATGATTGGTGTTTCCCGGCCTGTGGTTAAGCACAATCTCAGCGTGCGTCACCCTTCAGAGATTCCGGGAATTATCCGCAAGGCGTATTACATAGCGTCGACCGGGCGCCCCGGACCTGTTGTTGTGGATATCCCCAAAGATATGACCGCGCCGAATGAGCGCTTTGAGTACGCTTACCCGAAAAATGTCAAGTTGCGCTCCTACAACCCGGCAGTACGTGGGCATGCCGGTCAGATCAAGAAAGCGGTAGACATGATGCTGGCAGCACGCCGGCCGATCATTTATGCCGGTGGCGGGGTTATTCTCGGGAAGGCTTCCGGGCAGCTGACAGAACTGGTGCGCAAGCTTGGTTTTCCGATCACCAATACTCTGATGGGTATTGGCTGTTATCCGGCCAGCGACAAGCAGCATCTCGGTTGGCTTGGCATGCACGGAACCTACGAAGCCAACATGGCGATGCACCATTCGGATCTGATTCTGTGCGTTGGTGCCCGGTTTGATGATCGCGTAACCAACGCAACGGAAAAGTTCTGCCCCGGGGCCCGAATCATTCACATCGATATTGATCCAGCGTCTATCTCCAAGACAATCGATGCAGACGTCCCGATTGTTGGGCCGGTTGATGCGGTTCTCAAGGAAATGCTTGGGTTGGTTAAAGAGAGCAAAGAAAAGCCGGATGCTGAAGCGCTTGCGTCCTGGTGGAAACAGATCGACGAATGGCGTGCTTTTCATGGTATGCGTTACGAAACCAGTCCGGATGTAATCAAGCCTCAAGAAGTTGTTGAAATGCTGTGGCGTCTGACGAACGGGGATGCATACGTCACCTCTGACGTGGGTCAGCACCAGATGTTTGCAGCCCAGTACTACAAGTTCGACAAACCTAACCGTTGGATCAACTCGGGCGGTCTCGGCACTATGGGCTTCGGCTTTCCCGCAGCTATGGGTGTCAAGCTGACTCACCCGGACGAAGAAGTGCTTTGTATTACCGGTGAAGGCAGTATCCAGATGAATATTCAGGAGCTGTCTACCTGCAGTCAGTACAAGCTACCGGTAAAGATCATCAATCTGAACAACGGGTCTTTGGGGATGGTGAGGCAGTGGCAAGACATGAACTACGAGTCCCGTCACTCACACTCGTACATGGAATCGCTGCCGGACTTCGTCAAACTGGCGGAAGCCTATGGCCATGTGGGTATCCGGATCGATAAGAAAGAAGATCTGGAGCCGAAGCTCAAAGAAGCTCTGGCCATGAAAGACAAGCTGGTTTTCGTGGATATTCAGGTTGACCGCTTCGAACACGTGTATCCGATGCAAGTGGCCCGTGGCTGCATGAAAGACATGTGGCTCAGCAAGACGGAGAGGGTGTGAGCATGCGTCGAATCATTTCTGTATTGCTTGAAAACGAACCGGGCGCTCTGTCCCGTGTTGTCGGACTGTTTTCGCAGCGGAACTACAACATTGAGACGTTGACCGTTGCGCCTACCGAGGATGAAACCTTGTCCCGGCTAACGGTTACAACGTCCGGTTCAGATCGGGTTATTGAGCAAATCACAAAGCAACTCAATAAGCTTGTTGAAGTGGTCAAGCTGGTGGACCTGACTGAGGGTCCCCACATCGAGCGCGAGCTGATGCTGGTCAAGCTTAAGGCAACAGGCTCTCAGCGAGCTGAGATCAAGCGTACCGTGGATATTTTCCGGGGTCAGATTGTTGATGTCACCAGCTCGATCTATACCGTTCAGTTAGCGGGCGACAGTGACAAGCTGGATGGCTTTATTCAAGCTATTGGCACGTCGGGTGTGCTCGAAGTAGTACGCTCGGGCGTTTCCGGAATAGCCAGGGGCGAGAAAGTTTTGAGCCTTTAAACCGTTTCATATATTACGAACGTTCTGGCCTTTTAAAAGGCCACCACAAATAACAGAGGTTACTCATGCAGGTTTATTACGATAAGGATTGCGATCTTTCCATCATTCAGGGCAAGAAGGTTGCCATCATCGGTTTTGGCTCACAGGGCCACGCTCACGCGTGCAACCTGAAAGAGTCCGGAGTTGATGTGACCGTCGGTCTGCGCCCCGGTTCTTCCTCTATTGCCAAGGCAGAAGCCTATGGCCTGAAAACCAGTGATGTGCCATCTGCCGTTGCTGCCGCTGACGTGGTTATGGTTTTGACTCCGGATGAGTTCCAGTCCCAGCTTTACAGAGATGAAATCGAGCCCAGTCTCAAGCAGGGCGCTACGCTGGCCTTCGCTCACGGCTTTGCAATCCACTACAACCAGGTTGTTCCGCGCAAAGATCTGGACGTTATCATGATTGCCCCTAAGGCTCCGGGCCACACTGTTCGCACCGAGTTTGCCAACGGTGGCGGTATTCCTGACCTGATTGCTATCTTCCAGGACTCGTCCAGCAACGCCAAGAACCTAGCGCTTTCCTATGCTAGCGGCATTGGCGGCGGTCGTACGGGTATCATCGAAACAACGTTCAAAGATGAAACTGAAACGGATTTGTTCGGTGAGCAGGCGGTTTTGTGTGGCGGTACGGTTGAGCTGGTAAAAGCAGCTTTTGAGACCCTGACCGAAGCAGGTTATGCCCCGGAAATGGCGTACTTTGAGTGTCTGCACGAGCTGAAGCTTATTGTAGATCTGATGTACGAAGGCGGTATTGCCAACATGAACTACTCCATCTCTAACAACGCAGAGTATGGCGAGTATGTGACCGGCCCGGAGATTATCAACGAGCAGTCTCGTGAAGCCATGCGCAATGCGCTCAAGCGTATTCAGAGTGGTGAGTACGCGAAGATGTTTATCGCAGAAGGCGCTCATAATTACCCATCGATGACAGCGCGCCGTCGTCAGAATGCCGCTCATGAGATTGAAGTGACAGGTGAGAAGCTTCGCGGAATGATGCCGTGGATCTCTGCTAACAAGATCGTGGATAAGGATAAAAACTAAGCGGAGTTCCGTCTGGTTTAACAAAACGCGGCCCGGGTGGCCGCGTTTTTCGTATATACTTCGCCCAAATACTTTCCGGAGTAGTGGGAATGACTGAAGAAAGAAAAGATGCCGAATTGGGTTCCCGGGCAAGCGAGCCAGAACTCTCCTCCAGCTCAGCGGCCGAATGTGATGTTGAGCCTGGTGAGGTTATAGAAGAGGAGTTGGTTGAGGGGGCTCCAGTGCGCAGGAAGGGGATATACCTTCTGCCTAACGCACTTACAACCGCCTCGTTGTTCTCTGGCTTCTACGCCATTGTGTCTGCAGCGGGCGGCGTTTTTGATAACGCTGCGATTGCGATCTTTGTATCCATGATTCTCGATGGGCTTGATGGGCGTGTTGCTCGCATGACCAACACTCAGAGCAAATTTGGTGAAGAGTACGACAGCCTCGCAGATATGGTTGCGTTTGGTGTCGCGCCCGGATTCGTTGCGTTCTTTTGGTCTCTGAACGGGCTGGATAAAATCGGCTGGGCTATTACGTTTATATACGTTGCCGGTGCAGCACTGCGTCTTGCGCGATTCAACACGCAGATTGGCTCCGTTGACAAAAAGTTCTTCGTCGGTCTGCCCAGCCCGGCCGCGGCGGCATGTGTTGCTGGCCTGGTGTGGTGCTTTCACACGTTTGAGCCGTCGGCCTGGCTAACCTTCCTGACCATCGTGGTTGTGGGTGGCACGGGTGTGCTGATGGTCAGCAACGTTCTGTATCGCAGTTTCAAGGATCTTGATCTCCGTGGGCGTGTGCCTTTCGCTGCGATTCTCCTTGTGGTTCTGATCTTCGTAGTGATTGCGCTGGATCCGGCTACTGTGCTTTTCACCGGTTTCCTGATTTATGCTTTGTCTGGGCCTGTTCGTTCGCTGTTTCGCGGAAAGCTGCGTCGGTCGGCCAAGGCTAATAAGTAAAGTTCGGAAGTTGTATCTAAAGAAGTAGTACGGTTTTTGAGCGATTTCCTCCTTGTTTTGGCGTATTTATAGGTGGAAACCGAAATCCTTCAGAATTAATTGAAGAAGGCCGTTGACAGATCTGCGTGTGTCTGTAGAATGCGCATCTCCTTCGAGGGACACACCGCTGAGGCGGGGGGTTCTGAGAAGGTCAACTGTTTGAAAGTATTGAAGAAAACGAGTTTCAAGTT
>Ga0075530_1000626_pt1 | contig 16800 bp, 14 predicted proteins | sample NGEPerD_2_FD_75101 | JGI IMG/M metagenome (GOLD analysis project Ga0075530, IMG submission 75101) | Arctic peat soil microbial communities from the Barrow Environmental Observatory site, Barrow, Alaska, USA - NGEE PermafrostL1-D | ecosystem: Environmental > Terrestrial > Soil > Wetlands > Peat ... | reverse complement strand
GTGGAAACGCTGGCCAGACCAGCGGATCAGTCCTGCCCAAGCCAGGCCCCAGGACGCCGACGCCCAGCACGAGCCGCATCAAGACCTACCAGGCCGACCGCTCCACGGATCGAGGCTTAGTGCCACCGAGTGACGCGCAGTGATCCGGCACGTAGGTCGTCTGCTCTCGCGGCGGCCGTTCGTAGCCCTTCGGCTCAGGTCGTTGCGGCAGCGCCAGCGTCTGGGACGCAACGTCGACGTACGGAATGGTCGAGAGGAGGTGCGCCATCATGTTCAGCCGGGCGCGCCTCTTCACGTCGCTCTCCACGACGAACCAGGGTGCCTCGGGGATGTCGGTGTGCACCATCATCTCGTCCTTGGCCCGGGAGTAGTCCTCCCAGCGCGTGATCGACTCGAGGTCCATCGGTGACAGCTTCCACTGCCGCATCGGGTCCTTGAGCCGGGACTTGAACCGTCGCTGCTGTTCCTGGTCGCTCACGGAGAACCAGTACTTCCGCAGCAGGATCCCGTCCTCCACGAGCATGCGCTCGAAGATCGGGCACTGGTGCAGGAATCGGCTGTACTCCGCGGGCGAGCAGAAGCCCATCACCTTCTCGACGCCGGCACGGTTGTACCAGGAGCGGTCCAGCAGGACGATCTCCCCGGCGCTGGGCAGGTGCGCGACGTAGCGCTGGAAGTACCACTGGCTCTTCTCGCGTCCGGTCGGAGCCGGCAGCGCGGCGATGCGCGCCACCCGGGGGCTGAGGTACTGGGTGAGCCGCTTGATGGTGCCACCCTTGCCCGCGGCGTCGCGCCCTTCGAACACGACGACGAGGCGCTGGCCCTCCGTCTTGACCCACTCCTGAACCCTGACCAGCTCGGCCTGCAGCCTGAGCAACTCGGCTTCGTAGACGGCCCGCGGCACCTGTTGCTCGCCGATAGCGCTGCGGCCTTCCCTGTGCTTGGCCATACAATGCAGCCTAGCCAAGGACCTTGGTCCCATCGGTTCGGGCCGAGCGCCACCTGCGCAGGTGCCACCGGGTTCCTAGTCTCGGAGCGACGCCCCGACAGGAGACCATGTGGACACCCTCGACATCGCCCGCTGGCAGTTCGCCATCACGACCGTCTACCACTTCTTGTTCGTGCCCATCACGATCGGCCTGTCGGCCATCGTGGCCGGCTATGAGACGGCATGGGTTCGCACGGGAAACGAGCGCTGGCTCCGGCTCACGAAGTTCTTCGGCAAGCTCTTCCTGATCAACTTCGCTATCGGTGTGGTCACCGGGATCGTGCAGGAGTTCCAGTTCGGGATGAACTGGAGCGACTACTCGCGGTTCGTCGGCGACATCTTCGGTGCCCCGCTCGCGATCGAGGGACTGCTCGCCTTCTTCCTCGAGTCGACGTTCCTGGGACTCTGGATCTTCGGTTGGGACCGCCTCTCCCCCAAGCTGCACGCTGCCTGCATCTGGCTGGTGCACATCGGCACCATCCTCTCGGCGTACTTCATCCTGGCGGCCAACTCCTGGATGCAGAACCCGGTCGGCTACCGCTTCAACCCCGACTCCGGCAGGGCCGAGCTGACCGACTTCGCAGCGGTGATGTTCAACAAGGTCCAGCTCGTCACGTTCCCGCACACCGTGTTGGCGGCGTACATGACCGGGGCCGCCTTCGTGGTCGGCGTCGCGTTCTGGCAGCTCCGTCGCCGCGGGACGAGCGAGGACGACCAGCAGATGTACCTGATGGCCCTGCGTCCCGCAGCAGTGATCGTGCTGCTCGCCGGTCTGGGCGTGGCGATCTCGGGAGACGTGCAGGGCAAGATCATGACCGAGGTGCAGCCGATGAAGATGGCGGCGGCGGAGGCGCTCTACGACACCGAAAAGCCGGCCGACTTCTCCATCTTCACACTCGGCAGCCTCGACGGCAGCTCGGAGAAGTTCGCGATCAAGGTCCCGAACCTGCTGTCCTTCCTGGCCACCGGGTCCCCAACCGCTGAGGTCGAGGGCATCAACGAGCTCCGCAAGAAGTACGAGAAGACCTACGGTGCGGACCCGGGCGAGAGGTACTACTCGCCAGGCGGCTACACCCCGACGATTCCGCTGACCTACTGGACCTTCCGGCTGATGATGGGGCTTGGCGTCGCCGCGGCCGTTTTCGCCGTGTGGATCCTGTGGGCCACTCGAAGAAGGCGAATACCCGAAGGCCGCCTGATCCTGTGGGCCGCCCTGGCCATGCCGTTCCTGCCGCTGTTCGGGAACTCCTTCGGCTGGATCTTCACCGAGATGGGTCGCCAGCCCTGGACTGTGTTCGGCGTGATGACCACGGCACGATCCGTGTCGCCGGAGGTCAGCCCGTTCGAGGCCATGGTCTCGCTGGTCACCCTGACCGCGCTGTACGGCGTCCTCGCGTTCATCGAGGTGCGGCTGATGCTCACCTACATCCATCGCGGTGCGGACGAGCTGCCCGTCCCTGCGGGCCCGACGAGCGAGGGCGAAGACCGTCCCCTCGCCTTCGCCTACTGAGTCCGGGAAAGAGACCTGAACATGGAACTGACCACTGTCTGGTTCGCTCTCATCGCCGTCCTCTGGATGGGCTACTTCGCGCTCGAGGGCTTCGACTTCGGCGTCGGCATGCTGCTACCCGTGCTCGGGAAGACAGAGAAGGAGCGCCGGGTCCTGATCAACACGATCGGCCCGGTGTGGGACGGCAACGAGGTGTGGGTGCTGGTGGCCGGCGGTGCGACGTTCGCCGCCTTCCCCGAGTGGTACGCCACCTTGTTCAGCGGTTTCTACCTGCCCCTGTTGCTGATTCTCGTCGCGCTGATCATCCGCGGGCTCGCGTTCGAGTACCGCGCGAAGCGGGACAACGACAGCTGGCGCGCGCGTTGGGACCTGGCGATCACCATCGGCTCGTTCGTGCCCGCGTTGCTGTGGGGCGTGGCCTTCGCCAACATCCTGCGAGGAGTCCCGCTGGACGCCGAGGGTGAGTACGTCGGAGGCTTCTTCAACCTGTTGAACCCCTATGCCCTCCTCGGCGGCGTGATGACCCTGCTGCTGTTCCTCACCCATGGGGCGATGTTCATCGCCCTGAAGACCGATGGCCCCATCCGGGTGGCCGCCCGCGCTCTTGCGGTGAAGATCGGCCTCGGTGCGGCGGTCGTGGCGGTGCTCTTCCTCGGGTGGACCCAGGTGGACACCGGGTCAGTGGCCTCGGCCGTCGCGTTCGTCATCGCAGCCGTGGCCCTGCTCGGCGGCATCGCTGCTGTGAGGTCAGGACGAGAGGGATGGGCGTTCCTCGGCACCTTCGTGGCGATCATCGCCGGTGTGGCCGGCCTGTTCCTGGCGCTGTTCCCCAACGTGATGCCCACCAGCCTTGCCTCCGGGATCGACCTGACCACCACCAACGCGTCGGCCACGGCGTACACGTTGAAGATCATGACCGTGGTCGCCGTGGTCTTCGCCCCCATCGTGCTCATCTACCAGAGCTGGACCTACTGGGTGTTCCGCAAACGGATCGCGGTGCACCACATCCCGGACCCGATCGCGGCCCCGACCGGGTCGTAATGAGGCCGACCGACCCGCGGATCCGCCGGCAGCTGGCTCCCGCGCGACGTCAGCTGGTCGGCGTGCTGGTGGCCGGCATGGTGACCAGCGGACTGGTCATCGCCCAGGCGTGGGCCGTGGCCGGCCTGGTGCTCGCCGCTCTCGGCCACGGAGACGTCGCTCGATGGGCCGTGGTGGTCGGCGTCGTCTTCGCCCTTCGCGGTCTCGCGGGCTGGACCACGGACACCCTGGCTGCCCGGGCTGCGGCGGTGGTGGGTACCGGCCTGCGTCGCCGGATCATGACAGCCGTGCTCAGGCGGACCGCCGACGCGGAACCGGCTCCGGCATCCGGTGAGGTGGCCGTCCTGGCGACTCGCGGTGTTTCCTCGGCCGAGCCCTATCTGACGAGGTACGTCCCTGCGTTCGCGCTGGCCGGGGTGCTCCCCCTCCTGACGCTGGCCGCGATCGCCACCCAGGACCTGCTCAGTGCCGTCATTGTGATGTGCACGCTCCCTCTCGTCCCGGTGTTCGGTGCTCTGGTGGGGCTTGCAACCCGGGACCGGGCAGAGGAGCAGTGGCGGGCGATGGCCTCGCTGTCGAGCCACTTCCTCGACGTCGTGCGCGGGCTGCCCACCCTGGTGGTGCACCGGCGTGCCCGGGCGCAGTCGCGGACGATCGCCACGATCACCAACCGCTACCGGGAGGCCAGCCTGCGCACGCTGAGGCTGGCGTTCGCGTCCTCCGCGGTGCTCGAGCTTGTCGCCACGATCTCGGTCGCCCTCGTGGCCGTGGTGGTCGGCGTCCGGCTGGCCTCCGGCGGCCTCGACCTGCACACCGCGCTCGTCGTACTGCTGCTGGCGCCGGAGGCGTACTGGCCGCTGCGCCGCTTGGGTGCGGAGTTCCACGCCGCCGCTGAGGGAGTGGCCACGTTCGATGCCGTCGACGAACTCGACTCCCCGCCGCGGGAGTCCGATGACAGGGCGTACGCCGGCACGGACTCGCTCCTGGTCAGCAACCTCACGGTGCGCTACCCGGGCAGGGGCACGCCGGCCCTGAGGGACGTGGATCTCCTGATCCCCGCGCGCGGCGTCACCGTGCTCACCGGCCCGTCCGGCTGCGGCAAGACCACGTTGCTCGCAACAATCGCGGGACTGGTGCCGGTCGAACACGGGAGCCTGACCCTGGGCGGCCACAAGCTCGGCGGTGAGTCCTGGAGAACCCGGATCGCGTGGCTCCCCCAGCGTCCTGTCTTCGTGTCCGGCACGATCGCGGACAACCTGCGCCTCGCGGCGCCTCTGGCCACCGAGGACCAGCTCTGGGACGCCCTGCGTCGCGTCGCCCTCGAGGAGCGGGTGCGGAACCTGCCCGCCGGCCTCGAGACCGATCTCAGTGAGGACGGAACCAACCTGTCGGCCGGTGAACGGGCGCGGCTCGCGCTGGCCCGCGTGGTCCTGGCAGACCGTCCCTGGGTCCTCCTCGACGAGCCGACGGCCCACCTGGACGAGCTGACCGAGCAGGTCATCCTCGACGTCGTCGCCGAGCTCGGCCGCACGAGTGCCGTCGTGGTGGTCGCGCACCGGCCAGCCACCCTGACCGTCGCGGACAACGTACTGGTGCTGCCGATCTCGACGGGGACGGGCGCCGCTCAGCGTTCGACGAGCCCGACCCGGCCGCGCGCCACCCCGGCGACCCGAGCCGGGACGCCCGAGGCAGGCCCAGCGCGTCGTACGAGCATGTGGCCGAGCACGCTCCTGGGGGCCCTCGCCTCGGCGTCTGGTGTCGCACTGACCGCCACGGCCGGATGGCTGATCGTGCAGGCGTCGACCAGGCCGGCCGTGCTGACCCTGATGGTCGCCATCGTCGGCGTACGCGCCTTCGGGCTCGCCCGTCCGGTGTTGCGATACGCCGAGCGCCTGCGCTCGCACGACATTGCCCTGCGGCTGCTCGCGTTGCGTCGCGTCGATGTGTACGACGCCCTGGTGCCGCTGACTCCCGGCCGGCTGGGCAAACGACGGGGCGACGTACTGTCCGCGATCGTCGACGACGTGGACAGCGTGGTGGACCGTGAGCTCCGGGTGCGGATGCCGGTGCGCGTCTTCGCCTTGGTCACCGCCCTCGCCGGTGTGGTGGCCTGGGCGGCCCTTCCGGTCGCCGGGCTGAGCGTGGCAGTCTCGGCCACGCTCTCCGGTGTCCTCGCGTTCGGGCTCGCCCGGGTGGGCGCAGGCCGAGCGGAACGGGACGCAGTCGAGCGTCGCAGCGACCTGTCCGCGGAGGTTGTCGAGGTCGTACAGACCTCTGCCGAGCTGGTGATGTGGCAGGCCGACTCCCGGGCGGTGGAGCGCGTCGCGCGCGCCAGCGACCGGGCAGGCCGGGCGCTCCTGGGCGCCGCCCGCTGGATGGCTGCCGGACGCGGGCTGGCACTGCTGGTCAGTGGTGCCGGGGTCGCAGCGACGGCCCTGATCGCCGAGCCGTTCGTGCGGTCCGGCGATCTCTCCGGGCCGATGCTGGCCCTGCTGGTCCTGCTCCCTCTTGCCCTGGCCGACCTCACCGTGCCGCTGGCCGACGCCGGTGCACTCTCCGCACGCACCGCCTGCGCTGCGGCTCGCCTGCAGGAGATCGAGCTGGCCACTCCCCTGGTGGCGGACACCCCGACCCGACCGCTGCCCACGTCGAGCGCGCTCGAGCTCTCGGACGTCTCCGGTGGCTGGGCCCCCGACTCCACGACGCTGGAGCACCTGTCCCTGTCGGTACCTGCAGGCGCACGGATCGGTGTCGTCGGGCGCTCGGGATCCGGCAAGAGCACCCTGGCCGGGATGATGCTGCGCTTCCTCGACCCGTCGAGCGGCCGCGTGACCCTGGGCCGTACGCCGATACAGCTGCTCGGCTTGGACGACCTGCGCACGGTGGTGGGCCTCGTCGACGACGACCCGCACGTCTTCGGTACGACGCTGGTGGAGAACGTCCGCCTTGCCCGGCCGGACGCAACCGACTTGGAGGTCGAGCAGGCCCTGCGCCAGGCCTCCCTCAGCGACTGGCTCGACTCGCTCCCGGACGGCCTCGACACCTGGCTGGGCGACGGGCACGCGCAGGTTTCAGGTGGCGAGCGCGCCCGTCTCGGCATCGCCCGGGCGCTGCTGTCGCGTCAGCGGGTGCTGGTGCTCGACGAGCCGATCGCCCACCTCGACCACGCCACGGCGCGGCAACTGGCGACCGAGGTACTCACCGGCCCTCGCGACCGCAGCATCGTCTGGATCACCCACTCCCCGGTGGGCCTGGACCTGGTGGACCGGACCATCGACCTGGACGCGATCGAGTCGTCCGGTTTCCCACCGCCGGGGAGCTCGCTCAGCTGGGCTGGGGAGACCCGTCGATGAGACGTCGCTGAGGCGTCGGTGAGGCGTTCCGGATAGTCCCGATCAATCGGCCCCTGGCAACGCCCGTCGGAGGTGCCGTTTGATCGGGACTATCGAGGATCACTTGCGGCCTGAGCTCCGGATCCCTCCCGGGCGCCCGTTCGCTCGGCGCCGATCCCCGCGGCGACCACGAACCCGATGCCGAGCACGGCCAGGAGTCCCGGTACCTGTCCCAGGATGACCAGACCGACCAACAGGGCGAACGCGGGCTCCAGGCTCATCAGGGTGCCGAACGCCGCGGTGGTGAGACGACGCAGGGCCAGCAGCTCCAGCGTGAACGGCACGACGGGGAGAAGCACGGCCAGCCCCAGACCGATCAGCACCAGATCCGGTGTCACCCGGCCGATCACGGACGGGCCCACGGCGAGCGTCGCCACCAGACCGGCGACCGGCATCGACACCGACAGGCCGGCGATCCCGGCCACGTCGTCACCCACACGCTGGGTGAGCACGATGTACGCCGCCCAGCAGCACGCGGCGCCCAGTGCGAATGCCACACCGACCGGGTCCGCCGTACCTGACCAGGGCTCGGTGAGCAGCACGACTCCGACCGCGGCGAGCACCGGCCAGGTGAGTCGGGCTCCGCGCCCACGCGCAACCGCCACGCCGGGCGGGCCCAGGAACTCCAGGGCGCTGGCCGTCCCCAGCGGCAACCGGGCCACCGCGGCCATGAAGAGCAACGTGAGGGCGGCGGTCGCGATCCCGGGCAAGACCGAAGCTCCGAGGGCGGACCGGGTGACTCGGATGCGCCACGGTCGTCCGAGGACCAGGAACAGCGCGCCCGCCCAGACGAGCCGCAGCCACGCCGCCCCCTCGGCGCCCATGCGATCGATCAGCCCGACCGAGACGGCCAGACCCAGTTGGACGCAGAGCATGGACGTCGTCGCCATCATGGTGCCGGACCTCGCGCCTGATCTCGCACGGGACCGGCTTCGAGGAGGAAGCAACGTCGTGGTCATGTCGCCAGTGAAGACGACAGATACCGTTCACGTCCACGTGAGATTACTGGACGCACCGTTCATGATTTGCGAACATTAGCCATGGACGTCCGCAGGCTCCACCTGCTGCTCGAGCTGTCGCGTCTGGGATCCATGCGGGAGGTGGCCGAGGCCCACGGGCTCACCACGTCGACGGTCTCCCAGCAGATCGCGGCGCTGGGGCGCGACGTGCACACCGCACTCATCGAGCCGGTCGGACGGCGAGTACGGCTCACGCCCGCCGGTCGTCGGCTGGCCGACCACGCGGTCACGATCCTTGCCGCCGTGGATGCTGCGCGGTTGGACCTCGATCCGCACGCGGAGCCGGCCGGCACCCTGCGCGTCGGCGGATTCGCGACCGCCGTCCGCGCCTCGTTGATGCCGGCGGTCGCCGACCTCGAGCGCAGCCACCCACAGGTGCGGGTGCTGGTCAACGAGTACGAGCCACTCGAGGCCGTCAGACTGCTCGCCGATGACGACCTGGACCTGGCGCTCACCTACGACTACAACCTGGCGCCCGCCACGTCCGCCCCCACGCTCGCGGCGGCGCCACTCTGGTCGACGCGGTGGGGACTGGGTGTGCCAACAGGCGTCGCCCCCGCCGATGGTCGGGTAACCGACCTCACCGTGTGGGCGGACCACCCCTGGATCGTCAACTCGCGCAACACCGCCGACGAGGACGCCGTGCGAACTCTCGCATCGCTTGCGGGCTTCACCCCGAGGACCAGCCACCAGATCGACAGTCTTGACCTCATCGAGGACCTGATCCTCGCGGGGTACGGCGTCGGCCTGCTGCCCCTCGAACGGGCAACGGAGAGCGGCGTACGCGTCCTCGAACTCAGGGACCCGCCGGTCCTGATGACGGCGTACGCCGTGACCAGGCTCGGGCGCGAGAACTGGCCGCCCCTCCGGTTGCTCCTCGACGGGCTCGTGACTAGTCCCACGTCTGGACGGCCGTCTGCCGGACGATGAGGTTGTCCTCCAGGGTGGCCACGGTCGCGCAGACGACGCGGGTGCCGTCGGGGTAGCGGCAGTGCTGGGCGAAGGCCAGCCCACTCGACGTGCCCACCGCGTCGCGGACCTCGTGCTCCATGTTGCGACCACAGACGTCGCGGTAGTAGGTGCGGATGTCCTCGCGTCCGCTGATCACCTGCGGGTTCGACGGCGGGTGGTCACGGTCCAGCAGGGTCAGGGTCGCGCCCGTGCGTACCGGGCAGCGATCGCGTCGGCGTCCCGGGACTCGATCGCCTGGGCAAGGGTGGCGATGTCCCTGTTCGCCTGGGGGTTGGCGTGGGTGTTGTTCGTGAGGGTGTCGGTGTCGATGGTGTTCATGACGGTTCTCCTTCAGGGTCGGGCTTCGATGATGAGGTTGACGGGCGAGGTGGTGGCGACGCGGACGCGGGTGAAACCGGCGTCGCGCAGCAGAGAGGTGAGTACGGCGGGACCGGCCTGGGCGCCGAGGGCACGTTGACCCGGCTGGGCCAACGAGGACGGGGTGCACACCAGCGTCGAGGCGCCGTAGAACACCGTCCCAGGGGGTGCAGGTTGTCCTCGATGCGGTCACCCGCCATGGGTTCGACAACCATGAGGGTGCCGTCGTCGGTGAGGCACCGCAACGCTGCGCGGGACGCCCCGAGGGGATCACCCATGTCGTGCAGGCAGTCGAACATCGTGACAAGCGCCGCCCGGCCCGCGGGCAGCTCGCTCGCGTCGGCGACGTCGAACCTAACCCGGTCCGCGACGCCGGCCTCCTCGGCTCGCTGTCTGGCGACGGCGATCGAGGCCTCGTGGTAGTCGAGGCCGAGGAACTGCGAGCTCGGGAACGCCTGTGCCATCAGGATCGTCGAGGCGCCGTGGCCGCAGCCCACGTCGACGACCTCCGCGCCGGCCGCCAGCGTCTCCAGGACGCCGTCGAGTGCAGGCAGCCAGGAGGTGACCAGGTTTGCGGCGTAGCCCGGTCGGAAGAACCTCTCGGTCCCCCCGAAGAGGTTGTCGTCGTGCTCGTGCCAGCCGAAGCCGGTGCCGGTACGGAACCGCTCCTCGATCGCGGACACGTCGCGCAGGACGCCGAGGGCGAGCTGCATGCTCCCGGGGAAGAACGCGGGGCTGTCGGGGTCGGCCAGGGCGGCCTCCTGCTCGGGGGTCAGCGACCACGTCGCGGTGGACCCGTCGTACTCCACGTAACCGCCCGCGGCCTGGTTGGCGAGCCAGGGAGCCAGGTAGACAGGGGAGGTACCCGTGCGCTGAGCCAGTTCCTCGGTGCTGAGCGGGTCCCCGCCCCTGAGGGCGCCGTAGAGGCCGAGCCGATCGCCGATGACGACGAGGGCGGCACTGATGGTGGCACCGAGGTCCCCGATCACCTGGCCGAGGAAGGCGTCGAGTCGCTCCGGATCGACCTCTCGGGTCTGGTCGACCCTCGTGGTGGAAAGCGTGTCGGTCATGATCTGTTCCTTTCATCAGTTGCTGTCGAACCAGAGTCGTGCGGTCGCGTCGAAGCTCCGTCAAAGCTCCGTCAACGCGGGAATGTGCGGCGCTAGTCTGAGGTCGTGTTTCGGCTATGGATCCTCGGACGGATGGAGGCTGAGGCGGATGGCGTCCACGTGGCGATGCCGACGAGCGAACGCGCCCGCGCCCTGATCGGCTGGCTGGCACTGCACCCCGGCCACCACCAGCGGGTCGACGTCGCGGCCATGCTGTGGCCGGACACGGCGCCTGAGCGAGCGCGAGCCAACCTTCGTACGGCGGTGTGGGCCGTGCACCAGGTGTGGGGAGCGACCGGCACGTACGTCGAGACCACCCGCTCGACCATCGGCCTCGTCGGCGACGCCTGGGTCGACGTACGCGATGCTCCGGGCCGGGAGGGTGAGCTCCTGCCCGGGCTCGAGGACGACTGGGTCTCGCCCGCTCGGGAACAACACCGGCGGGCCGTCGTCAGCGCGCTGATGGATCGCGCCGAGACAGCCGAGCGCGAGGGTGACGTAGCCGCGGCCGTGCAGGTCTCGCACCAGATCTGCCGCCTCTCCCCCTTCGACGAGAGCGCGCACCGGGCACTGCTCCGGCGGCTGCTGCTGGCGGGCGACCGTGCCAGTGCGATCGTCGCGTCGCGAGAGTTCACCGAGCGACTCCGCTCCGAGCTGGGCGTACGTCCGTCGCCGCCGACCCGAGCCGTCCACGCGAAGGCACGTGCCGGCGCGACCGGAGCCACCCGGCCCCGGCTGTTCGGGCGGGCCACCGAGGTTGCGGAGCTCGCGGCGGCATGGAAGTCGGCCGCCCGTGGCGCGGGCCAGGTGGTCGTCATCACCGGCGAGGCAGGGATCGGCAAGTCCAGTCTGCTCAGCGAGCTCACCCATCGGGTCGAGGCAACCGGTGGTCGTCCCAGCGTTGCGGTGGGTGTCGACGTCCAGGGCCAGACTCCGTTCGCGGCCTGGCTGGAGCTGTGCGAGGGACTCGTCGTGACGGCGCCGCCCGTCGCGGCGGAAGCGAGCTGGCCTCTGGAGCTCAACCGGCTCTCCAGCGACCTGGGCGCCCGGCTCGGCCACCAGGGATCGCCCCCCTCGGTGACGGCACCCGAGCTGGAGCGGCTGCGCGTCTTCGAGTCCGTGCTGCGCCTGGTCGAATGGTCGTGCGCCGACCGGCCCACCATGATCGCGCTCGACGACGCCCACCGCGTCGACCGGGCCAGTCTGAGACTGACCGGGCACATCGGGCGACGCATCGTCAGGCTGCCGCTGCTGCTGGTGCTCACCGTCCGCGACGGCACGCCGAGCCCGGAGCTGGACGCGATGATCGCCGATCTTGCCGCTCGCGGGGTGCCTGTCACCCAGCTCTCGGTCGCGCCCATCACCGACCAGGCGGTCGCGGCGCTGGCCGCTTCGCTGCACACCCTGGGGAGTGACGAGTTGGAGCGCGTGGTCGCCTCGGCCGAGGGCAACCCGCTCCTGGCCGTGGAGTCCACCCGGGCACTGGCCGCAGGAGGCGACGGCCCGCCGGCCAACCTGCGGATCGCCGTCCGCGCATCATCGGGCCGACTCCCACACACCGCCAGGCAGCTCGTCCAGCTGCTCGCCGTCGCGGGTCGCCCGTTGACGCCCACTGAGCTGGACCGTCTCGACATCGCGGAGATCGCCGAGGCCGAGGACGCGGCGGCGGTGGAGGGGCTCCTGGTACGGCGTGCCGGCCGGCTCGGGTTCCGGCACGAACTGCTGCGCGACGCGGTGTACGCCGACCTGAGGAACACCGCGCGTCTCCACGACCGGATGGCCTCCGCGATCGACCCGAGCCGGCACGCGGACGTGGCGCACCACCTGGCCCTGGCGGGTCGAGATGCCGAGTCGGCACGATCCTGGGCCGCGGCGGCAGCGGACGCGCGAGCTGTCGGCGCGCTCGACGAGGCGGCGGGCTTCCTGACCCGCGCGACCTCAATGGCTCCGGAGGAGGGCGGTCCATGGCTGGAGCTGGAAGAGGTGTGCGCCTGGTCGGGCCGTCGCACCGACATGGAGTCCGCCTGGGAGCGAGCGCTGACGCTGCTTCCCCAGAGCGAGCTGGCTGCCGCCTGGTGCCGTCGTGGACGCCAGTTCCGGTCGGTCGTGTGCCAGCCCGGGGCCTCCCAGCACGCCTACCAGACCGCCCATGACCTCCTGCCCGAGCATGCAGATCCTCGGTTACGTGCCGACACCCTGCTCGGTCTGGCCTGGGGCGACGCGGTCGCGGGTGAGGGTACGCGGTTCGAGACGCTGCTGGCCCGCGTCGTGGAGCTGTTGCCCGAGACACCCGATGCCCTGACTGGATCGGACCTCGCGGAGATCCGGATGCAGGGCCTGATCCGGGGCGGGCGGTTTGCCGAGGCGGTCGACGTGGCGGTGGCGGCCGCGCCGTACGTCACCTCGTCGCGGTTGCCGGACCGGGCCTACGCGATCCTGACCAACGCGACGTGCGCGCTGACCTGTTTGGGCGACTACGAACGGGCGCTCGCGTTCGCTGACCGGGCGGTGGACGCGACCAGCGGGGTGCCGTCCATCCTCCTGAGCAGTCTCGCCGCGCGAGCCCAGATTCTTGCGCGGTTGGGTCGACACGACGAGGCCACCGAGACGGTGCGACGCCAGCAACAGCTCGCCGAGCGGCTCGACGCCCCTGGGCTGAGTGCTACTGCGGCGCACGACGCCGGACTGGTCGCGCTGGCCGCGGGCCGGTACGCCGAGGCGGGCGAGCTCCTGGGCCGGGCCCTCGCGGAAGGGGCGCGGGTGAGCAGGCCGAGCGCCAGCCTGCATCGCGCGGAGGCGCTTGCCCTCGCAGGCGACGCTGCCGCGGCCTCGGAACAGCTGCGTGCCGCGGTGCTCGAGCCTGTGGGTCGAGCGGACCAGCCGTGGTCCCTGGTACCCCGAATCGCCTTCGTGCAGGCGCTCATCGCCTCGGCAGAGGGCGACGACAGGCAAGCAGGACTTCGTCTCGACGAGGCAGCCGACGCCTGGCACCGGGTGCTCGGTTCGTCGACCTCGGCCACCGCGGACGGCTACCTGGCCAACCTCGTCGACCTCGGTCGACCACCGGTGATCGGCCTGGTCGAACCCGCCCGCGAGCTCGCCCGCATCGACGAGACACGCCGCCGCCTCGTCGCCCCGACCGTCCAGGGAAGATGAGCCCATGCCCGACTTCGACCTCACCGCCCATGCCCAGGCACCCGTCGAGGAGGTCTGGAAGCTGCTTCACGACCCTTCACGCTTTCCCGACTGGTGGCAGGGCATCGAAACCGTGCGCACTGGCCCGGAGGACGTCTACACGATCTGGCCGGAGGGGTATCCCGACTTCCCCATGGAGCAACGTCTCGAGGCCACCACCGTTCCGGGCCGGGTGACCATCTCCTGCCTGGTCTCGGACCTGGTCTTCCGGTGGGAGCTGAGGGCGTCCGACGAGGAGACCGACATCGACGTTCACGTCGAGATCCCGGAGCAGGAGGCGCACCGGCTCGCGGACCAGCGACGTGTGATCCAGGCTTCCATCACGGCACTCGCGCAGATGGCCGACGGGGCTGCCGCACGCTGAGTCAGGCGGTTCAGTCGGGCAGGACGAACTCCAGGTCGAGCCAGCGAGCCAGGTCCCCGATCTCACGGTCGACCGCCACGGCCATGGCCTTGGTGAACGGTACGTCCCCGTGGACCGCCCCAACGGTGAACACCCCAGCCTTGCGGTCGGCCGGGCGTCGAGCTTCCCGACCAGCCGGTCGCCGTACAGGATCGGGAGGGCGTAGTAGCCCCACCGCCGCTGGGCAGCCGGCTTGTACATCTCGAGGGCGTAGTCGAACTCGAATACGTCGCCCATGCGCCGGGTCGACGTGCCACTGGCCGCGGACCCCCTCGACCACGGCCGGCTCGCCGGCCTCGCCGACGTCCAGCGGCTCGACCGGGCACTCCGGACCACGCGATCGCGCGATGCCGAGCGCGCCCAGCCGGCGCTCGTCGCGCAGCCGCAGAGCCTCCTCGGTCGGAACCGGCGGGACGTCGGTGTAGACGCGGGACGCGAGGTCCCACAGTCGGTCGCGCCCCGTCCCCCCGGCGACCGCAACCTCCCCGCGCTGCACCAGGAAGTCGAGCATCATGGTGACGTTCCTGTTGTTGTTCCAGCCGCTCGAGGCCCAGGGCTTCACGCACGTGTCGGGCAGCTCGCGCGCCGGCAACGGCCCGTCGGTGCGAAGCCGCTCGAGGAGGTCGCGCCGGCAGGCATTGTTGACCGCGACCCAGTCCCTCTGGAGCTGCTTCCAACCCCGCACATCACTGGTGCCCGGCCACTCGGCCATCTCGGCGCGGTAGAGCCCGATGTCCTCGGCCACCCGCAACGTCCCCCGAAGCTCGATCAGCCTCTGCTCGTCGACGACGTCCCACAGCTCGTGGAGCGAGTACGCCGAGCCCAGCCGGCTCCACACCACCAGCTCGGCGCTCGGCGCGATGGCGCGGGTCGGGTCGAGCTGGAGCAGCGACAACTGCTGCACCGTCTCGAGCAGACCGGTCGGTCGCTCCTTCGTGAGCAACTGGGCCCGCACCGCGATGCGGCGGGCGTCGGTGCGGCTGAGCTCGTGGACACCTGCCATGCCGCGAGAGTAGAGGCACGCACCGACGATCACGACGTGTCAGACGTCGACGGGCAGACGCACCGTCACCTCAACGGCCCGACGTACCCACCGTCCTTGGGCCACAGCGAGGTCGGCCAGTGGGTCCCCCCGATCCGGACCTCGACCGGGATCATGCCCCAGCCGTACGTCACCAGGTGCGCCTGGCCACCCAGAGCTCCTCGGCCGGCCACCTGGTCGCCCACTCAGCCGAGACGATCTCGTAGAAGGCATGGTCATGGCCGTCCGGCGGCGCGAACATCTCGTGCAGGGCCTCGACCACGAAGCCGGACCTGCACAGCAAGCGCACCCAGTCCCCGTGCGAGGGATGGAACTCGATCCCGCCTCCGGGCCAGCGGACCCGGTAGGCCTCGCGGTAACCGCGCACCAGCCGTTCCTCCGCGACCCCTTCCTCGGCCGGTACGCACAGCGCCGACAAGTGGCTGTTGGTCAGGAAGACCAGCCGTCCTCCCGGCCGCAGCAGCCGGGCCGCCTCTGGCAGCCAGCGCTCGGGGTCGCACCATGCAGCAGCCCCGTGTTCGCTCACCACGAGGTCAAAGCACCCGCTCGCCAATGGGACCCGCTCTCCATCCCCCTGGACTAGAGGGAAGACCGGGCCGAGCTGCTCCTGCAGTCGCCGCGCGGTCGCCAGCTGCTCGCCCGAGAGATCCACCGCCACCGTGCTGGCCCCGGCCCGGGCGAGCCAGGCCGAGAAGTAGGCCGTCCCACACGCCAGCTCCACCACGTCGAGGTCGCGGACATCTCCCAGGACGCCCAGGTCCCGTTCCGGAACCCCGAAGAGCCCCCACACCACGTCCGGTCGGGCCCACAGGCCCTCGGCCGCAGCGCCGGTGAAGCGTTCGTTGATGACTGCCCACAGCGCCCGGTTCAGCGCTATCTCGGAGGCCCTGACGTCCGTCACCCGATGATGCTAGGCCGCGGGTCAAGCTGTCGGGTCGGTGGATCTCGAAAGCACCTCCGCCTCGAAGATCCCGGTCTGGAAGGCGAGCACGATGGCCTGGGCGCGGTCGCGCAGGTCGAGCTTTTGGAGCAGCCGCGGCGGAGGAGTTCATCCCGGAACTCCCGCACCCGGCCAGCCACGCCTTCGGCGAGGTACTCGACTCCGACGTTGGACACGCCATGCTGAACGGCAACCCGGTGTGGCCGGTGCTGGTCGTCGTGATGATGGTCCTGAACACGGTCCTCGGGGAGGAGCTGCTCTTCCGCGGGCTGCGCCGCCGCGCATGCAGGGTGCCTTCGGCCGGGCGGGGTCGTTGCCGTGATCGCCGGCTGAGTCACTTTGAAACCAAGTGCTCCTTCGGACGTGCAGAAGTCAGGCATCGGCGCCCCGAAAGGCCATCACGCCAACTTCTGCACGTCCGAGTGATGCCGCCGCCTCGACGACCGGCCCGAGGCCGCCAAACGTCGCGGCGGGTCAGGCGACGGTGACGTCGGGGAGGGCCCGGTTGCGAACCTCCACCAGGATCGTGACGATGCCGTCGACCTGGTCCTCGGTGAAGATCATGTCCGGGCCGTGGGGTGCGTTGTCGGTGAACGGGGACTCGTAGAGCCGGGCGACCTCCATCGTCCCGTTCGCGGTCAGGTGCTCCACGATGAGGTTGATGAACCGGAGCTGGTTGGCCGAGAAGCTCGTCCCGGAGAGGTAGCGGTCGAACACCTCCGTTGCCGCGGCGCGGTCCAGTCCCACCAGTGAGCGGACGAAGAGTCCGAGCCCGTGGGACTCTTCCCGAGCCTTCGCGATGTCGGTCTCGGTGCCGGCGCCGGACTCGGCC
>Ga0075530_1000625_pt1 | contig 16801 bp, 13 predicted proteins | sample NGEPerD_2_FD_75101 | JGI IMG/M metagenome (GOLD analysis project Ga0075530, IMG submission 75101) | Arctic peat soil microbial communities from the Barrow Environmental Observatory site, Barrow, Alaska, USA - NGEE PermafrostL1-D | ecosystem: Environmental > Terrestrial > Soil > Wetlands > Peat ... | reverse complement strand
TGTTCAGCTTTATCTAAATATTCTTGGATGTCATGCAAATTATATTCTGCGCTTTGAAAAAATTCTGACTCATAAGGCTTTATGGGCGACTCATTAAATGTAATTTTATTAACAACTAAAAAAACGACTAGCGATAACATTATAATTGTTCCTAAAATTAACATTAGTATTGCTGATCTCTTCATTTTTTTATAATTAATTAGTTATGATAGGGGTACAAATGTTGTTATTAGTTTCTTAAATGCAATTATTTAATTAATTTAATTATATCATTTTCCGTCTAAAGAAGCTAAAAAAAACAAATAAAGGCTTACACCCAATTTCATTCTAATGCATAAACTTAATAATTAATAAAACAAGCCTTTCCATGCTTGTTAATTTGATGCGGAGAGGCGGGGATTCGAACCCCGGATAGGAGTTAGACTCCTATAACAGGTTAGCAACCTGCCGCTTTCGACCACTCAGCCACCTCTCCAATTGTTTTTAATTTTATGGTATAATCACTATATAAAATATACAAAACCTTGTCAAACAAAAATATGGCCGAAAATAACTTAAAATCTTTAAAATGGCAAGTTCCGGAATATCATTCTCCGGAACGAAGTAAATCCTGGTATATTATCGCCTTTTCCTTCATCGCCATTTGTCTATTCTTCTGTTTTTTTACTATTTCTAACTGGCATTTAGCCTTTCTAGGATATAACAGCAATTTTTTATTCGCTCTGATTTTAATAATGGCCGCTATCATTACCCTCTTGAATGAAAGCCGTCCCGCGTTAATTGTTGATGTTAATATTGGTCCTGAAGGCATAAAAATCGGAGCTAAATTTTATGACTACGATGAAATTAAAAATTTTTCTGTTCTGTATAAACCAAAACAAAGTGTTAAAAGCATGTATTTAGAATTTAAGAATTCCATTCGTCCGCGCCTAGCAATTCCCTTGCGTCGCATGGACGCTCTAACCGTTCGTAATTATTTAGTTAGATATCTGGACGAAGATTTAGAGCGCACCAATCCGCCCCTATCCGAACAGTTGACTAAACTGCTAAAATTGTAATAAGATAAGAGCAGTTTTTAAGGCACTCATCGTTCAACGGATAGGACGTAAGCTTGCGGAGCTTGAGATCCAGGTTCGATTCCTGGTGGGTGCACCAATAGGAATTAATTGTCATGATTAATTTATCCTCAAAAATATCCGACTTATCCCGGGTTGGAAAAGTCGGAGCTAAACTTCTTAAAAAGCTCGGTCTGGAGAACATCCAAGACCTGCTTTTTTATTTACCATTCCGTTATGATGATTTTAGTCTAATTTCTTCAATTGCAGATTTAAAAATAGGCCAAATAAACAATGTTCGTGGAGAAATTCAATTAATTCAAAACAAACGTAGCTTTAAAAGAAAAATAAATATCACTGAAGCTTTAGTTAGCGATGAAACTGACTCTATTAAAATAATCTGGTTTAACCAACCTTTCTTAGCTAAAAATCTTAAGCCGGGTGACCTAGTGTCTCTTGCCGGCCGAATTTCCGAAAGCCAAGGACAGCTAACTATGGTTTCGCCGCAATATGAAAAAGTTTATAACGCCGATTTAGTCCATACTCAAGGCTTAATTCCTAACTATCATTTAACCGAAGGGTTAACCCAAAAACAGCTACGCTATTTTATCAAACAAATTATTACTCTCGCCGATAAAGTTACCGAATGGTTACCATCAGAAATTCGAAAAAAATTAGCTCTAATTGATTTAGCCGCCGCTCTGCAAAAAATTCACTTCCCAAAAAATAAAGAAGAAGCTGAAATTGCTCGTCGTCGTCTCGCTTTCTCAGAACTATTTTTGCGTCAATTAAAATCGCAAATGATTAAAAAGGAAATTAGTGAGCGCCAAGCAATTTCGATTAAGTTCCAAGAAGCGGACACTCGCGATTTCGTTGGCAGTTTGCCCTTCCAATTAACTGATGACCAAAAAAAGGCGGCCTGGGAAATAATTAAAGATTTAGAAAAAGCGCGTCCCATGAGTCGTTTATTAGAAGGCGACGTCGGTAGTGGGAAAACCATTGTGGCGGCGATGGCGATGCTTAATGTTGCTAAAAATCACAAAAAATCAGCCCTAATGGCGCCGACAGAAATCTTAGCCGAACAACATTTTAATTCCTTAACTAATTTATTTAAAGATTTTGACTTTAAAATCGGCTTATTAACCGGGCATAAAAAAGTTAAAGATGTTAATGAATTTGATATTATTGTCGGTACCCACGCCATCATTCAAAAAAATGTTAATCTTAAAAATTTGGCCCTAGCAATTGTTGATGAACAGCATCGTTTTGGTGTTAAGCAACGTCAGCAAATAATAGATTTCAATAAAAAAGATGATTCCGTCCCCCATTTTTTATCTTTAACCGCCACCCCCATCCCCCGTTCTTTGGCCCTGGCCATTTATGGCGATTTAGATTTATCAATTATTAAAACCTTACCGCAAAATCGTAAACCAATAATCACCAAACTCGTTAAAGAAGCTGAACGAAAAAAAGCTTATAATTTTATGCGCGAACAGATAAAATCCGGTCGCCAAATTTTTGTTATTTGCCCGCTAATTGATGAATCGGATAATTTAGAAACTAAATCGGTTAAAGCTGAATATAAAAATCTAGCGGAAGATATTTTCCCGGAATTTAAAATTGGCTTGCTACACGGAAAAATGAAAACCGTAGATAAGGACGTCGCCATGAAAAATTTTTTAAACAAAGAAACAAATATTTTAATTTCTACTTCCGTAATTGAAGTCGGAATTGATGTGCCCAACGCTTCCGTAATCTTAATTGAAGGGGCGGAACGTTTCGGTTTAGCTCAACTTCATCAATTTAGAGGTCGCGTTGGCCGCAGTGAACATCAATCATATTGTTTATTATTCCCTTCCAAGGAAGATGGTAACAGCGACAAGACAATTGATAAACTAGGCACTTTAGAAAAATATAATGATGGCTTTATGCTCGCCAAAATTGATTTAAAAATGCGTGGCGCTGGCGAAATTTATGGCGCTACGCAAAGTGGTTTTCCGGAATTACAAATTGCCTCCTTATTCGATTACGAAATAATTAAAAAATCTTCCGAAGAGGCGGCCGAAATAATTAAAATTGATGCTGATTTAAAAAATTATCCGCTCCTGCGCGAAAAGCTGGGCGAATGGGAAATGAAAATACATTTGGAATAAACTAATCTATATTTAGACAAGAAAAAAGCATCTGTGGTTAAGATGCTTCTTGTGTTTTTGTTGTGTTTACTAATTCATAGGAAGATCCTCATGAGGCAACCGATTAATTAACGGTTTTAATTCTGCCCAATTGGACGCAATAATGGTTCCAAGGAGCCATAAAACTGCCGCCGCAATAAACAACCTGCCACCATCACCAGCGGCCAAGGCTTTGAATGCTGCCCCCAATACAATTATAAACAAAATGCTAGAGACAACAACGGTCAATAATAAATTTCTTTTTTTCATGATAATGAGTTTTTCAGTTTATTTGATTTCCCAAAATTAATTTCAAAGTACTAAAAGCAGTATAGCACACTTTTAAGCTATTGTCAATACTGAAAAAATATGGTAGCTTTTAAGGCCAAAATTAGCCTTACTTGACAATTACTGATTTGTATAGTATGATAGTTTTATCTTTTCTAATATTTCTTTAACAAAAAAAATTTATTCAAATGAGCAAAGACAAGAAAATTATGGCGGTAATTCGCGAAAAAAACAACAAAGGAAAAACTGGCTCCGTTAATAATTTCGAAGCCAAAAATGAAAAAAAAGTTGTGGTGGATTTTATTTCCGGCACTGAAACCCAACAAGTTAATTACGAGGATTTACATTTTCCTCATCACAAAGCAGAGACCGCCGCTCAAAATTTAAGAGCAGAAGCAATCACTGATTGGAAAAAATCTACTTTTGGAACAAACAACTTCGAAGATGTCATCCGGTCAGATGATGCTGCTGCGTATCACCCAGCCGATTAACGGCCAAAGAAAAACACAAAACAAAAAAGCGAATCTATACCCTAGAATCGCTTTTCTTTTTTTCAAACTATTTTTAAACTCACATTGTTCACATTATAAATTCCAAACTACTTTATAAACTCCACTAACTCATCCAAATTTTTAATTTTAGTAAGTTTTAATTTTCCGGCCTTAACATCCGTGTTTGGAACAAGCGCCGCTTTAAATCCTAAACGCTCCGCTTCCTTTAATCTTTCTTCCAAGCGAAAAATATTACGCACTTCCCCGCCCAAACCAACTTCTCCCAAAACAACCGTATCGCGCTTGAAAGGTTTATTTAAATATGACGACATAATAGCCGCCACGGCCGCTAAATCTAAAGCCGGATCAGCAATGCGTAAACCACCAGCGACATTTAAAATTATATCTTGCGCGAGGAGATTTATTTTAGTGCGTTTAGAAATGACCGCACTTAAAACTTGCAAGCGATTCAAATCAAAACCGCTCGCCTTACGCTGCGGATAACCAAAGGACGTCTTAGAAACTAAGGCTTGTAAATCAATCATAAACGGCCTAGTGCCTTCAATCACACAACCGAGTACCGAACCGGGAATATCACCATTTCCAGTTTCAATAAATACCGCGCCCGGATTTTTTACTTCTTTAAAGCCCAAGCCCGTCATTTCCAGGACTCCAAGCTCATTAACTGAACCAAATCTATTTTTAGTAGAACGTAATAAAGAATAATTATGGCTAGTTTCCGCTTCTAAAGATAAAACAGTATCCACAATATGCTCTAAAGATTTTGGCCCGGCTATTTGTCCGTCTTTAGTAATATGCCCAATTAATAAAACGGCAATGTCATTTTCTTTAGCGAGTTCTAAAAATTTAACCGCCGTCGCTCTAATTTGACTAATGCCGCCCGCTTCTGAAATTACCTGACTGGAATAAACGGTTTGAATAGAATCAACAATTAAAATATCCGGCTTAGCAACTTTGGCCGCCGCCACAATTTTCTCGACGTTAGTCTCGGAAATAAAACGGAGCTTTTCTAAATTACAATTTAATCTATCTAAACGACTTTTTACTTGGGCCGCTGATTCTTCCCCGCTCGCATAAATAACCGCTAGTTTACTGGCTGGTCCGCCGGCAATTTGGGCCACCAACGTTGATTTGCCAATCCCTGGTTCGCCGCTTAATAAAACAAGTGATCCCGGAACTACACCGCCGCCAAGAACCCTATCCACTTCGTCTAAACCAGTTAGCAAACGTTTTAACGCGCCGGCCTTAAGCGTGCGCAAATCTAAAACTTTAGCGCCCCCGATTTTTTTAAGGTCTACCGCTTTTTCTTGATGACTATCTACAATTTGTTCGCTAATAGTTCCCCAAGAACCACATTCCAAACAACGCCCGTTCCATTTTGGAAACTGGGCGTCGCAATTAGCACAAACAAAAATTGATTTGATAGCTGACATAATTCTATTATTACAAATTCGATCTAAACTAAAACTAAACTATTTTTTAGCTTGCCAAATAGCTTTATCAACCAACCATTCACCATTAACTTTCTTTAAAGAAATTTCAATATCCTGATTATAGGCGCTACTCTCCGTACTTTGGCTAATGCTTTCTCGACGAGCAGTTGTAATAACTATCTTAGCCGTACCGGCACTGGCATTAAATTCTTCCGATTTACCAGTTAGCGCTGTCGTGGTAATTCCGTAATAATCTTCCCCGTCTTTAGCCGCCGCTCTTAAGCCGACCACATATTCATCAGCCCAAGTCTTCATACTGCTGGTCATAAAAATCTGTAAATCAGAAAAATTACTGAAATTAGAATAATTAGAATAAGAACCAAGTCTTTCAGCAAACGCTTCCGCGGTCTTGATTAAATCAGCTTCTCCCGACTTATAAGTTTCAGCCTGGCTTAAATCATATTGTTGATAATTACGCGGCTTATCGCCCGGCGTAGTAGTCGGATCGTTATTACCGCCTGGCAATTGATTAATAATGGCATTGCCACCGTTATCTATCGGCGCTACCGCTGGCGGATTAGTACCGTAGAAAAAACTGAAATAAATAATAAGACCCAATAGGATGAGTCCTAAAATAATGATGAATACCCCCAAAGATTTACGATTTGTTTGCATATTTTTAAAATTTATTGATGAAAAACATTAATTTTTTAAAAATGTTAGGCTTGAGCTCCTGCTTGCTGACTTTCTTCAAATTCTTTTTTAGCTTCTTCTAGTTCCAAAAGCTGACGTGGGTCGGAGGTAATTAATTGATCCTCAGTATAGGAAGCTACCACCTTCATCGCCACGTGTTTATTGCCGGCAAAGAAAATTCCTTCTCCAATACCGCATTCTAACAATAAATAACGCTCACCTTCAGTCAGAATAAAAGTTTTTTGCACCAAGTCAATCGCCGCCGGAGATTGCTTTAATAAAATCTGTAAAGAAGAATTATTAACAATGGCCTGACCGTAAGGAGAAGTTAAAAAATCATTAACATCTTGAGTAATAGTTGTCACTCCTAAATAATATTTACGACAACGTTTAACAAGCGCAAAAATAAATTTAGCCGAATCTTCATGTTGCATCATCCACCAGGCTTCATCAATAACTAAAATTCGCTTTTTCAGTTCACTGCGAACAACGTTCCAAATATAGTTAACAATAGTATAGATGGCAATCGGACGCAACTCATCTTCCAAGTCGCGAACCGAAAAGCAAACTAATTGATTGCCCATTTCCACGTTAGTTGGAGAATTAAGCAAACCAGAGAAAGTCCCCTGAGTATATTTGCGCAAACGCAAAGCTAATTCATTGCCACCTTCCATACCGTCTAAAACTTGCTCTAAATCAGACATCACCGGCGGTTCTATTTTTGACAAATCAGAATCAGGCGTAATATCTTTTTTCGCGTAGGTTTCTAAAAGAGCGCGGTCAACAATTGAATCTTCATCATAACTTAAATTCCCAAGCATTAAACGCACCAAACCTTTTAAGGTAATAACGGCACTTCTAATAATATCTTTCGGACGGGCTTCACCACCAATAGAGCGTGGCAAATCAAAAGGATTAATCTTATTCTCACTCGCCAAAGAAATATTAATATAAGTTCCGCCAACTGCTTCGGACAAATGCTTATATTCATACTCCGGATCAATCACAATCACATCAGTCCCTAGCATTAAAGAGCGTAAAATTTCTAATTTAATGGCATAACTTTTACCGGCACCAGAAGTGGCGAAGACAACGGAATTAGCATTCTGAAGCGAAAATCTATCAAATAAGATTAAGCTATTGTTGTGGCGATTAATACCATAAAGGATGCCCCTATCGCTAGTCAACTCGCTGGAAATAAAAGGAAAAGACGAGGCAATTGGTGAAGAATTCATATTAAAGGCGATATAAAGTTCATCGTTTCCTAAAGGTAAAGTAGAATTAAAGCCCTGCTCAGATTGATAATAAACCCGACGTGAATAAACTAAACGCGAACCAAAAATATCCTCAACCTGATCAGAAATACGATCTAAATCTTCAAGATTATCGGCATAAAGAGTAACGTACAAAGCAAATTGAAAAAATTTTTCCGTCCCCTGAGTAAGCGCATCACGCAAGTATTCAATATCACGTAAAGCGGTTTCTCGAAGCGGATCACGCGCCGCTCCCTTTTCCGCATCAGAAATTATTTGGGCCTCTAAAGAACCAACTTTATTTTTCAATTGTTTTAAAATAATGGCGCTAGAAACCGGATAGAAAAACATGGAAATATCAAAAGTAAGATTAAGGTTAATAATCGGCGCGAACCAACCAATAGAAATATAACGCGGATAACTAATAACAAAAATGGTACGCAAAAACTTATCTCCTAAATAAAGATTATTAGGATTAACTTTAAGACTCGCTGGCGCAATAATATCTTTAACGGATAAAACGCCGCGACGAAAAGCCTTTTCCTCCTCAATCACTTCTCTGGTTAAAACCGGATCGGCTTCAATTGTTGGTGTCCGTGATTTAGGATTAAGAGAGATTGGAGTCTGCATGGTTATTTTCTCCCCCTTTTCTTGTTTATTAAAATTTATCATATAGTCACGCTGGTTATCCCAATTTTAATTTCTCAACATCAGTTAACTGCTGATTCTTGGAAGTTTCGGGATTATAAGTTTTATAATAAAGCTCTATCAAACTCTGAGTATCAAGTCGGGCCACAGAAACACCCATAGACTCCAAACCACCAATAACACTATCCACGCGACGGTCAAGCATCTCTTGATAACGATCAAATGTCTTTTCTTTTAATTTAATAATCGTTGCTGGCCTAAGCGCTTCCTTTAAAGAACTAAAAAATCCTTTGCGCTTATCAGTCAAGGGGTCGTAAGGCACGGTTACTAAAAAGCGCTTGCTCATAATACGCCCCAAAGAAGTTAGTTCTTTAATATATTGAATATAGTCAGCGGTTTGTAGTTTTAATAACTTATTAGTTTGTTCCTTCTCCCTATCTTTCAAATATTCTAGATAGTTATCAATATCCAGTTCCCGAGATTGGATAACAATTTGCATGGAAAAACTGAGATTATTTAAAAATCTAACATAAGAACTAATGACCGCATTTTGTTCGTCTTCGCTCTTTAAAGCAAAATTAATACTGGACACTAACAAAATCGCCCGCAAGGTTCCGTCTTTCATAACCACGGTATTGTCCTTAATCTCGGCAATATCTAAATATTGCTGAGTCGAGGCGCTAATTTTGTTTCCAGACATTAAATTTGCCATAAAATTATTATTCACCTTTATATCGACCTTGAGTATCAACTATCAAAGCGACTTCCGCTAAATGTGATGTTTTATAATATTCTTTTGGTATCGGCTTGGCTTCAACCGGAGTAATATCAATTTGTTTTTCCTTGATTTCCCTAACAGCATTATTATTCCAAATTCTTAAATTTGGACGACGAATAGTTTGAATAGCATTTAGAATGAAAAAATGAAAAGGTCGTCCATTTATTTTTACAAACGCAAACATCGCCGCCACAATGAAAATTATAATCGCAAAAGTAATAAATAAGGAAAAATCAAAAAAACGATAACAAAGACCAATAAGGACCGCCGCTCCTAAAAAAATAATAAATTGACGAGTGGTAATCGGCCCGATAATTTTACTTTCGACATCAATAAATTGGGGAACAGTAAATTGTTGCATACTAAATTTAAAAAACTAACTTACTATTTAAAATCATAATAGCCTCAATCTCTTCCATACTTAAACCCTCTTCCTTTCTATTCTCTCTAGCAATAATCGACTCTTTAAGCGGTAAATTGACATTAACCGCTTCAGAAACCATCTTCAAGTATAAACGACTAACCGGACTCCTGCGCCAAGCGCTAATTCCCATAATCATTTTTTCATAACCGTCATGTTCCAATAATTTTATTTTATTTAAAATTTTGGCCGTTATTTCATCCGGGGTTTTGCCAAGGCGACGGAAATTAATTAAATCCAAAAATTGCAATTCTTCTAAGGGTCCCATGATTTTAGGGATGGGCTTAACATCATGCATTTGCTTCCGACCATTTTTTTCTTCTGGAGAGGCCGTGGTTCGCACCGAGGCGGTACCAACTAAGCGACTTGGTTTAGCCGCGACCGGTGTTTTTGTTACCTTAGGAGCTAACGAAACGGCTTGCTTGAAAGGCTCAGCTGCTAAATTAGCATCTTCTGAAATATTGGCAATTCTAATCGCTCCTTTAGAGGCGGGATAATTATCAGCAAATAATCTTTTTATTAAATTGTTAGTTTCCGGTTTTTGAACAATTAACTTCTCAGGTAACTTCTTCGAAACAATTGAGGATTCTGGAGCGGGCGGAACTTCCGGAGCCTTAATTTTCATTTCCGGTTTAGGCTCAAGTTTAGGCTCAAGTTTAGGCTCAGGGTTAGGCTCAGTAATAACTTCTGATTTTTTATCAGCTTTAACCGGAGTTAAATTTTTATGGCCAGCTTCAAGTTCTAGTTTAAATTCAGGCGCTGCGATACTCTTAGTTTCCCCAGAAGCCAAGGCCCTTTTTAAATCATATTCCCCGCTAAGTTTAGGCGCCAAATCAGCACCAACAGCATTATCAGCACTGGAAATAATTTTATCCAAACGACTAGTGGAAACCGGGGCTTTAATTGAGCTTTCCGTTTCTCCATTATATTTATATTTGTGGCTATCACAAACCTTTAGAACTCTATCAACCTCAATTGTACTTAAATTTAAACCGCCCGTCGCAATATCTTTAGCCAAGGAAGACTTAGTGTCAATTCGACTACGAACGCCACGTAAATATGTGGCTAACATCTTTTTTAAACGCTCTACTAAAAATTCGCTGGGAATCAACAAGCCTGCTTCTTTAATCAATAAACTAATATCTTTATATAAGTCTAAACCTCGTAATTCCGAAGAAATGCCTACATAGTCGGCCACCGGAGAAAAAATTTTGGACTTCAATTCCTCGGTCAAGCTATCGGCCTGCTCAGGAGATAAGTTAAATTCACTTGCAAAAATAAGCGGTAACTCTTTTAAGGTTAGGGTTTTAATCATAACCTTCATAATCACCATTGCCAAATCAACCCGATAACGACTTTCAATCTCTGACAAAAGAGACATGGCTCCCGTTGAAGAAACCTTATCTTTTAAGTCTTTAGGGAGACTATTAAATTGTTGTAGGTAATCAAACATTAGCCTCTAAAAAGCAAAAAAATAAACAGAAGTTGTTTTGTCCTTCTGTCTATCATTTTAACATATTTTAGGTTAAATTGGAAAGTCAAAATCAAAGCGTTGTTATCGGACGGCTCTGAGTAATATAAAATTTGCCTTTTCCCTGCGCCCATTCAATATCGCAGGGGAATTTATAGTGTTTTTCAATCGCTAAACAGATTTTGGCTAGTTCAATTATCTGTTTTCCGGACAATTTTTGCTTGGCTTGGGCTGACTTCAAAACTGGTACCCATTTAATGCCCCCGTTTGCCCCTTTAATAATCTTGCGTTCTTGCTCAGAAATATTAATATCCACAATATTTAGTTCTTTTTTTTCAAGCACATAAGAATCAGGGGTAACTGAACCAGAAACGATTGCCTCTCCTAAACCATAGCCGGCTTCAATAATCATTTGATTTCGGTCTTGAGTTACCGGGTGAACCGTAAAGGCAATCCCGGAAATTTCAGAATCTACCATTTTTTGAATAACCACTGCCACGCTCACCTTAGTCTTAAGCATTTTCTTTTCCTGACGATAAAAAATAGCCCGCGGCGTAAATAATGAAGACCAACATTTTTTAACATTACCCAATAATGTCTTATCAGTCGTATTAAGATAAGTTTCCAGCTCTCCGGCCCAAGAAGCGGCCAAAGAATCTTCCGCCGTCGCACTAGAACGAACCGCCACCAACGGACTTTTTAATTTTTTAAATTCCGAAACAATATCTTTGGCTAAATCAGCTGGCATTTTAACGTTAGCAATTAAGGCTCTAATGCGGGAAGAGGCACCATCAACTGAGTTGATGTCTTGATAATTAACTTGTTTTAACTGAGCTTCTAACTCTTGCATTAAATCAGTTTCTTCCAAGAAACGATCAAAAGCTTCCGCTAAAATTACAAATCCGGGAGGAACCTTAAGCCCGGCTTGAGTCATCTCTCCCAGAGACGCCCCTTTGCCGCCGGCAATCGCTGCGTCTTTTTTACCAATTTTAGAAAATGGTTTAATAAGCATATTATTTTATATTTACTTACTGATATCTTAAAAATATTTAAACGTTTTCTCAATTAATCTTTACCAATTAAATCAACCTTACCATGCGTAGCATCAACATCAATTATCAGGCCATCTTTAATAATCTTGGTCGCGATTTTTGTGCCGACAACACACGGAATACCCAATTCGCGAGAAATAATCGCGGCGTGACAAGTAATGCCACCAACATCAGTCACAATCGCCGAAGCTTTCTTGATAGCTGGCACTAAATCCGGGGTAGTCGCAATCGAAATCAAAATATCTCCCTGTTTCATTTTAGCCATATCAGCAATCACATTAACAATCTTAGCTTCTCCACGAGCGCGTCCCGGAGAAGCGCAATCACCCGCTAAAATTTTGACATCGCCAATCTCTTCTTTAATAATATTTAGTTTAGCGACAAAATCTTTAGCCTTGGCTCCCGTCAAAAATACTTCTGTTTTTGGATTATTACTAGAATAATAGGTACTAAAATTATAACGCTCATTAAGTAATTCAGCAGACATGCTGCCACCCCGCAACAACTTAACCAGTTCTTCTGGGTCAAAGTACCTTACTTGGCGTAAAGATAAATAATGACGACGCCCAACTTCTCTATACATATTTTCCAAAACTGAGAGCGCGCAGAAAATTGCATCTTTACGAGTTCCCTTAGTAAACACTAGGTCACGCGCAAATTTTAAAACCCCTAAATGCTCATCATCAATATTTAAATTTTTTGCCAACTCCTGTTGGCGAGTTTCGGTTTTTGCTTTATTTTCTTCGCTTTCTTGTAATGCTTGTTCCGGATTTATTTTTTGCCTAATAAGACTACTCAAAATATCAATAAAATATTCTTGATTCCAAGCGGGGCCAACCATTCCGTAGCCCAAGAAACCAAAATCGGCTGTATGTTTTTTTATTCTGAAGACAATCTGTTTATCTATTTTATTTAATTCTTCGGCAATTATTCTAGCTTCGGTAAAACTGAAATATTCTTTCAATTTGGCGTCAGCAATTATATCTTTTAAAATTAACAATAAAGCGCGATATTCTTCGGCAGATTTTGAGGGTTGAATGGGCGTGGTAAGCACAGAAAAAACATCTCCCAGGGACAAACCGGCGCTCTTTACTTTCGGCTCCAAATAATTCATCAAATATTTAGAAAAGGTGCCTTCGCCAAAATCTAAAACTGTTTGCGGAATATGAAGTAAATGCAAATCAGTATAAACTTTAAAAAACTTGGCAAAAATATCAGCCAACTCGGTGTCGGAACAAGCTTTAAGATTAGTCTTTTTTAATTTAGCCGATGCTTGATAAAGCGCCTCGACCCGACAATCCAAATCACCTATATATTTTTCTCGCCATTTAGCATCAGTTTTAACACGTTGAAAAATTTCGGCGCTTAATTCATAAAAATCCGGCTTGGAAGTTAAGAGTTGGCAAAAATTATCTTGAAAAATTGTCACCAAGGTTCTGAGACTAGATTTAAATCCGTACAACTGAGAAAACTCAGCTGCCATCTTGGCGTTCCAAGCTGGTGAAGTAAAAAGTGGATAATAATTTGGCATTTCCTCCAGACAAAAAATTTCTTCGCCCGTCTTAGCATTACCGTATTTTTTAAACATTGATTCTAACTCCGGAAAAAATTTTCCTTGTTGGTCGGCAAAAAAATATTTCTTGCCCGCGATAGTTTCCGTGGACAAAAATTCTCCCTTAATCAAATTAGCTAATTCCTTATGAACATTAGCTTGATCTAAATCAAGAGCCTTAACAACTTCGCGCGCATAATACTTTTTATTTTTGTCTTTAAAAAATAAAGCTAAAATAGCCAGCCGGACTTGAGAACTAATTAAATAGTTTAACATATATTTTGTATAATTATGGCTTTATTATACAGATGTATTGTTTAATTGTCAATATTATGTTGTAAAAAATACAATATTATTTTTAAGCGCGGCTAATCACCTTAACCAAGCCTTTATCGGCGTCAACTTCTACTATATCACCATCATGTAAGGCCTTAGTAGCGATTTTAGTGGCGATTACACAGGGTTTACGCATCTCTCGAGCCACAATAGCCGCATGACTCGTTACCCCGCCTTGATCGGTTACAAAGGCTGCCGCTTTTTTCATGGCTGGTACTAAATCCGGTTGAGTAGAGATAGAAACCAGGATATCCCCGGCTTTCATTTTCGCCATATCGGCAATGACATTAACAATTCTCACCGTGCCCCTGGCTTGTCCCCGACAACCACATTGACCCTTGAGTTCCGAGACGGAAACATCTTCCTGTTTTTGAATATATTTACTGGCAATATTATTAGCCTCTTCCCCGCTAAAAAATAATTCCGTATCTTTAGCCGTATAATAAACACAAAATTCAACGCGCTTTTTGACTTCCGTCTTATCGATTTGACCATCAAAAAGGGCCTTCTTAATTTCTGAAGATTTCATAAAACGTAATTCTTTAAGCGTTACGCCGACACGATCGGCAATTTCCTCTAAGATAAAGGTTGTTTTATAAAGCGCAAATAACTGGGCGTAACGGCGATAAATTTTAGTGACCATAAAATCGCCCCAAGCGGAAAAGAAACGCTGAATATCGGCGGTTAATTTTAATTTTTTGATTAAATCAGCGCGCCCTTGAAGCGTTATCTTAGTGTGTTGCTCATGTTCCGCAAAAGACCCAGCCAAATCAGCATCACCGCTTACCAAACGCACCAACTCTTTTAAATAATGTTCAAAAGCATAAACGCCTTGTTCTTCGGTATAAATAAATTTAGTATAAAAATATTTATGATAATGATTTTCCAAATGCTCCATAATTTTCGGAGCGATTTTATCTTTTAGTTCACGCACGACTTCGGAAAATTTAGCTTCATACTCTTCACTATGCGTATAGAGGCCAAAGAACTTAACATCCTCTTCTTTAAATTTGCGAAATAACTCTTTAAAAATAGCTAATTGCTCAGGGTTTCGCTGGACCATAATGCCAATCTGAGTTAAATTATCCTGTTCTTCTTTTAAGAGCGAGTCCTTATCTGGTTGCGTTAAAAGCGCCATATATTCTTCAATTTTATCACTAACGACACCAAAATCTTTCAAAATACTTTTACCGCGATTGGTTAAATTGTCGCCGAACATATCGGCCGCCACCGGAATCCAACCATAGCGATAATAATCAAGATGAATATCTTCATGTTCTTGATAATACCTCCAGAGTTCCGTAACCCTTAATTTTTCTAGTCCACTTTCCGGAATTTTAAGCACTGTTTCATTTAATTTATCAGCATAAAATCTAATCTTAGTATTTACGTCTTCCATAAAATCAATATCACCCAAAAATTTATCAACCAAATGTTCGCCGACTTCGTGGGCATCTTGCTTATCAAAATAAAAACAAAGATTATAGCCTTTATAAATACCAGTCATTTGTTTATATGCTCGACCACCGGGTTCAGTAAAACCATTAGTAAAACAATAAAACGGAATTGCCATAAACCAGGGACTGATATTAATAATTTCCTCAGCTAATAACCAATCGTGCTTGAACATCTTTTCTAAATTCTGATTATTATTTTTAGCGAGCAATGATTTTAATTCGGTAATCGCTTTATAGTTTTGGTTGAGAAAATAATATTTCTTTTTCCCTCTAGTTTCTTGGGAAACCACTCCCTCCTCAATTAAACCAGCGAGCTCGCGGGAAACATTGGCATTATTTTTATTTAAGGCAGCGGAAATTTCCCCTAAATATAATTTAGGCTCTGTACTCTTTTCCGAGCCGCTTAAAAGTTCCAAAATTTCATAGGCGGTCTGGGATTTAAACAAGTTTTTCATATTTTTGTTTAATAAACAATGTTTATAGTCTAATAAGCAAATAATATACCTAATTGGTAGAAAAGTCAAAGGAATAATTGAAGCCGAAATCTAAAAACGTTGCCCGACGGAATCGAGCAAACAAAAACCGACACCCTCAAAAAGTGTTGGTTTTTTCTTTTTAAAAAATTATTTTCTTTTTATTATCCTAACAATCCCCTTCTCGGCGTCAACTTCCACTAAATCACCATCCTGCAAAATTTTGGTGGCTACTTTCATTCCGACAATGCAAGGGACTTTTAGTTCCCGAGCAACAATGGCGGCATGAGAGGTAATTCCACCCATATCAGTTACAAAAGCGGCGGCTAATTTCATGGCTGGTAATAATTGCGGACTAGTGGAGACTGCTACCAAAATGTCTCCCTTTTTGACCTTAGCGTTATGCTGATAACCAAAAACTAATTTTACGCGACCGCGTACTTTACCCGGTTGAGCAATCTGTCCTGTTAACTCTTTTAACTCTTCTTTTTCTTTAATAGAGATGTCCAAGCGCGAATCCAAAAAATCATCAATAGAATTATCAGAAATAATTTTATAATTATTCAAAGAGGTTGGGATAATTAAACTTCTTAGCCATCGTTGTTTTAAATTTAGAGGAATTTTTTTTGCATCTTTAATGGCGGCTATTATTTCCAACGTCGACATAGCTTCAAGATATTTGGGTAAAATATGCCAACAGACAGCCAAATTATCAATAATTTTATTAGATATGACATAAAGTGCTTGACGCGTATCCGATCTTAATGATTTTAAATAAACCATTTCAGCGGCAATCTGTAATAAATTTTGTTCCTCTTTATTTAAATTTAATTCTAATAATAAGCTGTTTCTTTCTAAATTATGATGGGAAACATTATTTTTTTGATGACATCTAATCTCTTTAAGCTGTTTAAGAGTTAATCCACGACCGATATACCCCTGATCAAGCCAAAAATATTTTTGTAACAATTTTTTATTATCTTTGGAATTTAAAATATCAAAATAAGCTGAGGTAGTTAAACTTGGCTTAACTGGATTACTTAAAATATCCAAATAAACATTCATCGGATATCGCAAATTTTTTCTTTTAGCAAAAATATTAGTAATTTTGTTAGCTATTTCCCCATAAACATCGGCAAAAGCGACAATCATTCCCCAAGCCGCTAACTCTTTTTGCACTTTTCGGATATCTTTTAAAAGTATAATTA
>Ga0075530_1000623_pt1 | contig 16804 bp, 10 predicted proteins | sample NGEPerD_2_FD_75101 | JGI IMG/M metagenome (GOLD analysis project Ga0075530, IMG submission 75101) | Arctic peat soil microbial communities from the Barrow Environmental Observatory site, Barrow, Alaska, USA - NGEE PermafrostL1-D | ecosystem: Environmental > Terrestrial > Soil > Wetlands > Peat ... | reverse complement strand
GGAAGCCGTTGCGACACCGACTCCTCCTGGTTGCGCCAGTCCTGGACCGGGTCCGGCTGCGGGTCGTCGGTCTGGTCCACCAGCAGGTACCTCGACGAGTCCGGGTCGTCGAGCCGGACCCGGTTCTGGTCGCGGCTGGCCTCCCAGCCCTCCGGCACCGCGACGGAGAAGCCGGTCTCGTCCTCGTAGAGCTCGAACCCGTCGGGGACGCCGGCGCCGGCGTCGGCCGGCTCGGACGGCGCGGGCTCGGACGGGTCGTCGGCCGGTGGGGACGTCGGCTCGGACGACGGGGCGGCCTCCTCCGGCTGGCCCGCGAGGTCCTGCGGCGCGTCCGTGTCCCCCAGCGACACCGCGACCACGAGTGCAACGAGGACGGCGGCCAGCGCGGCCAGCGCGGCCAGCAGAGAACGAGAGGGGCGGCGGGGCGTCTGCTCCGGTTTCTCGATCACGGGGGGAGGTGCGGCCGCCGGTGGTGGCTCGTGAGCCGCTGCCTGCTCCACGTCCCCGGACGCCACGCGAGCCAGCTGCTCGCGTGTCGCCGTCAGAGTCGGCCTGGCGGCGGGGTCGCGGCTGAGCAGACCGGTCAGCAACGGCGCCAGGGGTCCGGCGGCCAGGGGAGCCGGCGCGTCCTCGCTGACGATCGCGGCCAGGGTGGGCAGCGCACCGTCCCGCTGGTAGGGCGGGTGACCCTCGACCGCCGCGTACAGGGTGGCGCCGAACGACCACAGGTCCGAGGCGGGGGTGGCCGGCCCGCCCTGTGCCCGTTCCGGCGCCAGGTACGGGGGCGAGCCCATCACCACGCCGCTGCCCGTGGACGAGGGGTCGCCGTCCAGGCGCGCGATCCCGAAGTCGCCCAGCACCACACGCGCCCCGACGCCGTCCGCGTCGGAGCCGGAGCCGCCCACCATCACGTTGCCGGGCTTGACGTCGCGGTGCAGCACTCCTGCCGCGTGCGCTGCCTCCAGGCCGTCGAGCACCGCCAGGCCGATCACCGCGGTCTCCTTCGGCGTCAGAGGGCCACGGGCGTGCAGCACGTCGGCCAACGTCTGCGTCCCGAGCCGCTCCATCACGATCCACAGGCGCTCGTCGGAGTCCACGGCGTCGAAGACGGTGACGACCGACGGTGACGCGATGCGTGCGGCCGCGCGCGCCTCGCGGAGGGTGCGCTCGCGCCACACCGCCCGGTCGTCGGCGGCCAGCCCCGGGGGCGGGACGACCTCCTTGGCGGCGACGTCCCGGGCGAGGACCTCGTCGCGCGCAGCCCAGACGGTACCCATCGCACCTCGCCCGAGGACGGACTCGAGGCGGTAACGGCCGACAACCAGGGCACCCTCGTGGACGGTGCCTGACGTCATGGGCTCGAACGTAACGCAGGCTGCCGGGGCCGGGTCAGACCGGAGGGTACGGGTGCCGACGCAGCAGACGCGCCAGGTGCGCGGCGTTGGCCGCCAACGTCTTCATCGTGCTGGCGACCTTCTCCGGCGGTGCGTCGAGGTCCTTGTAGTCGACGGCCTCCATCGCCCGGCCGACCCAGTACACGGCGCCGCCCGCGGGCAGGCTGAAGCCGACGTCGTCGAGCCCCTGCATCAGCTCCGCGCTGACGTGGTGGGCACCGTCCTCGTTGCCCACGACCGCGACGACGCCAACCTTGCCGAAGGTGCGCAGGCGGCCCTCGTCGTCCGTCTCGGCAAGCTCGGCGTCCAGACGCTCCAGCACCCGCTGCGCGACGGACGACGTGTGCCCCAGCCAGATCGGCGTGGCCACCAGCAGGATGTCCGCGGCCATCATCCGCTCCCGGATGGCCGGCCACGCGTCGCCGTCCCCCATGTCGATCTGCACGCCCGGCTTGACGTCGTGGTCGACCACGCGGACGACGTCACCGGAGACGCCCTGCTCGGCCAGGGACGCGAGCACTTGGCTGGCCATCAGCTCGCTGCTCGACTCGCCGGGTGAGGGCGTCAGCGTGCACGCGAGAGCGAGCGCGGACAGGTCAGTGGTTGAGGTGTCAGCCATCTGCCCAGTTTCACCGCTGCCGGCGACGCGCGCGAGTCAGGCCGTGGGGGCCCACCGGCCGTCGACCAGCTCGTAGGGCCAGCGGGGACCGTGCGCCAGCAGGTCCCCCAGGGCGGCCACCAGGCGGTCGACGTCGTCGCGCCGCGACCCGGCACCGACGCTCGCCCGGACGGCACCGGTGGTCAGGCCGAGCCGGGAGAGCAACGGATGCGCGCAGAACTTGCCGTCGCGGACGCCGATGCCGTGCTCGGCCGACAGCACCGCCGCCACCAGGCCCGGGTCGAAGCCGTCGACCGTGAAGGTCACCACCCCGATGGACGACGGGCTGTCGGGCCAGATGGTCCGCACGGCAACGCCTTCGAGCGAGGTCAGCCCGTCCACCAGTCGTCGGCGCAACGCGTCCTCGTGTGCTTCGAGGGCGCCGGGCGGGAGCTCGGCGAGGGCTCGGCAGGCCGCGGCGAGGGCGGCCGTGCCGATCACGTTGGGCGTTCCCCCCTCGTGGCGCGCCGGCGCGGGGGCCCACACGGTGACGTCGCCGCACACACTGCGCACGGCTCCACCGCCGGCCAGGTAGGGAGGTGCCTCGTCCAGCCAGTCGCGCCGTCCGACCAGGACGCCGGCACCGAACGGCGCGTAGAGCTTGTGACCCGACAGGGCCAGGTAGTCGACACCGCTGGCGGCGAGGTCGACCCGGCGGTGCGGTGCGAGCTGGGCGGCGTCGACCACGACGCGGGCGCCGTGGGCGTGGGCGACCGCCGTGATCCAGTCGACCGGAAGCTCCTCGCCGGTGACGTTGGAGGCACCGGTCACTGCCACCAGGGCGGTGGGCGCCGCCGCGATCTCGCGCTCGAGGTCCGCGAGGGTCTGGTCGAGGGTCTCGGCGAACGGCACGACCGCGTGCCGGATGCGTTGCCACGGAAGGAGGTTGGCGTGGTGCTCGATGTCGAGGACGACGACACGGCCTCCGTCGGGCACGCAACCCGCGAGGAGGTTGAGCGCGTCGGTGGTGTTCCGCACGACGACGGTGACGTCGTCCGCCCTCGCTCCGACGAAGGCCCCGATCGTGGCGCGCGAGTCCTCGTAGAGGGCCGTGCTCAGCTGCGAGGCGTACCCCGCGCCGCGGTGCACGCTGGCGTAGGTCGGCAGGACGCGGGTGACGTGCTCGGCGACGGCGGTCAGGGCGGGGGCGCTCGCCGCGTAGTCCAAGTTGGCGTAGCGACGGCTCCCCCCGGTGACCAGCGGGGCCACCAGGTCGGCGCCCACCACGGGCAGAAGCGGCTCGGCGGCGGCGGTCTGGTCGGGGACGCCGGAGCTGTCGGGGATCAGCTGTGCGAGAAGGGTCATCGTCTACCTCGTGGCCTGGGACCCGCAGGTCCGCACTTGCCGCACCACCTCGGTGCGGCCAGGTCCTCACCCGGGGCACCCCACCGCGGAGGAGGGTTGCCGGCCAGCGAGCCGGGGCTTGACGCTGGCGCTCTTGACCTGCCGACGACGATAGCGGCGCCGTGACCGACGTCCAAGGAGCAGACCGAGGATCTCACTCAGCGAGACATCCCCCTGTTGATCAAGGACTCCATGCGCGCAGTGAGCATGGAGTCCTTGATCACGACCCGGGGGATGGGAGCCGCCTGTGGGAGTCGAACCCACGACCTACGCATTACGAGTGCGTTGCTCTGGCCACTGAGCTAAGGCGGCGTGCGCCGGGCTGGAGCCGAACGCGAGGCATGAGTATAGAGGCCGGCCCCCCTCACGGTGACGGTGTGATGGCGTGAGCCATCGGACCGTCCCGTGAGCGCCCGTGTCCGGGGCGGTCCAGTGCTTACGCCACGTGGGGCTGGCTGGTTCCTGCTTCACCGGAAGCTCCCGCCGGCAAGAAGGCCGGCTCGTTGCTCCCTCCACAGGCATGCCGGCAGGTGCCAGCTGACGGGCCGCCCGGGTGGCGGTCCCCGACCTGAATGATGCACCCAGCGAGCTGGGCCTCGCCCCAGGCGGCGAGGTTCGCTGCAGCGTTGACGTCCCGGTCGGCCCGAAGGCGGCACGAGTCGTTGCCGCAGGTGTACGTGCGCTCGGCCAGGCTGAGCTTGGGTTTCACCCAGCCGCAACACGAGCACGTCTTCGACGAGGCGAACCACCGGTCCGCAACGATCAGGGTCCCGCCGTGGCGGGCCGTCTTGTACGCCAGTTGGCGGGCCAGCTCGGCCCAGCCCTGGTCGGCGATGGCCGCGGCCAGGTACCGGTTCCTCAGCAGGTTCGCCGTGGCCAGGTCCTCGACCACCACAACCCCGTGCGCCTGGGCCAGGCGAGCCGTGAACGCGTGCAGCTTGTCCGCCCGGACCGCAGCCACCCTGGCGTGCGCCCGGCCGAGCCGGGCGGCCGCCTTCCGACGGTTCGCCGACCTCTTCTTCGTCCGGTTCAGGTCCCGTTGCAGGTGGGCGACCTTGCGGCGCGCATCCCGCAGCGCCCGGACCCCGGCCAACTCGGCGACCACCTGCCGGTCCGCGGTCGCGACCATGGCCGAGGTCCGGACACCCCGGTCGACCCCGACGACCGGGCCGGTAGGCGCCCGCCGCTCGTCGTCCGGCACCCGGGCGTCTCGCTCGAAACAGAGGGTGGCGTACCAGTGCCCGTCGGAGTGCCGGGTCACGGTGACGTTCAGCAGCCGTGCCCGCCCACGGCGCAGCCGCCGACGCAGTCCCGATTGGGCGGCGCACGGAGCGGCGACCCGAACCCATCCGTACTTGGCCATCCGGACCCGGCCCGGCTCGAGCCGGAGCCCGTCGGTAATGGTGAACCGGGCACGGTCGGTGTGCCGAGACTTGAACCGCGGAAACCGCCGCTGCCCCTTCAGGAATGCCCGGTGCGCCTTGGCCGCAGCCCGGATGCCGTATCGGAACGTCCACGTCGAGTGCTCGTCCGCCCACGGCGCCACCACCGGCTTGGCCGCAGTCCACAGCTTGGCGAGGGTGAAGTACGTCAGCGGGCGGACCCGGTCCGGTTTCGGGATGTCGTAGGTCGCCTCGGCGGCCCACTGGTCCGCGTTCGCCTTGATCTTGGCCACCGCCCAGTTGTGCGCGAACCGGCGAGCACCCGCGGCGCGCAGCAGCATCCGGGCCGGACGTCGCTGACGTCCAGACGGACCCGCACCGCACCGGTCGACATGCCCGCGATGGTGCCGGTCAGCACCGACAACGCATCACACGGTCACCGTAAAGGGGCGGCGTTCAGGAGCTGCAGGTCGCGCCCTCACCGGGCAGGACGCCGTCCAGCAGGTAGCCGTCGACGGCCGAGTCCACGCAGTCCGAGCCCCGGGCGTAGGCGGTGTGGCCCTCGCCCTCCCACGTCAGCAGGCGGCCCGACTCCAGCTGCGACGCCAGCGCCTCCGACCACGGGTACGGCGTCGCCGGGTCGCCCGTCGTCCCCACCACGAGGATCGGTGCCGCGCCGGGGGCTGCGATCGGCTCGGCGTCCCGCACCGGCGGGTGCGGCCACATCCCGCACGTCACCTCCCCGAACGCGAGGAACCGCCCGAACGTCGGCGACGCGGCAGCCAGCTCCTCCTCCGACGCCCGCATCGCCTCCGGGGAGTCGTCCACCGCGTAGTCGAGGCAGTTCACGGCCGCGAAGGCCTCCAGGAGGTTGCTGTTGTAGGAGCCGTCGTCCGCGCGGTCCGCGTAGAGGTCGGCCAGCTCGAGCAGGGGCGTCCCGTCCCCCGACAACGCCGCCGCCAGCGCGGCGTCCAGCACCGGCCAGGCCGCGTCCTCGTACAGCGGGGTGATGATGCCGCTCACCGCCAGCGTGACGGTCAGCTCCCGGTCGGAGTCCGTGGCGAGCGGCCGTTCCTCCGCCGCCGCGATCACCTGCTGCACCTGGGCCGCCGCGTCGTCCACCGATCCCCGCAGCGGGCACTCGCCCGAGGTGTCGCCGTCCAGGCACGCCTGCAGGTAGTTGCGCAGCGCCAGCTCCAGCCCGGCGGCCTGGCCGAGCACCACGTCGGCGTAGGTGTTCGCCGGGTCGAGCGCCCCGTCGAGCACCAGCCGTCCCACCCGCTGCGGGAACTGCTTGGCGTAGCTCGCCCCCAGCAACGTGCCGTAGGACTTCCCGAGGTACGTCAGCCGCTCCTCCCCGAGCGCGGCCCGCAGCACGTCCATGTCCCGCGCCGCCGACGGCGTGGCCACGTGGGCCAGCAGCGCGCCGGCGTCCGCCTGGCACCCGGCCACGAACTCGGCCGCGACCTGCTCGAGCTCGGCGAGCCCCGCGGGGGTGCCCGCCTCGACGTCGTGGGCGAGGTAGTCGTCCATCTGCGCGTCGCTCAGGCAGTCGATCGGCGCGGAGTCCCCGACCCCGCGGGGGTCGAAGCCGACCAGGTCGTAGGCGGCCCGCGCCTCGGGGGACACCAGCGTCTCGCCGAACTCCTCGACGAGTGCCGTGCCGGAGGCACCGGGCCCCCCGGGGTTGTAGAGCAGCGAACCGATCCTCGCGTCGGCGTCGGTCGCCGGCCTCCGGACGACGGCCAGATCGAGCGTGGCGCCCTCCGGCGCCTCCCAGTCCACCGGCACCGTCACGGAGGTGCACTCCACGCCCTCGCCGCACGCTTCCCACTGGGGCGCCTGCGAGTAGAACCGCTCGTAGGCGGGGTCGGCCGCGGGCTCGTCCGGTGCCTCGACGCTACCGGTGACCGGGGGGAGCGTCTCCGGGGTCCCGCTCGGTCGGGTGCCCTGGTCCTGGGTGCAGGCCCCGAGCAGGACGACGGCAGCGGCGACCGCGGCCAGGCGGCGCCGCGGTCTCACGCGCGGCTCCCACCGGCGGGCAGCAACGCCAGCGCCATCGCCTCGACCGACAGCAACGGGTTCACGGCCAGGCCGATCCTGGTGCGGGCCTGGCCGATCGCGTCCATGTGCCCCAGCGTGGCCTCCGCCGTCCCCGCCCGGGCCAGCGCCAGCAGGTCGTCACGCATCGACGGGTTCACCAGCTCGACGCCGGCACCCAGCTGGAGCACCAGCACGTCGCGGTAGACCGACACCAGGTCCTGGAGCGCCCGGTCCACCACGTCGCGCTTGAACCGCGTGGCCCGCGACTTCTGGTCCTTCTCCAGCTGGTTGAGCTGGCCACGGACCGCCGGTGGGGGCGTGGCGACCCCGTCGGCCCCCAGCGAGTGCAGCAGCGCCGACCGCTCGGCGCCGTCCCGCTCGGCGAGCGCGGCCACCGACTCCTCCGCCGCGACGTCGACCAGGTCTCCGGCCCGGTTGATGGCGTCGGTGACCCCGCGCAGCTCGAAGGCGATCCTCAGCACCTCGCGACGCCGGTTGCGGGCTCCCTCGTCGCGCGCCAGCCACCGGGCCAGGCCGATGTGGCTCTGCGCCGCCCGCGCCGCGAACGCGGCCATCGGCGGGTCGACGCCGTCCCGGCGGACCAGCAGGTCGGCCACCGCCTGGACCGGTGGCACCCGCAGCCGCAGGGCCCGGCACCGCGAGCGGATCGTGACCAGCACGTCGTCCGGGCTCGGGGCGCACAGCAGCCACACGGTTCGTGCCGGCGGCTCCTCGATCGACTTGAGCAGCACGTTCGCGGCCCGGTCGCCCATCCGGTCGGCGTCCTCGACGAGCACGACCCGCCAGCGGCCCTGGGACGGGTGCCGGGCGGCCCGCTGGACCAGCTCCCGGGTCTCCTTGATGACGATCGACAGCTGCTCGGTGCTGACGACCTCGACGTCGGCGTGCGACCCCCCGACGGCCGTGCGGCAGGCGTGGCAGTCACCGCAGCCGCCCCGCTCGCACTGCAGCGCCGCCGCGAACGCCCGGGCGGCGGTGGAGCGTCCCGACCCCGGCGGACCGGTGAACAGCCAGGCGTGGGTCATCCCCGTGCCCGCACCGCCGGCCACCGCGTCCGCCGCGGCTCGGGCCGCACGCTGCAGGACGGCGACGGGCTGGTCCTGCCCGACCAGGTCCTCCCAGACGCTCACCGGCGCCGTTCCGGGTCGTCGCCCAGCCCGAACAGCTCCTCGGAGAGGTCCAGCGGCTTGGTCTGCGGACGCTTCTGGTGGCTTCGGTCGGCCGGCTGCGCCGTCGGCAGCGCGGCCGTCGACGTGTCGTCGTCACCGTGGCGCGACAGGGTCTCGGCGTGGGCCTTCGCCTCCGCCTCGCGTCGCGCGGTGACCTCGGCCTGGGCCCTGGCCTTCTCCTCGGCCCGCTCACGCTCCCTGCGCTCGGCCTCTGCGCGTTCGGCCTCCCGGCGGGCCTGCTCCTCCGCGTCACGTCGGGCCTTTTCCTCCGCCGCGCGGCGGGCCTGCTCCTCGACCTCGGCCCTGTCCTGCTCGGCCTTCAGCCGGGCCCGCTCCTCGCGCTCGGCCACCTGTCGCGACGACAACGGCAGTACGTCGGCCAGGTGCCGCCTGACCTGCTCGGCCTGCGCCTCGGGCTCGGCTGCCGCATCGAGGACCAGGTACCGCCGGGGGTGACGACGCGCCAGCTCCAGGAAGCCGGCCCGCACCCGCTCGTGGAAGTCCGTCGGCTCCCGCTCGAGGCGGTCGTCGCCGTCGCCCCGCCCGCCACGGCGCTGCTGACCGACGTCCGGCGGGATGTCGAAGAGCACGGTGAGGTCGGGCGTCAGGTCCTGCGTCGCCCACCGCGACAGCTGGGCGACCTCGTCGCCGTCCAGGTCGCGACCGGCTCCCTGGTAGGCGATCGACGAGTCGACGTAGCGGTCGGTCACCACGACGGCACCCCGCTGCAGGGCCGGGCGGACGACGGTCGCCACGTGGTGGGCCCGGTCGGCCGCGTACAGCAGCGCCTCGGCCCGGGCGTCCAGGTGGTCGCCGTGCAGCACCAGCTCGCGGATCCGCGAGCCCTGCTCCGTCGCGCCAGGCTCGCGCGTCAGCACGACGTCGTGCCCGAGCTCGTCCACCAGCCACGCCCGCAAGAGCTCACCCTGCGTGGACTTCCCCGCGCCGTCGCCGCCCTCGAGCGCCACGAAGAAGCCGGCGTAACCCTGGCCCGGCCCCGGGTGCGGCTGCCCCATGTGACGCCTCTGCCACGCGCTCACCAGGTCGGTCATCAGCGGCACGGCACGGTCGTCGTACATCTGCCGGTAGGAGACCACCCCGATGGCGATGGCCAGCACCGCCGCGATCAGCAGGGTCAGCGCCGCGCCGTTGTACGTCAACGCGACGTCGGGCGTGAACTGGATCCGGTTGGTGCCGATCAGGGCCGCCAGGGCCGGGGCCAGCGCCATCACGCCCACGAGGACGACGCGCGCCGCGGACTGCACGAAGGCGAAGGTGCGACCCCGCAGCTCGTCGGCCACCTCCAGCCCGAGCATCGTGTAGCCGGTGACCCAGGCGACACCGGCGCCGACGCCCAGCGCGACCGTGAACAGCGACGCCATCACGATGTTGGGGATCAGCGCGACCAGGGCGAGGAAGACGCCCGCCAGCACGATCGACAGGCCGAACAGCCGCCACCGCGCCAGCTCCGCCAGCAGCCGGGGGCCGACGAACATCCCTCCGGCGAGCCCCGTGAAGACGCAGGCGAACAGGACGCCGTAGCCGGGCTCACCCGCGCCCAGGTCGTCGACGAAGGTGGGGGCGACGCCGATCACGAACCCGCCGGCACCGAAGGCCCCGAGCATCCCGATCACCAGGCCGCGCACGAGCTTCGTCGTCCCGACGAACTGCCAGCCCTCCACGATCGTGTGCCAGACGGACGGCCGCACCGTCGGTCCGGCTGCCTCGTCGCTGGCGGTCGGGCGGCGGGGCATGTCGAGGTTCCAGATCACCAGCGCGGCGACGAGGTACGTGACGGCGTTGACGTAGAGCGCGAGCTCGATCGGTCCGCCGATGGCGTCGATCACGTTGTCCAGGGCCCCCGACACCAGCGCGAGACCGCTGAAGAGCAGGGCCGCGAACGGCGCGCTGCCGTAGGTCGTCGCCAGGCTGACCTGGTTGGCCGCCTCGAGCCGCTCGCGAGGCACCAGGTTCGGCACGGTCGCGTCCTTGGCGGGCATCCAGAACAGGCCCACGATCTCGATCAGCACCGTCGCGACGAACAGCCACCACAGCGTGCCGATCACCGGGATGGAGGCGAACAGGCCGAAGCGGACGACGTCCCCCACGACCATCGTCACCTTGCGGTCCAGGCGGTCGGCGACCGCGCCCGCCAGCGGCCCGAAGAGGATGGCCGGGGCGAGTCGCAGGGTCAGGACGCCGGCCACCGCGAGGTTCGCCGCCGCGTAGGAGGACTGCCCGCCCAGGTTCGCCGCGAGCGCGGTCGTGGCGAGGAGCCCGAGCCAGTCCCCGAAGGACGAGAGCCCGAGGGAGAGCCACAGCCGTCGGAAGGCGGTGATCTTCAGCACGCCGCGCACGTCGTGGTCCGGGATCGGCGTCCCCGTGTACGCCGTCGAGGCGCTGCTGCTGCTCACTCGCTCAGCGTAACCGTGCGGTCGGACGCGACGATGCGGTCGTCGGTCAGGTCTTCTTGGCGGCGGTCTTCCTCGGCGCCGTCTTCTTCTTCGTCGTCTTCTTGGCGGTCCTCTTGCGGGCCGTCTTCTTCGCGGGTCCGCGGGCCCGCTTGTCCGCCAGCAGCTCGGCGGCACGCTCGAGCGTGATCGACTCGACCGCATCGTCCTTGCGCAACGTCGCGTTCGTCTCGCCGTCCGTCACGTAGGGGCCGAACCGGCCGTCCTTGACGACCACCGGCTTCTCCGAGACGGGGTCGTCGCCCAGCTCGCGCAGGGGTGGTGCCGCCGTCCGCCCCTTGCCGCGCTTGGGCTGGGCGTAGAGCGCGAGCGCCTGCTCCAGCGTGACCTCGAAGATCTGGTCCTCGGTCTCCAGCGACCTCGAGTCGGTGCCCTTCTTGAGATAAGGCCCGTAGCGGCCGTTCTGCGCCGTGATCTCCTCGCCGCTCTCGGGGTCGGTCCCCACCACCCGCGGCAGCGACAGCAGCAGCAGCGCGTCGTCGAGCGTGAGGGTCTCCAGGTTCATCGACGCGAACAAGGAGCCGGTCCGGGGCTTGACCCGGCTCTTGGGGGGCGCGTCCGCCTCGACCTCGCTCAGCACCTCGGTGACGTAGGGACCGAATCGGCCACTTCGGGCGACGACGGCCCGGCCCGTCTCCGGATGCGTGCCCAGCTCACGGTCGCCCTCGCCCTGGCTCTCCAGCAGCTCGCGGGCCCGGTCGGTCGTCAGCTCGTCCGGGGCCACGTCGTCCGGCACGCTCGCGCGCCTGGGGTCCTCGCCCTCCGCGCCGGGCACCTCGAGGTAGGGGCCGTACCGGCCGACCCGCAGCGTGATGCAGTCCCCGATGTCGACGGAGTTGATGCCGCGCGCGTCGATGTCGCCGAGGTCGTCGACCAGCGCCTTGAGCCCGGCCGCGAACGTCGCCGAAGGTCCGTCGTCCCCGAAGTAGAAGCGCGCGAGCCACGCCCCACGTTGCTCCTGGCCGTCCGCGATCTTGTCGAGATCGGCCTCCATCGCCGCCGTGAAGTCGTAGTCGACCAGGCGCCCGAAGTGCTTCTCGAGCAACGTGGTCACGGCGAAGGCGATCCAGCTCGGGACCAGGGCGTTGCCCCGGTGCGCCACGTAGCCCCGGTCGAGAATCGTCGAGATCGTCGACGCGTACGTCGACGGTCGCCCGATTCCCCTCTCCTCCAACGCCTTCACGAGACTTGCCTCGGTGAACCGCGGAGGCGGATTGGTCTCGTGACCGTCCTTGACGAGTTCCAGGACGTCGAGCGCCTGACCGTTCGCCAGCTGCGGCAGGCGCGTGTCGGCGCCGTCCGCCGTGCTCTCGCTGTTGCGCTCCTCGTCCCGCCCTTCCTCGTAAGCGGCGAGGAAGCCGCGGAAAGTGATCACGGTGCCGGACGCGGAGAACTCGGCGTCGCGGCGGGCGTCGTCCGTCGTGGTCGCCCCGACACGGATCGTCGCCGTCGAGCCCTTGGCGTCGGCCATCTGGCTGGCGACCGTGCGCTTCCAGATCAGCTCGTACAGCCGGAACTCGTCGCCCCGCAGCCGCCCCGCCACCTGTGCGGGCGTCCGGAACGAGTCCCCGGACGGCCTCACCGCCTCGTGCGCCTCCTGGGCGTTCTTGGACTTGCTGGCGTAGGTGCGCGGGGCGTCCGGGACGAAGTCGGCGCCGTACAGCTCGGTCGCCTGGCGGCGCGCGGCGGACACCGCCTCCGAGCTCAAGGCGGTCGAGTCGGTTCGCATGTAGGTGATGAACCCGTTCTCGTACAACGACTGCGCGGTGCGCATCGTCTGACGCGCACTGAAGCGCAGCTTGCGCGAGGCCTCCTGCTGCAGCGTCGACGTCGTGAACGGCGCGGCCGGACGACGGGTGTGCGGCTTGGTCTCCACCGCGCGGACGGCGAAGCTCGCCTCGGCGAGACCCTCGACCAGCGACGTCACGGCCGGCTCGTCGAGCACCACGGCGCCCGACGTCTTCAGCTGTCCGCGGTCGTCGAAGTCGCGGCCGGTGGCGACGCGGGCGCCGTCCACCTGGACGAGCCGGGCCCCGAACGCGCCGCCCGCATCGGAGTCCGCGGGCTCGAAGCGGCCCTGGATGTCCCAGTACCCGGCGGCACGGAAGGCCATCCGCTCCCGCTCGCGCTCGACGACCAGCCGCGTGGCCACCGACTGGACCCGTCCGGCGGAGAGCCCCGCGCGCACCTTGCGCCAGAGCACCGGCGAGACCTCGTAGCCGTAGAGGCGGTCCAGGATGCGGCGGGTCTCCTGCGCGTCGACGAGGCGGTCGTCGATGTCGCGGGTCGCCTCCAGTGCGCGCTGGATGGCCTCGCGGGTGATCTCGTGGAACACCATCCGCTTGACCGGCACCGTGGGCTTCAGCGTCTGCAGCAGGTGCCAGGCGATCGCCTCGCCCTCGCGGTCCTCGTCCGTGGCCAGGTAGAGCTCGTCCGCGTCCTTGAGGAGGCGCTTGAGCTCGGAGACCTTCTTCTTCTTGTCCGCGTCGACCACGTAGTACGGCTCGAAACCGTTGTCCACGTCGACCGCGAAGCGACCGAACGGGCCCTTCTTCATGTCCGCCGGCAGCTCGCTGGGTTGGGGCAGGTCGCGGATGTGCCCCACGCTGGCCTCGACCTCGAAGCCGTCGCCGAGGTAGCCCGCGATGGTGCGGGCCTTGGCGGGCGACTCGACGATGACGAGCTTGCGCCCACCGCCCGTGCTCGTGCTCCTGGCCACGTCCTGCCTCTCTGGTTCCACCCCTGGTGCTTGGCGCGAGCACGGTAACGCCTCGCGGGCGGCGTGGCGTCCACGCCCCGTCACAGACTCAGGCGACCGACGCCGCCCGTCGCAGCGCCGCAAGACTTCGGGCGACGTCCTCCGAGGTCGTTGACCAGTTGCTGACCGAGATCCTCAGGACCGCTCGCCCCTGCCAGCGCGACCCGGTGATCCAGGCGGTTCCGTCCCGCAGGAGCCGGTCCACCACGTCCTGGGTGCGCGCGTCGTCCTCGAAGGCCGCACACACCTGGGTGAACACGATGTCGTTCAGCACCTCGACCCCGTCGATCGCCGACAGCCCGGCAGCGAACGCCTGCGCGTGGGTGCAGAGCCGGGCGACCAGGTCAGCGACGCCATCGCGGCCCAGGGAACGCAGCACCGCCCACACCGGAAGGGCGCGTCCCCGCCGCGACATCTCGGGAACCAGCTCGTGCGAGTCGCCCTCGTCGTCCCGGAGGAGGTACTCACCGTGCGCCCCCAGCGCGGCCCGGTGCGCGGCGCGGTCACGCACGATGGCGATTCCGCTGTCGTAGGGCACGTTGAGCGTCTTGTGGGCATCCGTCGCCCACGAGTCGGCGGCCTCGTAGCCCGTCACGAGATGACGACAGGACGGCGAGGCTGCAGCGAAGAGGCCGAACGCCCCGTCGACGTGGACCCAGGCGCCGTGTCGTTGCGCCGTCTCGATGGCGGCCTCGAACGGGTCGAACGCCCCGGAGTGGATGTTCCCCGCCTGCAGCGCCACGATCGTCGGGGCGCCCTCCCCGGCGAGCAGTGCCTCGGCCAGCGCGTCGACGCGCACCCGTCCCTCGTCGTCCACCGCGACCGTCTCCGGGCTGCCGAGCCCGAGGTACCGCAGCGCCAGGTCGACGCTGACGTGCCGCTCTGCCCCGGCCAGGACCCGCACGCGCGGGCCACCCGCCAGGCCGTTGGCCTCGGCGTCCCAGCCTGCCCGCTTCAGGACGACGTGGCGGCCGGCGGCGAGACACGTGAAGTTCGCCATGGTGGCGCCGGTGACGAAGCCGACCGCAGCCTCTCGAGGCAGTCCCAGCAGGTCCAGGACCCACCTGGACGCGGCGTCCTCGACCGCGGAGTGGGCGGGGGTGACCTGACGCATGGCGCTGTTCTGGTCCCAGGCGCTGACCAGCCAGTCGGCGGCCAGCGCCGCCGGATGCGTCCCCCCGATGACGAAGCCGAAGAACCGTCCGGAGGGCATGGCCGCCAGCCCCGGCTCGCAGGCGCGGGCCAGCGTGTCGACCACATCGGCCGCGGACGACGGACCTGCCGGCAGGTCCGGGCCCAGCGCCGCCGCGACCTCGGCGATCGACGCCCGCGCCGGCACGCTCCGGTCGTCCAGGCTGCCCAGCCACGCGCGGGCATGGGTGATGGCGCGGTCGAGCGCCTCGTCGTACCGGTCTGGAGGAGTGGTCATGGACACGCAGTCTCGTCGAGTCGGTGCCCCTTCGCTGCGGAACCACCTCACCAGCAGTGTGTCGCTCGCTGGTTCTCATTCTGTCGATGCGGCGCCACAGTAGACCACAGAGATTTCTTTGCAAAGGAGTCTTTGTGGTCTACGGTGGCGACATGGCCTCCCGATCCACCCGCTACGTCGAGGACACCGCCTCGCTGCGCGCCATCGCCCACCCGCTGCGCCTCGAGCTGCTCGGCCGCCTGAGGATGCTCGGGCCGGCCACCGCGAGCGCGCTGGGCCGTGACCTCGGCGAGAGCAGCGGCTCGACCAGCTACCACCTGCGCCAGCTCGAGCGGTTCGGCTTCATCGAGCCCGCCCCCGAGCAGCCGTCGCGCCGCGAGAAGGTCTGGCGCGCTGCGCACGAGAGCACGTCCTTCCGGCTCTGGGAGGGCGCGGGCCCGGCCGAGAAGGCCGCCGTCGACACGATCATCGCCGTCCAGATCGAGCACCTGCTGGCCGGCGTCCGCCGCCGGCAGCGCGAGGCGTCGGCGTGGCCGACAGCGTGGCTCGACGCCCACGCCTCCAGCGACATGCAGGTGCGCCTGACACCGCAGGCGCTGCGGCGGCTCGGGGAGCAGATCTCCGAGCTGGTCTGGGAGGCCGAGACCCCCGACGACCCGGACGCCCGCTGGGTCGAGCTGCACCTACAGTCCTTCTTCCGCGACGGAGAGACCCCGTGACCGAGGTGCCCGACCTCCTGACCCTGCGCCGGCGGTTCGTCGTCCTGACGTTCCTGCGCTGGTTCCCGACCGGCCTGCTGATCCCTGCCCTGGTGCTGCTGCTCACCGCGCGCGGGCTGTCGCTGCAGACGGTCGGCCTCGTGTTCGTCGTGTACGGGCTGACCTGCGTCGTCCTTGAGCTTCCGACCGGAGGCCTGGCCGACGTGATCGGACGCCGGGTGGTCCTGGTGGCCTCGGGCCTGCTCTTCGTGGTGAGCGCCGTCGTGCTGGCCTTCGGCCAGGGCGTCTGGATCCTCGTCGTCGGCGCCGCGCTGATGGGTGTCGGCCGCGCGCTGGACTCCGGGCCGCTGGAAGCCTGGTACGTCGACGCGGCCCGCACCGTCGACACCCGGTGCGACCTCAAGCCGGCTCTCTCCCGGGCCCACGCCGCCGGGGCGCTCGGTCTCGGCATCGGCTCCCTCGCCGGCGGTGGCCTGATCGCTCTGGCCTGGCTGCCCGAGGCCGGCAGCGCGGTGCTGCTGACCCTGTCCGTCCCCTACCTCGCGGCCGCGGTGTTCGGGGTCGTCGGCGTGGCGTTCGTCGCCGCGTGGGTCCACGAGCCGAGCCGCGGCGGGGCGCGGCCGACGGTCCGCGAGGTCCTGGTCGACGTGCCGCGCACCGTCGTGGCCGGGTCGGCCCTCGTGACCCGGAGCCACGTGCTGCGACGGCTCTCGGCGCGTGTCGCCGTGGCCGGGGTCGTCCTCGTGACGTGCGAGCTGCTGTCACCCCTGCAGTTCGGCGAGAGCATCGGCGCCGAGGGCTACGCCGTGCTGGTCACCCTGGCGTTCCTGGGTGCCGCCGCCGGAGCACGCCTGGCGCCCGCGCTGGCGCACCTCGCGAAGGGCACCGGACGGGCGCTCGTGCTCGTCACCGCCCTGGCCGGCGTCCTGCTCGCGGGCCTGGCCCTCCCAGGATGGCTGTTGCCTGCGGTCGCCTACGTTCTGCTCTACGTGGCGATCGGCGCCGACGACCCGCTCGTGGGCGAGCTGCTGCACGACGAGACCACGTCGGGGGAGCGCGCCACGGTCCTGTCGGTGCAGTCGCTGCTCGGCCAGGGCGGTGGTGCGGTGACGAACGTCGCCGTCCCGGCCCTCGTCGCGGTCACCGTGTTCGACGTGGCCTGGCTGGGAGTCGGGCTCGTCGTCGTGGCCGCGTCCCTGCTCGCGGTCGGGCTGCCCCGCGGCCACCTCGGCACCGCGGAGGTGGCGGACGACGTCGGGCCGGTCGGCGAGCCCTTCCCCACCATCGCCCCCTGACGCGCACCGGGCGCCTCCGCTCTCACCCCGGGTGAGTGCTGGGCGTCCCTGCGCTCGATCAACGAGAGCGGGGACGCCCTGTGCTCACCTGGGGTGAGGGTGGATCGGCCCGGTCAGGGGC
>Ga0075530_1000618_pt1 | contig 16879 bp, 17 predicted proteins | sample NGEPerD_2_FD_75101 | JGI IMG/M metagenome (GOLD analysis project Ga0075530, IMG submission 75101) | Arctic peat soil microbial communities from the Barrow Environmental Observatory site, Barrow, Alaska, USA - NGEE PermafrostL1-D | ecosystem: Environmental > Terrestrial > Soil > Wetlands > Peat ... | reverse complement strand
CTAGCCCTTCGGCTTGGGCAGGGCGAGGCGGATATTCAGGTCTTGCAGTTGCCTGGGCGAGACCTCCGACGGCGCGCCCATGAGCAGATCCTCGGCCTGCTGGTTCATGGGGAACATGACCACCTGGCGCAGATTCTCCTCACCGCAGAGCAGCATGACCATGCGGTCGATGCCCGGCGCGATGCCGCCATGGGGCGGCGCGCCATATTGCAGCGCCCGCAGCATGCCGCCGAAGCGCGCCTCCAGATCTTCGCGTGGGTAGCCGGCGATGGCGAAGGCCTTCTCCATGATCTCCGGCTTGTGGTTCCGGATGGCGCCGGAGGACAGCTCCACGCCGTTGCACACCACGTCATATTGGTAGGCGAGGATATCTTCCGGCTTCATGGTGTCGAGCGCTTCGAGGCCGCCCTGCGGCATGGAAAAGGGGTTGTGCGAGAAGTCGATCTTCTTCTCGTCCTCGTTCCACTCGAACATGGGAAAGTCGACCACCCAGCAGAAATCGAACCGGTCAGTCGCGCTGAGCTTCAACTCATCGCCGACCTTGACGCGGGCGCGGGCGGCGAAGTCGGCGAACTCGTTCGGCAGCCCGGCCACGAAAAACACCGCGTCGCCGTCTTCCAGGCCAAGCTGCGTGCGGATGGCTTGCGTGCGCTCCGGCCCGATATTCTTGGCGACCGGTCCCGCGCCTTCGCCGTCACGGAAGAAAATATAGCCGAGCCCCGGCTGGCCCTCGCTCTGCGCCCAGGCATTCATGCGGTCGCAGACCGCGCGTGAGCCGCCGCCTTTGCCTGGGATCGCCCAGATGCGCGTGTTGACGTCCATCTCGATCATGCCGGCGAAGACTTTGAAGCCCGAGCCGCGGAAATGCTCGGTCACGTCCTCCATCTCGATCGGGTTGCGCAGGTCGGGCTTGTCGGTGCCGTATTTGTGCATTGCTTCCTTGTAGGGGATGCGCGGGAATTTCTGCGTCACCGGCTTGCCGCCGCCGAACTCCTCGAACAGGCCGCGCAGGATCGGCTCGACCGTGTCGAACACATCGTCCTGGGTGACGAAGCTCATTTCGATATCGAGCTGGTAGAACTCGCCCGGCGAGCGGTCGGCGCGGGCGTCCTCGTCGCGGAAGCACGGCGCGATCTGGAAGTAGCGGTCGAAGCCCGCCATCATGATGAGCTGTTTGAACTGCTGCGGAGCCTGCGGCAGCGCATAGAACTTGCCCGGATGCACGCGGGACGGCACCAGATAGTCGCGCGCGCCTTCCGGCGACGATGCGGTCAGGATCGGGGTCTGGAACTCGAAGAAGCCGGCCCCGCGCATACGGTCGCGCAACGAGCCGATGATCGCCTGCCGCTTCATGATGTTGGCGTGCAGCGTCTCCCGGCGAAGGTCGAGGAAGCGGTATTTCAGCCGCGTCTCTTCCGGATAGTCCGGCTCGCCGAACACCGGCAGCGGCAGCTCGGCGGATTCGGAGAGAACTTCAAGGCCGGCGGCTTTGACCTCCACCTGCCCGGTCGGCAGGTTGGGGTTGATGGTGTCGTCCGTGCGGGCCACCACTTCGCCATCGATCTTGACCACCCATTCCGGCTTGAGCTTTTCGGCCGCGGCAAAAACAGGCGAATCCGGGTCGGCCACGATCTGGGTGATGCCGTAATGGTCCCGCAGGTCGATGAATAACAACCCGCCATGGTCGCGGATACGATGCACCCAGCCTGAAAGGCGGACGGTCTTGCCTACATCGTCGGCGCGGAGCGCGCCGCAAGTGTTGGTGCGATAAGCATGCATGGCGTGAAAGGTCGGCTCTGCTGGGGAAATTACGGTCTTTAGGTGCCGCGGAACACCGCACAGGAAGCGCGCTCTTGTCAAGGCGAGCGGGCCGCGCAGGCCCCGCTGCGTGGAACGCTGCGGGCTGTGCGCGGGTTTTCCCTTCCCCAGCCGGATAAGAGCGAGGATTCCATGGCGAAAAGAGCAAACACGAGAACGGCCGGCGCGGCAGCCGTGCTTCTAGCCTTAGGCCTTCCAGGCCACGCACTGGCCGAAACGCCGAGCGAGCCGGTGCCGGGCGTCGAGGCGGATAAGACGTTGAGCGAGCAGCTCGACAAGGACAAAGGCGTGATCGTGCCCCCGCCGGTGGGAGATGAGGCGATTCACGTGCCCGCCCCCGATCCCACACCGGGCACGACGCCGGTCATTCCGCCGCCCGGCACGCCTGGCGGCGACCAGAGCATCGACCCTAAGTGACAGAAAACTAAAGTATTTTTTCCGGGTTTGGGCCTTCGAATTAAATTTTCAAGGCCTTGTAGGAACCGGGGCACGGGCCGGACGTTTTACAGACACGGCACTGACTGAGGGAGACTTCACATGATCAAGATACCCATCAAGACCCGATTGCCCGTCGAGGCGTGGACTTTGGCCGCGCTTGTCACCCTGTTTTCGCTGCTTTCGTCCCTCGTCCCCCACCCTGGGACGAATACCGACGCAACGTCCATGGCCCACGCCAAGATGGTGACGGACAACTATACCCTGTTCACCTCGGCGATACGCTGAGCGAAAAAACTGATGCTAGCCTTGTGTTTTGCGTATCTGGCAAGTGTCATCGCCGACCGTATCCGCCCGCGCGGCTGACCGTGCCGCCCCACGGTTTGCGCCCTTAAAGCCCGCGCTGCGAGCGGTCCGCCGCGTCGGTCCGGCACCTATCCCCACTTAGACTGCGTTTGCGGCGTTCGTACTCTTGGCCATGGGCCCGGCGTTAGGCTATATCCCGCCCACCATGGATCTCATTGCTCGTACCGAGGACCTCGCCGCCGCCTGCGCCAAGCTGGCCGCCGCCCCCTTCATCGCCGTCGATACCGAGTTCATGCGCGAGCAGACCTTCTGGCCGCGCCTGTGTCTCGTGCAAATCGCCTCGGAAGACACCGAGGTGCTGATCGACAGCATGGCGCCGGACATCGACCTCACGCCGCTCTTCGACCTCATGGTCGACGAGAATGTACTGAAGGTCTTCCATTCGGCGCGGCAAGACGTTGAGATCGTGCATCATCTGGCCGGCGTCATCCCCCACCCGATCTTCGACACGCAAGTGGCCGCCATGGTCTGCGGGTTCGGCGAGGCGGTGAGCTATTCGATGCTGGTGAAGCGCCTGCTCGGCCGCAACCTGGACAAGACCTCGCGCTTCACCGACTGGAGCCGGCGCCCCCTGTCCGAGCGCCAGCTCACCTATGCCATCGGCGACGTGACCTATTTGCGCGACCTCTACCCGCAGCTAAGAGCCCAGCTCGACCAATCCGAGCGCGCCAGCTGGCTCAACGAGGAGATGGGGGTGCTGACCGACCCGGCCACCTATGAGCTGCATCCGGAGAAAGCCTGGAAGCGGCTCAAGATGCGCATCAAGACGCCGAAGGCGCTCGCCGTGCTCATGGAGCTTGCCGCTTGGCGGGAACGCGAGGCGCAGACCCAGGACGTGCCCCGGTCGCGCATCCTGAAAGACGAGGCGCTTTACGACATCGCCGGCCAAGCCCCGCGCACCGTCGAGGACTTGGGATCGCTCCGCTCCTTGCATAACGGCTTCGCCCGTTCGCATCGCGGCCGCGCCGTGCTCGAAGCCGTGGCAAAGGGGCTTGAGCGCGACCCCAAGACCATCCCGCCGCTTCAGCGGGGCGAGCCGATGCCGCCCGAGGCGCAGGCCGTGGTCGATCTGTTGCGCGTGCTGTTGAAGGCGACCGCGGGCCGCCATGGCGTGGCGCCGAAGCTGATCGCCACATCCGACGAGCTCGAGCAGATCGCCCGCTCCGACGATGCCGATGCCGCGGCGTTGCGCGGCTGGCGCAAGAAGCTGTTCGGCGACGATGCGCTGGCCCTGAAGCGTGGAAAGTTGGCGCTGGCGATCCGGGAGGGCGAGGTCACGGTGCTCGCGCCCGAAGGATCAGCGGCGGAAGAACCAGAAGATCGCGCCTAGCAGAACGGCGACGATGACCGCGGTGGTGAACGGCAGATAGAAATAGAAGCCGCCGGTATCGACCACGATGTCGCCCGGCAGCCGGCCAAGGCCGTACTGCACGCTGAGAATCGTCAGCAAAATCACCAGCAAGAAATAGAAGACGACGGTGCCCGAGGATCGCATGGCGCTAGCCCCGCCGGCGGCGTTCGATGCGCATCCGGACCGTGGTGCGGACATCCGCCGGCAGATCGTCGAGCGCTTCGAGCAAACCGCGCAGCTCCGAACGGAGCCCATGGATCTGATCGATCAGGTTAAGCAGCACCGGCACGTCCTCTTCGGCAAAGCCGAGCTCGTCCTCCAGATCGCTGATCAGGGTCGCTCGCGCGATGTCGGCTTCGGAGAAGCTTGGCGCGTCCTCGTCGGCCGGCTTGATAAGCCCCTGGTCGACCCACACCCTGAGCCTGGTCACGGTCAGGTGCTGGACCCGGGCGATGACGTCTTGCTCGCTCGCCATCACGCCTGCTCCTTAAGCTTGCGCCGCGGGTCGTAGGCGTGAGTCTTCCGCCAGTCTTCCGCGAAGCTCTTGAGGTCGTCATCGATCGTCTCGGGCAGCATGACGCTCAGTCTCACCAGCTGGTCGCCGGCGCCGGTCTTCGACTTCACCCCGCGCCCTTTCAGCCTGAGCGTCTGCCCGGTATTGGAGCCCGGCGGCACCGTCACCGCGACGCGGCCGGTAATGGTCGGCACCTCGATCTTGCCGCCCAACACCGCCTCGTCGAGACTAATCGGCACCTCGACGACAATGTCGTTGCCGTCGCGGTTGAACACCGGATGCGGCTTCACGGCGATTTCCACCAGCGCGTCCCCGGGCGGGCCTTCGCCCCCGCCCGGCATGCCTTTGCCCTTGAGCCTCAGGACCTGCCCCTCGCTGACGCTCGGCGGGATCGTCACGTCGAGCGTGCCGCCGTCGGGCAGTGTGATCCGCTGCTTGGCGCCGTTCACCGCGTCGAGGAAACTGATATCGAGCCGATATTGTGCGTCCTGGCCGCGCATGGCGAACCGCCCTCCGCCGCCCCGCGCCCCGCGCATGCCGGCCCCACCTGAAAACACGTCGCCGAAAAGGTCGCTGAACGCACCGATATCCTCGTAGCCCGCGCTCGAGTGATAGCGCGCGCCCTGGGGTCCGCCGGCGTATTCGCGGTAATAGCGCTCCTGCGGCCGCTCCTGGCCGCTCGCATCGATAGCGCCGCGGTCGTATTGCCCGCGCTTGTCCGGGTCGTTGAGGATCGAGTAGGCCTGCGCGACCTGCTTGAACTTCTCCTCGGCAGCATCGTCGCCCGGATTGAGGTCGGGATGCAGCTTCTTGGCGAGCTTGCGATAGGCCTTGGTAATATCGGCGGCGCTAGCGGTCTTCGCCACGCCAAGAACGGAATAAAGATCCTCTGCCATCGACCCATCTAAAGGCTGGAGTTGAACGTGAAGCTTTGGCCCTTAACCTGAGGGTCTTGCGCCGCGAGGCGCTACGATTCCCTTAAGCCATAATGATTTGAGGTGGGTCCCCTCGTCCAGCAAGTCAACCCGTTGCGAGCTGGAACGGGGTCCCGACACGAATCTCCGGCTCCCAGTCAACGAGGCCGGCGAGCGCCTTGAAGCGGCGCTCGACCCGCTCACCCTCGAGGTTGGAATACGGCTCGGGCAGCGTCCAGATGAGCCGGTTGCCCTCATAGCTGAGCGGCGTATTGGGCAGCACTCCGGGCATCGCCGCCGAGACCATGTGCGCCGCGCGGAAGGCGGCACCCAGGATGCGCGCCCGCTTGAGCGTATCTTTGTCGACGAGTTCCACGAGCTTCTGGCTTAAATCGTCTTTGACCATCCCCTCGTTGCGGTAATAAGCGGTGAGCGCGAGGAAGGCACGGCCCGGATGATCGACGCCGACGAAATCGCCGTGGGCCACGAGGTTCAGACTTTGGGCGCCGCGGTAATCGGGATGGGCCCGCCAGCCGATATCCGACAACAAGCACGCCGCGTGACGTAGCCGCTTCTGCTCGGGCGTCTCCACCGGCCCCGGCGCGCGGAACAAGGTGTCGGTCCACGCGCAAAGCTCGTAGGCATTTTCCAGCGACCGGGACCGCTGCTTGGCGAGGCCGGCACAGGCTTCGAGCAGCGGGTCTTTCTCCCTCTCCTCATCGCTCAGAAGGCTATAGAGCAGGCCTTCCCGGATCCCGAGGACTGACACCACCACGGAGCGCGGCTTCATCTGCTTGATCAACCGTTCAAGCACGAGCGCGCCGTAGGGCACGGTCTCGCGCCTTGCGCTGGAAAGATCGCGAATACCGGCAAGTGAACTTTGCGATTGGTGATCGAGTAACGCGGCGAACTTCAGCGCCTCTTCGGCGCTGATCCGGTAGTTGTGCATCACGCTCAAGGGATAGTTGGTCTGGGTCATGTGCAAGCGCGCGAGCGCCCGCCATGCGCCGCCGATGGCGTAGAAGTCGCGCCCCCTGCCCTTCTCCAGCCAATCCACCTTGGCGAACTCGGCATCGACAATGTCGCGCGCCTTTTTGAGATTGCCCTCCGAGGCATCGATCAAGCGCAATCCGCCGAGCGGCATGGTGACGGCGTCGGACAACCGCCCGCCGCGCACATCGATGAGCTCGAGGCTGCCGCCGCCCAGATCGCCGGCGAACCCGTCAGCCGCGTAAATCCCGGAGACCACGCCGAGGGCGGCGAGCTCGGCCTCCATGGTGCCGGAGAGCAGCGTGACTTTTCGGCCGAGGACGCGCTCGGCCTGGGCGATGAACTCAGGCCCGTTCTCGGCCTCACGTGCAGCCGCCGTCGCGATGACCTCCACGCGCGTGACCTCGAGCTGGTCCATCAGGGCGCGAAAGCGTCTCAGCGCGCGAAGCGCCCGCGATACGCCGTCGACGGCAAGCTTGCCCGTCGAGGCGATCGAGCGCCCCAGCCCGCACAGCACCTTCTCGTTGAACACCGGCTCCGGCGCCCGGCGCGCCGACTCGTAGACGATGAGCCGCACCGAGTTCGAGCCGATGTCGACGACTGCGACGGGGGCTCGATCGTTGCTGACAATCATCGCGCGCTCGGCTCTAGCCGGTCTCGACCAGGCGCGAGAAGCGCGGCGGCATGTTCTCGGTCAGAGACGTGCCGCGGCCGGACAGGCTTGGATTGGTCATGAAATAGTCCTGGGCGCTGAACGGCTCGTGGTCCGCCGTAGGCGCCATACGCTCGGAGCTGCCGTCGGGCATCACCCGCCAGCTTTGCAGATTGTCCTTGAGATTCGCCACCATGATCTGATCGAGGATCTGCTCGTGCACTGTAGGGTTCTTGATCGGCACCATGGCCTCTACCCGGCGATCGAGGTTGCGCGGCATCATGTCGGCGGAGCTGATATAGACCACTGCCTTGCGATGCGGAAGCCCATGACCGGCGCCGAAACAATAGATGCGCGAGTGCTCGAGGAAGCGGCCCACGATGCTCTTCACGTGGATATTCTCCGAAAGTCCCGGCACGCCGGGGCGCAGGCAGCAAATGCCGCGCACCACGAGGTCGATTTCCACGCCCGCCCGGCTCGCCTCATAGAGCGAATCAATGATCTCGTGGTCCACGAGCGAGTTCATCTTCATCCAGATGGCCGCCGGGCGCCCCGCCTTGGCGTGATACATCTCTTCGCGAATATGATCGAGAATGCGCGCTCTGATGCCATACGGTGACACGGCCATGACTTCGAGATCGGCCGGCTCGGCATAACCCGTGACGTAGTTGAAGATTCGCAACAGATCTTTGCCGACGGCGCGGTCGGCGGTGAAGAATGACAGGTCGGTGTAGATCTTCGCGGTCACCGGGTGATAGTTGCCGGTGCCGACATGGCAATAGGTGGCAAGCTCACCGCGCTCGCGGCGCACGACGAGGCTGAGCTTGGCGTGAGTCTTCAGCTCGATGAAGCCGTAGACCACTTGGACGCCCGCGCTTTCGAGATCGCGCGCCCATTTGATATTGGCCTCTTCGTCGAAGCGAGCCTTTAGCTCGACCACGGCGGTTACCGTCTTTCCGGCTTCGGCCGCGTCCTTCAGCGCCTCGATGATCGCCGAGGTCTTGCTCGTGCGGTACAGCGTCCACTTGATTGCCACCACATCGGGGTCGGCGGTGGCCTGCTTCAGAAATTGGAGCACCACATCGAACGATTCGTATGGGTGGTGGACCACGATGTCCTTCTTGGCGATGGCCGCGAAGCAATCGCCCTGATGCTCGCGGATGCGCTCCGGAAACCGGCTCACGAAAGGCTGGAACTTGAGATCGGTCCGGTCCGAGACGATGAGCTGATTGGTATCGGCGAGCCCGATCTGGCCTCTCTGCACGAAGCTCTCGCGCTCGGTGACCTTCAGCTCCTGCATGACGAAGCGCTGGAGCCGCGACGGCATGGTCGCTTCCATCTCGAGCCTGATGACCGACCCGCGCTTCCGTCGCTTCAGCGCCGATTCGAACAGGCGCACCAAGTCCTCGGCTTCTTCCTGGACCTCGATGTCACTATCGCGCACGATCCGGAACGCACCTTGGCTTCTCACCCGGTAGCCGGGGAACAGCCGCGACACGAAGATGCCGACCACCGTCTCGAGCCTGATGAAGCGAATGGACCCCTTTGAGCCATCGTCGCTCGGAAGCCGGATGAAGCGGTCGAGCTGCGGCGGGATCGGCAGCAGTGCGTGCATGGTGCGAAGCGAGCCATCGCGCACCAGCTCAAGTCCGAGGGTGAAGCCGAAGTTCGGGATAAACGGAAACGGATGGGCGGGATCGACGGCGATCGGCGTGAGCACGGGAAAGATGTGATTTAAGAAGTGCTCCTCGAGCCACTTGCGCTCCTGATCCGCGAGCTGGTCGGCGTGGAGGACATGAAGGCCGGCCTCGCCGAGCAGCGCCTCCAGCGTGACCCAGTTTTCCTGCTGCTGCGCGGTCAGCTCGGCAACAGCTTCGTTGATGCGATCTAGCTGCTCGGTGGGGGTCAGCCCGTCCTGGCTCGGCGTCTCGATGCCGGCGACGACTTGCGCCCTCAAGCCGGCCACGCGCACCATGTAGAACTCGTCGAGATTGGTGGCTGAGATGGACAGAAAGCGCAGGCGCTCCAGCAGCGGATGGCGCTCGTTCTCGGCCTCCTCCATCACCCGCTTGTTGAAGTTGAGCCAAGACAGCTCGCGGTTGAAGTAGCGGCCAGGCCCGAAGGCGGCGATGGAGGCGTCCGCGCCGTTCGGCTCGACCTTTTCCGGCAAATTCATCAATAACCTCGTGTAATCAGGCGCGTTTTCGCCTTCCGTCAGACTTTGGGGGTCGGGCGGCCATGTTACCCGCTCAAATGTATCACTAGCGTTACGGAAAACGCCAATCGCGGGAACGCGCTACTCGGCCGAGGCCGTCGCCCGGAGCGCCTCCGTCACAAGCTGGCGGTTGATCTTCCGGCCCGAAGCGAGTGCCGCCCGGTCCACCGCCTCGACCGCCGCGGCCGCCGCGGCAAGCGAGCGATCGACTTGGAGCGCCATAAACTCCAGCGTCTTGGGATCGATATCGAGCTGCCGGTCAGCAAAATGCTTGAGCATCACGGTTCGCAGCAGGGCTTCGTCGGGCGCCCCGATCTCCGTCACAGGCACCGCACTCAAACGCGAGGCGAGGTCGGGCAAGGCCGTGTCCCAGCGGTTCGGGCCGACACGTGCGGTAACGAGTACGAAGAAGTGCTTCTCGCGCGCCAGGTTCAGCAAATGAAACAGCGTCTTTTCGTCGTAGGTAGCGCGGTCGGCGTCCTCCACGACAATGGTCGAGCCCGAAATCAGGCGGTCGAGCAAAGCGATCCCGAGATGCGCCGGGTCGAGGGCCACAGCGCCGGAACGACCCTGCCACACCCTGACGAGGTGCGTCTTGCCGCTTGCGGCGGGACCGATCAGAAGCTGCACCCGATCGGGCCACTCCGGCCAAGCGTCGATCAGTCTGACGGCGGCGAGATTGCAATCGCTGACCAGAAAGTCTTCCGCGCCAAGGGCGGCGCGGTGAGGAAGGTCGAAGGTGAGTTGCGTGAGCGTCACGAGGCCCTGACCCGCGAGCGCTGGTCCCCGACCCCGGCGGACTTCTGGCGGCGCGGACGCGGCGCAGGCGCCGGCTCGTAGCTCGCCATGTGCCGAAGCCACTGCCAGAAATAGGCGCCGGCCGAGAGGATGGTGAGCACTCCCGTCACCCAAATCAAAAGCCAAACGAGGGTTCCGAGGCCGAGGCCAAGCCCGAGCTCGCCCAAAACGACCGCCGCAAGCACGATCTGCGACAGCGTATTCGCCTTGCTGATGAGAAGGGGCTGCATGCTCACCGGCCGCGCCAACATCCACGACAGCACGACCGCGCCGACGATGAGGATGTCCCGGCTCACCACCGCGATGACAAGCCACACGGGGAGATTCCCAGCGAGCCCCAAAGTAACGTAGATCGTCACCAGAAGCGCCTTGTCGGCGATGGGATCCAAATAGGCGCCGAGCTCCGTGTGCCAACCGAAGCGCTTGGCGAGATAGCCGTCCGCCGCGTCGGAGAGACCGGCAAGCATGAACACGAGAAAGGCCGCAAACATCTGGTGGTCGATGATCAGCCACACCAGAAGCGGCACGAGAAGGATCCGACCCAAAGTCAGCGTGTTGGGGATGTTCACCAGCGCGTCTCCCAGACGTCTCCCAAGTCGGCCCGTCTTGGCGGGACCGTCCCTTAGCAATTCTAGCAGATTCTGTGCGCCAAGGGGCCCAATCCGGTCCCTTGCAGCCCTATTGGGAGCGGAGCACGAACGCGCCATCTCTCTCATCGAGCGCAAATCCATTCTGGCCAAGCGCCGCCTGAAGCCGGTCGAGCGACCCGGCGAAATCGAACGTGACCGACGCACCCCGGGCCGACAACGCGTTGACCTCGAGCCCCTGGAGGCCTGCGATCTGGGTCAGCCTGGTTCGAATCTGTTGCCAATCCCTTAGGCCGGAGAACTCAACCAGCGCGGCAACATTGCGGGGCACCTCCGTGGGCAAAGCCGGCTGCTCCTCGAACCCCGGTGCAGGCGGATTGTCCTCATAGGCGGCATCCGCGGGCGCTGGCCCGCCTGAGCGCATCACCTTCCACCGGTTCTCCAAGATCGCCAGCGCGGCCGCGGCCGCCTTTTGCGCGGCCACCTTGGCATCGCCACCAACCGCCTCGGACTGATTGAAATTGATCGCCCCGACACCGTCCTCGCCCACCAGCTGGGTCGTGAACGCGCCGCCCTTCACCTCGCCCACCGCGATGACGAGCCCGCCATAGCCGTAAGCGCTCTGCATCGCGGCAAACGCCTCGGTATCGCCCGCGAGCACCGCCTTGACGGTGCCTGCGTCGAGATCGGCCCGCGGCCGCAAGATGGTCGCCGGGGTCACACTGTGGGAGATGTCGAGGTCCTCCCACGCTTGGCGCCACCCCTCTTGGCCCTCGCCCGTCACGCCGTCACCCGCAAGCATCAGCGGCAGGATGGAAATCGAGGGCCCGCGCTCCTCGCTATAAGGGATGCCGTAGCTCGCCAGCAGCTGCTTCACCGCATAGTCGTGGAAGTTCACGTCGAGGATGGCGATGTAGCGCGTGGTCGAGGTCTGCTCCTTGCGGACCGCGACGCCGATGACCAGCTGCTCGACCTCCTCTTTGGTGAACTCAGGCAGCTGCTCTTGGGCGCCGAGCGGCACGAGCCGCCCGAGCACGATCTTCAGGGCCCGACTCTCGGCCTCAGCCATGCCGTTGGTCCTGGCGGCAACGGCATTCTTGGCCGTGGTGTCCACCGAGACCTTGGCGACGTTGTAAAGGCTGTCCGCGGCGCGCGCCGCGCTCATGCCCGCGACCGGCGCCACCAAGAGAACAAGGAGACTCAATCTGCGAGCAAGTCGCTCTAATCGCCTGAAACGCATCTTGGACTCTACCCGCAAGCCACCGCACCCGGCGCCTACGCGCCGGAGTCTCCCCTAAACCCTTGGAATAAGGCAGCGCCACGGCCTTTCCGCCTTGACGGGCCTCCTCCGGCACGATTGTTATGCCAATTCTTCTGAACTTGCACCCCGAGTGGCCAGGTGCCCCCGAAATCCCAAGACTCCCAGGATCCTCTGACCTATCGCGATGCGGGCGTCGATATCGACGCCGGCAACGCGCTGGTGAAGGCGATCGGCCCGCTCGCGGCCAAGACGATGCGCGCGGGCGTGCTCGGCGGCATTGGCGGGTTCGGCGGCCTGTTCGACCTCAAGGCCTGCGGGTTCGACGATCCGCTTCTCGTTGCCGCGACCGACGGGGTCGGCACCAAGCTCAAGCTCGCCATTGAGACCGGGCTGCATGACGGCATCGGCATCGATCTCGTGGCCATGAACGTCAACGACCTCGTGGTCCAAGGTGCCGAGCCCCTGTTCTTCCTCGACTACTTCGCCACCGGCAAGCTCGACGTGGATGTGGCATCGACGGTCGTCGCCGGCATCGCCGCCGGCTGCAAGGAAGCGGGCTGTGCCCTGATCGGCGGCGAGACCGCCGAGATGCCGGGACTCTATGCGGAAGGCGACTACGACCTGGCCGGCTTCGCCGTGGGCGCGGTGGAGCGTAACAGGCTTTTGCCGCGCACCGATCTCACCGAGGGCGATGCGCTCATCGCCCTGCCCTCCTCGGGTGTCCACGCCAACGGCTTCTCGCTGGTGCGGCGGGTGGTCTCCGAGAGCGGTCTCGATTGGAACGATCCAGCGCCCTTCGCGCCTGAGACGACGCTCGGCGCGGCGCTGCTCACCCCAACCCGCATCTACGTGCGCCAGCTCCTTGAAACGATTCGCACAACCTCGGCGGTGAAGGCGCTGGCCCACATCACCGGCGGCGGCCTGATCGACAACCTCCCCCGCGTGCTGCCCGATACCCTCGCCGCCGTGATCGACCATGACGCCCTCCACTTTCCGCCGGTGTTCGAATGGCTCCAGGTGGAAGCGAGACTCAGCGCCCACGACATGCTCCGCACCTTCAATTGCGGGATCGGCATGGTGGTGGTTGTGGCGCCGGGCGACGTGGATCGTGTGCGCGCCGCGCTCGGCCCCCTCGGTAACGACGCGATCCTCATCGGCACGCTTCACGCCCGCGATGGCGGCGACGCCGTTCGTCTTGAGGGTAAGCCTCGGTCGGCGTCATGACGCCGAAGACTCACGTCGCGCTTAAGAAGCGCGTCGGCGTTCTCGTCTCGGGCCGCGGCAGCAACCTCCAAGCCCTGATCGATGCGGCTAAGGGGCCGGACTATCCCGCCCAGATCGTTCTGGTGATCTCGAATGTACCGGGCGTCCAAGGCCTCGCCCGGGCGGAAGCCGCTGGCATCCCCACACGCGTCGTCAAGCATCAGGACTTTGCCGCGCGCGAGCCCTTCGAGGCCGCGCTCGATGCGGCCCTGACCGAAGCGGGCGTCGAGCTTCTGTGCAATGCGGGTTTCATGCGCCTTCTCACGGCAGGCTTCGTCACGCGCTGGCTGAACCGCCATCTCAACATCCACCCTTCCCTGCTGCCTGCCTTCAAGGGCTTGAACACCCACGCCCGCGTCCTGGAGGCCGGCGCCAAGATCACCGGCTGCACCGTCCATTTCGTCCGAGCGGCCATGGATGACGGCCCCATCGTCGCCCAGGCCGCCTTACCCGTGAACCCCGGCGATACCGCCGACAGCCTGGCCGCACGGGTGCTGGAAGCCGAGCATAGGCTCTACCCCCATGCGCTCCGGCTAGTGGCCTCCGGCGAGGTCCGGGTGGAGGGCGAATCTGTGGTCGGAATGACACAGCAGAACGGCCAAACCGCCCTCTTTTCGCCCCCACTCGACGGCACGCTTTGATCGGCAGAGTTAACGGCCGTAAAATCACGGGGCGGCGGAGGTTGATACGCATCAATCTGCGGCGCCGCCGACCATGGACAATGCTGACGGCTGGATGCTAGGAACGAAGCCTATTCGCGATCATCTTCGCGGCTGCATTTCGCGATCCGGTCAATGCGGTCCCGAGCGCTGCAGAGGACCGTTTCCTGGCCTGGCGGCTCGGCCCTGGGTCCAATCCAGCACCCAAGGCCCAACGACCAGGAGCAGGGGGAAGGCTTAAATGGCGGACATGACGGTCGCCTATTCTCCGTCGCACGGGCTCGGCGAAGAGCAGAGCATCTGGTTCAAGCTCACCCCGCTTCTGAACCAAGAGAACCCCATGCAGGTTCTCATGGCGCTCAGCGACAAATATAACGGCGTCATCCCGATCAATCTGAAGAACCAGCGCATCGTGCTGCTGAGCGAGCCTCAGCATGCCGAGCGCGTGCTGGTGTCGAACGCCGACAACTACACCAAGTATTTCGACGGGCTGCGCCCCATCTTCGGCAACAGCATGATCACGATCGACGGCGCGCTGTGGCAGAAGATCCGCACGCCGCAGCAGGCCGCGTTCCACCCGAATATGTTCGAAGAGTATTTCCCCTATCTGATGTCGGCCATCGACTCCAAGATGGCGCGCTGGACGGAGGTTGCCGAGACCGGCGAGACCGTCGAGATGGTCGAGGAGACCTGGACGCTCGCCGCCGAAATGGTGTGCAAGGCGCTGTTCGACCGCGAGATGCCGTTCAACCCGCATTTCGTGTTCCAGCAGGTGAAGACCTACACCGACGTGATGAACCACAAGTCGATCCGCCTGAAGAACCAGCGCGGCGAGTTGGTGGAGATGACCGGCGAGGACACCGCCAAGGCCATGGAGGTCTGGCACTCGATCCCCGATACGGTCATGGGCGCCAACATCCTCGAGCACCGCGAGAAGACGCTGCTCAAGATGCTGGAAGCGGCCGAGGCCGATCCGAACTTTCCGGAGTTCGACCATCGCCAGGTGATCGACGAGATGAAGCAATATCTGTGGGCCGGCACCGAAACTACCGCGCTCACCCTCGCCTGGTCGCTTTATCTCCTGTCGCAGCACCCCGAGGCGATGGAGCGTATCCGCGCCGAGGCCCACGCCGTGTGCGGCGACGCCGACCCCGAATGGAACCAGGTGCAGCAGCTCTCCTACACGCGCATGGTGATCCAGGAGACCATGCGGCTGTTCCCGCCGATCTGGGCGCTGATCCGCATCGCCGCCGGCGACGACGACATCCAAGGCCACAAGATCAAGGCCGGCGACAAGGTCGTGATCCTGACCTACATCGCCCATCACAGCCCGAAATATTGGGACGATCCGGAGAAGTTCGATCCGGAGCGCTTCGCGCCCGAGCGCGCCAAGAAGCGGGTGAAATACTCCTACCTGCCGTTCGCGGCCGGCAAGCGCGCCTGCATCGGCGGCGCGCTATCGCAGATCGAGAACACTTTGGCCCTGGTGCAGCTGCTCCGCCGCTTCACCCCGGAATATGTCGGGCCGGTGCCGGCGAAGATCCACGCCACGGTGACGTTCTGCCCGAAGGGCGGCCTGCCCTTCCGCATTCGCCCCCGCACCTAACAGCTCAATCGATCGTGTGTGTCTTGAAGTCGGGCTCGTCGGTCTTGGCCGCGCCGCCGTCCTTGGCCGGCGCATCGCCCCCATCGACGTCCGGGAAGCCGGCGCGCAAATAAGCGACGATCTGCCAGATCTGCTCTTCCGACAGCTGGTTCTTGAAGGCCGGCATGGCCGTGCCGAACTGCTTGCCGCCCTCTGAGATGCTCCACAGGAGATATTGATCCACCGCAATCGGCTGCTGCACCATATAGGCCAGCAGCGCCGGCGATGGCGTCAGCGCGTAAGCGAGGTCGCCGTTGCCGAGCCCGGTGTCGCCATGACATTTCTGGCAATGGGCGATGTAGAGCGGCCCGCCCTCGGCGATGGCCCGCACCGTGTAGCCGACGCCGTTCTCCGCCTTCAGATAGTCTTCCGGGATCCCCCGGTTCACGAAGGTCGAGAAGCGCAGCATGCGCTGCTGCTGCTCGGGCTCGATATTTTGCAGGCTCCAGCCGATCGACGGCTCCTGGTCCTTGCGAATGTCCTCGGGAATAGTCTTGGGCACGCCGTTGGCGCCCGGGGGGACGTCTTCCCCGAAAGCGGACGCCAATGGGGCGAAAAGCAGCCCGGCCAAAACAAGCGCAAGGGAGAGTATGCGAGGCATCGGCGAGGTCCTTATCGCTGAGGTGTCAGCGTAAGCCTCATACTCCATTGATGGCAAAACCACGCCTTGTCGCAGATCAACGCCGCAGCGAGGAGCGACAAGCCCCTAGCCGACGATCTCGTCCTTCTTGAAGCATAGCCCGATCTCGCGCTTGGCGCTTTCGGGGCTGTCGGAGCCATGCACGGAGTTCCGCTGCATGTTGACGGCGAAGTCTTTGCGGATGGTGCCGGGTTCGGCATCGACTGGGTTGGTCTTGCCCATCACCGCACGGTTCTTGGCGACGGCGTCCTCGCCCTCCAGCACCTGGAGCACGATGGGGCCCGAGGTCATGAAGGCGATGAGGCCCTTGTAGAAGTCCTGGCCCTTATGGATCTCGTAGAACTTCTGCGCGTCCTTCTTCTTCCACCACACACGCTTCTGCGCGATCACGCGAAGCCCTGCGCCCTCGAGCCTGGCGACGATCAGCCCGGTGATATTGCGCTCGGTGGCGTCGGGCTTGATGATTGAGAGCGTGCGTTCGCTAGCCATGCCTAAGTCCCTCTAGTCTTTGGAAATCTTTTCCGGGCTTATAGCTGCCAGGCATGACAGCCACAAGGCGATCGGGGTAAACAGCTGAATTGTCGGAATACCGAGGCAAGCCTGCCTCGGCGGATAGGAGGGCGAAACCGATGCTCTATGCCACGCTCAAGGTGCTGTTGACGAGCGTCCTCGTGGTCGCAGTGTCGGAAGCCGCGAAGCGAAGCACGCTGTTTGGCGCCGTCATCGCCTCGATCCCGCTCACCTCCGTGCTCGCCATGATCTGGCTCTATG
>Ga0075530_1000617_pt1 | contig 16880 bp, 17 predicted proteins | sample NGEPerD_2_FD_75101 | JGI IMG/M metagenome (GOLD analysis project Ga0075530, IMG submission 75101) | Arctic peat soil microbial communities from the Barrow Environmental Observatory site, Barrow, Alaska, USA - NGEE PermafrostL1-D | ecosystem: Environmental > Terrestrial > Soil > Wetlands > Peat ... | reverse complement strand
GCCTCACGCTGGGACAAACGCCCTAAGGCAGACGCCCTTCGCACTCCCGCGCCGCTCGAAGCACCTCGGTTTCTGGCAGAATAGCGGGGTGATGAAGAAAGCTTCTAAAGAGGGACTTCAGTACGAGGTTGTCGTGGCCGGTGGAGGCCACGCGGGCGTTGAGGCCGCGTTGGCCTCCGCCCGCATGGGCAGACGCACGGCGCTGGTGACGCTCAGCATCGACAAGATTGCCTTGATGCCGTGCAACCCTGCAGTCGGAGGCGTAGGGAAGGGCCAGCTCACCCGGGAGATCGATGCACTTGGAGGCGAGCAGGGTCGCAACATCGACAAGGCCTACATCCAGATAAAGATGCTGAATACCTCGAAGGGGCCCGCGGTTAGGGCCCTTCGGGCACAGGCCGACAAACGGCTTTACGAGGATTCGATGAAGGCCGTTCTGTCGGCAACCCCGAACCTCGAGATCATCGAGGGCGAAGTGGCACGGGTCGATGTTTCACGTGAAACAGTCCGCGGTCTCTGGCTCAACGATGGTCGCTATCTGGCCACCCGGACCTTCGTGCTCGCCTCCGGCACTTTCCTTCGGGGCAAGGTCATAGTCGGTGATTGCTCTTATGCGGCGGGCCGCGTCGGCGAGCTTCCGGCCAACCACCTTTCTCGGAGCCTGGAGGAGGCGGGCATCGTTTTGGGCCGCTTCCAGTCGGCCACGCCGCCGCGGGTAGATGGGCGGACGATTGACCAGAGCAAGATGATCGTCCAGCCCGGGGAGGAACTGCGCGGCGGCTTCTCACATTGGGAGACGCCGGCACCCAGGACGCAGGTACCCTGCTACTTAACCTATACCAGCGCCAACACCCACCAGACTGTGTCCGAACATTTGCACCTCAGTCCGCTAAAAAGTGGGACCGTGAGCGGGAAAGGGCCGCGCTACTGCCCGTCAATCGACCGGAAGATCATCAACTTCCCAGAGAAAGACCGGCACCCGGTGTTTGTCGAGCCCGAGGGCGCGACAACTCATGAGGTGTACCTACAGGGGCTGACCACCAGCCTGCCCGTCCACGTTCAGGAACTGATCATCTCCGCCACCCCGGGGCTGGAGAGAGCACGTTTGATCCGCCCGGGATACGCGGTTGAGTACGACTACCTCATCCCTGAGCAACTCACCCTTTGGCTTGAGTCCAAGACGGTTGGCGGGCTGTTCTCCGCTGGCCAGGTCAATGGGACCTCGGGCTACGAAGAAGCCGCGGCCCAGGGATTGATCGCGGGCATCAACGCTGCACTTTCCGCGCGCGGCGAAGAGCCGTTTATACTCGGTCGTGATCAGGCCTATATCGGAGTGCTCATTGACGACCTGGTGACCAAAGGCGTTGACGAGCCATACCGGATGTTCACCTCGCGGGCTGAGTATCGGCTGCTGCTCCGGCATGATAATGCCGACGAGCGCCTCGCCGAGTTCGGTCGGCGCTTGGGCTTACTAGAGGCCGCCCAGTTACAGGCGGTGGAGGACCGCCGGGATCAAGTCGGCGAACTGCAGGCCTTTTTGGACTCGACAACTCTTCGTGACGACGTACAACTCAACGCCGAGCTCGAGAGCATGGGTACATCCCCCATCAGCGAGCCACAGACAGCCGCTCAGTTACTTCGTCGGCCTCAAGTGGCCCTGCCCGACTTGCTGCGGATGCTCGAGGCCTCAGGGCACTCGGCGGGGCGTTATGACGAGAGGGTCCTCGAGCAGGTCGAGATCCGAGCGCGCTACGACGGGTACATTCAACGGCAACTGTCTGACATCCGCCGTCATCGGGCCACGGAGCACAGAGCCATTCCCCGGGGTTTTGCCTACGACTCAATCGAGGGCATCACCGTGGAAGCCCGGGATAAGCTGACTCGCTTGCGTCCGGCGACTTTAGGTCAGGCCTCGCGGATCGCGGGGGTTTCTCCTGCCGACATCTCCGTCTTGTTGCTCCACCTGCACCGCGCCGGCAGTGTGGCCGCCGGCACCTCCGCGGCCGTTTCACAACCCTAGATGTCCGCGCTACCGTGCAGTTTCGCCTAACAGAGGCCTTTCGAACGCTCGGGCTGTCCTCGTATGCGCTGAATCAGCTCTCGGAGTTCGGCGATCTCCTGCTCGGTTCGAAGACCAATGTATCCGGACTCCGGACGGCGGAGGAGATCGAGGAGCTTCACTTCCTGGATTCGCTGAGCCTACTTCGGTTGCAGGTGGTCCGCGATGCGCACGAAGTAGTGGACGTCGGGTCCGGCGGCGGGCTCCCGAGCGTCGTTCTGGCCATAGCCCAGCCCAACACGAGAGTGATTGCCTTGGACTCGGTCGGCAAGAAGTGCAGGTTCGTCGAGTTCGCCGCCTCGAAGCTTGGCCTCGGCAACCTGCAGGTGATTTGCGAGCGGGCGGAGGAGCTTGGACGGGGCGAAGGCCGGGAGCGCTTCGACGTTGCCACCAGCCGCGCGCTCGCGGCGCTGCCCGTGGTTGCCGAACTTACGTTGCCCTTGGTTAAGATGGGCGGCCACATGGTTGCCATGAAAGGCGCATTGTCCGACCAAGAGCGTATCGATGGGGAGTTTGCCCTCGCTATACTGGGCGGCGGGCAGTTGGAGGAGCTTCAGATAGTGCCATTTCCGGGCGCCGACAATCGATGGCTCCACGTGGCCCAGAAGGAGAGTGCGACCTCGGCGAGATACCCGCGGCGGGTAGGGGTGCCGGCCAAGCAGCCGTTGAACGCCCACGAGGCAGTATCAGGAGGAAGTTGATTTCGTGATCTATGCCCTGGCCAACCAGAAGGGTGGAGTGGGCAAGACCACGACCGCTATTAATCTCGCCGCGACGATTGCCCAGGCGGGGGAGCGCGTTCTCCTGATCGACTCGGACCCGCAGGCCAACGCGTCAACCGGGTTGGGGATTCGTCTGGGCCCCGATGAGGCCGGCGTCCTCGAGGTGCTTCTGGGGGAATCGGACTTGCTCGGGATCGTCCGAGCGACGGAGGTTCCCGGTTTAGACCTGGCACCCTCCTCCATCCATATGGCGGGGGCGGAAGTGATGCTGACGTGCGCCGACAAGCGGGAGTTCCGTTTGAGAACCGCGATAGCCCAGGTGACGCCACTCGCTGCGGAAGGAGATCGCCCAGTTGAGAAACCCGAGAATGTAGGAGTTCCGCCGTACTCCTACATCTTCATTGACTGCCCCCCATCATTGGGGCTGATAACCGTCAACGCGCTGGTGGCTGCCCGACAGGTGATCGTCCCGGTGCAGGCGGAGTACTACGCACTCGAGGGTATGACTCAGCTCCTGAGTACGGTCGAGGCCGTCAAGGCCCGTTTGAACCCAGATCTCACCGTGGCCGGGCTGGTGCTGACCATGGCCGATCTGCGAACCAACCTCGCCGGGCAGGTGGAAGCGGAGGTCAGGCGCCACTTCCCGGATCTTACCTACAAGACAGTCGTCCCGCGCAACGTTCGGCTTGCGGAAGCTCCCAGCCACGGGATTCCGGTTTCCATGTTCGACCCGACCTGCGCGGGATCAGACGCCTACTTCGACCTGGCCAAGGAGGTTATCGAGCGTGGCTAAGCGCAAGAGTGGGCTCGGGCGGGGCCTGGCGGAGCTCCTGGGCGAACCCTGGGATAACGCAGACGAAGGCGCCCAGACTCCGAGCAAGGAGACCGAGGTGACTTCTCCGGCCGGTGGTGATCACGAGCTGGAAAGGCCATCCCCAACCATCACTACAAGAAGAGAAGCGTCACCTGATGAGACCACGACGGCAGAGTATCTGGGGACTACCGAAGTCGGGACCGATCAGCCGGCGCTGGTCGACCTGCCGGTTCGCACGATCCGGCCGAATCCCCGCCAGCCTCGGAGGGTAATCGAGGCCGAGGGGTTGGAGGAACTCGCCCGCTCCATCGCGGCGAGCGGTGTGGTCCAGCCCATCATCGTCAGGCCGATGGATGACGGGTACGAGCTGATAGAAGGGGAAAGGCGTTGGCGCGCCGCTCAAATGGCCGGCTACACGGTGGTACCGGCGATCTTGCGCAGGGTCTCCGACACGGAGAGCCTGGAGATCTCTCTTATCGAAAACGTCGTCCGGCGGCAATTGAATCCCGTGGATGAGGCCTATGCCCTGCACGTGCTGCTCGATGACCTCGGGGTCACTCAGGAAGCGCTATCCGAGCGGGTCGGCAAGAGCCGATCGGCCATTGCCAACAAGCTGCGCTTGCTCGATCTGCCATCCGAGATTCAGGAGATGCTAACCGAGGGCAACCTGACCGAGGGCCACGGCCGGGCGCTGCTCGGTCTGAAATCTCGCGGCGAGCAGCTTAGAATGAGCCGGAGAGCCGTCGCCCAAGGAATGTCGGTCCGGGCGCTCGAGTCCGCGGTCAAGAAACTCGCCGAGGGTGGAAAGGCTGTGTCCGGGTCAGGGAGGCGGGCCGGGAACGAACCGCCGGGCGAACTGATGGAAGAGACTCGCGAGCGGTTCTACAGTCGCTTTGAAGTTCTGCCTCGGATCAAGGTGGGAGCCAAGGGCGGCGTGATCGAGCTCCCCTTTGGCGACGAGCAGGAGCTGCGCCGGCTTCTGGCCCGGTTGGAAGGGTAGAGATCATCAACCCGCGCCCTCTGTCGAGCGTTACTGACGGGATCTCACCGCTTTCGTCAACGGTACCTTTGGCCTATTATGGTTTCAATGAACGTTGAGCTCCACACACACGCCGAAGAGAGTGATTGGCGGGTCACCCTACGGGTTCGCCTGGACCGGAGCGAGACCACCGCATTGTTCATGGAGGGCGATTCACTGATCTCTTGGCCGACTGAGGGCTTGCGCTCAACCGGAGCGCCCATCGACCGGAGTAGCATGTTCCTGTCGGAAATCGTGGCGCGGCGAGAAGGACTCGAGCTCGCTTACGGCACTCGTGAACTGGCGGAGCGGGTTTCCCAGATCCTCGCCCACCAACTGCAAACCGCTCTCCCGCGATAGGGGGAAGGATCATGGCGGCCGACCCGATATTCGACCTCATGCGCAGCTACCTGGATACTCCGGGCATGGAGGCCGCGGTCCTCGTGTCCGACCAAGGCCTGGTAATCAACAGCGCGCAGCGGGAGGGCTCGCCGCTCGACATCGAAACCATTTCCGCCTTGGTGGGCGACACCCTCAGCGCCGCACAGCGGTTCGGCAGAGAAGCGGATGTGGGCCGGCTTGACACAATGACCATCGAATTCGGGGAACTCGCGCTGTTGCTCGCGCCCTTTGAGCAGGACGTCATGCTTGCCCTCATCGCTCTCCCCGGAACCTTTGCGCTGATGTCCGATATGGGAGCCTGATCCTGCTAAGCGATCCTGTCTGTCGGGGCACCGGCTTCGTGCGCTGGGCGTCTTTGCTCGCCTTTTGGAGCCCTGGACTCAGTTCTGGGGTTCGCTCACGTCCGTCGCCGGTTCGTCCAAGGTTTCGAGCACGTCGCCGGTAGCGTATTCCAGGAAGCCGATTACATCGGCTCCGTTAGCATCCGCGGTGTCGCCCTCCGTCGTCCCGGAACCGTCGCCCTCGGTCGTCCCGGCGCCTGCGCCGGTGGAGTTCGCGCTTTCCTCTTGCCCGCCCGATCCGTTTGCCTCCGGCGTTGTTGGGCCGCCCGCCTCATCGCTGGTGGCATCCCCTCCGGTATCCGTCTCCGAGTTCTCGTCGCCCGAGGCCGTGGTTCCGGCGGAAAGAGTCGATGCCTGCCCCTCGCCCAGTTCTCCCCAGACCTCCCAGACGAAGGAGCCTTCTTCCCGAAAGCGCATGGTCTGCCCATCGCGGGTGGTGTACTGGTACTCCTCGTCTCCCGGGAGAAAGAGCAACTCCACCTTGTTTGGCCGGTAGGCGCTGTCGCGGAAAACCGTCTTTGCCCTGTCGAGAGCCTCTCCTGAGGTATTGAGCTCGGAGGAAGGGCTGACCCGAGCGGCCGCAAACACGAAACGGTAGGCCCGGATCGGGTTGGTCGCGTACTGCCCGTCCTGCGTCGGAGAGCTATAGCGCTCGGCGATCGGGATGGGGAGTATCAACAGGATGAGGGCGGCCACTACGAGTCCCCAGATCCAGCGGCGGCTAAGATTCATTACGACACTCCGGCCCGATGGGCCAACGATGGGGTTCAGGATAGTGCTCAGAGTGTAGGGAAGCCCGCCCCCAGGTGTCAATCAAACGTCGGCTCACTCCTGTTCCCCCGGAGGCAGCTCTCGGCGTTCTTCGGGGTAGGCATTCAGGCGACGCTGCTCCGCGCTGACGGCTGCGGCGGATGACCGCTCGGCCATGCGGATGTAGTTCTCGGCCGCCCTTGCGGCCACGACCTCCTCTTCGCGGAGCCGGTCTTCTCCGGCGTAGATGAGCTGAGTGCGCCGTATCAACCAGATCGCAGCTCCGATCAGGGCCAGGCCGCCGATGACCAGTGTGACGTAGGCGCGAAGGGCGACCGGCGAGAAGAGGCTGTAGGCGTCGTCGGCATAGGCCATCCAGCGCTGGCTGAGTTCGAGGTTGGAATAGCCATAAGTAGAAGCCAGGGCTTCATCGAAGGACGAGGCTTCGCTCAGCTGGCCGAGCAGTCGCCACAACCGGGCCTCTCCGAAATCCTGCACGAGAAACTGCACGATGGCGAGCCCCTCGACAGAAGCGATCTGTCGGTTGCCGTCGTGCAGGGCGTCAACTTTCCCCAGTTCCTGGAGCGAGAGCATATTGCCTGAGCTCATCTCGTAGATCAGCTGCAGCGTGGGCGCTCGCGCTCCCGATACGTACTGGGCCAGCCCTTCATTGAACCAGTCCGGCACATCGAGGCCGGAGCGCACCTCATGCCCCAGGAAGATATGAGTGAGCTCGTGTGTCACGACTTCCTGATCGGTGCTGCTGCTCTTCAGGTAGATGCGATGGCCTCCGTAGGTGGCGAACCCCCTGGTCATGGGAGCGGGCTGAATGCTGTCGTATTCGGAGTCCACAAGGACGAAAATGATCACCTGCTCGGGGGGGGATGTCCTGAAGAGCGGCTCCACCTGGGCCCAGCCATTCTCCGCCAGGCGCAGGACTTCCTCGGCGCGTGGCGCGTCTTCAGCGACGACTGTCACCTCCCGTCCGTCGATCCGCGTGTCGGCTGAGATCAATCCGTTTGGCACTGCGAACGCAGGCTGGGCAAAGAGGGACAGCGAGAGAAGGGCGAGGAGCAGCGCAAAGACCACGAGGGCTGCGCCGGGGGTGGCGGCCCGCGTTCCGTCCAGAACTGATCTTTCTTGGTCGGCTCTCATCATCCCGCTGGCTTTGAAATCCGTCTTTAAGAGGTTTCCCTTGATGGTGCGCTAGTATCCTAGGTGGTGTGTAGATGCCCAAACCGGGCCGAACGGGACCTTCGGGTCACGTCCTTCTCTCGGGTGGGGCGTTCTTCATTTTCTCACGCGGGGGCAGCGGGTGCCGAAGACGGGGCGGATCATAATCAATACCGGGGACGGCAAGGGAAAGACCACTGCCGCGCTGGGGACTGCTTTTCGGGCGGCCGGCCACGGTCAGAAGGTGGCGATCGTCCAGTTCTTGAAAGGCAAGTGGACCTACGGCGAATTGGCGGCCATCGATCAGTTCCCCAACATCACTTTCGTGCGCATGGGCCGGACCGGGTTTACCTGGGAAAAGGAAGGCCCAGAGGAGGACCGCGCCCTGGCCGCGCGGGTATGGGAAATCTCCACGGAGCTGGTCGATAGCGGCGAGTACGACCTGCTTGTAATGGATGAGCTCAACTACGCGCTCGACTATGGCTTCCTGGAATTGGACACTGTGCTCGACTTTTTGGAGAGCAGGCCGGATAAGCTGTCGGTGATCATCACCGGCCGGCGGGCTAAGCCGGAAATCATCGCCCTGGCCGACACGGTCACAGAAATGACCGCGGTCAAGCACGCCTTCGGGTCCGGGAGACGGGCCAAGAAGGGCATTGAGTACTGACGGAGGGCCAATGGCTAAAAACGATGCCGGCGAGGAACGCCTGGTTCCTACCGCGAGGGCGCGGTCGATTCTCGAGCGCTTGGTGGAACTCAATCGTCTCAACGCCGGCGAGCACGAGATCGGACTGGAACCGGTCGGCAAGGATGAGCATGAGGAGGCCGGCCTGGCCCTCACGCCGGTCCGCCGCCGCCGTCTATACGAGGACGTGGTTCATCAATTGCAGGGCCTGATCTCATCGGGGAAGCTGGAGCCGGGAGACCGGCTGCCCTCCGAGCGTGCCCTTGCCGATCAGTTGGCTATCAGCCGCACCAGCGTGCGCGAGGCACTTCGCATTCTCGAGGCCAGGGGTATGCTGGAAGCCAGACCGGGACAGGGGCTATTCGTGCGGGGGTGGCGTTCCGACGAGATCGTCAACACTCTTGCCGCAGTTCTCCTGCGGGAGAGGGAGAGCTTTCTCGAGGTTCTCGACGTTCGCGAGGCGCTCGAGAGGAAGGCGGCCGAACTTGCGGCCACGCTCGCCACGGCCAAGGACCTGGATGCTCTGAAGTCCGCCGTGATCGCCATGCAAGAAGAGGTGCTGGAGGGCAAGCCCCCCCTGGAGGCGGATGAGGACTTCCATCGGGCCCTCGCCATGGCCTCGCGCAACGAAGTGCTTCGTCAGATGCTAGAGACCGCCATGGGCTTGATGTCCCATCATCGCCGTACGGTTTTTGCCCAGAGCTACGGCAGTCTCCTGGTGCTCCATCAGCACGTCAGCATCTACCGAGCCATCAAAAGCCGCGACGCAAAGCGGGCGGGCGAGTTGGTTACGGCCCATCTCAGAGAGATCGGTCGGTCCTACTCCCAGCGTTCCCGCCGCTCGACCTAGTCCCTTGACTTGCGCGGCGCGTCAGGAGCCGCTGAGGTTCTTGTCGTGAGCTTTGTCCTTTTGGGCGATTTGCGACTTTGCGCACAATACGTCTTGACACTGGTCGGGCCTTCTGGGAAACTCACTCTGGTCGGTGGTCCGACCACTAGATCGCAGGATCAACGGCCCGACGAAGGTCCCAGAACCAGGGGGGTTGCGGGGAGAGGCGGGACGAACTCAATATCGACGAAGCTTTCCGAGCTGTTCGGCGCAGAGCGCCCGCAGCTAACGAGAGGCAAGTCCGGTTAGAATCCGGCGCGGTCCCGCCACTGTAAGTGCCTCACGCACGAGCCAGAAAACTCTCCGGGAAGTCGTTTCGTATCCGAGCTCTTCGTGGCAGGGAGCAGATACCTTGCCAGGGAGAGCTTATTTTTTGTTCGTCGCCTCCTAGCTCCATCAACATCTCGAGACCGCCCCTTTGTCCGGCGGCTCTCAGGGTCCTTCCCCTGTTATGGAAAGAGCGAGTAGATGCCAGGAAGGGAGAAAGCTTTTGAGCGAAAAGAAGATGTTCACCGTGATTTTCCAGCCCTCGGGAAGCCGGGGCAAGGTTGAGGAGGGAACCCCGGTTCTGCAGGCAGGACGGGATCTCGGTGTCGAAATCGAAGCCATCTGCGGCGAGAAGCGAACCTGCGGCAAGTGTAAGATCCGTGTCGAAGAGGGCTTTTTTGAGCGCTACGGAATCGAATCCGCGGCGGACCACGTCTCCAAGTGGCGGCCGGTCGAAGAGAAGTTCATCAATGAAAAGCGCCGCGAAGAGGGCTACCGGCTGAGCTGTACGGCCAAAGTCGACGGCGATCTGGTCATCTTCGTCCCTGAGGAAAGCCGCTCCGGCGGGCAGGTGGTGCGCAAGGCCGCCACCGACCGTAAGATCGAGGTCAACCCGTCGATCAACACCTACTACGTCGAGTTGGTCCCCCCTACCCTCCACGACCCGCTGGGCGACTACGAGCGCTTGGTTGAGGGGCTCAAAGAGCAGCACGGTCTCGAAGAGCGGCCCAGGATGGACTATCAGGTGCTGCGCACGTTGCCCGACGTCATCCGCGACGCCCAATGGAAGGTCTCGGTTGCCATCTGGGACGGGGACGGCTTCCCGGAGATCGTGAAAGTGACCCCGGGCAAGGTCGACCGCAGCCTCGGGCTTGCCGTAGACGTGGGCACGACCACGGTCGCCGCCTACCTCTGTGACCTGCACACGGGAGAGGTGCTGAACACCGATTCCATGATGAACCCGCAGGTACCCTACGGCGAAGACGTGATGAGCCGGATCACCTACGCGATGTCTCATCCCGAAGACGGGATCAAGAAGCTGCAGGATGCCATCATCGAGGGCATCAACACGATCGCGGCTCGGGTCACCGAGGCGGTTGGCTTCACCCACCGCGACATTCTCGAGATGACGATCGTCTTCAACACTGCCATGCACCACTGCTTCCTGGGGATCTATCCCGAGCATCTGGGCCTGGCCCCTTACGCTCCAGCGCTGCACCACTCGATGAACATCAAGGCTCGAGATCTGAAGCTGGACTTCGCCCTCGGCGCCAACGTGTTCGTTCTGCCCAACGAGGCCGGCTTTGTCGGCGCTGACAATGTCGGCGTGCTGATCGCCGAAGCGCCGTACAACCAGGACGAGAAAGTGCTGATCATCGACATCGGCACCAACGGCGAGTTGATCATGGGCAACCGGCAAGAGCTGATCTCCTCTTCCTGCGCCACGGGCCCCGCGCTTGAAGGCGCGCACATCAAGTACGGGATGCGGGCGGCCCCCGGGGCGATCGAGAAGATCTACATCAATCCAGAGACCAAAGAGCCGCGCTATAGGGTTATCGGCAAGGAAGAATGGTCCGATCAGATTCCGCGCGAAGACATCGGCACCAAGGGTATCTGCGGCTCGGGCATCATCGATGCCATTGCCGAGCTTTTCAAGGCCGGCATCATCGACAAGACCGGCAAGTTCGTCAAGGGTATGGACGAGCAGTACGAGCGGATCCGCAGAGGCGACGACGGCATGGAATACGTGCTGGCCTGGGCCGATGAGACTTCGATCCATCAAGACGTGGTCATCACCATCAAGGACGTCCGTTCGGTACAGCTTGCCAAGGGCGCGCTCTACGCCGGCGCCAAGATCATGATGCAGAAGCTTGGGTACGAGTCGCTGGACAGGGTCATTCTGGCCGGCGCCTTCGGCTCGTTCATCGACCGGGAGGAATCCCTGGTAATCGGGATGTTCCCCGACGTGCCTATTGCCAAAGCCTACGCGGTCGGTAACGCGGCCGGCGACGGTGCCCGGATGGCGCTGCTCGACAAGAGCAAGCGCGCCGAAGCCGATGAATGGGCCCGCAAGGTCGAATACATTGAGCTCTCGGTGGAGCCGAAGTTCGAGAAGGAATTCATGATGGCGATGCATCTGCCGCACATGAAGGACAAGTTCAGACACCTGGCGGAAGTGCTGGAAGGCGAAGGCTTCGACGGACTCGTCAAGGCTTAAGGGGGGTTCAACAAATGGCAGACGCCACAGACGCAGGATCCAAGATGTTCAACTTCGACACAGAGCAGAAGGTGTTCGAGATCGCAGGAGTCAAGGTGGGCGGGCAGCCGGGGGTCAATCCTCCCCTGCTCATTCCCTCCATGTTCCAGAAGGGCGACCCGGCCATCGAAAGTCGCCGGCAGCGCAAGTTCAACAAAAAGTTGGCGAGCGACAACATCAAGCGTATGGAAGAACTGTCCGAGATGACCGGCATGCCCGCACTGGTGGCGATGGTGGCCAACCAGGGCGAAGAGATGAAGAACTACATCGACTTCTACGTCGAGACCACTGATCTTCCTTTCGCCATCGACATGTGGAACCAGGATCCTCGGATGGAGGCCACCAAGTACGTGGCCGAGCAGGGACTGCAGGACCGACTGCTCTACAACTCCGTTACGGTGTGGAGCCCGGACGTACCTGCCGAGGTCGAGCAGATCAAGGAACTCGGCGTGAAGCACGTGGTCACAGTGGTCATGGACATGGCCAACCAGACCCCCGACGGTCGCCTGAGCTCTCTCGACGATATGCTGGAGAAGATGAAGCCCGGTGAGTTCGAGAGCATCCTGGTCGACACCTCGGTCATGAACCTGCCGGCCACCGGCATATGTGCCCTGGCTAACCGGATGGTCAAGGAGAAGTACGGGCTGCCCGCCGGTGCCGCATCGGCCAACGGCACGTATATGTGGCAGAAGTCGACCTACCGGGAAAATAAAGAGAAATGGGGCGAGAACGCATTCGTCGGCCTCGACGCCGGCACGCATGCCGCCTCGATAGCCTTTTGGGGCGATTTCATCTTCAGCGGCCCGATGTGGGGCATGGACTCGGTCTTCCCGGCCGTGGCCGCCGCGCACTCGATGGTCAGCGTGATGAACTACGAGGAGACGGGTGAACTGACTCAAAACGAGTCAACGCCCCTACACAAGTTGTGGCCGGACTATGTCAAGACACTCAAGGGTGAAGAGTAAACCCGGCCAAACGAGCGAAAGGAGCAGGAAGAACACATGACTATGACGCACAAGGAACGGGTTCTCAAGACGATCAAAGGGGAGCCCGTCGATAAGATGCCGGCGTTCACCGGTTTCGGCGCGGTTCTCGTCGAGGGGCTGGAGAAGTACGATCTGCGCTTTGCCCACGTCCACCTGGACGCGGACGAAATGGCCAAGGCTGCAGCCGCGACGAGCGAGTTGGCGGGCCTCGAGGCAATCGTGGTGCCGTTCGACATGGGTGTGGAGGCCGAAGCTCTGGGCGCTACGCTCAACACCTACGCGCACTCCGAGGACCTTCTCTACCCCACGCTGCGCGACAAGTTCGTGCATACGGCGGATGACATCAACCTGCCCGAGGACATCGCGAACGCGGGTCGCGTGCCCTTGGTCGCAGAGGCCATCAAGAAGCTCAAAGAGCAATACGGTGAAGAATACGCAATTGCGTCCTGGGTGCTCGGTCCTTTCACCCTGGCCGGCCAGGTGATGGATTTGAACGAGTTGCTCAAGATGAGCTTCAAAGAGCCGGAGAGGGCCGAGGCTATCCTGGACAAGCTCAGCGACATGATCATCGGTGTGGGTAAGGCCTATATCGCCGCCGGTGCGGACTACCTCTCGCTGCGCGAGATGGGCGCTACCTCAGACGTACTGTCCCCGCGGGCCTACAAGAAGCAGATCAAGAGCTTCTCGCAGCGCATCATCGACGAACTGAAGGCAACGGGCGTTCCCGTCGTCTACCACATCTGCGGCAACACCAACATGATCATCGAGGATATGGCGGCACTCGGCGCCGACGCGGTCTCTGTGGACCAGAAGAACGACCTCAAGGCCAGCCGGGAGAAGCTGGGCGACGACGTGGTCCTTCTCGGCAACGTAAATCCCTGGGATGTTTTCACCCAAGGGACCAAGGAAGACGTTCAGCGCGAGGTGAAGGCATCAGTGGAGGCGGGCGCGGACGCGGTCTGGCCCGGCTGCGACATCTGGCCGTCCACTTCGACCGAGAACATCAAGACCTGGGTGGAAACCAGCCACGAGATGACACCTCGGCGGAACGGCGCCTAGAGATAGACTATCGGCCCCGGCCCCGGCCTCAGGCCGGGGCCCCGGTATCCAAGAAGACACGTAAAGGGAGAACAACACATGGGATCCGACGAGCGTAAGCAGGAACTTTTCGGCAAGATGAAGGAAGGCGTCATCGAGTTCGACGAAGACCAAGTCGTCGAGGCCGCCAATGCACTGGTCGACGAAGGCTTCGATGCCTACGAGGGCATCATGGACGGCCTGGCCGCCGGCATGGAAGTCGTCGGCGAACTGTTTGACAGTCAAGAGTACTTCGTTCCCGAAGTCCTGATGTGCGCCGACGCCCTGTACGCCGGCCTCGACATCCTGCGTCCCCAAGTGGACATGACAGGCCGCGAGGCCGTCAAGGGCGAGGTAGTGATCGGCGTGGTCGAGGGTGACGTGCACGACATCGGCAAGAACCTCGTGAAGATGATGTTCGAGGTCGCCGGCTTCACCGTACACGACCTGGGCGCGGACGTGCCGATCGACGAGTTCGTAGAGAAGCAGATCAACACCAACTCAGACATCGTGGCCTTGTCCGCCATGATGACCACCACCATGATGGGTATGAAGAAAGCCATCGTGAAGCTGAAGGAAAAGAACCCGGACGTCATGATCATGCTGGGCGGCGCCCCGGTTACCGGCGAGATCGCCGACATGTTCGGTGCGGATGGCTACTCCGAGAACGCCTCCAACGCGGTTTCCGAGGCGATCAAGATGGTGGCTGCGCTCCGCAAGATGTAGTAGTTCTAAGAGAGGGCGGCCGGCGGACAAACACCGCCGGCCGCCGCGAACGGGGGGCTGTTCAATCAGACACGGGCCTTTGGCACTCGGAGACCGTTGGACGGGACTGGCCGAGACGATAGAGGAACTCGCGCTGGATTGCGGCGCGGATGCCTTGGGCTTTGGGGACGTGAGCGAGGCCCTCCCCCCGGGCTTCGCTCATCTTCCCGTTGGCGTCTCGGTCGGAGTTGCCCATGCGCAGAGCCTTGGTGGCCCTGCCCGTTACGATCACCGCGACGCCCAGATACAGAGCATTCTGGACAAGGCCCTTAGAGAGATCGCTGCCTTCCTCCGCTTACGCGGGTACCGGTATTTCTGCTGTCCCGCCGAGTGCGACCCCATGGAGTCACCGTTCAGCGCCCGGATGGCGCATCGGTTCTCGCACAAGGCTGCGGCGACCTGCGCGGGCCTCGGCTGGGTTGGACGCAACGGGCTGTTGATCCACCCCGAACTGGGTCCCTGCGTGTCCTGGGCCACGGTTGTCACGAACGCGCCCTTGCCTTTGGGGGATCCGTGGATCGAAGGAGAGTGTGGCAGTTGCACGGCTTGTGCCGAGGCCTGTCGCGCGGGGGCGATCAGCGGGAGGGATTGGCGGAGGAGCCATGGCATGCGCCGATTGGTGGACGCCGACCGCTGCCGGGACTCTTTGGACGTTGTGGAAAGAGAAACGGGGTCTCGGGTCTGCGGTCGGTGCGTACTTGCCTGTGCGTCCGTCTATCGGAAAAAGAGCGCCCTTGGACGTACGGGCTTTGAGTTAGATTGGTCTAACCTTTAAACAAGATGGGGAGCTGTATAGACTGGCGGCCTTTGCGACCTTTCGAGGATCGGCTCTTTAGAACTTTGTTGGACAATGCGGGTGTGATCGCCGACCCGCGGTCTCGCGTACTCAATGGTTGAGCGAGCCAATAGAGCGCGCATTGGACGGAGAGGAGGTTAAGCGTCGGCGAGCGTGATCAAGGGGCGCATCTTTGCGCTCCAGTATCGAGCGAAGGAGGACAATGGGCAAGCAAGCTGTCTTGGATGCATACCAAGGCAAGTACACGCCAGTAGTGCCTTGGGTGCCGTATGTGGGTGTCCATGCGGGCTATCTGATCGGAGAGCCCGCGGACAAACTCCTGCAGGACGCCGACCTGCTGGCCAAGGGCGTCCTGAACGCCGCCGAGCGCTACAATGCCGACGGCATACCCCTCGCCTTTGACCTCGCCATCGAGGCCATGTCGATGGGGATCGAGGCAAAGTGGTTCCCGGACAATCCGCCGACGGTGATCGACCATCCGCTGCAGCATAAGACCATGGCGGAAGCCGATCTGAAGGTGCCGGGCCCGCAAGACGGTCGCTGGCCGTTGATTATCGAGGCCGGCAAGAAGGTGAAGGAGAAAATCGGGGACCGCGCCCTGATCGGGTTGACCTGTGGTCCTCTGACCCTCGCCTCTCACCTGCGCGGTGCCAAGTTCTTCACCGACATGGTGAAGAAGCCCGAGTTGGCCGCCGAGATCATGGAGTTCGCGGCTCTCGTGACCAAAGAGTCGGCGCGGATCTACGCGGAAGAAATCGGCTGTGACATCGTCGCGCTGGTGGAACCCGTGGGTAGCCAGGTGCGCCCGGAGACGTACGACAAGTTCGTGATTCCCGCGTGCCAGCCTGCTCTCGAAACGATTCACGCGGCCGACAAGGTCTCCGCCTTGTACATCTGCGGCGACGCCACCAAGATCGTCGAGAACATGATGTACACGGGCGCGCAAGCCGTCTGTGTCGATGAGCAGCTCAACATGAACTACGTCCGCGATTGCGCCCTCAAGTACGGCCGCGGTTTCGGTGGCAACCTCAAGCTGACCCTCGCCCTCTCCCTGGGTCTGGTCGACCCGCGTGAGGACGCCATCGTCAGTCTGGCGGCCGGTGGGAAGATCGGGTTCACCTTCTCCCCTGGCTGAGACATGCCTTACGACGTTCCAGTTGAGAACGTGGATAAGGTTCTGGAAGCCAAGACCTGGTACGAACAGTATTACGCCCACTACCCGAATGTGCCCTACCCGTCGATTGAGCCCAAGAAGTCGCCGGCGGCGCCGATTGTGGAGGTGAGCTAGTTGGCTGAGAACGACAAGATTGTTGTCGAAGTTCTGACGCTAGACTCTCTTCAGTGACCGGCATGCGGGTACATGGTCGATGTACTTAATTCGCTGTCGCCGGAAGTCAAGGACATAATCGATTACAAAGAGTGGTCCATCAAGAATGCCGAGGGCATCGGCATGTTCATGGAACGTAAGGGCCGCGTGCTGCCCACCCTTTGTATCGGGGAACAGCTCTGCTACGAGAGCGTCATCCCCACGATCGACGAGCTCTACGAGACGTTGATCGATAACGCCAAGAGCGAAGAGCAGAAGACGATCCTCAAGACCTCGTACGACGAGTTCATGGAGGAGTACAACAAGTAGTTTCTGCTTCGGGCCTGGAACGGCGGGTGGCGCCCATAATCGGGCGCCACCCGCCGCATTTTAAGCAGTTCACTTGCGGGAGGCCCCATGCAGGACATCCTGATCGAAGTTTTGACCCTCGACTCCAAGCAATGACCATGTTGCTGGTACATGGTCGATGTACTCGAGTTCAACGAGCGGCGCATAGCGATGAGCAGTTGACGGTGCTCGAGCGGGCTCGGCAGCATGTGCTCCGAGAGTGCG